>Ga0265338_10000383_pt1 | contig 79248 bp, 70 predicted proteins | sample 42126metaG_FD_193579 | JGI IMG/M metagenome (GOLD analysis project Ga0265338, IMG submission 193579) | Rhizosphere microbial communities from Carex aquatilis grown in University of Washington, Seatle, WA, United States - 4-21-26 metaG | ecosystem: Host-associated > Plants > Roots > Rhizosphere...
TGGAATCCGTCGAGCACCTGCTCGCGCGGGCGCGGCGTGTCGACCCGGTGCAGGACGAAGGCGGGGACGCAGCGCAGGGTCACCGCCGCGATCGCACCCAGGGCGCCGACCCCGACCCGCGCCGCCCGCAGCAGCTCGCCGTCGCCGGCGCCGAGCTCGCGCACGCCGCCGTCGGCGAGGACCAGCTCCAGCCCCTCGACCTGGGCGGAGATGTTGCGAAGCCTGGCGCCGGTGCCGTGGGTCCCGGTCGAGATCGCGCCGGCGAGGGTCTGGCGGTCGATGTCGCCGAGGTTCTCCATCGCCAGCCCGAGCCGGTCCAGCTCCTCGTTGAGGTCGGCGAGGACGGTGCCGGCCCCGACCCTGACCAGCCCCGAGCCCGGGTCGGCGTCGATCACCCCGCTCAGCGCCTCGACGTGGACCATCGCGCCCTCGCTCAGCGCCGCCTCGGTGAAGGAGTGGCCGGAGCCGGCGACGCTTACCTTCAGCCCCGCCGCGACGGCGTCGGCGACCGTCGCCGCCAGCTCCTCGCGGCTCGCCGGCCGCAGCACCCGCGCCGGCCGGCAGGACTGGTCGCCGGCCCAGTTGACCCAGCTCCCCGCCCCGCCCGCTGCGCGCCCGGCAGACATCGGCTCAGCCTAGCCCGGCGCCGGCGCGGCGCCGCGCGGCGCCAGCGCCCGGAAGGCGTAGAGGACGGTGGCGAACAGCAGCGCCGCGATCAGGATGCTGGGCACGGCATCGCCGGTGAGGCTGGCGACGACGCCACCGCCGATCCCGCCCAGCACCTGGCCCGAGGCCCAGGCCATGTTGGAGAGGCCGGCGGCGAATCCCTGGTGCAGATGGGAGGCGGCGGCGGCGTCGGAGAGCATCGTCATCGCCGGCGCGAAGCAGAGCCCGGCGCCGAGCGAGGTGGCGATCAGCGCCACCAGCACTCCGCCCAGCGTCTGCGCGATCCCTATCGCCACCATCGCCAGGCCGCAGATCGCCAGGCCGCCGAGGAACGGCAGCCGCCGCCCCGCGCGGTCGGAGTAGCGGCCGACCAGCGGCGCCAGCAGCGCCTCGAGGCCGGCGCCGGCGATGAAGCCGGCGGCGATCACCCCGTGGCCGCCGCCGAGGGCGTCGATCCGCAGCGGCACCAGCACCTCGATCGCGCCGAACATCAGCGACGGCACGGCGACGAAGACGGCGGCGTTGACGACCGGCCGGCTCAGCATCGCCGCTGCCACCTGACGCCAGCCGGCCCGCTCGGGCACGCCCACCTCGGGAATCCGCGCCGCCGCCGCGGCCAGGGCCAGGGTGACGACGAGGACGGAGCTGAAGACCGGCTCGGTGCCGATCGTGCCGGCGAGGGCGCCGAGCGCCGGCCCCAGCAGGGCGCCGGCGACGGCGGTGCCGAGGGCGGTGCCGATCACCTCGCCGCGGCGCTCCGGCGGCGCCGTCGTCACCAGCCAGGTCAGCGCCCCGGACCAGATCAGCGCCCCCGCCACCCCCTGCACGAACCGGGCGACATCGAGCAGGACGATGTTCCTGGCGAAGCCGAAGACGACGCTGATGCAGCCGAGGGCCAGGAGTCCGCAGATGACGCTGCGGCGCGGCCCGACCCGGCTGGCGACGAATCCCGCCGGCAGCGCCGCGATCAGGGTGCCGGCCGCGTAGGAGGCGGAGAGGATCCCCGCTTCGGCCTTGCTCAGCCCGAGTTCGTCGACGTAGCTCGGCAGCAGCGGCGCGATCGCGGAGAAGAAGGCGACGTCAATGAAGACCATCGCCGAGGCGAGCAGCAGCAGGCGGCGCATGCGACTATCCAATCAGCCTCCGGAGGGGTGGCAGAGCGGTTGAATGCGGCGGCCTTGAAAGCCGTTGGGCGTCGTCAGGCGTCTCGTGGGTTCGAATCCCACCCCCTCCGCTGCGGCCACCGCAGGCAGGAAACTATGGTGGGCGGCCGAACGAGCGGAGATGGACAGGGCCGCCATCAAAGCGCGCAGGCGCGAGCGCTGGCTGGCCCGGGCCGAGCGGGTCAGCGACGCCTTCGGGCTCGTCTTCGCCCTGGTGATGACGACCTACGTGCTGACCTCGCTGCTCTCCAACCGCGGCTGGTCGGCGGTGATCCTGACGATCTCCACCAGCGCCACCTCGATCGTCGCCCTGACCAGCTCCCATGCCCATCGCCGCATGATCCGGGTGGCGATCTGGCTCTCGGCGCTGACCGTGGCGCTGGCGATCGTGGCGGCGGCCAGCGACGATCACACCTGGCTCAACCTCGCCTCGGCGATCCAGATCACGCTGCTGGCGATCGCGATGGGGACGGTCCTGCGCCGCGTCGTGCTCTCGGTCGAAATCGGCTTTCGCACGATCCTCGGCGCGATCAGCATCTACGCCGTCCTCGGCATCCTCTTCACCTTCCTCTACGGGACGGTCGCGCGGATCCAGAGCACGCCGTTCTTCGAAGGCGTCGCCCATCCCAAGGGCAGCGACTTCCTCTTCTTCAGCTACACGACGCTGACCACGACCGGCTACGGCGATCTCGTCCCCGGCGGCCAGCCCGGGCGGATGATCTCCGGCCTGGAGATGATGGTCGGCCAGATCTTCCTCGTCACCCTCGTCGCCGGCCTGGTCAGCCTCTGGCGGCCCGGCGAGACCCTGCGCCGCCGCCACGCCGAACGCTCCGAAGCAGGCTGAGCACCGCGGCCGAATCCCTGCTCGGCCGCGGTACTCGCGCGCCTGGCTAAGCCCTTTCCCCTGCCGTGAACTCCGCCGGGCCCTTGCTTGGCGCCGCCCTACTCGGCCATGCGGGGCATCACAGCGCCTCCCGATGGTCCGCTTCGGACGGTGCACTTAATATCAATACGAACCCAAATGTCAAGCGAGATCCGCCTCAGCCCCACCTCCTACATCGTCCTCGGCCTGCTCGAGGCCGCCGGCGAGGCGACCTCCTACGACCTCAAGCGCATGGTCGCGATCAGCCTCGGCAACTTCTGGTCGCTGCCCCACGCCCAGCTCTACGCCGAGCCGGAGCGGCTCGCCGGCGGCGGCTATCTCAGCGAGCGGCGCGAGGAGGGCGGCAGGCGGCGACGCCACTACCGGCTCACCGACCGTGGCCAGCGGGCGCTGCGCGACTGGCTGGCGCAGCCGACGGCGGAGATGACCGAGCTCCGCAACCCGGCGATGCTGAAGGTCTTCTTCGGCGCCGACCCGGTGCGGATGGCGGCGGCGCAGCTCCCGGGCCATCGCGCCAAGGTCGCCGAATACGAGGAGCTGCAGCGCAACCTCGAAGGGAACGTGCCTGAGGGGATCATGCTGACGATCCGGATCGGCATCGCCCACCAGCGCGAGTGGGTCGAGTTCTGGTCGGGGCTGCTGGACGAAGGCCCGGAAGGCTCCGGCGCGGAGTCCTGAGTCAGTCGGCCAGCTCGACGCGCTCGATCGTCTGCGCCTCGAGCGGCCGGTCGGAGCCGTCGGTCGCCGTCGACTCGATCGCGTCGACCGCGTCCATGCCGTCGACGACCTCGCCGAAGACGGTGTGCTTGCCGTCGAGCCAGGGGGCGGCGCCGGCGGTGACGATGAAGAACTGCGAGCCGTTGGTGTCGGGGCCGGCGTTGGCCATCGCCAGCGCCCCGCGCACGACCTTGTGGTCGTTGAACTCGTCCTCGAAGGTGTAGCCGGGGCCGCCGGTGCCGGTGCCCTCGGGGCAGCCGCCTTGGATCATGAAGTCGGGGATGACGCGGTGGAAGACCAGCTCGTCGTAGAAGCCGTCGGCGGCGAGCTTGCGGAAGTTCTCGACCGTCTTCGGCGCGTCCTCGTCGTGCAGCTCGAGCACGATCGCCCCGGCGCTGGTGTGAAGGGTGGCCCGCGACATCGAGCAGCACCCTATCGGCTGGAGACATGGACCGTGACCGGGCTCGAGGAGCCGGGCGCGTAGGGCCAGCGCTCCTCCGCCAGCGCCGTCGCCCGCAGCCGGATCGAGGCGGCGCCGGTGACGTAGCGGAAGCGATAGCGGGCGTGGAAGCGGCCGCCGTGGTCGCTGCGGGTGACCAGGACCGGCCGCCAGCGGTGAGTGGCCGCCTCCAGGTACTGGATCGCAACCAGCTTGCCGCGGCGGGGGACCGGGGCGCCGCGGCTGCGGACCCTGCCGCTGAGCCGCAGCGTCTGCCCGGTCCGCAGCGCCGGCGGCGCCACCCCCAGGCTGACCGCGGAGCGCACCCGCAGCTGCAGCGAGGGACGCTTGGCCGCCTCCAGCCCGTCGCCGCCGGCGAAGGAGAGGGCGACGCGGCGCGAGGGGCCCGGCGCCAGGCGCAGCTCGAATCCGCCGCGCTCGCCGGTCGTAACCGTCGCCGTGGCGACCGGCGCCAGGGCGCCGCGCGAGGGCCGGCTGACGATGCGGACCGGGCGGCCGGCGACGCCGGCGCCGTCGGCCCTGGTGAGGCGGCCGCTGACCAGCGCCGGCGCCGCGAAGGGAACGGTCAGGGCGTCGCCGTGACCGTGGCCGCCGCGCAGGCGCGCGAACAGCCGCGTCTTCGCCCGCTGCGCCGCCGGCGGCAGCGCCCGCTGCGGCGCCACCGGCGGCGGCGTCCTGCGGATCGCCATCTCGGTGCCGTCGGCGCGCAGCGTCGTCGTCGCCGTGTTGCCGGCCGCGTCGGCGGCGTCGGCGCGGAAGACGTAGGTGCCGGGCGCGAGGTCGGGCGTGCGAGCGAGGAGGCTCGCCTTCGCCGTGCCCTCTTCGGGTCGCAGCTTGGTCGGCAGCTCGGTCCAGTCTTCGACCCCGAGCCGGCGGTAGAAGATCGTCCCCGTGGCGGGACCGGAGTGGACATCGTTGACGCTGGCGACGATCTGGTCGGGAATCCCTTCGCCCTCGCCGGCGGCGAAGGCGACCCCGGGCGGCACGTCGTCGAAGCGCAGTGGAACTTCGAGCGCCGAGGACGGGTTGGCGTTGTCGGCTTCGTCGCGAAGCCAGAGATAGAAGGAGTAGAGGCCCGGACGCGGCACCGACAGGTCCTGCAGCGCGGCGATGTCGCGGCCGTTGGCGAGCTTGACCCCGGTGTCGAAGCCGGCTGGGCCGGTGAGGCGCCAGTAGGCACCCCAGATCGGGCTGGCCGGGCCCTGGTCCGGATTCGCCCAGGAGAAGTCGAAGTCGTCCACGCGCCGCCAGTCCTCTCCCCCGGCGAGCGCCAGGTTGCGGGGGTGGGCGGGCGGGTTGTTGTCGATGCCGACGGTCTGGTCGGCGGTGCAGCCCACGTTGCCGGCGAAATCGGTGACGCAGTGGTGGATGCTGTGGCTGCCGTCGCTGAAGCGGGTGGTGTCGACCGTCGCCCCGGCGGAGGCACCGAGCGGGCAGGGCTGCATCTGGGTCGCCCGCCACTCGCCGCTGATATAGGCCTTGACGCAGGCGTACTCGGTGAGGTCGACGCGGGCGCCGTCGATGCTGGTTTCGCCGAAGCGGATGCCGCTGCCGGTGTCGCCGCCCCAGAAGCTGACGTTCTGAGCGCCCCGCCGCCAGCCGCCGGCGGCGATCTCGCCGCCGAGCCCCGCCGCCGGCCCCTGGTCGTCCTCGATCGTGATCGTCAGCGCTCGCAGACCCGACCAGGAACCGGGGTCGAGCGAGCACCACTTGCTTTCGGCGCGAGCGCACAGCAGCCTGTCCTCCAGCGCCGGCATCGGCGTCGCGAAGCCGGCGACGAAGTCGCGCGGGGTGACGTCGGTCGAGGCGGCGGTGAGAAAGGGGTCGAAGCCGCCACTCCAGTTGCCGACCCCGATCCGCTGCTCGATGCCGTCGTGCAGCGTGTGCCACCAGGTTCCGCGCACCTGGGTGATCCCGGTTCCCGCCGGCGCCACCCAGCGCCAGCGGGCGTAGCGGGTGCCGGTGACGGTGCCCTGGCCGTCGCGGCTGAAGCTCTTCAGATGGGCGCCGTCGAACGGATCGGCCCCCGCGGGCGGCACGCAGTAGGCGTCGGGGCGGAACTTGGCGCCGCCGGTGCTGTCCCACCAGTCGGCGTCGGCGCCGACGTACCAGCCGCACTGGGCGACGGCGTACTTGCCGGCCCGCGCCTCGCCCGCGGCCAGCAGCAGCAAGGCCACCGCCAATCCCACGCCCATCGCCACTATCCGCCCCACTCCACCCCGCGTGCCAGACATCGGTCCTCCGTTCGCTCGCCTGCGTATGGAGGCCCCAAGTCATGGCCGCTGGAATCTCTCCCCCCTGGCGGTCACAGCGTGCCGCCGCCACGCCTTTGCGAGAATGAGCCCGATGGCGCTTCCCACCACCGACCAGATCACCGAGCAGCTGCGCGCGGTCATCGACCCCGAGCTACGGCGCTCGATCGTCGAGCTCGGCATGGTCCGCTCGATCGACGTGCAGGAGAGCGGCCGGGTCGAGGTGATCGTCTCGCTGACCACCGCCGGCTGCCCGATCCGTTCCCACTTCGAACAGGCGGTCGCCAAACAGGTGATGGAGCTCGACGGCGTCACCGCGGTCGGGGTCGGCTTCGACGTCCTCTCCGACGAGGAGAAAGGCGACCTGCAGAAAGCGCTCGGCCGCGGCAAGCTGCCGCAGGGCGCGCTGGCGAAGGTCAAGAACGTGATCTGCGTCTCCTCCGGCAAGGGCGGCGTCGGCAAGTCGACGATGACCGCCAACCTGGCGGCGGCGCTGAGCGCCGAAGGGCACTCGGCCGGCGCCCTCGACTGCGACGTCTACGGCTACTCGATCCCGCGCATGCTCGGCGTCAACAGCAAGCCGGAGGTCAACGGCGAGCGCAAGATCCTGCCGCTGGAGGCGGCCGGGGGGGTCAAGGTGATGTCGATCGGCTTCTTCGTCGAGGAGAACGCCGCGGTCGTCTGGCGCGGCCCGATGCTGCACAAGGCGATCCAGCAGTTCCTCGAGGACGTCGCCTGGGACGAGCTCGAGTACCTGCTGCTGGACCTGCCACCGGGCACCGGCGACGTCTCGATGACGCTGGCGCAGCTGCTGCCGCAGGCCAAGTTCGTCGTCGTCACCACGCCGCAGCCGGCGGCTCAGTCGGTTGCCCGCCGCGGCGCCGAGATGGCGGCCAAATTCGACCTCGAGATCCTCGGCGTGATCGAGAACATGTCCGGCTTCACCACCCCCCAGGGAGAGCGCCTGACGATCTTCGGCGAGGGCGGCGGCCAGCTTCTTGCCGACGAGCTCGACGTGCCGCTGCTGGGCAAGGTGCCGCTCTCCGAGCCGCTGCGCGAACACGCCGACGCCGGCACGCCGCTGGTCACCGCCGACCCCGACTCCCCCGCCTCGCAGGCGATCCGCCAGGCGGCGCGGGGCATCGTCGCGATGACGCCGCAGGAGCTGCCGGTGCTGCAGGCGGCTCCGGGCGCCGCCGAGATGCCTCCGGTCAGCGGCACGCCGCTGCCGGTCGTGCAGTAGCTACGCCGCTTTGCCCTTGAAGTAGTTGGCGTTGATCTCGGCGTATTTCGCCCACTCGGCCGGGAGCTGATCCTCGGCGAAGCAGGCGTCCACCGGGCAGGCCTCGACGCAGGCGTCGCAGTCGATGCACTCGTCCGGGTCGATGTAGAGCTGCTCGACCGCGTCGTAATCGGCCTCGTCAGGCGTCGGGTGGATGCAGTCGACGGGACATACCTCGACACACGAATTGTCCTTCTGGCCGATACACGGCTCGGCGATGACGTAGGTCATTCGGCAAGTTCTCCTAAGTCGGTTTCGGTGCCTGACGGGTTGGCTCGTGGCCCCCGCCGAAAGCGAGCGCTCATTCTAGGGATGCGGGGCGGCGGGGGTGCCGACGTGGGCGGTCGAGGCGACTAGGGTTGGACGCGGCGATGAGACCGACGACCGCAGAGGGGCGACGGCGATGCTGCTGCTGACCGGGGCGACCGGGAGCATCGGCTCGCGGCTGCTGCCGCTGCTGCTGGAGAGCGGCGAGGACGTGCGCTGCCTGGTCCGCGAGCCGCGGCGGCTGGGGGCGCGGCGGGTCGACGTCCAGATCGCCCTCGGCGATCTCGGCGAGATGTCCGATCCCTACCTGGTGCGCCAGGCGCTGCGCGGGGTCGACACCGTGATCCACCTGGCGGCGACGATCCGCGACCAGCCGCCGAAGCGGATCGAGGAGCTGAACGGGCTGGCGACGGTGCGGCTGCTGCGGGCGGCCGAGCGCAGCGGGGTGGGCCGCTTCCACTTCTTCAGCGCCCTCAACGCCGCCAGCGCCCAGCGCACCCGCTTCTTCCGCGCCAAGTGGCTGGCCGAGCAGGCGGTCGCCTCCTCGCCGCTGAGCACGACCGTCTTCGCGCCCTCGATCGTCTATGACCGCAGCGACCCCTGGATCACGCTGCTGCGCCGCTTCTCCTTCCTGCCGGTGCTGCCGGTGTCGGGGCACGGCCACGCCGCCTTCCAGCCGATCTGGGCCGCCGACGTCGCCCGCTGCGTCGCCGCCGCGCTGGTGGGCGAGGAGCGTCGGCGCTACGAGCTGGCGGGGCCGCAGACGCTGACCTACGACCAGATGTCGGACCTCGTCAGCCGCATCGCCGGGCGCCCGCGGCCGCTCGTCCACCTGCCTTTGGGGCTGGTCCGCTCCGGCCTGATCGGGATCCGCTCCGTTTTCGGCGAGTCCGTGTTTGCAACCTGGGAGGAGGCCGAGCTGATGGAGGTCTCCATGGTCAGCGAGCGCGGGACCGCGGACGTGCAGGCGCTCGGAGTCGAGCCGCGAAGGATGGACGATGTGCTGGAGGGCCCTTAGAAGGAGCGCCGCGCTGGCGATCGCGATCGCCGCGCTGCTGGCGGCGTCGGCGAGCGCGATGTCGCTGGTGCCGCCGAAGCCCGACGTCCTGCTCGGGGTGAGCGACCGCGGCACCACCCAGGATTTCGAAGAATTCACCGCCCTGACCGGCAAGCACCCGGCGCTGCTGGAGACCTTCCATCCCTGGGGCAACAGCCTCAACATGGCCTACGAACGCTGGCGCGAAACCGGGACGCGGCCGGTGCTGGCGATCTCCAGCGCCGACGACCAGACCCTGGCCGAGCTGATCACGCCGGAGCAGATCGCCCTCGGCGCCGGCGACGATTACCTGCTGCAGCTGAACCAGTTCTTCGCCGCCCACCAGCTACCCGCCTACATCCGCCCGCTCGGCGAGCCGAACCGCTGCCTCAACGTCTGGTCGGCGGTCAACTGCGACGGCAGCCAGAAAGGCGGCGAACACACGACCGGCTGGTACAAGCAGGCCTTCCGCCGCATCGTCACGATCGTCCGCGGCGGCCAGAGCCTGGAAGGGATCAACGCGACCCTGGCCGAAATTGGCCTGCCGCCGCTGGACCGGACCAAGGGGCCGAACCCGGAAAGCCTGCCGGCGGCGCCGGTGAGCATCATCTGGAGCCCGCTGCCAGGCGGCTCGCCGCGGGTCAAGGGCAACTTCCCCGGCAACTACTGGCCGGGCAGCCGCTGGGTCGACTGGGTCGGCACCGACTTCTACTCGCAGTATCCCGTCTGGAAGGACCTCAACCGCTTCTACACCGGCGTCCAGTGGAAGAACAAGCCGGTCGCGATCACCGAGTGGGGGGTCGCCCCCGAAGACGAACCGCGCTTCGCCAAGCAGCTGATCGCCTGGACCGTGAAGCGGCCGCGGGTGCGGATGCTCGTCTACTACAACGGCTTCGGCCTCCCGGACGAAAACCAGTACGACCTCAGCCACTACCCGCGCACCGCCAACACCCTGCGCCTGAAGCTCCGCCGCCCCAACTTCCTCTCCGAAGCCGAATACAACGCCGGTCTCCTGCCGCCGCTGCCGCCGAAGGAAAAGAAGCAGCCCGCAAAGTCCCCGTAGGGGCCCGGAACGCAGAGAGGCCCGGGTTGCCCCGGGCCTCTCGCAAGACACACGCCTGAGCGGCGTGACTACATCATGCCGCCCATGTCCGGCATCCCGCCGCCGGGCATGCCGCCGCCGCCGTTCTCCTCCGGCGGTTCGGCGATGATCGCCTCCGTCACGAGGATGTTCTTGGCGATCGAGGCCGCGTTCTGCAGCGCCGAGCGGGTGACCATGGTCGGGTCGATGACGCCGGCTTTGATCAGGTCGCCGTACTCGCCGTTGGCCGCGTTGAGGCCTTCGCCGGCCTTGAGGTCGCGGACCGCGTTGACGACGACCGAGCCCTCCAGGCCGGAGTTCTCGGCGATCTGGCGGACCGGCTCCTCGAGCGAGCGGTGGATGATCCGGGCGCCGGTGACCTCGTCCGGGTCCTTGGCGAGCTTCTCCGGGTCCAGGCCCGACTGGGCGTTGAGCAGGGCAACGCCGCCACCCGGCACGACGCCCTCCTCGAGCGCGGCCCGGGTCGCCTGCAGCGCGTCCTCGACGCGGTGCTTTTTCTCCTTCATCTCGGTCTCGGTGGCGGCGCCGACCTTGACCACGGCGACCCCTCCGGCGAGCTTGGCGAGGCGCTCCTGGAGCTTCTCGCGATCGAAGTCGGAGTCGGTGTTCTCGACCTCCTGTTTGATCTGCTTGATCCGGCCCTTGATGTCGTCGGCGCTGCCGCCGCCGTCGATCACCGTGGTCGTGTCCTTGGAGACGACGACGCGGCGGGCCTTGCCGAGCTGGGTGATCTGGGTGTTCTCGAGTTTGAGGCCCATCTCCTCGGTGATCACCTCGCCGCCGGTGAGGATCGCGATGTCCTCGAGCATCCGCTTGCGGCGGTCGCCGAAGCCGGGGGCTTTGACGGCGACGCCGGTGAAGGTGCCGCGGAGCTTGTTGACGACCAGGGTCGCCAGGCACTCGCCCTCGACGTCCTCGGCCACGATCAGCAGCGGCTTGCCGCCCTGCATCACCTGCTCGAGCACCGGCAGGATGTCCCGCACGGAGCCGATTTTCTGGTTGGCGATGAGGATGTAGGGGTCCTCCAGCACCGCCTCCATGCGGTCCTGGTCGGTGACCATGTACGGGGAGATGTAGCCCTTGTCGAACTGCATCCCCTCGGTGAACTCCAGCTCCATGCCGAAGGTCTGGCCCTCCTCGACGTTGACGACGCCGTCTTTGCCGACTTTCTCGATCGCGTCGGCGATCACGTTGCCGATCTCGTCGTCGGCGGCGGAGATGGCGGCGACGCGAGCGATCTGCTCCTTGCCGGCGACCTCTTTCGACTGCTTCTCGCGCAGGTTCTCGACGACCTCGTCGACGGCCTTCTCGATCCCGCGGCGCAGGGCCAGCGGGTTGGCGCCGGCGGCGACGTTCTTGAGCCCCTGGCGGACGATGATCTGGGCCAGCAGGGTGGCGGTGGTGGTGCCGTCGCCGGCGACGTCGTTGGTCGCCGTGGCGACCTCGCGGACGAGCTGGGCGCCCTGGTTCTCGAAGACGTCCTCGACCTCGACCTCGCGGGCGATGGTGACTCCGTCGTTGGTGATCGTCGGCGCCCCGAACTTTTTGTCGAGCACGACGTAACGGCCTTTGGGGCCGAGGGTGACCTTGACGGCGTTGGCGACGGCGTCGACGCCGGCCTGCAGTGCCCCCCTGGCCTCCTCTGCGTACTTCAGCTCCTTGTGAGCCATGTTTTTTCAGTCCTCCTTGGTTCTAAATCCTGTTGGGAAGGTCTAGCCGAGCTTGGCGAGGACGTCCGACTCGCGCAGCACGAGCAGATCGTCGCCCTCGACGGTCACCTCGGTGCCTCCGTATTTGGAGTAGAGGACCTCGTCCCCCTCCGCGACGTCGAGTGGGCGGCGGCTGCCGTCCTCGTTGATGGCGCCGTCGCCGACGGCGACGACCTTGCCCTTCTGCGGCTTCTCTTTGGCCGTGTCGGGAAGGACGATGCCGCTGGCGGTCGTCGCCTCCTCCTCGATCGCCTTGACGATCAGCCGGTCCCCGAGGGGCTTCAGCTTCATCCGTGAACCTCCGTTATCGGTGCGTGATTTGCTGACAAAGTCAGGAATTGCCGCTCTGGAGCCGTTTCTGGCGCCTCGCGGTCTTGGCACTCTGGTGGTGCGAGTGCCAACAGAGAGAAAGATAGCGAGGTCGGGGCCTCGACGGGCCCGCTAGTCCTGCGCCAGCAGGCGGCAGCCCAGGAGCCGGGCGATTCCCTCGCCCCCGCGCGCCATCACCCAGTCGTGGTTCCACTCGAAGGCCGGCCGCAGCAGCGGCGCCAGCCGGTTCATCCAGGGCTTGGTGGTGGCGACGTTCCACTCGTAGAGCACGGCGGTGACGCCGTCCTGCTCGTAGAAGCGCCAGCGGCCGGTGCCTTCGAGCTCGCCGACGGCGCGGCCCTCGAGCAGGTGCGGGCGCTCGACCCGGGTCGTCGTCACCTCGAACTCGACCCGGTAGGGCAGCAGGCTCTTCCAGACCATCCGCGCCACCGTGCCGACGCCGTCCTCGCCAGGGCTCGGGCTCAGCTCCCGCGCCTCCTCCACTCCGCGCCACCAGCTCGGCCAGCTCTCCTGGTCGTAGATCGCCTCCCAGACCGGCTCGCGCGGGGACTCGAGCAGCCAGGTGGTGAGGAACGAGTAGCCGGCCACGCGCTTATCTACGGTGCCAGGGTGGGCCCGGTTCAGTTGTGATGAGGGGTCTCCCCGTTGCCGAGGTGCGGCCGCGGCGGCTCGACGATCTGCGAGAAGCGGATCACCGTCACCGCGTCGTCGTCGGAGATCGTGCGGCTGTAGATCTGCTCGAGGAACTTGGTGGTCTCCTCGAGCCGGCGGAACTCGGGGTTGTCGTGCTCGATGTCGCGCCGCGAGAGGTCGCCGAGGCGCTTCACCTCGACGTCGTCGATGACCGCGGTGAAGATCTTCTCGCGCGGGCTGTGGCGAAAGCCGACCGTGACCCAGACGACCTGGCCGCGCTCGTACTTGCCGCTCTTGTCGCCGAGGCGGATCGTCGCCGTCTTGCGGCCCCGCTTCAGCTGGTCGACGAAGACCGCGGAGTAGAAGTTGAGAACGTAGGTCCCGCCGCGCATTGCGGCAGCGAGAGTATCCGACCGCGAGCCGCACCGGCGCGGGGACGAAGCCGCTCAGCGCCAAGCTTGCGCCGGGCGGCGGAACTTGGCAATCTGACGGGATGCCACCGCGTCCTCTCGGGGGGAGGGGCAAGCTGCTGTTGCTTGCCTCCCTGGTCCTCGCCGCCCTGACCAGCGGCCTGCTGGCCAGCGCCAGCGCTCCCGCCGCTCCCAGCTGCCTCGGCCGCAGGGCGACGATCGTCTCCGGGGCGGCGAAGATCGTCGGCGGCAAGGCGCCGGACACGATCGTCGTCCAGGGCGCCGGCAAGCACACCGTGCTCGGCATGGGCGGCAACGACCGCATCTGCGGTGGCGAAGGCGAAGACATGATCGAAGGCGGCAAGGGAGTCGATCACATCGAAGGGGGCGGCGGCAACGACACGATCCTCGGCGGCAAGGGCCCCGACAAGCTCTCCGGCGGGGCCGGCGACGACTACGTCAACGGGCAGCAGGGCAGCGACACGATCGAAGGTGGGCCCGGCGACGACACCCTGCTCGGCGACAAGGGCAACGACAGGGTCAGCGGCGGCGAAGGGAACGACAAGATCGAAGGTGGGCCCGGCGACGATCCCGAACTCGAAGGCGGGCCCGGCACCGACGTCGTCTTCGGCGGCGCCGGCACCGACAACGCCAACGGCGGCGAAGGCGACGGCGACATCGTCAGCGGCGACGCCGGCACCGACACCCTCAGCGGTGGCGGCGGCATCCAGGACATCGTCTCCTACGCCAGCGCCACCCGCGGCGGCATCCAGGTCAACCTCGCCGCCGGCACCGCCAAAGGCGACGGCCACGACACGCTCAGCGACTTCGAGGACGTGGTGGGCTCGCCCCAGGGCGACACGATCGTCGGCGACGGCGAAGACAACCGCCTCGACGGCGGCGTCGGCGACGACACCCTGACCGGCGGTGGCGGCCGCGATGAAGCCTTCGGCGGTCCCGGCACCGACAGCTGCAACGGCTTCGCGGTCGAAGATTCCTGCGGCCCGGAAGTCAACCCGCCCGCCAACTCCGCCTTCGTCGCCCTCAACCGCGGCCTCGCCGGCGACAGCCTCGTCGTCCAGGGCAGCCAGGGGGCCGACGACCTCCACATCGGTCGCAGTGGCGAAAGCTGGACCGTCACGGACAACGGCCCGATCTTCGCCGCCGAAGGCTGCGTCAACGGCGGCAACTCGAACGCTGCCAGCTGCGCCGATGCCACCACGGGGGCGCTGATCGTCGTCACCGGCCAGGACGGCAACGACCAGATCACGATCGAACCGAACGTGCCGCCCAGCGCCAAAGTGCGGATCAACGGCGGCGGCGGCAGCGACACGATCGTCGGCGGGCCCGGCGACGACGTGCTGGAAGCGGGCGAGAACTACAACGACCCCGACGACGGCAACGACACCCTGATCGGCAACGGCGGCAGCGACGTGCTCTACGCCGATCCCGGCGCCGACGACCTCCAGGGCGGCCCCGGCGACGATCTGCTCGTCTCCTCGGTCGCCGTCTGCCAGGGCCACATCTTCGACGGCGGCCCCGGCAACGACACGGTCTCCTACGCCCGCTCCAACGCGGCGCTGCACGTCGAACTGGGCGGCACCGGCGGCCCGGCCGGCTGCGCCACCCCGGACAAAGTCCTCAGCGACAACGAGAGCCTCGAGGGCTCCGAAGGCCCCGACACGCTGATCGGCGACAACGGACCCAACAGCATCCTCGGCCACAACGGCGCCGACGTGATGATCGGCAAAGGCGGCAACGACTTCATCGACGCGATCGACGGCCATCGCGACAAGAAGATCGACTGCGGCGGCGGCAACGACGAAGCGGTCGTGGACCCGTCCGACCCGGCGCCGATCAGCTGCTGAGCAGCGACTGCTCGCTCGCGACTAGAACCCCTCCTCCCCGACCAGCGGCACGAAGCGGGCGGGACTGATCGTCTCGCGCTCGACCCGCTCGCCGCGGCGGCGCAGCAGGGTCAGCAGGTCGGCCTCCCCGGCGGCGATCGGGACGACCATGCGGCCGCCCTCGGCGAGCTGGGCGACCAGCGCCGGCGGTGGCGCCGGGGCGGTGGCGTGGACGGCGATCGCCGCGAACGGAGCCCGCTCGGGGAGGCCGCGGCTGCCGTCGCCGACGACGATCTCGACCCTGTCGACGGCGAGCGCGGCGAGCGTCCCCCGCGCCGCCAGGGCCAGCTCCTCGTGCCGCTCGACGCTCAGCACCTCGGCGCCCAGCCGCGCCAGGACGGCGGCCGAGTAGCCGGAGCCGGTCCCCACCTCCAGCACCCGCTCCTCCCCGGTCAGCGCCAGCGCCTGGCAGATCGCGGCGACGATCCAGGGCTGGGAGATCGTCTGCCCGCGCGCGATCGGCAGCGCCGAGTCGGCGTAGGCGCGGTGGCGCAGCCGCGGTGGCACGAAGGCCTCGCGCGGCACCGCGCCCATCGCCGCCAGCACCCGCTCGTCGACGATCCCGCGCCGGCGCAGCTGCTTCGCCACCATCGCCGCACGCAGGGCGGCGAAGTCGGCCATGGCTAGAAGATGTAGTTGTGGAGCTTGGCCGGGTCGAGCACGGTGACCCGGCCGCGGCCGGAGCGGACGACGCCGGAGCGCTCGAGGTCGGCGAGGAAGCGGCTGACGCTCTCGCGCGAGGTGCCGGCGAGCTGGGCCAGGTCGGCCTGGTTCATCCGGATCGTCACCTCGCCCTCGCCGCCGTGGGAGATTTCGGCGGCGAGCTGGGAGAGGACGCCGGCGACCCGGCTCGGCACCGTCTGGAACGACTGCCGCGAGATCCGCTCGTTGGCGGCGCGCAGGCGCCGCACCAGCGCCGTCACCAGCTTCACCGAGATCTCCGGGTGGCGGGCCAGCAGCGCCTTCACGTCTGTCGCCGGCAGCGCCAGCAGCTCGCCGTCGCTGAGCGCCTCGGCGCTGGCCGAGCGGGTGCTGCCGTCGAGCATCGCCAGCTCGCCGAAGACCTCGCCGGGGCCGAGCGTGGCGAGCGTGATCGCGCGCCCGTCGGAGTGCTCGCGAGTGACCCGGAAGCTGCCCTCGCGGACGATGTAGCAGGCGTCGGAGCGATCGCCCTCGTGGAAGACGCGGGTGCCGGCGGGAAAGGCCCGCGGCACGGCGACGCGCGAGAAGCGCTCCAGCTCGTCGGCTTCGAGGCCGGCGAAGAGCGGCACGCTGCGCAGCAGCTCGACGGCGCTTCCGTTCTCCTCCACGGCAGCCATGGGTTGATTATGAGACCTGGGGGAGAGCGCCGGCTCCTCGACGCGATGGACGGGTCCTACGCTCAGCCGGCGGCGAAGGCCGGCGCCAGGCGCTCGATCTCGTCTCGCGGCAGGCCCAGCGCGCTCGCCTCGGCGCGCCAGCCGGCGACTGCTTCGCGCACCTCGGCCACGATCGCGTCCGCCTGCTCGGCGGAGAGGCGATAGAGCGGCGCGGTCTCACGGACCAGGTCGAGGTCTGGCGAGCGAATCGAGGCGTCGAGGGCGAGGCTGTGCTCTCCCATGCTGGGGGAGGGATTGACGTCGAAAGCCGGCGCCAGCCGCCAGCCGCCGGGTCCACGCAGAAAGCCGTGATTGCGGAGATGGTCGTCGCGGTCGCCGACCAGGACGTTGAAGACGAGGCGGCGGAAGAGCTGCCGCAGGTCGTCGTCGATCGCGTCGGGATCCGCGAGCCTGACGATCGCCTCGGCGATGTCGAGGTAGCTCGCTTCCGCGTGGTCACGCCCGCCGACCTGGGTCATCGCCGAGGCGTAGAGGCGTCGGCGCCCGCGGTCGCGATCGAAGCGCCGCGCGCAGAAGGTGCTGTAGGCCGAGCCGAGCCGCAGCAGTTTCGCCTCCGGCACGACGATCCCGGCGGCGCCCGCCAGACGCCAGACCACGTACTCCCAGGCACCGACGTCGAACCGGTCTTCCCGCGAGGGGAACTTCGCGATCCAGAGCTCATCGCTCCGATCGCGAAAGTTCGCCTTCGGCCGCGCCCCGCCGAGCGAGCTGCCGGGAGCGAGCAGCATCGCGATCCAGCGCTCCTCCTCCCCGCCCGGCGCCGGCGCCCCGTCCTCCACCTCGCGCGCCAGCTCTTCGAGCTCTCGCAACCGCGCCAGCGGCGGCACCGCCAGCGGCGCGTCGTCGACGAAGACGCCGTCATCCGGGCGGGAGAAGCGCAACGCCCCCGTCCGCACCAGGTCGTTGACGCCGACGAGGAAGTCCCAATCGTCGAGCTGGTGCTGGCTTCTCCGCTCCCGTCTCGCCAGCTGCGCCTCGCGCCGCTCCAGCAGGGTGCGGCCCCAGCGGTCGGGGGCGGCGTCGGCAAAGGCGCCCGGCAACGTGGACGGGTACTGGTCTCCTTCGTAGAGCGGCAGCGAGGGGTCGACCGGGAAGGCGTCTGCGGCGGCCACCCAGCCGGGCTCGTAGGCAAACGAGATCACGCTCTTGGAGCCGGCCCGCTCCCGACTCAGCCTTCCCACCACTCGAGGGGAACCGAGCTCGGCGGCGTCGAGGTGAACCAGGACCCGTGCACGCTCGGCGCTCATCCGCCCTGCCGGCCTTTGGTCGAGCGGCGGGGGCGAGGCTGGCGCACGTCCTGCAGACGTCTGCCCAGCTCGTCGTCGTCGGCGATCAGATCGAGGTCTTCCTCCAGGCCGAGCACGCTCAGCACCCGCGCCAGCACCCCGAGGCTGGTGGCGAGGTCGCCGTGCTCGAGCCGCGAAAGGGTGTCGCGGGCGACGCCGACTCGCTTGGCCAGATCGGCGAGCGACATCCGGCGCCGCCGGCGAGCCAAGCGCAGGCGCTCGCCGAGCGCCTCGGCATGCCGCTGAGTCTGAGGAAAAAGGGGTCTGGCAGGTCTTGGCATGCCTAATAGAATAGGCGGTAAAGGCTTAATGACCTTATTTATCCCTCAAATGCAGGATCAGCGTCAGCGGGCGGAGGCGGTCAGTTTGCGCGGGCCGCGGCTGAAGCCGGCGCCGATCAGCGCCTCCTCGTGGCCGGAGCCGATCACCGCCTCGCCGTCGAGCTTCTCGATCGCCAGCTTCGGCAGCTTGCCGGCGGCGACCGCCTCGGCGAGGGCGCGCATCGCCACCTCCAGCTCCGGCCCCTCCAGCGGCGCCAGGCGGAGCAGGCCGCGGCCGCCGCGCTCGAGGAAGACCAGCGGCTCGCCGTCGCGCAGCAGCAGGTGGGCGCCGGGGGTGCGGCCGGGGCGGCGGCCGCTCTCCAGCTTCGGCCAGGGCAGCGAGGCGCCGTAGGGGTTGGCCGGGTCGGTGGCGGCGAGGACCAGGTGCTCGCCGCCGGCCTCCGGCAGCGAGCGCAGCCGCTCGACCGCGCCGGGGAGGGCGAACTGGGCGCCGCCGAGGCCCTCGACGAAGTAGCCGCGGCGGGCGGTGCCGAGCAGCTCGAGGTTGCCGAGCTCCGAGTAGAGGGTCGCGAAGCCGCCGGGGACGCCCTCGGCGAGCACGGTCTCGCGGGTGACGATGCCGTAGCGCTCCAGCATCAGCTCGGCCTGGGCGCGGAGGCGGGCGCCGGGACCGGGGGCGTCGGCGAACAGCGGCGCGGTCAGCGACCAGCGACCCTGGACGGCGGCGCCGGCGGTCGAGCGGCGGCGGGCGAAGCGGCGGCCCTGGCGCTCGCTCGGCGGCAGCGCCCGCAACCGCGGCGCCCGCAGCGGCGCGAAGGCGTCGTTGGTGACGGCGCCGCCCCAGACCAGGTCCCAGAGCGCGTCGTGCAGCTCCTCGGCCGGGTGGTCGAGGTCGGCGAGCAGGTCGAGCCAGAACGAGGGCCCGGCGGCGAGCCGCTCGCGGATCGCCTCGTGAACCTCGCCCGTCACCGGGTCGAGCCTGGCGTTGGCCGGCGGCGGCCCGGCGAGGCGGACGTCCTCGCGGAAGTAGAGGGCGACGCGGCCGTCGCTGCGGCCCAGCGCGCCGGCGCCGACCCAGACCAGCTCGCCGCTGGTGCAGAGCTCGTCGAGCCAGGCGGTCGAGTAGGCGCCGAGCCGGCGCGGCAGCACGTCGCGCTCCCAGACCTTCGGCGTCAGCGCCACCCCCTGCAGCGGCACCAGGGCCTCGCGCAGGCGGTCGATGCCGGCCCCGGCCGGGCGGAAGGCGTCGACGTTCTGCCAGCTCGGCAGGAAGCGGGCGAGCTGGGTGCGGTCGGCGGCCTCGACCTCGCGCCGCAGCCGCGCGAGGCTGGCCCGCCGCACCCGCCGCAGGACTTCGGAGTCGCACCACTCGCGCTCGCTCCCGCCCGGCGCCAGCTCGCCGCGGACCAGCGCCCCTTCGCGCTCGAGCTCGCGCAGCGCCGGCAGCGGGTCGACGCCGTAGCGGGCCGCCGGACGGGCGGTCGTGAAGGGACCGTGGGTGCGGGCGAAGCGGCGGACCAGGGCGCGCATCGCGTCCGGGTGGTCCTCGAGGAAGGTCTCGGGCAGGCCGGGCGGCGGCGGCACCCCGAGCGCGTCGCGGTAGAGGCCGGCGTCCTCGGCGGCGATGAAGCGCTCCTCGCCGGCGACCCGGACCCGGGCGACGCGGCGCTCGGCGACCAGTTTCTCCAGCATCGAGGCGGCCGAGTAGCCGGCGGCGACGCGGTCGGAGCACTCGCGCTCGCTGAGGTCGCCGAGGTTGCGCAGCAGCTGCTGCAGGGCGTCGCGATCGCCGGCGCGGCCGGCCTCGGTGCGGTGCTGCAGCTGCGCCTCGACCTCCTCCAGCGCCGCCGGGTCGATCAGCTCGCGCAGCTCCTCCTGGCCCAGCAGCTCGCGCAGCAGGTCGCGGTCGAGCGCCAGCGCCGCCGCCCGCCGCTCGGCGTTCGGCGTGTCCCCCTCGTACATGTAGGTGGCGACGTAGTCGAACAGCAGCGAGGAGGCGAAGGGCGAGGCGGTCGGGGTCTCGACCTCGACCAGGCTGAGCCGGCGCGAGTGCAGGTCCCGCAGCAGCTCGGTCAGCGCCGGCAGGTCGAAGACGTCCTTGAGGCACTCGCGGTAGGTCTCGAGGATGACCGGGAAGCGGGGGAAGTCGCGCGCCACCTCGAGCAGGCTCTGCGCCTTCAGCCGCTGCTGCCAGAGCGGCGTGCGCTTGCCGGGGTAGGCGCGGGGGATCAGCAGCGAGCGGGCGGCGTTCTCGCGGAAGCGGGCGCCGAACAGGGCCGAGCCGGAGAGCTCGCGCACGACCAGGTCCTCGAGCTCGTCGGGGTCGATCAGGACGAGGTCGGCGGGCGGCGCCTCGTCGGCGTCGGGGAGGTGGATGACGATGCCGTCGTCGGACCAGATCGCGTCCGCCTCGAGGTCGCGCTCGGCGCGGATCTTCGCCGCCAGCGCCAGCCCCCAGGCGGCGTGGACGCGGCCGCCGAAGGGCGAGAGCACGCAGAGGCGCCAGTCGCCGATCTCGTCGCGGAAGCGCTCGACCACGATCGTCTGATCGGAGGGGACGACGCGGGTCGCCTGCTGCTGCTCGCGCAGGTAGGTGACGAGGTTGTTGGCGGCGCGCGGATCGAGGTCGTACTCAGCGGCCAGCTCGGCCGGCTCGCGGTTCACGGCCTCGCGGGCGAAGGCGCCGATCGCCCGCCCCAGCTCGGCCGGGCGGCCGATCCCGTCGCCCTTCCAGAACGGCACCGCGCCGGGGGCGCCGGGGGCCGGGGTGACGATCACCCGGTCGCGGGTGATTTCCTCGATTCGCCAGGTGGTCGCGCCGAGCAGGAAGGTCTGGCCGGGGCGGGCCTCGTAGACCATCTCCTCGTCGAGCTCGCCGACCCGGCGCCCGTCCGGCAGGTGGACGCCGTAGAGGCCGCGGTCGGGGATCGTGCCGGCGTTGGTGACGACCAGCTGGCGCGAGCCTTTGCGGCCGTGGATCGTGCCGCCGGTGCGGTCCCAGACGATCCGCGGCCGCAGCTCGGCGAAGCGGTCGGAGGGGTAGCGCCCGTCGAGCATGTCGAGGACGTTCTCGAGCTGCTCGCGGGAGAGCTCGTGGAAGGGCTCGGTGGCGGTGACCAGGCGCTCGACCTCGTCGACCTCCCACTCGTCCAGCGCCGCCATCGAGACCAGGTGCTGGGCGAGCACGTCGAGCGGGTTCTGCGGGATCGTCGTCTCCTCGATCTCGCCTTCGCGCATGCGCCGGGCGACCACCGCGCACTCGAGCAGGTCGCCGCGGAATTTGGGGAAGATCCGGCCTTTCGAGACCTCGCCGAGACCGTGGCCGGCGCGGCCGATCCGCTGCAGCCCCCTGGTCACCGACTTCGGCGACTCGACCTGGATCACCAGATCGACCGCCCCCATGTCGATGCCCAGCTCCAGCGAGCTGGTCGCCACCAGGCACGGCAGCTCCCCCGACTTCAGCATCTCCTCCACCAGGGTGCGCTCCTCATGGGACAGGGAGCCGTGGTGGGCGCGGGCGATCTCGACGGCTGGGGCGGAGGACTCGTCGGCGTGACCCCCATGCTCCGTGGCTGGAAGCTCCTGTTCTCCTTCGCCGTTGGCGAGCTCGCTGAGGCGCTTCGCCAGGCGCTCGGAGGCACGGCGGTTGTTGACGAAGATGATGGTCGAGTTGTGTTCCTGGACGAGCTCCAGGAGCTTGGGGTAGATGGCCGGCCAGATCGAGCGGACGTGGGCGGAGGGCTCGATTTCGGTCGGCGGCAGACCGTCCTCGCTCGGATATGCCGGCGCCCCCGGATCCGCCATGTCCTCCACCGGCACCACGATCTCCAGATCGAGCTCCTTCGTCCGCCCCGCATCGACGATCCGGCACTGTCTCTTGGGACCCACCAGGAACTGGGCGATCCTCTCGAGGGGCCTCTGCGTCGCCGACAACCCAATCCGCTGGATGCCCGGCCGCTCACCGCCCCCGTCTGAGCCATCTCGTGAGAGGTCCTCCGCCCCTCCCGCGGGTGGCGCCGTAGGGGGGCCCACCCCCGAGGACGCTTTAGCGACCGCAGGGGGTGGGGGGTCCCCTGCGGCGACAGGACCCGCGGGCCGGGGCGCCCGGTCCCTCGCCAGATGGTCGAGCCGCTCGAGAGTCAGCGCCAGGTGCGCCCCCCGCTTGGTCTGCGCCACCGCATGGATCTCGTCGACGATCACCGCCTCGGTCGTGGCGAGGATCTCGCGCACGTTGGAGGAGAGCATCAGGTAGAGCGACTCCGGCGTAGTGATGAGGATGTCGGGCGGATGTTTGTGCATCGCCCGCCGCTCGGACTGCGGCGTGTCGCCGGTCCGCAACCCGACCGCGATCTCGGCGCCGATCCCCCGCAGCGGCGCCCGCAGGTTGCGCTCGATGTCGTAGGAGAGCGCCTTCAGCGGCGAAACGTAGACGAGGCGGACGCCGCTGCCGAGGCGCTCGGGCTCACGGGCGAGCCGGTCGATCCCCCAGAGGAAGCTGGCCAGGGTCTTGCCGGAGCCGGTGGGGGCGCAGATCAGCGCGTTGTCGCCGCCGGAGATCGCCTCCCATCCCCCCGCCTGGGCCGGCGTCGGCGCCGCGAAGGAGGCCTCGAACCAGCGCCTGACGGGAGCGCTGAAGGGGGCCAGCGGATCGGATCCGGTGCTCGCTTTCGCCTCGGTGCTCAACCCACCGATCTTACGCGGCGGCTGTTACGGGGTGCCGCCGGCGAACTTCACGTATTCGTACCAGGACTTCTTCGGCTGGAAGCCGCTGGCGAAGAGCCCCGAGCCGTTGCAGAAGTTGCAGACGCCGGCGTAGTCGTCGACCGAGAACCAGTAGACGGCCTGGATATTCCACTTGCGCTGCTTGCTCCTCAACAGCGAGAAGGCCCCGGCGAGCTGGGCCGCCTGCCCGTTGACGCCTTTGGCAAGGCTGTTGCCGGCGCTCCTACCCTCGGAGCTCCAGCCCATCTCGGTGATCCAGAGGCCCTTGCCGGAGTCGTGGTTCTTGCTCAGGACCGCGCGGAATTCTTCGATGTCCGGCGTCAGTTCCTGGTACTTGGAGGTGTACGGATGCAGGGCGACACCGTTGAAATCGGCCTTGATGCCCGGCGTCCGCTGGTACATCTGTTCGAGGAAGTCGGCGGCGAAGTAGGCCCGAGGGGGTTTGAAGTTCTTGAGCGCTTCGCTCGGCCTGGCGAACATCCCCCCGAGCAGGCTCTTCGAGCCCGAGTCGGCGTTATTCAGAGCCGCCGAGGAGATCTTGACCAGCTTGCCGTATTCGGCCGGGTTGGGCTTGGCCACGAAGTACTTGAAGTTCTCCTCGTTCCAAATCTGCCAGACCCGCAGCGGGCGCCTTGGGATCGTGGGGTTTTCAGCCCAGAAGCTACCGCTGGGGCCGTAGCGGGCCACGGCAGCGGTGATGAAGGCGACCCAGCCAGTTCGACCGAGCCCGCTCACCGGCAGATGCGCAGGTGCTTTGACGCTGTGACCAGACCCCGCAACCCATACCGCGGGCACGGCCCAGTTGGGGGCGCCAGCGAGGAAGGGGAGCAGGTTGATCCCAGCGCGGGAGGCGTTCCCGACCTCTTCATCGAGCCCCGACCAGTTGAAGCCGCCCCCCCTGGTCGGCTGCACCGTGCTCCAGACGAACGGGATGCGCTCGCTCCTAACCCCGCCCCGCTGCAGCCGTTGGAGCTGTTCAAGGGTGGGAGCCGCCTGCGGCACCACCCCCCAGAAATTCGCCGGCAACGCCTGCGCCAGCGACGCCGTGGCGCCAATCGCCGCCAGCGCCACCGCCAGTGACGCTGCCCAGGCACGCAGTCTCCAACTCAACCGCAGACTCCCTCTCGACACGATTTAGCTGCTCGCCTTGGGCGAGACAGTGGAACCCGGATCCTCCTGGCCCTCATCGCCTTCGCCTTGGCGACGCTGGCGCATCACGACGACGCCGACCGAGATCGCGGCGAGGATGACGATGGCGATAATGATCGGCACCAAGGGAGATGAGCCACCACCGCCCTGATTCGCGTTCACCGCCGGCGGCGTCGAGGAAGATCCCTGATTCCCGCCCTGCGCGATCGTGGTCTTGGTCGAGCCGTTGCCTGAGCCGCCCTGGCCACCACCGCCACCATTGCCCGTGCTTGGATTGTTGGGCCCTGACCCCCCAGCATGCGAATGCTTCTTGGACTCGGACGAACCGCCGGAACCGGGCTGCGTCGAAGAGCCGCTGTGCGGTGACGACGCCTTCGCCTGCGGGTTGCTGGAATGCGTGGGCGTGCCCGAGCCGCCGGTGATGGTGGGGACAGCCGTTTCATACTGATATCCGCTCGAGTCCGCCTGAGCCAGAACCGGAAAGCAAGCCAATGCCAGCAGAGCAAGCACTGACAGAAGCGAGAAGAAGGATCGGGCCGAGCCGGGGATCTGGGGGCGAGGGGTCTCAAGCATGGCGCGAAAGGTTAGAGGAATCAGCGGCGTTGATCGCTCCACTCGCCCTGATCGTCGGCGTGGCCCTGGCTGGAGGCGGCTTCGATCTGAGCTCTCGTCATGTCGCGGGGCTGGTCGTCTGGCTGGTCGTCGCGGGCATGTTGGCGCTGGGCATGGCTGGTCGAGCCGCGATCGGTCGCCCCTTCTATTGGGCGATAGGACTGATTGGGGGTCTGGCGCTTTTATCTGCAATCTCATCTCTCTGGTCCGGGTCGATTGAGCTGAGCGTGATCGAGGCCGACCGGGTTCTGGTCTACCTAGGTCTCTTCCTTGCCGCATTCCTGATCGCCCAAACCGACCAAAGGCGCCAACGTTTCGCTGAAGGCATCGCAATATCTCTGCTGCTGGTCGCTTTGCTCGGTCTCGCCAGCCGCCTGGCGCCCCATGTGCTCTCGGTCGGAGAGTCACTCGGCAGCGGCCCGAGGCTGCGCTACCCGCTTGGCTACTGGAACGCGAACGGGGTCACCTTCGGGATCGCGGCGGTCTTGCTGCTGTGGATGAGTCAGCGCTCACTGTCAGCGAGCCTGCGCTGGCTCGCCGCCGCCTCGCTGCCGGCGGTGCTGCTGGCGCTCTACTTCACCTACTCGCGCGGTGGCCTGCTGGCTCTAGCGGTCGCCTGCGGTTGCCTCCTGGCGCTCTCCCACGACCGCCTCTGGCTGCTGGCGACGCTGGCGATCGGCGCCCTGGCGGCGGTGCCGGCGGTGCTCGCCGTCCAGGCCCGCCACAGCCTCGCCAAGAACGTCGCCAACCAGGCCGCCGTCGAACAGGGCGTGACCGTGCTGCTTCTGCTCGGCGCCGGGATCGCACTGGCCCTGCTGCTCTTCGCCGGCCTGCGCCGGCTCGAGGCCAGGGGCGGAGAGCTGACCGGGCGCGCCGTCGAGCTCTCGCGCCGCCCGTCCACCCTGAGATCGATCGCGCTGGTCGGGGCGGTGCTGGCGATCGGGGTGGCGATCGCGGTCGGCGGGCGCGCCTGGCACCAGTTCTCGAGCTCCGACATCCAGTTCCCGAGCAATCCCGAGCAGCACTTTGGCCAGCTTTCCGGTGCCGGGCGCCACGACTTCTTCCGCGTCGCGATCGACGCCTTCCGGGAAAAGCCCCTGCTCGGCCACGGCGCCGGCACCTACCAGTTCTCCTGGGACCAACTGCGCTCGATCCCCGTCGTCGTCCACGACGCGCACTCGCTCTACCTGCAGTCGTTCGCGGAGCTGGGCGTCGTCGGCGGGCTGCTCGTGCTCGGCCTAGTCGGGCTGCTGCTCTGGACCGGCTTTGCGGCCTGGCGGGCGGCCGCAGGAGCGCAGCGCGAACTCTACGCGGCGCTGCTCGCCGCCGCGCTGGCCTTCGCCGTCGCCGCCGCGATCGACTGGTTCTGGGAGATCGCCGCGATGGGAGCGATCTTCTTCCTCGCCAGCGGCGTCCTCGTGGCCGCTCGCTGTGACCAGCTCCTCCGCGCTCGCCAAGCGACCGAGGGGGCACCCGAGGAGCGGCACTTCGGGCTCGCGGTCGGCGGGCTCGCGGTTGCCTGGATCACCGCTCTGGCGTTAATCGGACCGCTGCTGGTTGACCACGAGATCAAGTCCAGCCAATCGGCGGCCGCCGCCGGCAACATCGCCGGCGCGGTCGAACATGCCGACACGGCGCGCTCGATCGAGCCCTGGGCCGCCTCCCCCTACGTCCAGCTCGGCCTACTGGCCCAGTTCCAGGGCGAATACGAAACCGCTGCCGGTCGTCTCAGCCAGGCGATCCACCGCGAGGATCGCAACTGGCTCCTCTACTACCTACGAGCCAAGATCGAGCACGAAGCGGGGGATGCCGAAGCCGCCGCTGCCGACAGGCGGCGCGCCGAGCAGCTCAATCCACTCGAAAAGTGCCTGCGAGAAGGGTGGGAAGGCTGCGGATGAATCGTATTTCCGACGCCCAGAAGACAGCGCCGGCGCCGGGCGGCGGCGCCCCGGCGCCATCCAGCCGCCTCGGGCTGAGCGGGCCGAGTGGCTCCCGCCGCCGCGGGGCGATGCTGCGGCGGCTGCTCGCCTGCGGCGACTGGATCGCCCTCTTCGGCGCCCTCTGCCTGGCCACCGCGACGACCTCGACCACCGAAGTCGCGACGCTCTTCTGGGCCGTTCTCTTCAGTCCGGTCTGGATCCTGGTGGTCAAGCTCCATGGCCTCTACGACAAAGACCACCGCCGAATCCGCCACAGCACGCTCGACGAGCTGCCCTCCCTGGTTTCGGCCAGCGTGATCGGCACGCTCGCCCTCGACGGGCTGCTGGCGCTGAGCCCGGTCGGTCCGCTCTCCCCCACCAGCGCGATCCTGGTCGGGGTCGTGACGCTGGCCGGCAGCTTCATCCTGCGCGGTGTCCTGCGCTTCTTCTGGCACCGGCTGACGCCGGTCGCGGCCGGGGTCGTGGTCGGCCCCCCGACCGCGGTCGACATCGTCGCAAGGCGGGTCTCGACCCACCCGGAGACGCGTCTGGCGCTGGTCGGATACCTCTCGCCACAGAGCGAGGCGAGGTCGGTGGAGCTACCCTGGCTGGGCTCGCCCGCCGAGATCTCCAGGGTCGCCCGGGAGCACAACGTCGAGCGCGTGGTCGTGACCGAACAGGAGATGGACAAGATCGCCGCCGAGCGGCTGATCGAGGAGTGCAAGGCCGAGGGCCTGGCGCTGACCTTCCTGCCCCAGCACTACGGGTTGCTCGGCCCCGGGATCGAGCTCAACCGGCTGGCCGAGCTGCCGGTGCTCGACTTCCGCTTCAGCGACCCGCCGCGGACGACGGTGGCGATGAAGCGGGGCATGGACGTCGTCGTCTCCGGGCTGCTGCTGGCGCTGCTCTCGCCGCTGCTGGCGGCGGTCGCGGTCGCGATCCTGCTCGACTCCGGGCGGCCCGTCCTCTTCCGCCAGCGCCGCGCCGGCCGCGACGGGGCGCCGTTCACGATGCGCAAGTTCCGCACCATGGTCCCCGACGCCGAGGAGCGGCTGGGCGAGCTGGTCGACCTCGAGCAGCTCTCCGAGCCCGCCTTCAAGATCGCCGACGACCCCCGGGTGACCCGTATCGGCCGCTTCCTGCGCCGGACCAGCATCGACGAGCTGCCGCAGCTGACCAACGTCCTCGGCGGCGCGATGTCGCTGGTCGGGCCGCGGCCGGAGGAGGAGAGCGTCGTCGCCCTCTACGACGAGCGCCAGCGCGGCCGGCTGGCGATCAAGCCGGGCCTGACCGGGCCGATGCAGGTCTACGGCCGCGCCGACCTCACCTTCGAGGAGCGGCTGGCGATGGAGCGCGACTACCTCGACAACCTCTCGCTGCTGACCGACCTGGCGATCCTGCTGCGGACGCCGGGCGCGGTGATTCGCGGCGAGGGCTCCTAGCCGCACCGGATGCCCGCCCCCGAGCTCGAGGTCGCGATCGTCAGCCACGGCGCCGAGGGGCTGCTGCGGCGTTGCCTGGCCTCGCTGCGGGCGCAGCCGCCGGCGAGCGCGGCGATGCGGGTGACGGTGGTCGACAGCGGCAGCCCCGACGGGACCCCGGAGATGGTCGCGCGCGAGTTCCCCGAGGTGCGGCTGCTGCGCCAGGGCAACATCGGCTTCTCCGCCGCCAACAACCTGGTCCTGCGCGAGAGCGAGGCCGCGGCGGTGCTGCTGCTGAACCCCGACACCGAGGTCTACGCCGGCACCCTCGACGCCGCCCTGGCGCGGCTGCGCTCGGAGCCGCGGATCGGCATGGTCGGCTGCAAGCTGGTGACCGAGTCCGGCGCCCTCGACCACGCCTGCAAGCGCTCCTTCCCGACCCCGCTCGGTGCCCTCGCCCACTTCACCGGCGTCGGCCGCGGCGAGGGTGCCGGCGCCCTCGGCCAGTACCGGGCCACCCACCTCGGCGACGACGATGCGGGCGAGGTCGACGCGGTCAACGGCGCCTTCATGCTCTGCCGCGCCGAGGCGGTGCGCGAGGTCGGCCTGCTCGACGAGGGCTACTGGCTCTACATGGAGGACCTCGACTGGTGCCACCGCTTCTGGGACGCCGGCTGGAAGGTCTTCTACGAGCCCGCCGGCGTCGCCCTCCACGTCAAGGGCGGCTCCAGCGCCGGCCGCCGGGCGCCGCGCCAGGAGATCGCCTTCCACCGCGGCATGGGCCGCTTCTACCGCCGCTTCGACGCCCCCGAGCACGGCCCCCTCGTCAACGCCGCGGTCTACGCCGGGATCGGCGCCAAGCTGGCGACGAGCCTGGCGATCACCGGTGCCCACGCCCTCCCTGAAGCATTGCTGGGGTCATAGCAACAGCAATCGTTCACGGCCGCCTCGGCCCGCCGACCTCAGAAGGGAAGGGTCTCGGCGATCTCGGCAAGGCGCGGCGCGGTCTTGTCGCGCTCGCTCAGCAGCGGCTCCTCGACCTGCCACTCGACCCCGACGTCGGGGTCGTCCCAGGCGATGCCGGTCTCGGTCTCCGCGTCGTAGAGGCTGGAGACGAGGTACGCGACGTCGGCGACGTCGCTCAGCACGGCGAAGCCGTGGCCGAAGCCGACCGGGACGTAGAGCTGGCGGTGGCGCTCGTCGTCGAGCAGGTGCGCCTCCCACTCCCCGTAGGTCGGAGAGCCGCGGCGCAGGTCGACGGCGACGTCGAGGATCGCGCCGCGGGCGCAGCGGACCAGCTTCGCCTGGCCCGGCGCGGTCTGGAAGTGGATCCCGCGCAGGGTCCCCCTGACCGAGCGCGAGTGGTTGTGCTGGACGAACTCGGCGTCGACCCCGAGCTCGGCCCAGGCGTCGCGTCGGAAGCTCTCGACCATGAAGCCGCGGGCGTCGCCGTGCACCTGCGGCTCCAGCAGGACCAGCCCCTCCAGCTTCGTCGGCAGCGCCTCCGGCATCAGCCCAGCGCCCGACCGTACTGCTTCTCGTAGTACGCGCGGTACTCGCCGGAGCGGATCGGCCCCCACCACTCCTCGTTGTCGCGGTACCAGGCGACGGTCTTCTCCAGCCCCTCGGCGAAGTGGACCTGGGCCTCCCAGCCGAGCTCCTGCTTCAGCTTCGCCGAAGAGAGGGAGTAGCGGCGGTCGTGGCCGGGGCGGTCCTGGACGTACTCGATCAGCGACTCGTCGCCCCCGGTCAGCTCGATCACCCGCTTCACCACCTCGATGTTCTCGCACTCGTCGGGGCCGCCGACGTTGTAGGCCTCGCCGGCCCGGCCCTTCAGCAGCACCGCGTGGATGCCGCGGCAGAAGTCCTCGACGTAGAGCCAGTTGCGGACCTGGCGGCCGTCGCCGTAGACCGGCAGCGAGTCGCCGTGCAGGGCGTTGAGGACCATCAGCGGGATCAGCTTCTCCGGGTACTGGCGCGGGCCGTAGTTGTTGGAGCCGCGGACGATCGAGGCCTCGATGCCGTAGGTGTGGACGTGGGCGGAGACCAGCAGGTCGCCGGCGGCCTTGGTCGCCGAGTAGGGCGAGGAGGGGTCGAGCGGCGAGGTCTCGGTGAAGGAGCCGGAGTCGATCGAGCCGTAGACCTCGTCGGTGGAGACCTGCAGGTAGCGGTTGACGCCGAGCTCGCGGGCGGCGTCGAGCAGGGTGCCGGTGCCGATCACGTGGGTGCGGGCGAAGGCGTCCTGGTCGTCGATCGAGCGGTCGACGTGGGACTCGGCGGCGAAGTTGACGACGGCGTCGACCCCCGCCATCGCCTCGCGCACGATCGCCGGGTCCTCGATCGCGCCGACGATCAGCTCCACCCCATCTGGCAGGTTCTCCCGCCGGCCGGCGTAGGTGAGCTTGTCGAGGACGACGACGTCGTGCTCGGCGCCGGCGATCCGGACGTAGGTGGAACCGATGAAACCGGCGGCGCCGGTGACGAGCAGCTTCATGGAGTCTCCTTCTCCGCTTGTCGTTGGGCGAGGTAGCCGGCCAGCCCGTCCTGCCAGGAGGGCAGCCGGATCGCGTGCTGGCGCTGGCTGGCCAGGGCAGAGTAGGGCGGGCGGGGGGCCGGGCGGCCGAGCATCTCGGTCGTCCCCGAGAGCACCTTGCACTCGACCTTGGCCTGCTCGAAGATCTCGCGCGCGAACTCATACCAGGAGCATTTGCCGGCGGCGGCCATGTGGTGGATCCCGAACTCGATCCCCTCGATCAGGCGGACGACGCCGTAGGCGAGGTGCCAGGTGTAGGTCGGCGAGCCGACCTGGTCGCGGACGACCAGGACCTCGTTCTGGGTCGCGGCGAGGCGCAGCATCGTCTCGACGAAGTTGCCGCCGCCGATCCCGAACAGCCCGGCGGAGCGGACGATGAAGTGGCGCTTGTTGGCCGCCGCCGTCGCCTCCTCCCCGGCCAGCTTGGTGCGGCCGTAGGCGGAGAGCGGCGCCGGCTGGTCGCTCTCGACGTAGGGGCTGCCCTTGGCGCCGTCGAAGACGTAGTCGGTGGAGATGCAGACGACGCTGGCGCCGACCGCGGCGGCGGCCGCGGCGAGGTTGCCGGCGCCGGTCCCGTTGACCGCGAAGGCCGCGTCCTCGGCCTCCTCGGCGCCGTCGACGTCGGTCCAGGCGGCGCAGTTGATGACCACGTCGGGGCGCTCGAGGTCGAGCTTGCGGGCGAGCGCCTCGGGGTCGGTGACGTCGAGCTCGGCGCGGCCGAAGCCGACCACGTCGTGGCCGGCGTTGCCGGCGGCGAGCATCACGTCGCGGCCCAGCATCCCGGCGGCGCCTGCCACCAACAGCTTCATCAGACGATTTCGATCTCGCAGTTGTCGCCGACCAGCAGCCGCAGGGTCTTCGGCATGCCGTCGCTGCGGGTCAGCTTGACGTTGCGGCCGAGCAGGCTGGCCTCCATCCGGGTGCCGAGGTCCTCGACCACGGAGTCGGCGAGCACGATCGAGTGCTCGACCTCGGAGCGGCGCACGTGGACGCCCTCGCCGATCGAGGTGTAGGGGCCGATGTAGGCGTCCTCGATGCGGGCGCCGGCGCCGATCACGGCGGGTCCGCGGACGACCGAGCCGGCCACGGTCGCGCCCTTCTCGACCACGACCCGGCCCTCGACCTTGGAGTCGTCGACCTCGCCGTCGATCCGCGTCTCCAGCTCCTCCAGCACCAGCCGGTTGGCCTCGAGCATGTCGGCGAGCTGGCCGGTGTCCTTCCACCAGCCGCGCACGACCTCGGACTGGACCCGCTGGCCGTCGTCGATCAGCTTCTGGATCGCCTCGGTGATCTCGAGCTCGCCGCGCCAGGAGGGCTCGAGGCTGCGGGCGGCGTCGAAGATCGTCGGGCTGAAGAGGTAGACGCCGACCAGGGCCAGGTTCGAGGGCGGATCTTTGGGCTTCTCGACCAGGCGCACGATGCCGCCCTCGCCGTCGAGCTCGGCGACGCCGTAGGACTGGGGATCGTCGACCGGGGTCAGCAGGATCAGCGCCTGCGGCTGCTCGGCGCGGAAGGTCGCGACCAGCCCGCGCAAACCGTCACGCAGGAGGTTGTCGCCGAGGTACATGACGAAGGGCGAGCCGCCGATGAACTCCTCCGCGGTCAGCACCGCGTGGGCGAGGCCGGCCGGCTTGTCCTGGACGATGTAGGTGATCCTGGCGCCGAAAGCGGAGCCGTCGCCGGCCGCCTCGCGGATCTCCCCGCCGGTCTCCGGGGCGATGATGATCCCGATCTCCTCGACCCCGGCGTCGACCAGCGCTTCGATCCCGTAGAAGAGGACAGGCTTGTTGGCGACCGGCACCAGCTGCTTCGCCGAGGTATGGGTGATCGGGCGAAGCCGGGTTCCCGCGCCGCCGGAGAGGATCAATCCCTTCAGGGGCTCCATGCGAGGCGCAAGCCTACTGTGACCCCGGCTGTGAGTTGCCTAGGATGGCCGCTGATGGAAGTCGGAGCCGATGAAAAGGCGGAGCTGCGGGCGCTCCGCGAGCAGCGTGACGCGCTCGACCGGGAGCTGGTCCGCAAGTCCTTCCGCATCGGCGAGCTGGAACAGGAGCACGAGGCGGAGCTGGCGAGGCTCACCCACGTGTTCGAAGATAGCCTCAGCTGGAAGGTGACCCGGCCCCTGCGCTCCCTGCGTCTCATACCCGCCAGGTTTCGCCACCTGAGGACATCCCGCCACTGATATGAGGCGGCGCCTGCGCGAATCGAGCCTGCTTGCACGGCTCCTCCCGGTCACCGACCTGCGAAAGCTGAAGGCGCTGCTGCCCGCGCGGGTCTTCGACTGGCTGCGGCGGCTGCGCGACCTCGCTCGGCGCGGCCGCAACCTCGACCTACAGAGCCCGGCGGCCCGGCGCGAGGCGGCGCGACAAGCGGTGGAGGCGATGCCCTCGCGGCCGCTGATTTCGCTGGTCCTGCCGACCTACCGAACCGAGTTGCGCTACCTGCGTGAAGCGATCGAGTCGGTGCGCGTCCAGCAATATCCCGAGTGGGAGCTTCTGATCGTCGACGACGGCTCCGGCCAGCCCGAGCTGGAGCGCGAGATCGCCACCCTCGCCGCCGCAGACGACCGCATCCGGTTCGAGCTGATGGAGCGCAACGGCGGCATCTCAGCGGCCACCAACGCCGGTCTCGAGCTGTGCCGGGGCGAGTTTGTCGGCTTTCTGGACCATGACGACAAGCTGACGCCGAACGCGTTGCTGGCGGTCGCGCAGGCGCTCAGCGCCGACCCCGAGCTCGATGTCGTCTACTCCGACTCGGACAAGATCACGATCGCCAACGTCCGCGCCGATCCCTTTCTCAAGCCGGACTGGTCGCCGGTCTACGCACTCGGTGCGATGTACATCGGCCACCTCCTGATCGTCCGCACGGCGATCGCCGAGGCGGCCGGCGGCTTCGACTCCAGCTACGACACGATCCAGGACTTCGAGTTCATGCTGCGGGTCTCCGAGCGCACCGATCGAATCCATCACATCCCGCAAATCCTCTACCACTGGCGAGCGATTCCCGGCAGCATCGCCGCTGGCACCGATCAGAAGGCGGGGGTCGAGGAGCTGCAGGCGCGGGCGGTCTCCGCCCACCTCGAGCGACTCGGCATCAGCGCTCGCGCGGTTCCGCACGAGACGATCCCCCACCGGGCGAAGCTGGCGCCGCTCAACGGCGCCCCCAGCGCCAAGGTCAGTGTCGTGATCGCAGACGGGCGCGACCGTCGCGACCTCAGCCGCCTGCTGAACTCGCTCTTCGCCCAGACCGTGCATCCCGAATTCGAGGTGATCGTCGTCTCTCGCGACGCCGCCCCTGCTGGCGAGGACCGCGTCATCTGGGTCGCCGACAGGGGACCGGAAGCCAATCGCGCCCGTGCCAACAACCTCGGAGCGGCGGCGGCGAGCGGCGCCTACCTGCTCTTCCTCGCCGCCGATGCCGAGGTGGTCGACCCGGATTGGATCGCCCAGCTGCTGCTGCATGTGAACCTGCCTGGAGTCGCCGCGGTAGGGCCGATGCTGGTCCGACCCGATGGCCACGTCGAGCAGGCCGGGGTGGCGATCGGGCTGCATGATCCAACCGCGCCGATGCTGGCCGGGGCCGACGCCGCCGGCGACGGCTACTACGGATCCCTGCCCTGCGCCCGTGAGGTATCGGCGCTCAGCAGCGACTGCATGCTGGTCGCCAAGTTGACTTTCGACGACCTGGGGGGCTTCGACGAGCTCTACCGCGGCCAGTACGAGGACTTCGACTTTGGCCGGCGCCTCGCCCACCGCGGGCTGAAGTCCGCTTACGCACCGCGGCCGCAACTGCTCCTGCACCGCACCCAGGCGACGAGAGAGGCGGCGGTGGATATCGTCGATCGTGCTCTCTTCGTCGACAACTGGTACGACGACCTGCTCCACGGCGACCCCTACTTCAACCCCAACTTCGGCCGCCGCCAGGCGGACTTCGCTCCGGCCGGCTGGCGCAATGCGATCTACCGCGCCGCGGCCCCGCTGAAAAAAGGGATCCGGTGAACGTCGTCTTCGTCTACTTCGGTCCGCTCGACGTCAACAGCGGAATCCAGGCATTCCATTTCGGCAACGAGCTGACCGAGCTGGGCTGGAACGTGACCCTCGCGGGGCTCGGCGATCCGCGCCGGATCGAGGCGGTGGGCCAGCCCAAGTTCGAGTGCATCTCCCACGAGGGGCTGGCGGCAAAGGCGAGGCAGTTACGGGAGCAGGGCGATGAGACGATCGTCTGCGCCTGGACGCCGCGCGAGCGGGTCCGCAAGCTGACCATGAAGCTGGTCGCCGAACTGCGCGCCCCCTATGTGATCCACCTCGAGGACAACGAGGACTACCTGCTCGAATCGGGCACCAAGATGACGATGGGGGAACTGCAGCGACTGCCGCTGCGGGCGCAAGATCGCCTCGGCACGACCGAGCTGATCCACCCCACTCACTACGTCGAGTTCCTGCGCGGTGCCGCCGGGGTAACGGTGATCACCGAGGAGCTGAACGAGTTCAACTTCGGCCACCGCCCCCACCACGTGGCCCGACCCGGAATCGACATCGATCGCTTCGACCCCGCCCCTCCCTCCCGCATCACCCGCGAGCAGTTGGGGCTGCGCCCAGACGACTTCGTCCTCGTCTACCACGGCACGATTCACTACGCCAACCAGCACGAGATGCTGAGCCTCTACCTCGCCGTCAAGCTGCTCCAGCGCCGCGGCCACCCGGTGAAGCTGGTGCGACTCGGCCACAGCGAGTTCGGTGGCGTCGACCCTCGCGCCTTCCGCGGTGTCAGCGACGGCGTCCTCGAGCTCGGCCGCGTCGACTGGCAGCTGATGCCGGACTACCTGGCGCTCGCCGACGCCTTCGTCCAGCCCGGCGCGGCCGACGACTTCAACCGCTACCGGCTGCCCTCGAAGCTGCCCGAGTTCCTGGCGATGGGACGTCCCGTAATCTTGCCCGACTGCAACATCGGCCACGACCTTACGCACCGGGAGAACGCACTCTTGCTGAAGCAGGGAAACGCTGTCGAGATCATGGCGAGGATCGAGGAAGTGATCGCCGACCCGGCACTGGCCGAACAGCTTGGGAGCGGAGCGCGCAAGTTCGCCCTCGAGGAGTTGAGCTGGGCCGAGAACGGCGCGGCGCTTGGCCGGTTCTACCGTGAGTTGACCGGCTCCCCGACCGCGAGCCAGGCAGCATGAGCCTGAAGCAAAATGCGGAACGAGCACGGGCGATGGCCGCGAGCTCGCCGGCCATGCGCAAAGTCGCCGGCAAAGTCCTCGGTCGGGTCTCGCCGCCCGGAGCGCAGAGCGCCAACGCCTCCGCCTGGTCGATCCGCGAGGCACCACTGCGCTCGCTGGAGGAGCGCTACCGCGGCCAGTTCCCCCTCCCCGCCGCCTCCTACGGCACGGTCCGCGACTTCGCCGACAGCATGGACGACATGCCGGGGTTGGCGGGCGCGAACTTCGACATGAAGGATCTGCAGCGCTGCTGGATGATCAAGGCGATCCTCGGCAACGTCGAACCCGGCTCGCGGCTGCTGGAGATCGGCGCCGGCGAGCCGCTGGTGGCGGGCACCCTGTCGCGGCTCGGCTACGACGTCGTCGTCGTCGATCCCTACGACGGCAGCGGCAACGGACCGCGTGAATACGAGACCTTTCGCACCGCCTACAAAGACCTGCGCTTCGTCCGCGAGCAGTTCCCGCCGCGTGAGGACGTCGGCAGCGACTTCTCCGCCGTCTACTCGATCTCGGTCCTCGAGCACGTGCCGCTGGAGGCGATCGACGCGGTAATGGACGGGGCAAAGGCGCTGCTAACGGCGAAGGGCGGCTGCCAGATCCACGCCGTCGACCACGTGCTGGCCGGCTGGGGCGCCGAGGAGCACCTCGAGAAACTGCGGCGGGTCGCCGCCGGCATGGGCGTCCCCGACACCGACCTCGAGCAGACGATCGCGGAGCTGACCGAGGACCCTGAGACCTACTTCGTCTCGGCCGAGGCGCACAACCGCTGGCGTGGCGGCATCCCCTACGACCAGTACACGATGCGCCGCATCGTCTCGGTCCAGCTCTTCAGCCGTTAAGAGCAACCGTCAAAGCAGCTCGGCGATCTTCGGCGCCTCGCGGCGAAAGACCCAGACGCCGGCGACGCAGACGACCACGAAGATCGCGGCCGCCGGCAGGAGGTGCAGCCAGCCGCCGGCCGCGTCTACGGCACCGGGAGCCGTCGGTTCGACGATCCAGGTCCGCGCCTGGGTGAGGATCGGCGTCAGAGGGTTGAGCAGCAGCAGGTCCTTGACCGCCTTCGGCAGGCCCGGCGTGGTGAGCGAGTAGAGCACCGGCGTCACGTAGAAGAGCGCGGTGGCGAACACGGTCCAGATGATCGCGACGTCGCGGAAGCGCACGTTGAGGGCCGAGAGCAGCAGCGCGAGCGCCGAACTGAAAACGACGAGCGGCAGCAGGATCAGGGGGAAGAGCAGCCAGGTCCAGGTCGGGTCGACCCCCGCGCCGAGGATGAAGACGACGACGATCACCAGGTTCAGGCCGAGGGTGAACAGCGCCACCAGGACCGAGGAGAGCGGAATGACCAGGCGCGGGAACTGGGTCTTGCGGACGATTCCCTCCTGGGCCAGGACCGAGTTGACGGCGGCGCCGGTCGATTCCTGGAAGAAGGTGAAGAGGACGATGTTGAAGAGCAGCAGCACCGCGTAGTGTTCGACCCCGGTGCCGAACTTGATGATCTTCGTGAAGACCACCAGCAGCACCCCGAACAGCAGCAGCGGCCGGAACAGCGACCAGACGTAGCCCAGCGCCGTGCCGTAGAACGATTTCCTGAATTCGTTCAGCGAGATCAGCCAGAGCAGATCGAAGAAGCGGCGGCTGCCGCCGCCCAGCGCCGAGGGGCCCCGGACCTCGCGCAGCTCGTAGCCAACGGGCGCGGCGCCCGGCTCGGCGCTCACTCCGGTCCCTCGATCGTGGCGCTGATCTCGTGCTTGAGCGCAACGACGCCATTGGCGGCGTCGCCGAAGACGACGAAGTCGGTCACGTGCGGGGCGTGGAGGACGAGGTCGGCGTAGCTTTGGTTGCGGAATACCCAGCACTTGACGACGTAGCGGCCGGGGGCGAGCTGGTTCTCGATCTCGGCGCTTATCCGCAGCCGCTGGCCGGCGCGCAGCCGCTGGGGGCCGTCGGGCGGGAGTTCCTCGCCGACGCCGCCAACCTCGACGCCGTCGGGGTTGACGAAGAGGAAGCCGAAGCTCGGCTGGCTCACCTCGCGGACCGCTTCGAAGACGGCCTCCAGGCGCAGCGTCGACCCGGTCTCGATGCCGCTCGCCCGCCGCCCCTCGGCGTCCTCGAGCCAGACGTCGACGAGGCGGACGTCGGCGCTCTCGCCCCAGTCGTCATCGGCGCCTCCACTCGGCGCCCGCTCGAAGTTGAGCCGCAGGTAACGACGCGCCACCTCGTCCGGCTCTCCCTCCGCCTCGACGACGCCGTCGTGCAGCAGCATCGCCCGGTGGCAATAGTGCTCCACCGCCCCCATGTCGTGGGTGACGAGGACGACGGTGCGATCGGAGTCGCGGATCTCGTGGAAGACGTCGGCGCACTTCTGCTGGAAGGAGGCGTCGCCGACCGCCAGCACCTCGTCGATCAGCAGGATCTCGGCGTCGGACTGGATCATCACCGAGAAGGCGAGGCGGACCAGCATCCCCGACGAGTAGTTCTTCAGTTTCATGTCGACGAACTCCTCCAGCTCGGCGAACTCGAGGACGGCGCCGAGCCGCTGCTGGGCCTCGCGTCGGTGCAACCCCATCATCACCCCGTTCAGCTCGACGTTCTCGCGCGCCGTCAGCTCCGGGTTGAACCCGACCCCGAGCTCGATGAACGGGGCCAGGCGCCCAGCCATCCGGACCCGGCCGGCGTCGGCCCGGTAGATGCTGGCGAGGATCTTCAACAGCGTGCTCTTGCCGGAGCCGTTGCGGCCGACGACGCCGAAGAACTCGCCGCGATGCACGTCGAAGGAGACGCCGCGCAACGCCCGCAGTTGCCGCTGCTCACCGCCGCCGCCGAAGGTCGTCAGCCGCTCCTTCAGGGAATCGACCTTGTGGGTGGCCAGCGCGAAGGACTTCTCGATTCCGCGCGCCTCGATCACCACCGGAGTCAGATTGGCGGGGGTCGCTGCGGGCGGCCCAGGTTGTCGGGTTTCAGTTGCCATCGGCGACTTGGATGATCGAGCATAGGCGCGCCGGAGGCGTGCAGGCCGGCGGCGACGGCAACGTGGCGCGGTGTTCTAGGGTCCGCCGATGGTTGCCGCCCAGGTTTCGCCGCCAAACCGCCGCGGCTCGACCTTCTTCAGGGGAAATCGGCTCGACTGGACGCTGACGCTCGGCGCGGTCGCGATCGGCATCTTCATCTACCTGCTCGGAGACCGCACCAACTGGAGCGGCGGCCTCGGCTTCGACGGGTACTTCTACGGCGAACTGGCGAAGAACTTCCCGTCGGCGGTGTTCGGTCACGGTCAGGTCGTCCCCCCCGGATTCGGCCCCTACACCGGCCCACACCTGAGCGGCGTCGACTCGTATTACATCTACCGAATCGTCCCCTCGGGACTGGTCTGGCTAGGGCTGAAGGTGCTGATGCTCTCGCCCACCAATGGCCACGTGATCGGCCTCTTCGCCGGCCTCAACTCGGCGATGTTCGGCCTCGCAACCTGGTGCTGGTGCCGCTCGGCCGCCCTGCTCGGCCTCGGCGATCGCGAGAAGCTGCTCGGCGCGACCGCCCTGCTGATCAACTTCGCGGTGCTGCGAACGGGTGCCTACCTGCCCGTCCTCACCGATCAGGTCGCGCTCGGGATCGGAGCCCTCAGCCTCTACCTCTGGCTGCGCGGATCCCTCGTCGGTCTCGCCATCTGCACCTTCGTCGGCTGCTTCACCTGGCCACTGCACTTCCTCGTCGGCGGCCTGCTGCTGCTGTTCGCGCCACCCCAGCGGGTGCGGGGGCTGTTCGCGGGCGGGACCGAGGCGGATGAGGCCAGAGCGGCCTGGCGGCCACCGCCCTTCGCGGCCGCCGGCGGGGCGCTGGCTGGGCTCGTGGCAGTCCTCGCCCTCACCCTGCTGCAGCTCGAAGGCCGTGTCAGCCTCGAGGGGACCAAGCAGCTGCCGCTGTTCCCACTCAGCGCCGCGATCACCGGCCTCTTCGTCTTCGCGGTCGTCGCCTACTTCCTGCCAGGCAGTCTCGAACGCCTCTGGGGCGTGCTGCGGTCGATCCGGCCACGGCGCCTGGCGTTTGCCGTCGCGGTCGCCGCCGGCGCCCGGATCGCAGGCTCGCTGCTCGCCACCAGGAGCGGCTATCCCACCGGCGAAATCCTCAAGGAAGAGTTCTGGTGGACGACCCTCGACCCGGGGCTGTTCATCGTCGTCCTGATCGGTTACTTCGGACCGTTGATCCTGGCTCTGCTCGCCGACCTGCCCCGCGCAGCGGCCAACAGCTGGCGGCTCGGGCCCGGAATGGCCGCGGTTGTCGCGGTCGGCCTGCTCGGTGCGCTGACCACGCAGCCGCGGGAGATCGCCGACGCCTTCCCCTTCCTGCTGCTGCCCGGGGTCCTCGCGGTGCGGCGCCTCTTCGGCCTCTCCAACGTCGTTCTCGCCACCTTTTTCCTGATCTCGCTGGTGCTCAGCCGGATCTGGCTCCACATCGGCCCGATGAGCACCGATTTCACCCAGCTGCAGCACTTCCCCGCCCAGGCCTACTACATGGCCCTCGGCCCCTGGACGCCGCCTCTGATGTACGCGGTCCAGCTCGGCGCGGTCATCCTCGTCGCGGTCGCGGGCTGGGCGCTGTGGCTGCGCAGCCAGCGGCCGGGCGCCACGACGGGCTGAGCGCTTCGGTCAGGCGTCGCGGACCAGCTCGAGAAATTGGCCGTAGTCGCGGATGTAGTCGTCGGGGTCGTAGGGATGTGAGGCGAGCACCAGCAGCACCGCGTCGGGCTCGTAGCGGAACTGGCTGGCCCAGACGAGCGGCGGGACGTAGACCCCTTCGGCCGGATCGTCGAGATCGACTTCAGCCCTGTTCTCGCCATCGTCGGTCGCGATCCGGACGCTGCCGTTAACACACACCAGGAGCTGGTGGCACGTGCGATGGGCGTGCTCGCCGCGCACCTCACGGCCGGGAACGTCGTGGACCAGGAACCAGCGCCTCGGCTCGAACGGGATCGCGTCGGTCGGCATCTCGCCGACCGTGAGGCTGCCACGCAGGTCGGAGAAGGCGTCGAAACGACAGAGGTGGGCCCCCCGCACGCCCAGCGGCGTCACGCCCGATCCCGGCGCCGGCGGCTCCACGAGGGCCGACACGGCACCGTCCGCGCCCACGTACCCCTGGATCCGGGCGGGGTTGCCGGCGACGATCGCATTGGCGGGAACCGCGCGAGTGACGACGGCGCCGGCGCCGACCATCGCGCCGGCGCCGATCTCGAGGCCGGGCAGGATCGTCGCGTTGGCCCCGATCGAGGCACCGCGGCGAACCAGGGTCGACGGATGCTCGTCGAGCCACTCGCGACTGCGCGGAAAGGGATCGTTCGTGAAGGTCGCGTTCGGCCCGACGAAGACATCGTCCTCGAGCGTCACCCCGTCCCAGAGCTGGACGCCGCACTTGACGGTGACGCGATCCCCCACCACCGCCCGTCCCTCGACGAAGACGCCGTCGCAGATATTGCAGTCGGAGCCGATCCTGGCCCCCTCGACGACGTGGGCGAACGCCCAGATCCGGGTTCCCGACCCAATCTGATCGCTCTCGCACAGCGCGCGCTCGTGAACGAAGACATCCGGCATGGACCGCGGATTATCCCAGCGCGGAGCGGTCACGATTCGCAGGCGGCATGGCAGGCCTCGATCACCTGCTCGACTTCGCCCTCGTCGAGGAAGGGATGGATCGGCAGCGACAGCTCCGCCTCCGACAGCCGGGAGGCGACGTCCAGCGAACCCGAGACGACGCCGACTCCGGCGACCGCGGGCTGCTCGTTGCAGAGCCCCGGATAGTGGCGTCCGATCGTGATCCCCTCGGCTCGCAGAGCAGCCGCGACTGCGGCCGGGTCGCCCTCCGCCACCTCGATCGGGAAGAGGTGATGGGCCGATTCGCCGCCGCCCGGGGCGATCGGACGCAGCCGCGTCCCTGCCAGGGCCTCCTCGTAACGCGCGGCGATCTCCCTGCGCCTGGCGAGGAAGCGGTCGAGCCGAGGCAGAAGCGCCGAGCGCAGGATCGCCGCCTGCAGCTCGTCGAGCCGGCTGTTCAAGCCCGGCCCGTGATGGAGCCCGTCGTCGGCATGGCCGTAGTTGCGCAGGACCCGGGCCCGCTCGGCGAGGGCGGCGTCGGCGGTGAGGAGGACGCCACCGTCGCCGAGCGTCCCGAGGTTCTTGGTCGGGTAGAGGCTGGTCGCGGCAAGAAGCCCGGCGACCCCGGTCGGCTCACCGGCGCGGCTCGCGCCCGCCGACTGGGCACAGTCCTCGATCACCACGACCCCGTGCTCGGCGGCGATCCGTCGCAGCCCGTCGCCGTCGAGTGGATGCCCGTAGAGGTGCACCGGGATGATCGCCCGAATCGAGGGAAGGGCGTGCAGCGCCTCCTCGGCGCGCTCGAGGTCGATTCCCCCGGTCTCGTCGACGTCACACCAGACAGGCTCTGCTCCCGCCCGGATCACGGCCAGCGTCGTCGCGAAGGCGGTCAGGGGCGTGGTCAGCACCTGCGACCCGGCAGGAATCCCAGCGCAGTGGAGCGCGATCTCGAGCGCGTCGAGGCCGTTGCCGACGCCCACCGCGTACTTGACTCCCCACCAGGCGGCGAGCTCCTGCTCGAAGCGAGCGACCTCCTCACCGAGGATGAGCGAGCCGCTGCGGCCCACCCGGTCGACGGCTGTGAGGGCATCCTCGCCGATCTCGCCCCACTGCCGGGCGAAGTCGTTGGCAAGGACCCGAAGCGGCTGCGCCGCGGACACCTCAGTCGACCCGCGGCACCGAGCCGCTCTTCCAGGCCTCATATGAGCTGCGGCGCGTCTCGTGCTTGTCGACGACGATCTCGTCGATCATCCCGGTCCGTACCCCGCAACGGACCATGCGCCGACAGATGGACCAATCGTTCGGCTCGGTGTAGATCGCATCGGAGAGCTCAGGTTCGATGAAGCGCAGCCCAGAGTGGTACAGGGCGCACTGCAGTCCCCACTCGCCGAGCTCGGGCGGGAACTTGCCGATGGTCACCGGATCGCCCTCGGCGAAGTCGATCCGCTGCAGCCCATAGCAGTGCTCCCAGCCGTGTTCGCGGGCAGCGCCGAGCAGGCTCTCGGTGTGAGTTGGGCGCACCGCATCGTCATCGCCAAGGACGGCGATCCAGCGGCCGCGGGCGCGGGCGAGCGCCTCGTTCAGCGGCGGCGTCCCGATCACGTACCAGCGCTTCGACGGGTCCTCCGGGTAGGGACCGCGGATGGTGCGGTTGAAGTAGCTGATCCGTGGGTCACCGATCGCGGCAACCGCCTCCGCGGTCTGCGGCGGTGCGGAATCACCGACCACGATCACCTCGAGATTGGAATAGGTCTGAGAGAGGATCGAAGGCAGGGCGATATCACGCAGCGTCTCGAAGGAGGTGTAGGTCGGTACGAGGAAGCTGACGAGCGGTTCGGGCTCGGAAAATGCCAGCTGGTAGTCCTCGCTCGCTCGCAGCGCCCACAGGCGGCGGCGGTTCTCCGGCTCCTCGTCGTAACCGAGGCGAGCGATCCTGGCGGCGCGCTCGGCGTTGACCTCGATTGCCCTGACCCGGGCCGTGATCTCCTCGATTTCGCGGTGGACTCGCCCGAGGTCGCCGTGCAGCGCCGTGATCGCGGCCGCGATGTCCTCCAGGCCCTTGCCGAGCTCGATCGTCAACGATCGACCCACCCGCGCGGCAATTCGACTCGACAACTTCACTTGGCGGGTCCCATGGGCGACAAAGCAGACGGATAACTTACCGGGGCAGCCTTCGGCAGGAGAGAGCCTCCAGACCGGACGGACGCGAAGTCGATGAGCCTGGCTTCACGCCACCCGCATTCGCTACCCTGACCGCGCATGGCGCTGATTAATGTCAGGGAGTGCGATGCGTTCGCCGATGCCATCCGGCGCATGATCATCGAGCAGTCCCACCGGGCGAATGTCGGGCACATAGGGTCGGCGCTCTCGATCGCCGACCTGGTGACGGCGGTGTTCGCTGCCTCCGACGGCTTCGACGGTGGGCCCGACCGCGACCGCTTCGTCCTCTCCAAGGGCCACGCGGCGCTGGCCCTCTACGCGGCGCTGTACCTCGAAGGCCGGATCGATGACGCGACGATCGCCAGCTTCTGTGCCGACGGCACCCAACTGGGGGTCCACCCCGAGCATGCGCTGGACGGAGTCGACTTCTGCACCGGATCGCTCGGTCAGGGCCTCTCGCTCGCCGCCGGGGCGGCGCTCGCCGCAAGGATCCAGGGCTCGCCGCGGCACGTCTATGCGATCGCCAGCGATGCCGAGCTGAACGAGGGCTCGACCTGGGAGGCGATCATGTTCGCCGCCCATCACGGACTCGACAACCTACGCCTGCTGATCGACCTCAACGGCCAGCAGGCGCTCGGCTATACCCGCGACGTGATCGAGATCGAGGCCCTCGACGAGAAGCTGGAGTCCTTCGGTTGGTCGGCGGTTGCCGTCGACGGCCATGACCAAGAGGCCCTGGCGCAGGCACTCGCCAGCGGCGAGGCGGGGCGGCCGCGGGCACTGGTCGCACATACGACCTTCGGCTATGGCGTTTCCTTCATGGAATCGCAGATCAAGTGGCACTACATGCCACTTGACGACGACGCCCACGCGATCGCGATGGCCGAGCTCGACGCCCGGGCAGCGGCGTGAGAAACGACTTCGTCGACGAGCTCGCCGACCTGGCCGAGGCCGACGAGCGGGTGATCCTCCTGACCGGGGACCTCGGCTTCATGGTCCTGGAGGAGTTCCAGAGCCGCTTTCCCGATCGTTTCGTCAACTGCGGCGCCGCCGAGCAGAACATGGTCGGCATCGCCACGGGACTCGCCGAGGCCGGACTGGTGCCGTTCGTCTACTCGATCGCGACCTTCTCCAGCCTGCGCCCATACGAGTTCATTCGCAACGGACCGGTGCTGCACGGCCTGCCGGTTCGGATCGTCGGCATCGGCGGCGGGTTCGAGTACGGTCACAACGGCGTCACCCACTTCGCGCTGGAGGACTACGCGGTCGCCCGGGCGCAGCCGGCCCTCACCACCGTCGCGCCCGCCGATGCGCCGCAAGCTCGCGCGGCGCTGCGGGCGACCGCCGACGTCGCGGGACCGATCTACTTCCGAATCGGCAAGCGGCCGGATCCCCTCCCGGGACTTGACGGGTGCTTTGAGCTGGGCCGGCTCGAGGTTCTTCGCGAGGGCGCCGACGCGACGATTCTGGCGATCGGTGCGATCGCCCACGAGGCCGTGGCCGCCGCCGAGCTACTGGCCGAACGCAACCTCGACGTCGCCGTCGGCGTCGTCTCCTCCTTCAACCCGAGCCCGGTCGAGGACGTCGCCGCCTTCCTCGCCGACAGCCCAGCGGTCCTCACGGTCGAGGCCCATTACCGCGACGGCGGCCTCGGTTCGATGGTCGCCGAGACGATCGCCGAGAGCGCGCTCCCCTGTCGCCTGGTCCGCGCCGGCGTCGACCGGATGCCGCAGGGGGAAGCCGGCTCGCAGCGGTTCCTCGAGGAGCGCCACGGACTCACCGCCGGCCAGCTCGCCGCCCAGCTGCAGCAGACCCTCAGCCCGGTCGCCTGAAGCTCGGACGGCGGCTAGTCCTGGGCCTTCGGGACCAGGCGCACCATTTCCAGCCTTTCCGGCCAGCCCGGGTTGTGGCGGACTTCTAGGACGCGGAAGTCGAAGCGCCGGTGGAGGACGCCGAGCGCGGTCTTCTGCAGTTCGTTGAATTCGATCGGGAACCCCAGCGGCGAGACGCTGCCGGGCGGGTACGGCGGTGAGGTGAGCATCAGGGTGCCGGCGGGAACGTCTTCGGCCGAACTTCGCACCCGACCGAAGCTCGATTTAATCAGGACGTCCTCGGGGGGGTGGGAGATCGGCAAGAGGTTGCGACGGTCCGCCCGCATCAGGAGCTCCGTCGTCAGATCCTGCTGGGTGAGCACCAGTGCTGGCGCTTCGGGCGGCAGCCGCTTGGCGAGCATTTCGACGCCGATCGGCGCCAGCGGGTTGAAGGGGGGATTGCCCCTGAAGCTGTCGATTTGGAGCCGCAGCGAGTGACCCGAGCCCGGGATCGCCAGACCCAGCGCCGTGTACTGCGCCTTCTCCTTGACCGAAGGCCAGCTGGCGACGGCGACCATCGACCAGCCGAGGACGAGAAGCGAGATCGCCGCGGTCCGCCAGAGCGTCGGCCGAGCTCGCAGGAGAATGTGCATCCAGATCCCCGTGACGACAATCGCCGGGACCATGATCACCAGCAGGTTGTTTGGGTGGGAGCGACCCAGGTAGTAGGTGAAGAGTCCGAGGCCGATGCCGATGAACCCGGCGAGGGCGGCGCGGAGCGGCGGCTCGATCATGGCGGCCTTGCGCCAGACGAGCCAGAGCAGCGAAACCCCGCTGAAGAAGATCGTCGCGGCCATCAGCGGCCCGGCCGAGAAGACGACGACGGGCAGAGCGCCCAATTCTCCCTCCGTGTACAGCCTCAGGTATTCGAGGTAGGGGTCCCAGCGCAGCCGGCCGTCGAGGGCCAGGGTGACGAGGCTGAAGACGAGCAGCGAGGCGATGCAGACAGTGAGCCCGACCGCCGCCTCGCGAGCGACGCGACGGACGACGCCGCTGCCGGCCGCCAGCGCCTCGACCAGGACCAGACAGCCGTAGGTGACCCCGCAGTAGACGAAGGTCTCAAAGCTCCAGGGCGCACCGATCGCAAGCAGCGCCAGGATCGCGACCCGCGTTGCCCGCGTCCGTGCGGGATAGCGGGCGCCGATCACCGCGGCGAGGACGATCAGGTAGGGAAGGCCAAACCGCAGCGGGCCGGCGCTCGGGTAGAGCAGGTAGTAGCCGAGGGGCGAGAAGAGGTTGCCGGCACCAGCGGCGACGAGCGTCAGCACGACCAGCACCTGCCCGAGGCCAGCCAGCCGCAGCGTCGCATAGACGCAGACGTACTGCAGGGCGGTCAGCGTGGTGATGATCAGCATCAACGTGCCGAAGCCGAACGGGAGCACGGTGAAGACGAGGGCAAGCGAGTCGATCAAGCCCACCCCGTACTGCGACCAGGCCCCGCCCAGCATCGCCCGACCGTGCAGTACGTCGTTGGCCGGGCCGACGAAGAACCCCTGGTGATAGAGGAAGCTGACGTCCAGTTCGGGGGTGAGGACCGGGAGCTGGATGACGGCGAGGAAGATGACGGCGCAGAGGCCGAAGTCGAGGGCGAGCCTGCGCCGCCCCTGCAGGCCGCGGCGCGGCAGGCGGATCAGCAGCAGGACGACCAGTCCGGTCAGCACCAGGGCGGGAATCAGGTTGGCGGCCCGCAGGGCATGGCTGGGGACGAAGATCGCCCCGGTGCCGACAAGCCAGATCGCCGCGATGACCCGCGCCGGCAGCGTGTCGCGGTCCTCCGGGTCGTGCCAGATCCGTGCCGCCGCGAACGGGGCGAGCAGCGCCGCCAGCGCCGCGACCAGCAGGATTGCGTGCTCCGGTCGCTCGCCGGAGCCGATCCGGCGCAGCATGAAGGCGAGCGCCATGATCACCACGCCGGCCGCTACCCCGCGCGCCGAGGCCGCGGGTGCCGCGGCCGCAAGCTGGCGTTCCTGGCGCGCGACGAGGAAAAAGCCGAGCGGGATCGCGAGCCCGAACGCCAGCACCCAGGACAGGGTCTCGTCGGACTCGTGCGGGCCGGAGGGCAGGATCAGGAGGCAGATGAAGGCGAGGGCGAGGGCGGTACAGCCCAGGAGCCGCAGTCCCGTGGACTCGACGGGCCCGAGCAGGGAAACGGGCGTGGGGATCGAGCCCCCTACGGATGCGAGCTGGGGCTTGGTCTCGGTCGCCATGGGCGGCGACAATACCGCCTCGATGCCCCGGTAGTGTGCGCGCCGATGAGTGCTCAGGAGACCTCTAAGGAGTCTTCCTCCCGGATCAAGGTTTCCGCGGTAATCGCCTGCTACCGCGACGCCCCGGCGGTGCCGATCATGCATGAGCGCCTGGTCGCCGCCTGCGCCGAGGCAAACGTCGACTGCGAGATCATCTTCGTCAACGACGGCTCTCCCGACGACGCCGGCGAGGTCCTCGCCGAACTCGCCGAGCGAGACCCGAAGGTGGTCGTGATCAACCACTCACGCGCCTTCGGCTCTCAGAGCGCCTTCACCTCCGGGATGCGGATCGCCAGCGGCGACGCCGTAGTCCTCCTCGACGGCGACCTGCAGGACCCACCCGAGGTGATCCCATCCTTCGTCGAAAAATGGCAGGAAGGATTCGACGTCGTCTACGGCCAGCGGGTCCAACGCGAGGCGCCGCGCCACATGCAGGTCTTCTACAAGCTCTTCTACCGGATCTTCCGACGCCTCGCCTACGTCGACGTCGCCGTCGACGCTGGCGACTTCAGCCTGCTCGACCGCAAGGTCGTCGACGCGATCAACGCGATGCCGGAGTCGCACCGGTTCCTGCGTGGACTGCGCGCCTGGGTCGGCTTCAAGCAGGTCGGCGTCCCCTACGTGCGGCCCGAGCGGATGTTCGGCACGACGACCAACAGCTTCCTCAAGAACCTCGGCTGGGCGCGGCGCGCGATCATCTCCTTCTCCTACGCGCCACTCGACCTGATCACCGGCGTCGCCCTGACCGTGGTCGCGGCATCCTTCGTCGCTCTCATCGTGCAGCTGGCGCTGCGGATCGTCGACCCGAGCTCGGCGCCAAAGGGGGTGACGACCCTGGTCGTCATCGTCCTCTTCCTCGGTGGCATCCAGCTCCTCTGCCTGGCGATCATCGGCACTTACCTCGGCCACATGTACGAGGAGGTGAAGCGGCGGCCGCCGTTCGTGGTCGAGTCGATCCTCAACCCGCCGCCGGGCATCCCGCAGCCCGGCGGCGACGCTGAACGCGACAGCGGCTACGCCGCGTCAGCCGACGCGGTCCAGCCGAGGCAGTCGGCGCCGTCCTCGCCCCGCAGCGAGACCTGAGCCACCAGCGCGATCGCGGCCAGCAGCGGCAGCGCCAGCAGCGCCCCCAGCCGGCGGGCGCCAAATCCCCCCTGCGGCGGGAAAAGCGCCGGCAGGATCAGTGCCATCAGCTTGTAACAGGCGACCGTCAGCTCGTTGCCGCGGGCGTGGACGACGACGCCGTCAAAGCCAGCCTCGGCGAGCAGGTTGCTCAGACTCGAGGGCGTAAAGCGCCAGTAGTCGTGGGGGATGTAGTGCCAGCGAGCGGCGAACGGCACGGTGAGGATGATCCGGCCGCCGGGGCGGAGGACCCGCCGCGCTTCGGCCAGGAAGCGGGATGGCTCGGGAACGTGCTCGAGCGTCTCGGTCGCCAGCACGAGGTCGACGGCGTCACCCTCGACCGGCCAGCGATCTCCCTCGTAATACTCGGTGTCGGGCATCTCGTAGCCGAACGCCTCGCCAGCCAGCTTCACGTCGATCGCCCGGTAGCGCGCGCCCCCCGGCAGCAGCGGCCGGTAGGGCTGTGCCCCGGCGCCGACGTCGAGAACGTCGCCGTGGGCACCCGCCAGCAGCGGCTTCAGGTCGCGCCAAGCCGAGGCCGCCTGCAGGTCGAGCAGCCGCCGCGCGGCGGCCAGGGCGCGGTCGAGCGGCGTCCGCGATTGCCGGAAGGCCGGCGGCTGCCAGCGCTCAGATGTGCGCAGGGCGAAGTTCTCGCGCCCTGGCAGGCCCTCAGCCACGGATGCCCCAGGCGATCAGGTTGCCGACCGGCAGGGTCAGCGGCCTGCCGGCCAGGCCGCTGCGCTCGAGCATCTCTTCGAGCCGCTTCTGCGGTCCCGCGGGCAGCGGAGAGAGCCGAGCCCAATAGCGAACCGGATAGCGGTTGCGGATCGGCCGCTGGCCGATCCCGCCCAGCCCGGCGCGGCGCAGCAGCTCCTCGATGCTGCGCGGCGAGAACAGCTGCAGGTGCTCGACATCGACGATCGGCGAGCGCAGCCCCATCACTCGGTTGACCGGCGCCAGGCGGTCGTGGCAGACGATCACCAGGGCGCCCCCCGGCTTCAGCAACGCGGCGGCGTCGCGGACCAGCTCGGCGGGGTCTGGAACGTGCTCGATCGTCTGAAAGCAGGTGACGAGGCTGAGGCTCTCCGGAGGGCGGATCCCCGGGCGGAAGGTTCCCTGCTCGATCAGTGGCGCGATCGCCGGCGCCGCCGCTTCGATCGGGGCCTTCGAGGGCTCGACGCCAGCGACCCCGTCGAACCCCAGCGCCAGCAGCTCGCCGAGGAAGGCCCCCTCGCCGGTGCCGATATCGAGCGCGCCGTGGCGGTCCGGAAGCGTCCCCAGCAGCGTCTGCAGCTCGCGGGCGTAGGTCCGCGCCGCGTACCTCGCCTCCTCGGCGCTGTCGAAGGCGGCCTCTTCGTAGGCGCTCGCCAGCGCCTCGGCTACGGGGACCGGGCTGGCGTAGACCAGCTCGCAGACCGGGCACTCGACCAGCCGCAGCCGCATGTGCTCAGGCCGCTTGCGCGAGGCGAAAGCGCTGGCGTCGAGCGCGGCGAGGTCGAGGTGCTGCTCGGCGAAGACCTTGCTGTCGTCCGCGGAGCCGCAACTCGGACAGTCCCGCCGAGCCAGGGTGCCGAGGGATCCAGTGGTAGCGCCGGACTTCAAGTCACAACAGAATAGGAGATGATTTCCAGGTGAAGGCGCTAGTCACCGGTGCCGGCGGGTTCGTCGGCGCCAACATCGCAGCGAGCCTGGTTGCGGCCGGGCACGATGTCGTCGCCTGGATCCGCCCCGGTGGCTCGACCTGGCGGCTCGACCACCTTCGGGGGGAGATTGAGGTTGCGTCGGTCGACCTGCTGGACCACGACTCGGTCGATGCTGGCGTCCGAGCGGCCGGCGCCGACTGGATCTTCCACCTCGCCGCCCACGGCGCGTACTCCTGGCAACGCGACGCCGAGGTGATCATGCAGACCAACCTCGTCGCTACCGTCCACCTACTCGACGCCTGCCAGCGCAGAGGTTTCCGTGCCTTCGTCAACGCCGGCAGCTCCTCCGAGTATGGCTTCCAGGACCACGCCCCGCGCGAGGACGAGCTGCCAGAGCCGAACAGCGACTACGCCTCGATGAAGGCAGCTGCGACCCTGCACTGCCGTTTCGTCGCCCAGCGGGACGGTGTCCACGTCGTCACCCTGCGCCTCTACTCCGTCTACGGCCCCTGGGAGGAGCCGGGTCGCCTGATGCCGACCCTGGTTGCGCGCGGAATCGAAGGGAAGCTGCCACCGCTCGTCTCCCCCGACACGCCGCGGGACTTCGTCTCGGCGCGCGATACCGAGCGTGCCTTCCTGATCGCGGCCGAACGGACCAACCTCGAGCCGGGCGGGGTCTTCAACATCGGCTCAGGCCGACAGACGACATTGCGCGAGGTCGTCGAGGTTGCCCGTGAGGAGTTCGGGGTGAACGAGGAGCCACGCTGGGGAACCGAGCCGCAGCGATTGTGGGACGCAGCGGTCTGGGTCGCCGACGCCGAGAAGGCGCAGCGGGAGCTCGGCTGGAGTGCCGAGGACGACCTCCGTACCGGCTTCAGGCGCCTCGCCTCCTGGCTGCGTGAGAACCCGCAGCTCTGGAGCCTCTACGAGATAGGCGCCCAAGCGGTAAGTCCCGACTGACACCCCCGCCTCTGTGCCGAATCCTTCGGCAAGAACTAGATAACTTACTGGGGTGGCCACCGGCAAAGAGGGCCTCGAGGCCGGGCAGGCAGGGACAACGCCCACCCCCGGTCGCGAGGTGAGTAACCCTGTCCTGATCCTGCTCATCTGGCTGGTCGGCGCCTCGGGTGCCCTGCTACTGATCTGGGGCTCGAAGCTGACCTTCCTGCTCGACGACTGGGAGTTCCTCCTCTACCGGCGCGGGTTCAACGCCCACGCGATTCTCGAACCGCATGGCGAGCACATATCCGTCGCCCCGGTCCTCATCTACAAGGCGCTGCTGGGAACCTTCGGGATGGGCTCGGCCCTCCCCTTCCGGGTCGTCTCGGTCGGCTTCTTCCTGCTCAGCGCGGTCCTGCTCTTCGTCTTCCTCAAGCGTCGGATCGGCCAGTGGCCGGCGCTGGCGGCAACCGCCGTCGTGCTCTTCCTCGGCGTCGCCTGGGAAGACCTGCTCTGGGACTTCCAGATCGGCTATTTCGGCAGCATGGCCTGCGGCCTCGGGGCGCTGCTGGCACTCGAACGCGGCGAGCGGCGGGGGGACCGGCTCGCCACCGTGCTGCTGACCGGCAGCATCCTCTTCTCGAGCCTCGGCCTCTCCTTCCTCGCCGGCGCCGCGGTTCAGGTCCTGCGCCGACCCGATCGCTGGCGCCGCGTCTACATCCTCGTCGTCCCGGCCGCCATCTACGCGCTCTGGTGGCTGGGCTGGGGGCACAACGCCGAATCGGCGCTGTCGCTGACCAACCTGGCGAAGACGCCCGCGTTCGTCCTCAACGGGCTCGCCGCCTCACTCGCCTCCTTCTTCGGTCTCGCCCTGCCGGCGGCTTCCGAAGCGCCCGGCGGGCTCGACTGGGGCCGGCCGCTGCTGGTCGCCGCGATCGTGCTCGTCGTTTGGCAGCTCTACCGTCGCGGCCGCACGCCGCGCTGGCTCTGGGTCACCGTTGCGGTCGGCGGCTCGTTCTGGGTCCTCGCCGGCCTCAACCAGATTCCCGGACGCGAACCGATCGCCAGTCGCTACCAGTACGTGGGCGTCGTCTTCGCGCTGCTGTTCGCAGCGGAGATGCTGCGTGGCCTGCGCTGGAGGCGGCCGGCAGTCGTCGCGGCGATCGTCGTCTCTGCCGCGGCGATCGCCCCCAATATCTACCTCCTCCACGGCGCCTACGTCAGCTACCGCACGACCAGCCAGATCGAGAAAGCCGACCTCGGCGCACTCGATATCGCCCGCAAGACGGTCGAACCGGGCTTCGTCCTTGCAGAAGAAATCGCCGACACCGCTTACGTCCACGTCGAAGCCGGCCCCTATTTCTCTGCCGCCGACGAGTTCGGCTCGCCCGCCTATAGCTCCAGCGAACTGGAGCAGGCTTCCCAACCGGCGCGCTTCGCCGCCGACAAGGTGCTGTGGGCCGCGCTGAGAGGCGAACTGGCCCCGCTCACCGGGGCGCGGCCAGCGACCCAGGGCTGCACCGAAGTACCGGGGGGATCGGAATCCCCGTTCGTCGAGGTCCCCCCAGGAGGCGCCCTGATCGAAGCCGGCGCACAGCCGATCGAAGACGTCGAACTTGTTCGCTTCTCGCGCGGCGGCGAAGCCCCGATCGACCTTCAGCCGCACATCGGCGCCGGCGCAGCAGCAAAGCTGACGATTCCCGAGGACCGCTCCCCGGTCCCTTGGCGGATGCGGTTGAAGACCGCATCCGGCGACACCGTCTGCCGTCTGGGGTCCGGGTAATGCACCCCGCTCCCGTAGAGGTCCCCAAGCCGATGAAACTCTCCGTCGTCATCCCCGCCTACAACGAGGAGGAGACCGTCGGCAAGACGGTAGAGACCCTCGTCGAGACCTTGGAGCGAGAGGGGATCGACCACGAGGTCGTCGTCGTCAACGACTCCAGCGCCGACCGCACCAGAGCGGTGGTCGAGGCGATCGCCGCCGCTCACTCACAGGTGCGTTGCATCGACTCGCCCTACCAGGGCGGCTTCGGCCTCGCCGTCCGGGCGGGTCTCGAGGCCTACAGCGGCGACGCGGTGGCGATCATGATGGCTGACGGCTCCGACAGCCCCGAGGATCTGGTCGCCTACCAGCGCATCCTCGAAGAAGGCTACGAGTGCGCCTTCGGCTCGCGCTTTGTCCACGGCGCCGAAGTCCACGACTATCCGCGCTTCAAGCTGATCATGAACCGGCTTGTCAACTGGGGGATCCGGGTCCTCTTCCGTCATGGCTACAACGACACGACCAACGCCTTCAAGGCCTATCGGCGCGAGGTCGTCAACGACATCAAGCCCTTCCTCTCCCACCACTTCAACCTCACCGTCGAGCTGCCGCTGAAGGCCGTCGTTCGTGGCTACAGCTACGGCATCGTGCCGATCTCCTGGACCAACCGGACCGCCGGCGAATCGAAGCTGGCCCTGAACGAGATGGGCAGCCGCTACCTCTTCATCATTCTCTATGTCTTCCTCGAGCACCACCTCAGCCACGGCGACTACCGCCGGGACACGACGACCATCTCCAAAGCACGCGGCACCTTCCGCTCGACCAAGCCACCCAAGCGGTGAGTCGGCGCAACTGGGTGCAGGTCGGCTACGGGGTCGGCCTTGGGTTGATCACGCTGGCGCTCGCCTGGGTCGCCTACCGGGCGATGTTCAGCCTCTTCGACGTTCCCGACGACGACGGCTACGTGCTGATGTCCTTGCACAAGTTCGACGCCGGCGGCTCCCTCTACACCGATGTCTACAGCCAATATGGACCCGGCCTCTACGTACTGCTGGGCAGCGTCCTGCGGGTGCTCGGAGTCGCCCTCACCAACGACGGCGCCCGCGCCGTCAACCTCTTCTTGTGGCTTTCCTCGAGCCTGCTGGTGGGACTCTCGCTGCTGCGGTTGACCCGCAAGTTCCTCGTCTCCGCAGTCGGGCTCCTGGTCGCGTTCCTGCTGCTCAAGGTCGACATCAACGAGCCTCTGCATCCGGGGGCGACGATCGGCTTCCTGTTGATCGCGATCGTTGCCGCCGCCGTCTTCCTCCTCCCCAGTCGGCCGCGGGCGGCGCTGGCAACGGTCGGCGCCCTCGCCGCCGTATTGCTCTCGATCAAGGTGAACGTCGGCCTCTTCGCTCTCTTCGCCGTCGCTTTCGCCTGCATCGCCACCGCACCGCTGCTGCGCCGCCACCTCGCCCTTCGTGTCGTCGTCGCCGAGCTCTACATAGCAATCCCCTTTGTCCTGCTCTCCGAACACCTGGGCAACGGCTCGACTCTGCGCTTCGCGGCGCTGGTCGCGATCGGCGCTGCCGGCATCGCCCTCGTCTCCTTCCGCCTGCCACAGGCGACGATCCCGGACAAGCAGGCGGTGATCGCCGGGGTGATCGGCGCCCTCGCGGTCGTCCTCTTGGTCAGCATCGTCCCGATCGTCGACGGCACCAGCCCGGCGAAGCTGATCGAAGGCTGGGTGATCCGGCCCGCCGCGACCCCGGGCATCCAGTGGGTGCCGCTGCTCGTCAACCACCTCGCCTGGCTGTTCGGCGCCGCCGGACTGCTCGGCGCCTTTGCCTGCTGGCTCCTCTACGGGCGCCGGCCGGCGCCCCTGACACGCGCTCTGCTCGGGTTTACGCGGATCACGATCGGGCTGCTGATCTGGGCAGTCCTGATCGCACCGATCTTCGAATTGCCGATCGACCTCACCCAGGGCGTCGTCGTCGGCGCGCCATTCCTCTGGGTGGCGATGCTCGACCCGCAGGGCAGCTCGCCGCGGACCAGCTTCCTGCGGGTGCTGATCCCGGCACTCGCCTCACTGCAATTCCTCCACGCCTACCCGGTGCCCGGTAGCCAGGCCTCCTGGGCGGCGTTCCTGCTGGTGGTCGTCGGTGGCATCTGCGTCGCCGACGGTGCCGACGAAATCTCGCTCGCCGGCATGTCCTGGCGGCCCGGCTTCACTATCTGGCCCGCGCTGGTGGCGATCCCAGTCGTCGTCTTCGGTGCTTGGGTCGTGCTGAAGCCGTTGCGCAGTGAGATTCGCCTCGCCCGCGACACCTACGACGCCGGCGTCCCGATCGACCTCCCCGGCGCCCGCGACATCCATATCAACGAACCCCAGGTTCTGCAGCTCGAGGAACTGACGGCGGCGCTGCGCGCGAGCTGCGACACCTTCCTGACCCTCCCCGGGATGAACAGCCTCAACCTCTTCAGCGACGAGGAACCGCCGGTCGAGGTGGCCGGTCCCTGGCCGTTCTTCTTCCACGTCGCCGAACAGCAGAAAATCGTCAAAGAAGTCCGCGACATCCCCCGTTTCTGCGTCGTTTACAAGCCCGATCTGCTCGCCTTCTGGGCCGGCTTCTCCGGAAACATCGTCCCCAAGCGGCCACTGATCCGCTACATGGAAGACGAATTCAAGGTCCTGAAGAACTTCAGCGGCTACTACCTGATGGTCCGCAAACATCCGCTGCCGGGCGAAAGTCGGCAGCGGGATTTCGGGCGGGCAGTACATTCGCCACTCTCAGCCCGCACGGCAGCGACCAGCGCCAGGGAAGCGTAATGCTTCGCCGACCGCATCTGACGGACGGTGATCGAGCAGCCCTACCGCGCCAACGTCGGCCACATCAGATCGGCACTCTCGATGGAGGACCTCGACGCCCTCGTTCGCCGCGGCCAAGCGGTCGGCGATGCGCCCGGTCCCGTCGGGCGAGTTGTCTTCGACGATCAGGACCCGCGCCGAGGCCGGCAGCTTCGCCAGCACGGCATCGACGAAGGCCTCGATGTTCTCCGCCTCGTTGTAGGTCGGCAGGACCAGCCAGGCGGGCCCTCGCTGCGCGAGCTCGGACAACCGCTCCGTCCTCTAAGGCCGCAGCCGCCCGCCGGTGAACCCGACGAAGGTGCGCCAGGCCGGCTTCGCGTGGAATCCCGGCCCGCCCCGGAACAGGCCCACCGAGTCGCAGAAGTTGCAGTAACCGGTGGCGTCCTTCCAAGAAAACCAGTCGACCTGCTTGAGATTGAGGCGGCGCTGGTTTTCGATCAGGAAGTCGTAGGCGCCACGCAGCTCTCTGACCTGGCCCTGGATGCCCTGCTCGAAGGCGACCTGGTGAAAGTCGTTCTGAGAGCCCCAGCCCATCTCAGTGATGTACAGCCCGGGGCGATCGTGGTTTTCGACCGTCACTTCGTGGATCGCTTCGACCATTTCTTCCAACGTTTCGTCGTCGACCGCGTAGGGATGCAGGGCAATCGAATCGAAGTAGCTCTTGATCCCCGGCGTGCGGTAGAACTGCTTGAGGAAGGTCGCCGCCGGCATCCCTTTCGCGCCCTTCGCGGTCGGTTCCCCGAACAGCCCGGTGAGGAGGATCTTGGCCCCCGGCTGCACCGATTTGATCGCCTGACTGGAGAGCTTGACCAGCTGCGCGTACTTGCTCGGCGAGACCGGGTAAGAGAAGTAGAAGAAGTTGGCCTCGTTCCAGATCTGCCAGGTCCGGATCGGCAGCGGCTTCGGCAGCGGCGGTTCGTAGTTGATGCCTTCGTGGACATGTAGGCGCCAGAATTCGCCGCCCGGGCCGTAGCGCTTGACGGCTGCCTTGAGGAAGGCGACCCAGGCCGAGCGCTGGCTGGCGTTGTTGACCGGCATCGTCGTCGGCTTCGCCAGCCAACGGGGCGTGCCGCAGAGGAAGGGCAGAACCTGGAGGCCGCCGCGAGCGGCTACTTCGACGGCCTGGTCGACGCTGCTCCAGTCGTAGCCCCCGCTGCGGGTGGGCTGGATGACGGACCAGGTGAAGGGGACGCGCACGCTTTCGATCCCGCCTGCCTTCATGTAGCTGACGTCTTCGGGCGTGAGCACCGTCTGCGGCACGATGCCGAAGAAGCCGGCGGGGAGCCGGGGAGGAGCGCCGCTGCTGGCATTGGCCGCGAACAGCGTCACGGCGACGGCGAGGACAAGGGCGATTGCGAGTCGGAGTCTCATCTGGGGTCGTGCAGTCTTTCAGTCAGGGCGACGGAAGTTGTGAAGCTTGGGTCGCAACCCAGGGTGGCCGCCAGCAAACCCGCGCGCGCCACCGAAGTCGCGGCGCATTAGGCCGCGTTCACGGTCCAGCGCTCGAGGTTCTGCTCGTACATCTCCTCGAGGATGTCCTCGACCCCATAGCGCAACTTCCAGCTGGGATAGTCGGCTTCGAACGGGGCGAGGTCGGAGATCCACCAGCGGTGGTCGCCGATCCGCGGCTCCTCGCCCATCTCCCAGCTCAGCTCACGGCCGGCGACGCGCTCGCAGATCTCGATCGCCTCCAGCATCGAGCAGTTGCTGAAGCGGCCGCCGCCGATGTTGTAGACGGCGGCGGGGCGGGGCGAGCGGCGAAACGCGTCGAAGGCCGCGATCAGGTCGGCGCTGTGGATGTTGTCGCGGACCTGCTTGCCCTCGTAGCCGAAGACGGTGTAGGGGGTGCCGGTGACCGTGCACTTCATTAGGTAGGCGAGGAAGCCGTGCAGCTTGGCGCCGGCGTGCTGGGGGCCGGTCAGGCAGCCGCCGCGGAAGGCGACCGTCGGCATCTCGAAGTAGCGGCCGTACTCCTGCACCAGCAGGTCGGCGGCCGCCTTGGAGACGCCGAACAGCGAGTGGGTCGAGGAGTCGATCGACATCGAGGTGTCGATGCCCTTGTAGTAGTGGTGGGACTCGGGCAGCTCCAGCCGCTTTTGCAGCGATTCCAGCGGCAGCCGGTTCGGCGTGTCGCCGTAGACCTTGTTGGTCGAGCAGAAGACGAAAGGCGTGTCCGGGCAGTGGGCGCGGGCGGCCTCGAGCAGGTTGAGGGTGCCGTTGGCGTTGACGCCGAAGTCGGTCTGCGGCTCGCTGGCGGCCCAGTCGTGGGACGGCTGCGCCGCCGTGTGGATCACCAGCTCGATCCGGCCAGCGTGGGCGGCGAAGATTCGCTCGATCGCCTCAGTGTCGCGGATGTCGGCGTTCTCCCAGTGGAACTCGGGGTGCTCGGCGACCAGCCGCTCGGTGACGTGGGAGGTCGAGGACTCGGGGCCGAAGAAGCGCGCTCGCATGTCGTTCTCGACGCCGACGACGTCGAAGCCCTCGGTGATGAAGTGCTCGACCGCCTCGGAGCCGATCAGCCCCCCCGCGCCCGTGATGATCGCAACCGGCATCCTATCTACTCCCTTCCCCCCGCGGGGGTATCGATGTTGAGCGCCGCGGCGATCCGCTCCGCGTCGGCAGCGATCCACTCATGGATGTCGGCGAGCACCTGCTTGGCGCCGCGCCGCGGTCGCCACTCGTCGAGGCCGAAGAGCTTCGCGCAGTCCGAAAGGTATATGGGCACGTCGCCCGTCCGCGTCTCGACAACGGGCTCGATCGGCACCTCGTTGCCGGTCAGCTCGCGGCAGATCGCGGTCGTCTCGAGCAGCGAGAGGCTGCACGTACGGCCGCCGCCGACGTTGACGGTACGCCCATCCCAGGCCTTTTGGTCCAGCAGCTGGCGCTCGACCAGGTCGACCAGGTCCTCGACGTGGAGCAGATCGCGCACCTGCTTGCCGGTGCCACCGAAGCCGATGTAGGAGAGCGGGTTGCCGAAGTGGTGGGCGAGCATCCAGTGGGTGAACACCCCCTGGTCGACCTTGCCCATCTGCCAGGGCCCGGCGATGACGCCGCAGCGGTCGATCACCGCCGGTACCTCCAGCCCCGTCCGGTACTCCTCGATCAGCAGCTCGGCGGCGAGCTTGGTGGCGCCGTAGAGGGTGCGGGCGCCGTCGAGCGGGAAGCGCTCGGAGATCCCCGCTGGCGAGACCCCCCCGACCGCCTGCTCGGTGGCGATCTCGAACCGCGTCGGCGCCTCCTCCAGCGCCAGCTCTACCTGCGGCGCTACCGGGTAGACGCGGCTGGTCGAGAGGAAGACGACGAAGGCGCCGTCGCGGCGGGCCAGCTCGAGGCAGTTGTAGGCGCCGGTGAGGTTGGTGTGGACGAGGTAGCCGGTGTCGCCGTCGACGCCGCTCATCACCGAGGGCTCGGCCGAGCACTCGATCAGGGCCGAGACCTGCGGCAGCCGCACCAGGTCTTCCGGCTCGCGGACGTCGCCGCGGACGAACTCGACCCCGGCCTCCCGCAGCCGCGGCAGGTTCAGTTCCGACCCGCGCCGGTAGAGGTTGTCGAAGGCGACGATCTCCCAGTCGGGGTGCCGGGAGGCGAGCGAGACGGCGAGGTTGGAGCCGACGAAGCCGGCGCCGCCGGTGATCAGCACTCGGTTCAAGGAGCGCGCCCGTAATTGTCAGCGAGTCGCACCACGTCGTCGAGCTCTGGGGTCGAGACCTCGACCATGACCGAATCCTCGAGCGCCTCGATCGTGTGGACGGTCCCCGGCTCGTTGCGCCAGACCGCCCCCACCACGATCTCTACGACGTTCAGTCGCTCGGCATCCTCGCCGTGACTCAGCAGCAGCCGGCCGGAGAGCAGGTAGGACATCTCATCCTTGGCCTCGTGGTAGTGGACCGAGAGCCGATGCCAGGCCCTGACGTGCAGGAGCTTGCCGGCGTAGCGGTCGGTGTGCGCGAACCAAAGCTCGTGGCCCCACGGCTTGTCCACGCGACGCGGCAGGTTGCGGTCGTCCATCAGGAGGCGGCGAAGTTATCAGCGGGGGGGATCGCGATGATCCAGCTCAGTAGGTGCCGCCGAGCTTGCGGTGGTCCCAGGTCGCCGTCCGCAGCGGCCGGAACCGGATCGCGACCCGCTTCGGCGCCTGCGCTTCCAGCGCCGCCCTGGCATCGCCCTCTACCGACGAGATCCCCTCGGCATAGCGCAGGGTCAGCTCCTCGGCGAAGCCGATCACCGTCTCGAAGTCACGGTGGATCTCCGCCTCAGCCTCGATCATCGCCCCCCGCAGCTCGCCGTACTCGCGGCCGGTCTCGACCAGCACCGTCGCCCGCGGGTCGCGTTCGAGGTTGCGCACCTTCTGCGACTTGGCGTAGGTCCAGATCCAGACCTCGCCCCCCCGCGGCACGAACCAGAGCGGCATCGAGTGCGGCCAGCCGCGCGGCCCGAGGCTGGAGACGATCGCGATCCGCTCGTCCTCCAGCAGCTCCCTCAGCTCCGCGTCGCTGAGCACGATCTGGTCCCGGCGGCTCACGGGGTGAACGGTATCTGTCGCGACCGCTCGATCGACGCCGGCGGTCGTCCGCGCCTACTTGCCGCCGACGACGATCGACGGCAGGCCGGGCACGTTGACCTGGACTTCCGGCAGGCCGGGCACCACGGCCGGGGCGTTGACCGAGCCGGATTCGACCGCGCCGACGACCGATTCGACCGTCGAGGAGACCGGGGCGGCGGGCGCTTGGCTCGCCGCCGGCGGGCTCGGCGCGGGCGCGGCGGCGCCTCCGTCCGCCCCGGGCGCTTCGCTCTCCGGGGCGGGGCTCGCTTCCGTCGAGCCGCCTTGCTCACCGCCTCCGGAGCCGGCGGGGGCGCCGGTGGCGGGGCTCGCCGGGCCGTGCCCGCCGGTGCCGAAGGCCGGCGGGGCGACGGCCAGGGCGCCATCGTCTTCGCCGCCGCTTTTGCCGGAATGGCCCGGGGCGCCGCCGGCGCCGGCCTCGCCGGTGCCAGGAGCGCCGGCGCTGGCCGACCCCTGCCGATGCGGGGCCGCCTTCACCGCGGACGCCGGCTGCCGGCTGTCCAGCGAGTGGATCGCGACGTCGCCAGCGCCGACCGTCAGCACCGTCGCCGCCAGCACCTTGGCCGCAACCGTGACCTGGCCGAACTGGACCTCGTCCAGGAGCGAGGCGAGCAGCTGGCGCGAGCCATTGACCGCGAAGGCCCAGAAGAGCAGCGGCCGCAGCCCCGAGTAGTAGCCGCGGAAGGCGTGCACCGCCGCGGGGTCGAGCTGGCTGCCGGCCTCCGCATCCAGCAGATCGAGCGCCTCGCGGTGGCGCTTGGCGGGGCGGTAGGGGCGGGTCGAGGTGACCGCATCGAAGGTGTCGGCGACGGCGACGATGCGGGCGCCGAGCGGGATCTCCTCTCCCACCAGGCCGTCCGGGTAGCCGCCGCCGTCGAGGCGCTCGTGGTGGTGGCGGACGATCGCCGCCAGCTCCTCGTCGCCGAGCCCGGCGACCATCGTCGCCCCCACCGGGGCGTGCCGCTTGACGATCGCGAACTCCTCGGCGCTGAGCCGGCCCGGTTTGTCGAGGATCCCGACCGGCGTCTCGATTTTGCCGACGTCGTGCATCGCCGCGGCACGGCGGATCCGGTCCACCCGCTCGCGCGGCAGGCCCATTCGCCGGGCGATGCCGGCTGCGTGGCGAGCGACCCGGTGGGAGTGGCCGTAGGTGTCGGGGTCGCGCGCCTCCAGCGCCGCCCCGAGCTTTTCCAGCAGCTGGGCCCGCTCACGGCGATCGAGCTCCTCCGGCCCCTCCCCCGAGCCGCTCCGCAGGCCCAGCAGCCGCAGCGCGCTCGAGAGCTGGCGTTCCTGGCGCCAGCGCCGCAGCCAGCCCCACACCATCAGGTCCCCGAAGACGACGTCGCCGGAGCCCCGGCGGGAGGCCCAGACGATGGCGCCCAGGCGCGAGGTCGCCAGGGAGAGGGCCGTCGCGATCACCAGCAGCGGCGCCACCGCTTCGACGATGCCGGACCGGTCGAGCAGGACGACGACGGCCACCGGCGCCCCGACCACCAACAGCGTCGCCACCAGCGCACTCAGCAGATTTCGAGTCGAACCGGATTTTGCCGTGGTCCCCAAGTCGAGTCGCTTCCAGTGCCAAATACGACGGCACATACTGTGCGGATCAATTCAAGATTTTTCAAGCTAACACGCCAGTTCGCAATCTGGCCGAATTAATAGGGGAACTTTCAACGCAGGGCTGGCGATTTGTCGCTCGAACATCCGCGGAACAATCGCCGGTACGCGGTTGGCGTCGTCGCCGTGGCGCGGCGGAAGTGGTCACGCAGGGAGGCGGCGCCGCCGAAGCCGCAGCGCCAGGCGAGCGTCTCCACCGGCAGGTCGGACTCCTCCAGCAGCCGCCGCGCCTCCAGCACCCGCTGGGCCAGCAGCCACTGCAGCGGCGTCGTCCCGGTCTCCTCGCGGAAGCGGCGGGCGAAGGTGCGCGGGCTGACCCCGGCGTGGCGGGACAGCGCGGCGACGTCGAGCGGCTCGGCCAGGCGCTCGCGGGCCCAGCGGCGGGTCGGCTCCAGCGAGCCGCCGGCATCGGCGGCCGGGCGCTTGACGAACTGCGCCTTACCGCCCTCGCGGTGGGGGGCGGCGACCATCTGGCGGGCGACGCGCTCGCCGACGGCGGCGCCGCAGTCGCGGCGGACGACGTGGAGGCTGAGGTCGATGCCGGCGCTGAGCCCGGCCGAGGTCAGCACCGCGCCCTCGTCGACGAAGAGCGCGTCGGGGTCGACCGCGACGGCCGGGAAGCGGCGCGCCAGCTCGCCGGCCCAGGCCCAGTGGGTCGTCGCCCGGCGGCCGTCGAGCAGGCCAGCGTGGGCGAGGGCGAAGGCGCCGGTGCAGACCGAGAGCACCCGGGCGCCGCGAGCGGCGGCGCGCTCGAGCGCGGCCGTCGCCGCCGTGGGCGGCGGCTCGAAGATCGCGAAGTAGCCGGGGACGACGACGGTGTCGGCGCCCTCCAGCGCCTCCAGCCCGGCCTGCGGGCGCAGCCCGAACCCCGTCGTCGTCGCCACCTCCCCGCCGCCGACGGAGCAAGTCGAGAACTCGTACAGCGGCGTGCCGTCGGCCGCGGCGGCGACGGTGAACGCCTGCGCCGGCGCGGTCAGGTCGAAGGCGACGAGGCCGTCGAGGCAGAGCGCGGCGATCCGGTGCATGGCAGGAATCTAGCGAATATTGGCATTCCTGCCTCTGGCGCGACCGGACGGCGACCGCCAAGATCCCCGCCATGGAGATAGCGATCCTCATATTCGACAAGCTGGCCGCCCAGGACGCGGTCGGGCCCTACGAAGTGATGCGCAACGTGCCGGGCTGGGAGATCCGCATCGTCGCCAAGAGCAGGGGCGAGGTGCGGACCGAAGACGGCTCGCTCGGCCTCGTCGCCGACTACGCGCTCGACGAGATCACCGCGCCGGACCTCGTCCTCGTCCCCGGCGGCGCCGGCAGCCGGCCGCTGCTGCACGACGAAGAGCTGCTCGAGTGGCTGCGCGAGGTCGACCGGGCGACCAAATGGACGACCTCGGTCTGCACCGGCTCGCTGATCCTCGGCGCCGCCGGCCTGCTCGAGGGCAAGCGCGCGACCTCGAACTGGCTGCAGCTGGAGCAGCTGCGGCGCTTCGGCGCCGACCCGGTCGGCGGCCGCTGGGTCGAGGACGGCAAGGTCCTCACCGCCGCCGGCGTCACCGCCGGCATCGACATGGCCCTGCACCTGGTCGCCCGCGAGGCCGGGCCGGAGATGGCCCAGGCGGTGCAGTTGGGGATCGAGTACGACCCCGACCCGCCCTTCGACTCCGGCTCGCCCGAGAAGGCGCCGCCGCAGATCGTCGAGCTGGTCACCGCCTTCGCCAGCGCCAACGACCCGCTGCTGAGCGGCGGCAAGTAGCGTCGCCGCTCAGCGGTCGGTCGGTTCAGCTCAGCGGCACTGCCAGGCGCCCTGGCCGGTCACCAGCACCCGAAAGGTGATCGGGTCGAGGGCGACGCGGACGAGTTTCTGGCAGGGGTAGCGGCCCTGGGCGGCGGTGCTGCGTTCGTCGAAGATGCGGCAGAAGACGACGTGCAGGCTGATCCGCCGGCAGTTGGTGACGCCGTATTTGACGCAGTTGTGGTCGTGGGCACAGGTGTGCTTGGCGAAGATGAACGACTTGTCGGCCGCCGTCTTCACCGGCAGCTTCACAGCCGCCGCCGCGGGCACAGCGAGGACTCCGATCACGGCACAGGTCGCCAGGACCAGACCGATCAGGCGCTTGGCTCTCATTGACTCTCCTTTGGGACGAGGCGCGGGTACGAGCCGACCAGCGCCGGGATGCTGGATGGATCCACCCTATCCCTGCGAGCGGGCGCCCGGTCAAATGGGCACGAGTTCCAGCTGCCGCCAAGGGCCCTCGCCGCTCATCGGCTGCGTGCGGCCCGCCAGCCAGTCCTGCTGGAGGTCGTCGTAGTGGGGGCTGGCCGGGTGGCCCGACTGGCCGGTGAACATCTGCCAGCGCGAGCGGTCGGGGTCGGTCGGGTCGGCGACCATGCGCCAGCTCGGCGCCCAGACCGCCTTGTAGGGGTCGTTGGGGTCGTAGGCGATCTGGCTCACGGTCTCCTGGGCGCCGCCGGCGCGCAGGCGGCGGTTGAGCAGCCGCCGCAGCAGCGGGTTGGCGGCGCCGAGCGGGTGCGGGAACTCCATCTCGTGGACGTGGCCCCAGCGCCAGCCCTCGAAGTCAGGCCCGAAGCGCTCCTCGAGGTCGTCGAGGGCGCCCGCCAGCGCCTCCAGCACGAGGCCGTCCCAGGGACGGCCGATCAGCGCCTCGTCGCCCTCCTCCCAGAGCGCCATCAGGTGCGAGTGCCAGCGCCAGGGCGAGGTGACGTGTGGGGTGAAGCCGTTGTCGGCGCGGTCGAGCCAGCGCTCGCAGAGGTCGCGATCGCCGATCGCCGCGCGGGCGACCTCGCGCGCCAGCCGCAGCAGGAAGGCCTGGTAGATCGTGCCGGCGATCGTCCCCGGGTCGAGCCGGCCGTCCCAGCTGCGCAGCCGCTCGATCGCGCTGCGCTCGCGCTGGCCGGCCGGGTGCAGCCGCCCCAGCCGCCGCGCCGCCTCCAGCCCCGGCAGCGAGAGGTCGTCGGTCTGCATCGCCGCGAAGTCCTCGAGGTCGTGCCGCTCGCGCCCCGTCAGCATTTCCTCGATCCGCTTGGCGCGGAAGCCGTCGAGCCATTCGCTGGTGATGTGGTGCGGGTAGTCGTCGCCGACGATGCGGTTGTTGGCGGTGACGAGGAAGCCGCTCTCGGGGTCGACCAGCGCCGGCAGCTCGTCGTAGGGGACCGTCCCCTCCCACTCGAACTCGCCGCTCCAGCCCGGCTTCGGCAGGTCGGGGCTGCCGCCGCGGCGGCGCGGCAGGCGGCCGATCAGCTTGTAGCCGATCGAGCCGTGGCGGTCGACCCAGATCAGGTTCGAGGCGGGTGAGGTGTGGCCCTCGAGCTTCGCCACCAGCTCCGGCCCGGACTCGATCTCCAGCAGCTCGAACATGCCGGCGAAGGCGGTCGGTTCGCGCAGCGTCTGCCAGGCGAGCGCCAGCGGCTCGGCGTCGTCGGCGCCGAGCGCCTCGTTGACGATCGGCCCATGGTGGCTGCTGCGGACGTCGAGCGCGACCGGGGCGCCGCCCTTGACCGCGATCTCCTCGCGCACCGTCTGCAGCGGCCGCCACTCGTCCTCGAACAGGTAGCGCTCGTCCTCGATCCGCTCGACGAAGAGGTCCTGGACGTCGGCCATGACGTTGGTGAAGGTCCAGCAGACGTCGTTGTTCTGGCCCATGTAGACGCCCGGCATCCCCGGCAGCGAGGCGCCGCGGACGAAGCGCTCCCCCTGGCGCATGCCGACCTGGTACCAGATGCCCGGCATGCTCGGCGGCAGGTGCGGGTCGCCGGCGATCAGCGGCGTGCCGGTGGCGCTGCGGGCGCCGCTGACCGCCCAGTTGTTGGAGCCGCTCGCCTCCGCCGCCAACCCCAGCGAGCGCCGCACGGCGTCGATCTGCTCGACGATCGCGAGGCCGTCGCCGGACCAGGTTTCCTGGTTGACGATCGGGTTGCCGGCCGGGTAGACGGGGTCGAGGCGGGCGGTCAGCTCGGGGCCGAGCGCGCGCAGCATGTCGGCCCGCAGCAGCTCCCGCTCCCAGTTGGTCGAAAGGCCGAAGGCGAGCAGCTTGCCGAGGCTGAGCACGTCGACCGGCCGCCAGGGCTCGAACTCGCCGAGCCGCAGCAGCTGCATCTCGAAGGGCGGCGCGGTGGCGCTGGCGGCGGCGGCGTTGACGCCCTCGCAGAAGCGCTCGAGCAGCCCGCGCAGGCGCGGCTCCAGCGCCTCCGCCTCGCGCTCGGCGACGCGGCGGATGCCGAGCGTGCGCATCAGCCGGTCGACCGGCAGCCCCTCCGGCCCGGCCATCTCGGCGACCCGGCCGGAGACCGCGCGGCGGTAGAAGTCCATTTGCCAGAGCCGGTCCTGGCCGTGGGCGAAGCCCTGGGCGAAGTGGAGGTCGGCGGCCTCGGCGGCCTCGATGTGGGGCACGCCCCAGCGGTCGCGCCGCATCACCACCCGTCCCCGCAGCCCCTCGAGCTCGATCGTCCCGCGCTGCTTCGGCAGCGGCCGCCGCGCCAGCCAGTGCCAGGCCGCCGCGGTCGCGGCGGTGGCGATCCCGGTCCCGGCAACACCGGCGATCAGACCCGCCTTCGCCGCCGTTTCCTTGCTCACGCGCCGCATCGGGATTGTGTATCAGACTTGGCCAGCCAGCCAAACACCAGCCTCGCGATCGGGCTCAGGCGACGAGGTCGTCCGGCAGGCGGCGCTCGCCCTCGAGCTTTTCGAGGTGGGCCTCCATCGCCATCGCCGCCATCGGCAGCAGCTCCAGGGGGATGTCGTCCCAGGCCTCGGCGAGGAGAGCGGCGCGGGAGCGCTCGCCGCGCTGCAGGGCGGCGAGCAGGCGGCGCTCGCGCATCTCGCGGTGCTCGACGTATTCGGCCAGCTTCGCCGCCGGCTCGGTGATCCAGGGGCCGTGGCCGGGGCAGATCAGCTCGATCGGCTCGGCCTGCAGCAGCGCCAGCGAGTCCATGTAAGCGGCGAGGGAGCCGCCGCCGGGCGGGACGATCGTCGAGCCCAGGCCCAGCACCAGGTCGCCGCTGAAGCAGACGCCGTCCTCGCTGAGGAAGCAGACGTGGTCGGCGGCGTGGCCGGGGGTGGCGAGCGCACGCAGGCCGCCGTGGCTCTCCCCTCCGCTCGGGAGCACCACCTCGGCGTCGAGCCGGTCGGCGCCGCCCGCGTGGTCGCCGTGAGAATGGGTCAGCAGGACCAACCCGATGCCGCCGCGCTCGCCGGCGGCGGCCCGGATCGCCTCCAGGTGCCCGGCGTCGTCGGCGCCGGGGTCGATCACCAGGCAGGGGTCGGACCCGTAGAGGTAGGTGTTGGTCCCTTCCAGCGTCATCGGCCCCGGATTGGGGGCCAGGATCCGGACGATCTCGGGATGGCCGGGGGCGAGCTCCATGGATTCGCCGCGCTCGATGAATTGATCCGCCTATGGCCGGATCAACTCATCAAACGTCAGTCTGCGATCTCCTTGGCGATCGCCTCGCGAGCGTCGGGCGGCTCGAGCACGACGAGGTCGCCGGCGCCGCGCAGGATCTCTCGCACCAGCCAGGACTTGCCGGCGTAGGGAAGCTCGACGACGACGGCGCCGTCGGCCAGCTCCTCGACCACGGTGCGCTCCTCGCGCAGCCAGCGCGCCCGCTCCGGTGAGACCCAGACCCGGGCGACGTGGGCGGTCGGCACCTCACCGTGGGTCATCCAGCCCTCGACCCCGGCGAACTCCTCGACTTCGGGGCGCGGCTCGAAGCTCTCCTCGGAGAGGCTGGCCTCCTTGATCCGGTCGAGCTTGAAGTGGCGGACGCCGGCTTTGGTCAGGTCGTAGCACTCGACGTACCAGCCCTCGCGGCCGTTCTCGAGCCGGTAGGGCTCGACCCGGCGGTCGGTGAACTGGTCCTCGTTCTCCTTGTAATAGGAGAGTTCGAGCACCTTGCTGGCAGCGATCGCGTCGTTGACCTTGCGCGCGACCTCGGCGTCGCCGCCGCCGGCCGAGGCGATCTCCAGCCCCTCCTCGGAGGGGTCGTGGCCGAGCGCCTTGACGATTTTCCCGCGGGCGCTCTGCAGGTCGGACTGCGGCAGGTGGTCGCCGAAGAGGTCGATCGCCGCCACCAGCGCCTTCGCCTCCAGCGGCAGCAGCCGCGCCGGGCGGGCGAAGTTGTCGCCGTAGGGCTCGGAGTCGACCTCGATCTCGTCGCCGAGGATTTCCGCGTAGAGGACGTAGGTGCCGCCGCCGAAGTTGACGACGTTGAGCAGCTCGACGTCCTCGCGCAGCTCCTCGGCGGTCAGCTCCAGCCGCCGGCGCAGCTCGGCGACCTGCAGCCGCTCGCCGCGTTTGGCCGCCTCGATCAGCATCCCGGCGAGGGTGACGAGACGGGCGAAGCGCTCGGGCCGGATCGCCGCCTCGCCGCGGCCGTTGGAGCGGGCGCGCCGCGGCGTGTCGCGCAGCGGCCGCTCGACGATCTCGGCCGGGGTGAAGCCGTTCTGGTGGCGGTCGCGGAGCAGCGCCCGCCGGCTCTCGGCCTCGGCCCGCAGGTCGTCGGGGCCGAGCACCTCGGCGTTCGCCCGCCAGCGCAGGACCCAGGCGATCAGCTCCCGCACCGAGGCATAGCCGGTTTCGAAGACCTGGCCCTTGCCCGGGGCGCCGTCGGCCTTGACCGCCGGGCGCAGCTCGCCGTAGGCGCCGTAGTCGCGCTCGATCAGCCAGGCGATGCGGTCGCGGATGAAGATCTTCGCCGTCCCCTGCTCCTCCCCCAGCTGCCAGTCGGCGCGGCTGCCGTAGTCGCGGCGGTCGAAGTCCTCCGGCGGCGAAAAGTCGTGCTCGGCCTTGGAGGCGTAGCCGACCTTGCCCTGGATCCGCGAGAGCCGGAAGACCCGCACCGCGTCGCGCTCGTGCGAGTGGCCGATCAAATAGAACTGGCCGCCGCGGAAGACCAGGTGGAAGGGATCGACCTTGCGCTTCTCGGTCTCGCCGCGCTCCATCGTGTAGTAGGTGAACTCGATCGTCTTGCGGCGGCTGATCGCGGTCTCGATCTTGGAGAGGCGCTGGGAGAGGTCGCGGCCGCCCGCCGAGGCGGTCATCGCCATCTCGACCGGGGCGCGCTCGCCCTCGACCAGCGGGTTCGGATGGCCCCAGGCGACCTGCTGCAGCGCCAGCCGCAGCGGCTCGGCGTAGGCGAAGCCGCCGTCGGTCAGCAGCAGCAGCGCCGTGCTCAGCGCCGCCAGCTCCTCGTCGGAGAATTTGATCGGGTCGAGGTAGAAGTTCTCCGGCGGCAGCGAGTAGAGCTCGGCCTCGAAGAAGCCCTCGCCCGGCTTCTCGACCCCGAGCTGGATGCCAAGGCTCTCCAGCTCCGCGCGGTCGGCGTAGAAGCGCCGCGCGAACGCGTCGTCGTTCATGTCGCTGTAGCCCTCCACCTCGCGCTTGATCTCGAGCGCCGAAACCGGCCTGCCCTGGGCCATCAGGAACGAGATCAGCGAGAGCTGGCGAATCAGCTTCTCGGTGTCCTTCGCCACGAAGCGCAGGATAGTGTGCGGCAGACGCCATGGAAATCCTGCGCAACCTCTTCGGCAATCTCAGCTCCGGGATCATCCGGCTGCTGGTCTCGGTCGGGGTCCTCGCCGCCGCCTACTTCTTCATCGTCAAGCCGGTCCTGCACACCACCGACAACGCGATCAACAGCGCCAACAAGACCTTCGAAAAGTCGTTCGGGCCGAACGGCCTCGACAGCATCTCGAAGACCATCAATGGGGTCGACCACCAGGTCCAGGTCCAGATCGAACGCTCCTTCCACACGGCGAAGAGCCACGGCAACCCACAGAGGCTGGTCCACTGCATCCAGCATGCCCACGGCGACGTGCAGCGGATCCGCCGCTGCACCGTGAAGTTCTGAGCTGACTCAGGCCGCGGCGCGCTGGCCGAAGTAGGCGGAGCCGGAGAGGGCGCGGTCGAAGCCGGACCAGGACTCGCCGGCGGGAAGCTGGCGCTCGATCCGGTCGAAGCTGCCGAGGCGGCCGCCGAGGTTGTCGATCATGTGGACGAGGACGGCCTCGCGGGTGGCGGGGACGACCGGGGAGCCGTGCTCGAGCTGGCCGTGGTGGCTGAGGATGATGTGGAGGACGCACTGGGCCAGCTCCGGGTCGAAGCCGGGGATGTCCTCGATGCGCCGGCGCACGAAGTAGTAGCCGAGCGGGATCTCGCCCTGCAGGCGGCCGGCGTCGGTGAGGTCGATCGCCAGCGGGTCGTCGTTGTAGGCCTCTGTCTTGCCGATGTCGTGCAGGAGGGCGCCGGTGACGGCGACGTCGCGGTCGATGCCGGGGAAGAAGTTGGCGGCGGCGCTGACCGCCTGGGCGACCGAGAGCGTGTGCTCGAGCAGCCCGTGGCGGTAGGCCTGGTGGTAGACCTTCGCCGCCGGCGCCTCGCTGAAGCGCCGCCAGGTCTCGGTGCCCTCGCCGAAGAAGAGGTCGAGCAGCTCGCGCAGCTGCGGATCCTGGATCGTCGTCAACAGCGCCCGCAGGTCGCGCTCCAGCAGCTCCAGCGAGGCCTGCGACTCGGCGGCGAGGTCGTCCGGGTCGTACTCGCCCTCCTCGGCCGCGCGCAGGCCGCTGAGCTTGATCTTCGCCCCCCAGCGCTCGCTGACCTCGAAGACGCCGCTGGCGAAGACCGGGGTGCCGGTGGCGGCGAGCGCGTAGAGCTCCTCGGCGTCCTCCCAGCAGACCGCCTCGGCGCTGCCGCTGGCGTCGCCGAGCGAGAGCCGCAGCCAGGGCTCGCCGTTGCGCTTGCGGCGCAGCTCGCGCTCGCGCACCGCGTAGACGCCGGCGACCCGCTGCCCGTCCTCGAGGTCGCGCAGCGGCACCCGCATCGAGGTCAACCCGTCGAGTCGAGTCTGCTCGCTCATTGCCCGATCCAAAGTAGAGACGGTGGCGGACGGCTCAGGGGCGTCTGGGCGGGTCGCGCTAGAGGGCGCCACCGAGCCAGTGGCCGAGGCTGACGGCGGCGAAGCCGGCGAGCAGCGAGAGGCCGATGTTGAGCCAGGCGAGGCGAGCCTGGCCGGCCGCGCCGAGCCGGTGCGAGTCGAGGATCCAGGTCGAGAAGGTGGTGAAGGAGCCGATGCCGCCGCCGGCGACGATCGTGTAGGCGGAGCCGTGCAGCGCCGCGCCGGCGACGAGCCCGAGCGCCAGGGCGCCGCTGAGGTTGACGGCGAGGATCCCGAGCGGAAACTCGCTGTTGGCGCGCGCGGCGATCTCGGCGTCGATCGCGAAGCGGGCCGCGGCGGCGAGGCCGCCGAGCAGGCCGACGGCGATCCAGGCGAATGCGGTCATATCGCCAGCGGCCAGCGCCGGCGCTCGAGGGCGATGCCGAAGCGGACCAGCAGATAGCCGAGGGAGATCGTGGCGGCGCAGTACGCCGTGGCCAGCGCCAGGTGGCCGCCGTCGACCATCGCGAACAGCTCCAGCTGCATCGTCGAGAAGGTGGTCAGGGTGCCGCAGACGCCGGTGCCGAGGAAGGGATGGTGCAGGCTCTCCGCCGGGTGGTCCCGGAACAGCGCGAAGAAGTAGCCGAGCAGCAGCGCCCCGACCATGTTCACCGCGAACGTCGCCCAGGGCCACGTGCCGGGTCCGGTCGCCGCCAGCTGCCCCAGCCCCACCCGGATCAGCGCCCCGACGACGCCGCCGATGTAGATCGCCGCCAGCTTGCGCGGGTCGTGCGGGAGCGATCGCATCGGCCCAGCTTCTATCACTGAGATGTGATTGCCGGCGAACCCACCTCGCTAGCGTTTGTCGCATGGACCCGATCGTCGCCTGGCACTTCACCGACCCGGGCTGTCCCTGGGCCTACTCCTCGCGGCCGGCGATCGCGCGGCTGCGCTGGCGCTTCGGCGCGCAGATCGAGTGGCGGCTGGTGCTGATCGGGCTCAGCGAGACGACCGCGCGCTACGAGGAGCGCGGTTACACGCCGGGCCGCATGGCCAGCGGCCACCGCATGTTCCAGAGCCGCTTCGGGATGCCGTTCGGCTCCGGGGTGAAGCCGCGCCTGGCCGCCACCTCGCGCGCCTGCCGGGCGGCGATCGCCGCCCGCGAGGTCGATTCCGAGCTCGGCTACGCGGCGCTGCGGGCGCTGCAGCTGATGCAGTTCACGACCACCCGCCTGCTCGACGACGACGAGGACCTGCGCTGGGCGCTGGGTGGGGTCGAGGGGCTCGACGCCGACGCCATCGTCGCCCGCATCGACGACCCCGAGGTCCTCGCCGCCTACGAGGCCGACCGCGAGCGCGCCCGCTCCGCCGACGGCACTCCCACCCACGTCCAGAACCGCCACTCCGAGAGCGACGGCCCGGTCCGCTACACGGCGCCCTCGGTGATCTTCGAGCACCCCGACGGAAGGCGGCTCGAGGTCGGCGGCTTCCAGCCCTTCGAGGCCTACGACACGGCGCTGGCCAACCTCAATCCGGCGCTGGAGCGCCGCCCCGCCCCCACCGACGTGGTCGAGGCGGTCAGCTTCCGCCACGGCCTCACCAGCGCCGAGGTGGCCGCGATCATGCGCCCCTCGGACCTGGTCGACGCCGACATCGCCGCCGCCGAGCGCGAGCTGATCGCCGCCGCCGACGAGGGCCGGCTGGTCTGCGAGCCGGCCGGCAGCGACGCCGTCTGGCGCCCGGCCGCGGTCCTGGCCGCGGCGGCTTAGCGCCAGGCGCGCTCAGGCGAGAAAGCCGCGCAGCAGCTCGGCGAGGCGGGCCGGCTCCTGCGCCATGAAGGCGTGGCCGCAGCCGGCGAAGCGCTCGACCCGGGCGCCGCTCCAGCGGGCGGCGAGCGCGGCGGCGTTGGCGACCGGGATCACCACGTCCTCCTCGCCGTGGGCGACCAGCACCGGCGGCGCGGCGGCGCCCGGCGCCTCCTGCTCGGTCGCGTGCCAGGCGATCATCGCCGCCTCCTGGGCGGCGAGCGCGGCGGGCGCCAGCCCGGCTCGCGCGGCGGCGACGATCGCGCCGAACTGGCGGTCTATCTGAGGCGCCAGGGCGGGCGGGAAGAGCAGCGAGATCAGCCGCGTCGCCCGCTCCCGCGGCGTGCCGGAGCCGTCGATCAACCGCGCCCAGACCGCAGGGTCGGAGGCGATCGACTCCGAGCCGCCGGGGTCGGTCGAGAGCAGCGCCAGCGCCGCCACCCGCGCCGGCGCCCGCAGCGACAGCCGCTGGGCGACGAAGCCGCCCATCGACCAGCCGACCACCGTCACCCGCTCGTGCCCAAGCGCGTCGAGCAGCGCCTCGAGGTCGGCCGCCATCGCGTCGATCGTCAGCTCCGCCGTCCCCAGCTCCGAGTCGCCGACCCCGCGGTTGTCGGGGCAGATCAGCTCGAACGAGCGCCCCAGCCGCATCATCAGCCCCGGGTCCCAGTCGACGCCGGTGGCGGCGTAGCCGTTGATCAGCAGCAGCGGCGGCCCGGAACCGAGCGAGCGCCAGGCGAACCGGCGCCCCTCGACCTCGATCGTCCCCCCTTCTGCGGCCACGGAATGGCGAGACCCGGACTCGAACCGGGGACACCACGATTTTCAGTCGTGTGCTCTACCAACTGAGCTATCTCGCCTGGGAGCGCCGAAACGGCCTGCGCTGCGGGAAGGCTAGCGGCCGGGCGGCGATCGGGCTGATTGCATTGGGGGGTGGCCTGGACTCGTGCAGGACTGGCGCTGGTAGCTGCCGGGGCGGTGGGATTGGCGCTCGTCTCCGGCGGCTCCTCGGCCGATCCGCGGACGCCGCCGGCGCTGCCGGGGATGCCGGCGCCCTTCCTCGGAGTGGCGGTCGTGGGGGCGGGCGGGCTGACGGCGGCGGTCGACGCCTACGGCGACGTCGTCGACCTGCGGCCGAGCCCGGCGGGCTGGGCGCTGCTGGCGGTCTCCCCGGCGCGCCAGGCCGCCGGCACGGTGGCGACAAGCGCGGCGATCGTGCCGCGGGTCCGACTCCCCGATGGCCGCATGCTGCCGCTCTGGCGCGCCGACTCGGTGCGGCAGCGATACCGGCCTGGCACGAACGTCCTGGTCACCTCGGCACGATTCGGCGCGGGGTGGGCAAAGATCGCCTACGCGGCGGCTGGCGACACCCTCGCCTGCCGGACCGGAGTCGGATCGGGACTGCGCGGCGCAGGCAACGGCGGGGCCAGGTGGGACGGTAGGTCGTCTCTTGCCCTCAGCGTGCCTACCGCCATTGGGGTGCGGATCCACTGTGACGACGCGGCCGCGCGACGGGTCTTTCGAGCCGCCGCGCGCTCCGACCACCGTTGGCTCGCGCGAGCGCTGCCGCTCGGGGCGGCGGCGCCGGGGTGGGCGCGGCGCCTGTACGGGCGCTCGCTGCTGACGCTGCGGGCGCTGAGCGGGCGCGGCGGCAGCGTCGCCGCCGGCGCCCGCGACGGCTGGGCCTACGTCTGGCCGCGCGACGCCGGAGCGGCAACGCTCGCCTACGCCGCGGCCGGCTACCGGGGCCAGGCGCGCCAGGTCGCCCGCTTCCTGCTCGGCCTCCGGCTCGGCGCCGCCGCGCGCTTCTACGGCAACGGCGCCCCCGTCCCGGGCCGCGCCGCCCAGGGCGACGCCTCGGGCTGGGTCGCCGTCGCCGCCCGAGCCTCCGGCCTTCCCTCCCCCGGGCCGCTCCCCTGGCGCGACCGCCCCGACTACCAGGAGGGCCCTCCCGGCACCTACCTCGCCAACGCGATCGCCGCCGGTGCCGGGGGAGTTGGCATTGAGGCGGCATTCGGGACGACGGCGGGGCTGGTGCGACGAGCCGGGGACCCGGGGTCCGGGCTCGACTCGGCGGCGGCGTGGGCCGTGCGGCCGTTCCCACAGCCGGCGCTGTTCCCGGCGGTCCGCCGCACCCTGCTGCGGCTGGCGCGGCGCGGCGGTCGCTTCGGCATCACCCCGGGCGCCGGCTGGCCCGACCGCGACCCCTGGAGCGCGCCGACGGCCTGGAGCGCCTGGAGCCTGGCGGCGCTGGCCGCTGTCGATCGGCGAGCCGGGCACACCGCGCTCGCCCGACGCGATCGCCGCGCCGCCCTGGCGCTGCTCGGCGACCTGCGCCGCGCCGCCACCCCGGCCGGCGAGCTGCCGGAGCGGGTCGGTGCCCACAGCGGCATCCCGACCTCGACCACGCCGCTGACCTGGTCGCACGCCTTCGCGATCCTCGCCCTGCGCCAGCTCTGGCCCGGCCACCGGGGCGTGTCTGAGTTTTCGGGTGCAATAGACCCCGTCAGACACGCCCGGTGCCGCTCGGGTGCACCGCCTGGACCAAGGGCGATCGCGCTAAACGGGGCGGCGCCAGCGGCTGACCGAGTTGCGCAGCAGCAGGCGGCGCTCGTCGATGGCGCCGGTGACGCGGAAGCCGCGCGCCGCCGGGTCGGCGGGCCCATCTCGACCACCGCGTCCAGCGTCGCCGCCGCGCTCATCGGCGGGCTACGGGCGAACGACTCGGTCTGGTGCGTGAACTCGTCCCGGATCGACTCCTCGTGCATGGCGGTCTCTAAGCGCGGCGCATCGTCCGCATCAGCTCCAGGGCGCCCGCCTTGTGCAGCGGTTCGTTGAGGTTGCCGCACTTCGGGCTCTGCACGCAGGATGGGCAGCCGGACTCGCAGGGGCACTCGGCGATCAGGCGCTCGGCGTCGCCGAGCAGGCGCTCGAACTGCTCGAAGCCGCGCTGGGAGATCCCGACCCCGCCGGGGTGGCCGTCGTAGATGAAGATCGTCGGCCGGCCGGTCTGGAAGTGGACGTTGGTCGAGAGCCCGCCGATGTCCCAGCGGTCGCACATCGCGATCAGCGGCAGCACCGCGATCTGGCCGTGCTCGGTCGCGTGCAGGGAGCCGAGCAGGGCGTCGGCAGGCAGCGCCCCGCCGAGCCGCTCCGGCAGCACGTACCAGAGCGCTTGGGTGACGAAGCTCTGCTCCGGCAGCTCGAGGGCGACGATGTCGATCGGCTCCTGCTCGGAGATCGAGACCCGCTGGAAGGCGATCACCTGCTCGGTCACCGAGACCTCGCCGAAGCTGAGCTGCACCCCCGCCACCTCGCGCCGCTCACGCTCGCGTTCGATGTAGATCTCGGTCTCCTTCTTCGGCCGCGTGTACCAGTCGCCGTCGAAGCCGGAGACGATCGCCCGCCGCTCCTCGACGTCGAGCCGCTCGACCTCGTAGGAGCGGCCGAGGTGGAGGTAGACGGCGCCGGGATGGACGGTGGTGAAGGCGCGCTCGGCCTCGACCAGGCCCAGCATCTCGCCGGAGTCGCGCTCGATCACCGCGACCGAGTCGGCCGAGGCCGAGCGCAGGGAGATCCGCGAGGCGACGAACTCGGCCCGCCGCGGCGCCAGGCCGCCGCCGACCGGGCGCAGCTCCCCCGCCGCCTGCAGCCGCTCCGCCCGCCCCCGCCAGCCGGGGCCGAAGATCTCCTCGTCCGCCTCGCTCAGCGGCAGCTCGTAGGCGGCGGCGAGCAGGTGCCGGGAGGCGATCTGCTCGTTGGCGTGGTCGAGGATCGCCGCCTCGACCGGGCGCTCGAGGAACTCCTCCGGGTGGCGGCAGAAGAACTGGTCGAGCGCGTCCTGGCCGGCGACGTAGACCGCCAGCCCGCGCCGCCGCCGCCCCGCCCGGCCCCACATCTGCCGCAGGCTGGCGACGGTGCCGGGGAAGGTGACGCAGATCGCCGCGTCGAGCTCGCCGACGTCGATCCCCAGCTCCAGGGCGTCGGTGGCGACCACCGCCAGCAGCTCGCCGCCGGCGAGGCGGGCCTCGATCTCGCGCCGCTGCTGCGGCGTGTAGCCGCCGCGGTAGGGGGCGATCCGGGCGGCCAGCTCCGGCTTGCCGCGGCGCTCGAGGTTTTCGCGGGCGAAGCGTTGGATCAGCTCGATCCCGCGCCGGCTCTTGAGGAAGCAGATCGTCCGCGTCCCCTGCGCGACCAGCTCCGCCAGCAGGTCGGCCGCCTCGGAGAGGGCCGAGCGCCGCACCCCGGTCGCCCTGTCCAGCAACGGCGGGTTCCAGAGCGCGATTTCGCGCCCGGCCCGCGGCGCGCCGTCGTCGTCGAGCAGCTCGAACGGGGTCCCGACCAGCCGCTCGGCCAGCTCGACCGGGTTGGCGATCGTCGCCGAGGCGAGCAGGAAGCGCGGCTCGGAGCCGTAGGCGCGGGCCAGCCGCCGCAGCCGCCGCAGCACGTTGGCGACGTGGGAGCCGAAGACGCCGCGATAGGTGTGGGCCTCGTCGACGACGACCCAGCCGAGATTGGCGAGGAAGTCGCCCCAGCTCTTGTGGTTGGGCAGGACGCCGACGTGGAGCATGTCGGGGTTGGTGAGGACGAGGTTGCTGCGACGGCGGATCGTTGGCCGCTCCTCGCGCGGGGTGTCGCCGTCGTAGATCGCCTCGCGCAGCCCCGGCGGCCGCAGCTCGGCCAGCTTGCGCGCCTGGTCCTGGGCCAGCGCCTTGGTCGGGTAGAGATAGAGCGCGCGGCGCTTGGGGTCGGCGGCGATGCCGTCGAGCACCGGCAGGTTGAAGGCGAGGCTCTTGCCCGAGGCGGTGCCGCTGACGATCGCCAGGTTCGCCCGCGCCACCGCCTCGTAGGCGGCGAGCTGGTGGGTGTAGAGCGACTCGATCCCGGCCCGGCGCAGGGCCGCGGCGAAGCCGGGATCGAGCGAGTCCGGCAGCGCCACCGGGCGGGCGCGGCGCTCGCGCTCGGCGCTCTCGGCGACGATCCGGCCGTCGCGGCGAGCCGGGTCGATGGCGACGTTCCAAGACTCGCCCAGCAGGCTCGCGCCGCGCGCCATCAGGCGGCGCTCCGCGCCGGCCGCGCGATCCGGCCGGCGACCCGCATCGCCTGCAGCGAGGAGCGGTCGTGGATGCGGAGCACGTCGGCGCCGGCGCGCACGGCCAGCGCCACCGCCGCCACCGTCCCCCACTCGCGCTCGGCGGGCGGCAGCCGCTCCTCCCAGGAGCCGGCCAGCACCGCGCCGATGAAGTCCTTGCGCGAGAGCGAGACGTAGAGCGGCAGCCCCAGCGAGCGCAGCTCGCCGAGCCGGCGCAGGATCTCGAGGTCCTGCTCGGGGCTGAGGTCGAAGTCGAGCCCGGGGTCGATCGCGATCTGCTCCACGCCGACGCCAAGCTCCCGCGCCAGCTCGACTCTCCCCTCGAACCAGGACCTGAGGTGGTCGACGACGTCGTCGTATTGGCGCCAGGGCCGCTCGACCCGCGGCGGCCCCTCGATGTGCATCAGCACGTAGCCGCAGCCCGTCGCGGCGACCAGCTCGAACATCTCCTCCGAGCCGCCGGAGATGTCGTTGACCGCGCCGGCGCCGGCCGCCAGCGCCCGCCGCGCGACCTCGACCGAGAAGGTGTCGGCGGAGACCGGCACCACGGTAGGGCCGAGGCCCGCGATCGCCGGCACCAAGGCCGCCGCCTCGTCCTCGGCACTCACCGGCGGGCCTGCTTTCGCCGCCACCGCCCCCACGTCGAGCATCTCGAAGCCGGCCTCGACCAGCGCCTGCCCGTCGACCACGGCCTGCTCCGGGGTGCCGCTGCGCGCCCCCTCGAACATCGAGTCGACGGTGACGTTGACGATCCCCGCCGCCAGCGGCTGCTCCAGATCCAACGTCCTGTCGGCGAGCCGCCAGCGCATGCCCGCTACGGTAGCGACCGCGCCGATGCCGCTCCGCTGCGTCTACACCGACCTCGACGGGACCCTGCTCGGGCGGGGCAGCTCGCTCTTCCGCGACGCCGAGGGCGGCTTCTCGCTGGCTCAGGCGCGCGGCCTCGAGGCCTGCCAACGGGCTGGGGTCGAGGTCGTGATCATGTCCGGCCGCCGCGAGCCGCAGGTGCACGAGGCGGCGCGGCTGATGGGCCAGACCTCCTACATCTACGAGGCCGGCTGCGCCTTCGCGATCGAGGGCGAGACGACGCTGCTGACCGGCGAGCTGGGGTCCAGCCCCGAAGCCGGCACGATCTACGAGCAGATCGAGGCGCGCGGCGTCCCGGCGCTGCTGTTCGAGCACTTCGAGGGGCGACTCGAGTACCACTCCCCCTGGCACCACGGCCGCGTCCACTCCCACCTCTTCCGCGGCAAGGTCGACGTCGACGAGGCCAACGCCCTGCTCGGCGAGCACGGCGACGACGACCTGCGGCTGCTCGACAACGGCGCGATCGGCCGCGAGATGGCGGCGATCGACGGCCCCACCCACGCCTACCACCTGGTCCCGCGCCTGGTCAGCAAGGCCGGCGCTGTCGCCGCCCACGCCCGCGCCCGCGGCTACGACCCGGCCCAGTGCATCGCCGTCGGCGACTCGGTCGAGGACCTCGAGGTGGCGGCCTCGGTCGGCCGCTTCTTCGTCGTCGCCAACGGCCCCGACCGCGACCCTGGCCTGCGCTCGCGGCTCTCCGCCTGGGACAACGCCACGGTCACCGAGGGACGCATGGGCGACGGCTTCTACGAGGCCGTCGTCTCGACCCTGGTCGAGCGCCGCTGAGCAGCCACTAGTTGACCCGCCCACACACCTTGTGAACGCCTGAGAGGCATCCGGGCCCTCCAAGAGGCTTGTGGTTCTGACACCCAAGCAAGGAGGACCCGGATGGATATTCACCGTAACGCCGCTCTCG
>Ga0265338_10000384_pt1 | contig 79131 bp, 114 predicted proteins | sample 42126metaG_FD_193579 | JGI IMG/M metagenome (GOLD analysis project Ga0265338, IMG submission 193579) | Rhizosphere microbial communities from Carex aquatilis grown in University of Washington, Seatle, WA, United States - 4-21-26 metaG | ecosystem: Host-associated > Plants > Roots > Rhizosphere...
GGCCAGAACATCAGGAGGGAAACATAAACAAAGGCCTTTGCCGCCATACTGAACGATGACATCTTATGGTACTCGTGTATCACCCCGCAGAGGAAAACCCCCGCGAGGAAATAGAGCCCAATCGCCCACTCAATCACAGCGGCGCGCTCCCGGGCTGAGCCTTGGTCATGCGCTTCTTGAAGTCGCCGCGCTTGCGGCGAGCAAGGCCGATCAGGTAGCCGACGCGCTCGATGGCATCGGCCAGCTCACCGCCCTCTTCAATGGCGGAAACGATCTGAGCCTTCTTCAGCCCGACCAAGACATCGGTCGCATGGTCTCGCTCGTAGGCGACGCACTCTTCCTTGACGGTGAACCGCGTCCCGTCGAAGGCCACATAGATTTCCGCTCGCTCGATCTTCACTTCACAGTCTCCCGCTCGCTGAGCTTCTTTTCCGCCGTCTCGCCGAGGATGAACTCGACGTCGATCACGTCGCCGTCTTTGATCTCGGACCAGTGGTCGATGATCCAGTTGTGTGCGACCGTGAAGGTGCGGCTATTCGACCACCAGTAGGGGTCGTTGGTTGCCGGGGAGCCATCCGCCGTCAGCTTCGTGAGAAGGATGTTAGGCAGACCGACGCACGAGTATCCGCATCGGCGAAGCAGATAGCGCTGCGCCTGCCCGGCATACCCGTCGCCGTCGGGGTTCATATCGACCGCCAGAACGGGGATAAACGTCATACGGTCTCGAACTTCGAGCGCCTTGGCTTCCATGGGGTGAGTCCCTTTCCGAGGGAGAGAGAGACACAAACCAAAATCATGCGCAAGAGAAAAATAAACACTTGCGTTACTTTTTGAGATGAGGCACGTCGGGACCGTGGCAGACCAAATCACCAATCCGCTGCGCCTCTGGATGCAGCAAAAGGAAGTCCGCCAGACGGATGTCGCGAAAAGTCTCGGCGTGGCCTCGCAGCTCGTCGCCCGCTGGATGAGGGAGGGGTACCTGCCATCTCTCAAGACGGCGGCAACCATCGAGAGGCTGACGGCCGGGGCGGTCAAACTCGACAGCTTCTTGAACCTCCCTCCGATCAAGGAAACCCCTGAGTACGAGGCGGGCCGCAAGATGGTTGCTGAAAGGCGCGCAGCAACTCGCGCCAAAAAGAGAGAGGGTGCAAGTGGCGAAGAAACCAGCAGTGGCGAGAGGCGGAGCAAAGAAGGGCGGAAACGTCGTCGCGCTTAAGCCGAAGACGAAGGCGGCGCAGCCCGGGGAGTCCGGACATAACAGCGCGGGCCTAAGCGAAGAGCAACGCCGGGGCCTGATGCTTCAAGGCATCGTCGAGCTTGAGAAGCTCAAGGGCAAGGCGACGGACGCGAACAACGCCGTCTCCCAGCAACGGGCGAAGATGAAGAAGCAGGGGTTCTCGAAGGACGAGATCGACCTCATGCTGCTCTTCAGGAAGCAGCCCGAGCAGAAGCTCAGGGCGATGTTCGCCGATCAGGCGAGGATGCTCCAGTACATGGCGCACCCGATCAGCGCCCAGTTCTCCCTACTCGACCCGACCGAAGACCGGACGCCGTCCATCGACCGGGCCCGCGAGAAAGGCAAGGTCGCCGGTCTCGAAGGCAAGAAGTGCCAGCCCATGGAGATCGACAACTACGATCAGGCCAGCAAGCAAGGTCAGGCGTGGATCGAGGGCTGGAACGAGGGGCAGGCCGTGGTGCTCAAGGGGTTCAAGCCGCTCAAGGGCATGCCCGGGGCCGAGACCGCAGACGGCGGAGACGTCAGGCCGCGCTTCATGAAGAAGGAAGGCGAGCCCGTCCATTGAGCGAAGAGACCACCATAACGGTCACCGTGATCGATACGGAGACGACGGGGCTCGACCCCGCCGTCGACCGTGTCGTCCAGATCGCGGCCGTCGAGCTTCGTCGCTTCGGCAAGGGCAACTTTGCCATCGGCGTCCCGGCGCTCTCCCTCGTCAACCCCGGCATACCTATTCCGCCTCAGGCGAGCGGCGTTCATCATATCGTCGACGAGGATGTGTCTGACGCTCCTAGCCTCGTCGAGGCGGTGGCGCTCAGCGTACCGCTCAATCCCAACCCAATCGCCGCACACAACGCCCGCTTCGACCGGCAGTTCCTGCCGATGCTGCGCGACCGTCCGTGGATCGACACCTATCGCTGTGCAATGCATCTCTATCCCGACGCGCCCGACTATAAGGTCGGCACCCTGTTCTACTACCTCGGCTGCGGTAGATTGTTGTCTCGGTCTCCCCACTCCGCCCCGTTCGACGCACGCCTCGCCGCGAACATCCTTGCGCGTATGCTGGACGAGGCTCCGCTCGAAGAGTTGATCCGCCTCAGCACAAAGGCGGTCAAGCTCCGCACTATCCTCTTCGGCAAGCATGCAAATGAGAAGTGGGCCGACGTCCCCAGCTCCTACCTGAAGTGGATTTTGGAGAAGTCAGCGAAGGGCGACGAGTTCGAGCCCGACGTGGTCTTCACGGCGAAGAAGCTACTGCAAGAGCGAGAGGAGCGCCTGCCGCTGTGAAGAAGCCTCACTATTGCCTGACCACCGACGGGATGATCTTCCACGCGGACTCTTGGGTCTTTGCGGGCTACCTCAAATGGGGTTGCTGGTACGACATCTCAGGGTGCCTTTTCTGGAGGCCCGGGCGGTGATGATCCTCGCGCTCGACCTGAGCCCTCGCTCGACCGGCGTATGCTTCGCCCCGGCCGACAAGATGCCAGACCCCTTCATCAAAGAGTTCCGTGACAAGGGCGAGGGCAACGACATCGCGGCCTCGAACTGCGGGAAGTGGATCAGGGACATCTGCGCTCGGCACTCCGATGGCGACCTGCTCGTCTGTGTAGAGGGATACGTCGCAGGAAGTCGCCCAGACATGATCTTCGACCGAGACGGTCAACTCGCGCTCCACTTCGCCACGCTTGCGGTGTGCTCCTGCTACGGCGTCCGCTTCGAGTCGGTGGCGACCGCAACCTTGCGCAAGCATTTCATCGGCGTCCCCTTCATCAAGCCAGCCGAGAACGAGAGGGCCACCGGCCGTGAGCTGGCCAAGGCGGCGGTGCTCAAGCGGGCGAAACAGCTCGGGTACCTCGGTGCCGACGTCCATAACGACAACCTCGGGGACGCCGCCATGGTGTTCGACTACGCGGTCTCCACATTCGCTCGGCGCTCGGCGTCGTTCAGGCTCACATGAGCCAGAAGCTCTACAAGCCCCTTCCGAGGGTCGCTGGCGGCTTTCGTCTCGTCTACGCTGATCCGGCTTGGGACCACCGCTCAAACTCGCTGGCGAGCCCCGGGCGCAATCCTAGACGGTATTACAAGACGATGTCTCTTGAGGCCATCGCCGATCTCCCTGTCCGAGGGGTCGTCGCTCCGGTCTCGGCGCTCCTCATGTGGGTGCCCGGGCAGTTCCTCGTGAAGGGGTTGCACCTTCCGATCTTCAAGAGCTGGGGGTTCACCCCAAGCTCGGTTTGGTTGACGTGGATTAAGACGCGTCGGCATCTCGACGGGCACTCTTGGATCAGGGGCGACCAGCTCTCCGCCGAGCTGACCATCGGGACCGGTCACACGACACGCAAGACGACCGAGTTCCTCCTGATCGGGAAGCGAGGACGCTCGGTGCGCGAGGTCAACGACATCATCGACGTTGCCTTTGCTCAGCGCCTTGAGCACTCGGCCAAGCCGGACGCGATCTATCCGATCATCGAGCGATACAGCGACGGTCCCTATCTCGAACTCTTCGCCCGGAAGAGGCGCAAGGGGTGGCGTTCTTGGGGAGATCAACTTGAGTAAGCAGAGGCCGATCTACGAGACCGCAGCGCATCGTCTCGAAGAGCGAAATATCGCCCTACAGGCTGCGGATGCGTGGGGTCTGGAGGCGCGCAAGCTTCCGAGCAAATACTGTCTCGACTATGCACTTCTTAAGGGAGCGGAGTTGAGGGCGATGGCGGAGGTCAAGCACCGCCCTCAGTGGGGCCTCGAATCGTTTGACCGCGCAGGCGGCTACATGCTGTCTCTTCATAAGTGGGTCTGGGCGAGAGCGTATTGCGGCGAAGCCGGATGCGCCTTCCTCATCCTGCTTAAGTGCGCTGACGGATTGTGCTGGGCAAATTTCACCGAGAGACCCAGCGGGGTGAGGGCTGGGTTCTTTAACGGGAACAATCTCCCGAGAGACGACGACGACAAAGAGCCGGTCCTCTACCTACCAGCGTCCTCGTTCAGGGTCTTGATCCCAGCCTAATGTACAACTCAATCCCCGACGGCCCTCCAAGCTTAGACGAGCTTGCGGCGAAGATGCTCTCCACCGCGCGCGAGGCCGCGCTCAAGGACGGCAAGCCCGGCATCGACGAGATGATCGAGCTGATGGATCAGCTCGCCTTCCAGATCGAGTCGACCACTAGAATCGCCTTCGAGGTCTACGGGCAAGACACCGTCCACGATAGCGTCGGCCGGAAGCTCGTGACCATCGAATCACTCAAGAAGTTTCTGGAACTGGTGAAGCTCAAGGAGCACTCCGTGAAACGGGTGCTCAGACACGAGGAGGAAAGGTGACATGGTTACGCCAACGTGGTCAGAAGAGGGTATTGAAGCCCTGAAGCAGGGGCTGGCGGATGGCAAATCTTTTGGGATGATCGCCACCGAATTGGGGGCGACAAGGAACTCGGTCATTGGTAAGGCGTTTAGGCTGGGCTTGAGAAACCCGGCCCTTCGAAAGGGTCGGCCCAAGACCATCGGGACCGCAGTCGTCGTAGCGCTTCCACAAGCGCGCACTCTGCCGCGTCCGAACCCGAGAGCGCTGATCGTGATGAAACCAATTGAAGACCGCAGGACCGAAGAGGTCTCAGCTCCCCCTCTCGAAGGTCGCTTGGGCGCTCAGGATGCCCACGTCCACCTTCAATCGAACATGTGCCGGTGGCCCATCGGTGACCCTCGGGAGGCCAATTTCCACTTCTGCTGCAAGCCAGCCAAGATTGATTCGCCCCAGCGCTACTGCGTCGCTCACGCCGCCATTCATGGCTCGGGAGCGTCGTGGGTCGACAGCAGGGCTAGGCGATTGAGGCTCGGCTGACCACTATCCCTAGAGCCCGTTGGGTAGTGTCTCAGTTTGAAATTCGCGGGGCTTGACCGCACTCTCGCACTAGCTATCTGCTTCCGATATGCTTGACGGAAGAAAGCAGGAAGATAGGAGTGCTCAGCGCCAATTCTAAGTCATTGGAAATAAACGGTTTGAGCCATATTTGTGTGGCAAATCGAGGGAGTTCGGCGCCAACCCTTAATTGCTTCACGCCTGCGATGGCCGCTGGCCTCTCCAAGACGCTGACGACGTGGGGGGACATTCTGGCGATCATGGACACCGAAGCACCAAAGTCCGGACCGCGCGGGCCTTACAAAAAACGCGGCTAAATGTGGCGGTTTCCCCCCACCAACATATTGAACAGCTCCCGGGCGGAGTCTAGGCTTGTCGCCTTGGCAAGAACCTCAAAATTGTTTCCGCGCTCACGGCTAATAAAGTAACCCGTTGCGCCGCCGAGATTATCGGCCTCCACGTATTCCGCGTAGGTCTGATCGTGGACGGGAGACACATAGACGGTTTCGCCAGAAAGCAATTTTGCAACAAGGGTGATGTCATTCATGGCCGAAACTCCCAACTAACGGATTCAAATTTCAAACTGAGATACTACCGCCCGTTGACAGGGCTGAAATACCGAGCCATCGTGGGGGCCTGCCGGTGATTCTCATCACCCAGCAGGCCCCTTTGTTTTTGGGGAAGTGCGGTCTCGACGCCTGAACTCGTCAGACCGCGTGACAACCTCTCTGATGTGTTGACCCGGCAACGAGGTCGTAATGGCAGATGTAACAAATTCCCCCCAAAACGGCAAGCCCGGCCTCGGGACGCCCCATCTGACCCGGGTCGCCGGGGTCGATGACTTGATCGCCGGGTCGATGCCCGGCATGGCCCATTTCGCCCGCACGGGCCCGGACGGCCAGACCTGCCGCTCCTGCGTTCACTGGTCGACCCGGTTCTGGGAGACCGACCAGAACGGCTATCAGGTCGAGTCCGAAAAGCCGGTTGATTCGTGGAAGCGAGACGCAGACACAGGCGAGCTTAAGCCGCGCCGTTGCAAGAAGTTCTACCGCATGATGGGCCACACGCTTGGCCCAGCGGTCCCCGCCGAGACCCCGGCCTGCATGTTCTTCACTCTCAACGAGAGCGCTCCGCCCATCGAGCGTCCGGCGCGCAAGAGGCCGAAGGAGAGGCCTCCACCCGACACGAGCTAACGCCCAACGTCCGCAGCGAAGAGCGAAGGACGGGGTGGCCGGGCCGTGTTGAGGCCAGTCGCGCCACCCCACTTTCCCTCCCTAGACATCGGCCTTTTTGACCGCTTCGGTGGTAACGGGGAACTGCATCCAATGTGGGATTCGTCGCCCTATTATGTATTATGCTCGCGCGCCCGGAGCCTTAGTGATGCTAGGTCTAACGATGAGGGATTAACCTCTCAGTTAGATCGTAGAGCACTGAGGGTGGTAGTTATCCTCCACCCATGCGCGAGGGCCGACCGATGAGGGCCCCAGCGCACGTCGCCGCCGTCGCCGACCGGTATGTGACCAAGTCCGGCGACAAGCTCGAACCCGAAGAAACCGCCTTCCAGCACCGCCTCACCAAGCTGAGCCGGTTCGAGGCTCGGAACTTCCTCCACGACCTCGACGTCTACGTCGGCCCTCGTGGGGTACGGCCGGGCAGCAGCCCAGATTCCTTACGTCGTGAGGCCAAGCGCCAGAAGGCTCTCACCGCTCTCAGGGTTCTTCGACGGATGCTCGGGCTATGAACGCTCCGATCCTGAACTCCCTCTTCGACCACCAGTCCGACGCGCTTCAACGCCTGAGACAGTCGGTTGGTTCCGGCCACAAGCGCCCGTTGGTCTCGATCCCGACGGCCGGTGGAAAGACGATCATCGGCTGTCACATCGTTCACGGCTCGCTCCGCAAAGGCAACCGGATCGGGTTCACGGTTCCCAAGCTCTCGATCATCGACCAGACGTTCGAGCGGTTCATCGAGAACGGGATCGACCCGTCCGAGATCGACGTCATGCAGGGTAACCATAGCTGGCACCGTCCGCATGCCCCGGTGAAGATCATCTCGGCTCAAACGCTCGGACGCCGGGAGAGGCCGCTGGTGGACGTGGTCTTGGTCGACGAGGCGCACATCGCGTTCAAGTCGATTCGGGACTGGATGCAGGACGAGCCTGAGAAAGTTTTCATCGGGCTCTCGGCGACGCCTTGGCGCAAAGGCATGCGCGAAGAGTACGACGACCTGATCCAGCCGACGTCGATCAGGGAGCTGATCAAGATCGGACGGCTGTGCAACTTCCGGGCGTTCGCTCCATCGAAGCCGGACTTGGACAAGATCAAGACCGTCGCCGGGGACTATCATCAGGGCGAGCTTGGTCAGGTCATGCGCAAGTCGCAGCTCGTCGCCGACGTGGTGCAGACGTGGCTTGAGAAGGCCGAGCGCAGGCCTACGCTCTGCTACGCGGTCGACCTCCCGCATGCGTCTCAGCTCCACGACCAGTTCTCCGGCATGGGCGTCCGTAGCGCCTACGTGGACGGCGACACCGAGCGCGAAGAGCGCAACTCGCTGGTCAAGATGCTCGAAGATGGACGGCTCGAAGTCATCGTCAGCGTCGGCACAATGACCACCGGAGTGGACATCCCGTGCGTGAGCTGCATCAGCGACGCGAGGCCGACGAAGAGCGAGATGCTCTACGTGCAGATGATTGGTCGTGGGCTTAGAACGCATCCCGGCAAGGATCATCTCCTTATCCTCGATCACAGCTTCACCACGCTCAAGCTCGGCACCGTCGACAGCATCGGGCACGACGAGCTTCTGAGCGGAAAGCGATGTGAGGATCGCGGAGTCGAGCGGCCGGAAAAGAAGATGCCGAGCCCGCGTGAGTGCCCGAGCTGTCAGGTCTTGATCCCGGCCTTGGATCGCGAGTGCCCCGGCTGCGGGTTCGTTCCAAAGATGCCGTCGCGTGTCTGCGTCGAGGACGGCGAGCTGGAGGAAGTCGGGATGACGGCCGCCCAGCGCAAGGCGAACCGTCACTGGGAGACCGACGACAAGGCGCGCTTCCATGGCGAGCTGAAGCTCTACTGCCACCAGAAGGGCTACAAGGAAGGCTGGGCGGCGGCAAAGTACCGGTCGAAGTTCGGCGTCTGGCCGAACATGCCGGAGATCAGGCACGCGCAGAGGGCGCGCAGCGTGAGCGACGCAACGCTGGCATGGATCAGGTCGCAGAACATCCGGTGGGCGAGGCGCAAGGAGGCGTAAGCGATGTACGAGCGGGTCGACTTAAGGGATCGTGCGAGAGGGAAGTGGAAGTCGATCCTCGTGGCGCTCGGCATCCCCGAGTCCATCCTGACAACCAAGGGGTCGCCCTGCCCAATGTGCGGCGGCAAGGACCGCTTCAGTTGGTCTGATAAAGACTCGACGGGGAACTATTTCTGCCACGGATGCGGGCCCGGGTCGGCGGTCACGCTCGTGATGAAGGTGAAGGGGGTGAACTTCACCGAGGCCGTGAGACTTATCGAGGGCACGCTCGGCGTCGCCAAGTTCTCACCGCCGAAGGCTGATCGTTCGACGCCGGAAGAGAAGGTCGAGCGCATGGCGGCTTTGTGGCGCAAGGCGAGGAAGCTCGACGGCAACGACCCTGCCTCGAAGTACCTCATCTCGCGCGGGATCACGAAGATGCCGCACTGGTCGGCGGTCCGGTGCCTGATGGAGACGGAGCACTACGCAGGACGGATCAAATCGATAATGCCCGCGATGCTGTCTCGGTTCGTCGCACCGGACGGCCGGTCAGACACGTCGATGCTGCACGTGACCTACCTGACGATCAATGGGGCCAAGGCCGACTTCGGCGACAGCCCGAACAAGAAGTTCATGCCGGGGTTTGTCCCGGCCGGTGGAGCGATAAGACTGTTCGAGGCTGAAGGCGATACGCTCGGCGTAGCCGAGGGCGTCGAGACGGCGCTCAGCGCCTCCCAAATGTTCAACATACCGGTGTGGGCTTGCACTTCGACAGTGTGCTTGCTCAAATGGCTCCCGCCGAATCACATCAAGCGCGTCGTGATCTTTGCCGATACCGATGCGAATTTTGCCGGGATGTGCGCGGCGGCCAACCTCGCCAACAAGCTGTCCCTCCATCCGATCTCCATGCCAGAAGTCAAGGTCATGATGCTCACGCCGTCCATGGGGGTGAGCGAGTTCATCGGCGGGTCCGACGTGGCGGCGAAGGCCGACTTCAACGACCGACTTCAGAGAGAGATCGAAAATGGAAGACCAAGCGCAACCGCAACCGCCGCCTGAGCAGGCCTTCGTCAAGTTCTGGTCGGACAACCCTCTGCCGGAAGGGTACTCGTTCGGAGGGAACGGCATCGTCATCCCGGTCGAGCTGGGAGAGCAGATGGTCGAGTCGTGGGTCGCGATCTCGTCGGCCCAGAAGGTGATCGACGTCGCCCACCGGTCGGCGCAGTCGCTGCTGATGGAAAGCATCCAGAAGCAGCAGAGGGCGTTCGAGACGGCGCTCGGAGCGCTCGGGGTCAACCTGATTCAGGCGCAGGGCATCGAGTACGACCGGACGACCCGCTCGCTCTACAAGCGGCCCCCGCCTCCGCCTCAGCCGATGCAGACGGGCGGCCCCCAGATGACACAGGGCCCGGCGATGGAGCCGACGCCGGAGCTGCTGGAAGCCCTCAGGAGGCGCGCTGAGGCCAGAGGGCTGTTCCCCCCTCAGGCGCAGCCCGGACCCCCGCCAGCGCCCGTCCCTGCGGTTCCTATGATCGACGGCAAGACTATCGAGGAATGGGCGGCGGAGGCGAAGGGGAAAGCTCCGGAGCAGATCGAGGACGCGACAAACCGAGACAAGCAGATGGGCCTTGGGGCCTTGCGCTAGATCAGTGAATGTGGTTCTCGTGTGCTTCCGCTGATTCTGGCGCGCTCGTTCCCTTTCCAGAGAGCATGCCGTCGGCGTCGTCAGCGGTGGACCCCCGGAGCTGCCCAGCATCCGGGGGTCTTGCATTTGAGGCCAGCGTGATCTTCGAGCGACGACCGGCGCGGGTACGCCGGTCGATCTTCGCCTCGGATGGCGTCCTACGGGTGCAACGGCTCACGCGCACGACTCAGCCTCCCGAACGATCAGCTCCGCAAACGAGTACGGACGCCGGTCCGCATCGTCTCCACCCGATAGGAAGTCAGGAGCTATGGCGGGAGGGTCGACGTCATGGGAGAAGTTCAGCGTCGACAGTGCATAGTTCTTCGCTGAAGCGATGCGGTCATGACGAGCTTTGTCGAAGCTGCCCTGAGCGCCCCAGATGTTCGGCTCGACGTTCCCGTACTCTCCGAGCGACGTCGTCCCTCCACGGGAGAAGGCGACCTTCTTGTGCTCGTCGAGCCATAGAGCGAGACCGGTAGCAGTATCGAATCGATGGAACGCGTTGTCGGCGAGACGGTGGACGTAGCCCTTTCCATCCCAGCAGAAATTGACGTCGTACTCGCACTCTTCAGAAAAGCCGTTCACCCATGGCGGGCACCATCGGTCAGAGAACGACAGAAGGCGGCGGCCACGAAGAGCCTCTTCGAGATCGACCTTGGTCTGCGTTCCTTGGCTCGTATCCTTGGCGACGAACCATTGGCCATCTCGGAAGCCCATGGCGTCCGGGTCGGCCGAGAGCGGAGGAAGGTATTTCCCGCCTCTCATGAGCCAGACGTAGGTGTATTCCTGACCGCAGTCGACGTCCCACGCCTCAGCGAGCGACTCGTGGGCGCTGCCGGGGCAATCCTTCTCCTTCCGGTCGCGCATGTAGGCGCGACACTGAGAATAGATCGCCGAGTTCCTGCGCTCGAACTCGGCCTCGCTGATCTTCTTTGCGTGAAGTAGGTCGTAGAGCTTTCGACCGGCATCGAAGTCGACCTTCTTCCCGATCTCCCGACCGAGAGACGACAGGTCGCCGAGAGCGACGAGCGCCTCGCACTTCTCCTGCGTGTCGTAATTGCCCCAGAGGATCAGCCCGTTGTGGCTGAGGTACCCGTCGCTGTGGCAATATATGCGCTTGAACGTCCCGTCCCGGCGCTCGACGATTATGTTTGATCTCGTGCTCATGGTTGTTCCCTTTCCAGTGATGGTCTTGCCATCGTGGAAGGCGCGGTTCGCACCCCGCGCCCTCGGCGACATCAAGCGGCTTCGTCTCGAAGCCAGTCCGCCTTGCACAGCTCGGCGTTCCACCGGCAGACGACCGGCTCTTCGCTCTCGACCACGCCGCAATCGGCGGGAGCGGTCCAGACCATGAACCGGGCCCGGGCGCTCTTCAGCGCCTCGTCATGCGTGGCGTAGGCCTCGCCGTTGAGGCAGGGCCTCAGTGTCTTCCCGTCGGGGAGAAACTCGCCCTTGAAATAGAAACACGGTTTGAAGCTCATGGCTCACGCTCCTTCCAGCATCTGGGCCCAATCCTCGCCGTAATGTTCGACGACGAAAGCACGCGAGCCCTTTGTCCCGGCTTCAACCTCGGAGCGGGACGGTATCCGATTGCCCCAGTAGTCGACCGCGTGGTCGAGCCCGAGCATGCACTGCCCGCACTCGATGGCGGCCATCATGGCGCGGCCGTAGCTGCCCTGAAGCGACCACATGCCGGAGTTGATGGCGCGTTGCAGCGCCATCACTTCCGCCTCGCCGCCGTCTTCGACGGTAGTCTCCCCTTCGAGCAGGAGAGCGTCTTCAAGAGTGAAGGCCGTCACGGCGATCCTCCTTGCTCGCGGTCCTACGGATAAGCTCGTTGGCGAGATCGTCTGTGTTCACGCCGCTCGCGAACTTTTCCATCAGCTCTTCCTCCGTGACGTCGATGCCGAACGACTTGAGCATCCCCATCAGTGCGTTATGAAGGGGGTCCTCCTTGACCTTTTTTAGGGTAGCGATCATCTGAAGTCGCTTAGACGCCTCGATTGCGTTGTAGGAGCTTGCGTAGACCTCGATGATCTCTTCCCGGGTGAGAAGACCGCCCTGTAGGAGGACTTTGCCTCTCTCCGAGTTGAGCATGTTGGCCGCAAGGACCCGGCGTTCGGTCAGCCAGTTCTCGCGGCCGATCTCGGCTTCGCGCTTACGGTTATGGCGCTCATGCCTAGCCGCGATGGTCTCGATGAGGTCGTCAAGCTCGGACTTCTCGCGGCTCTCTCCGATCCTCACCTCTTGTTCGACCTCGGCGATAACGCCGTCTCCGAGTTCGATCTTCTCGCCGGGCTTAAGGGCGGAGGCCTTCTCAAGGAACGGTTCGAGGGAGTCGTCGGCTGAGAGGCCAAGCGCTTCACGCAGTCCAGCTTCACCGCCCGGTCCCAAGACCTTGAAGGTCGAGACCTTGCCGCCGTCGCCAGCGTCTTCGCCGGTAAGCGTCATGAAGAGGTCGAACAGGTCGTCGCTGCCGAGATGCTTTATGAACTCGGTAACGGGGCCAGCGTTCGGAGCGAAGGCCTCGATCAGCGCTACATCGATGTTGCCATCGACGAACTGCTGAACGAGCTTGTCGGCCTTGTCGCCCTTTCCATCCTTTCGGAGGGCGTCGATCTTGGTGACGACCGCGCCCTTTGCGGCGTCGCACAGACCCGAGGCCCACACTTCGACCCAGTCGCGCTTGGTCAGCTCGATGTCTTCGAGAGTGTTCTTCGCAGCGACCTTGGCGTCGGTAAGGAAGGCCTCCGCCTCGGCTCGTCGCTTGGCGCACGATCTGAGGTACGCGGCCTGTCTTGTTGCTCTATCTTTCATGGTTTCAAGTTCCCTTTCCAAATGAAGCCTTAAGTGGCTTCGGGCGCGCGAGCTTGGGATCGCGCCTCCGAAACCGCTCTCCTGAGCAGAGCACGTAGGTTCAATGCCGAGCGCCTGTCGGACGGCGTTATGCTTGTGTGCAACGTGGTGATGAACCGGCCGTCTATCTCGATATCGAGATGGAGCGACCGACGACCGAAGCGCACGCCTACTGAACAACCCTCAGCCTCCGCCATGCGCTTCAGCTCGCTCACGTACTTGTTGATCCCCATGGCGGTGGTCCGAAGCTGGGGCGGATTGCTCCGCCCCCTTGTCGGCCTCCTTTCACGCGGCCTGCCTGATCTTCGCCATTTCCTCCGCAAGAACCCAGAGGGCCTTGTTGAGCCTCACGTCCTGATCGATCCCCTTGATCGCGCGGGTGGTGACCCGGCGCTCACGGTTGTTGGCGTCCCGGCCGATGCCGACCACGCCGCCCTTGATCGCGTTCTCCTGAACGACGTTGAAGACGTTCCAGAGGTTCGGGTTCGTGTCGACGGCGCGGCGAGGGATCAGGAGGGTCTCCGGATCGATAGCCTGAGCCGCAAGGCCGTCCTGATCTTCGAACCGAAGAACGTGGGCCGCCTTGGCAAACGCCTTCCGTTCCTCACCGACCAGATTGATGCGAGACCATTGATCGGGTGCGACGAGGGCCTTCTCGGCTTCCGTCAGCACGCGATACGTGCCCTCGATCACTTTGTCCTGCACGTTGCCGACGTGCCCGACCTTGACCTCGTCGATGGTGGCTGTCTTCACGACCAGCGAGTTGTCGCAGGCCACACGGAACAGACCGGCCATCAGGCAGTATCGAGCGGTGCCGTCGTTAGCGTTCTTGAGCAGCGCCTCGACCGTCGTGTCGCCGACGCTCGGACGTTTGTCGTCGAGCCTGCGAAGGCGGATAAGGTGCTTGGTGAAGTCCGCCTTGCCCGGCTCCCGAGTTACCGCCTGCCGAACCGCGACGGGGAAGAACCCCTCGTTGGCGAGGCCGCGAAGTATCTCGATGGTCGGGATCGGTCGGAAGCGCTCGGACCGGCTCTCGTGAGCCTCGGTGGCGAAGATCGAGGGAGCGGCTTTCCGCATCTCGTCTTCGGTCAGGGCTCGCGCGGTGCTGAACCGTGCGTTCGGGCTATATGTTCCGTTGATGTCGTTGAACCCGCGATTGGTGTCGTGCGGTCTGAAGTTGAAAGTCATTTCGGTTCCTCTCTCTGAGTTGACGGCTTCTTCTTGCCATCGTGGAAGGGGCGACACGCGCCCCCTCGGCGACGTCAAGCTGTCCCGCGAGCTTCGTCGATCTTGCTGATGATCTCGTCGAACTTGCCATCGACATTGTCGAGCGCATCGATGGCCTCGGTGATCTCGTCCACCATGCCATCGACCTCGTCGAGCGCATCGATGGCCTCCTGCGCCGTGCTGCCCTTATCGCCGTTCTGGATCGACTCCGGCATGCCGTCGTAATACTCCTGCTCTTCGTCCCTCGGGCCGGACACCAAATCCTTGAGGCCCTCTATCTCTTCCCTCAGGCCGTTGAGCGGTCCGACGAGTTCGCTCACCTTGGCCTTGAGCGCCTCGACGGCGTCTATGACCTCGCCGAGAGCTTTCCTGCGTTCCTTGTTCATGGCCTTCCTTTCGTTGAACGCCCGCCCTTCCCAATCGGCCTTGCAAAGCATGTCAGGTGTCCGACTGTTTGGGACTTCAGGGCGGGCCGTTCGTCTTGCACACCATATGGCCCCGCCTAGATCGGGCGCAAGGGGAAAAATCAACACGCGTGTTACATTTTTCTCTTGACGCCGGGAGCGCCTTCCCCATATTGGCGGCATGAAATTCACACCGAACGAGATCAAACTGCTGGTCGGGGCGCTTCGCCGGTCAGCGGACGAGTACGCGGAGCAGACTGAAGACGCCGCCTCCGTGCATGTGCGCTTCGAGTTCAGGCGCAATGCGCGAGAAGCTCGAAGGCTCGCCGACCTAATCGAGGCGTCCTTGGGCGACACGGATGAAGGGGCGTCAGCCCCCTCGGGAGGAAGCATATGAGAAAGTTCACCTGCAACGGCGCGACCACTCAGGCGCGCGACATCACGGAAGCCGCTGGGCACTTCGCTCAACTGGCCGCCTTCGACCACTACGGAGAGGACGGCCTCTCACCGCTGCGCTTTATGTGCAGGGTGGCTGGCGATGAGACGTCGGCCCGGTATGCCGCGCCAATAGGCGTCATGGAGTTCACCGGATCGACGAGAGGTCCGTGGATCAACCTCGACGTACAGGAGGTCGCGTGAAGCAGACCTTCACAGTCAACGCCTATGACCGCAAGCTCAAAGACCGTCGCATGGTCACAGTGAGCGTCGACGCGGACCTGATGGGCATAGCCAAGTCGCTTGCCCACAAGGCGCTCAACAACAAGAGCGGCAAGAGCAAGTACCTCGGCGGGCTCGTTGAGATCACCCTCGTCAAGGAGGCGAAGTGAGACAGAGCGTCAGCCGCCTTCGAGGCGCGATCAGCCGGGCGACCGGGCGCAGCTACCGCATCGACGTCGATAAGCTCGACGAAGTGAGCGTGGCCGAGTTCGAGCGCCTGTTGCGCGATATGGAATACGACAGCATGGCGCGAGCGCGCCGTGCGCAGACAATGCCGTGGAGGAGACCGTGAGCTGCGGCAAGTGCGACGAGCTGGTCGTCCTGCCAGCTCGCCTTAACGCGAGGAGACCGCGATGACCCGGACTGGATCGATGCGCGTGACGAAGAAGACTTGGTACGCGCAGGGCGGGTTCGCCAATTCGAAGTGCTGGCGTCGTCAGGGCCGAAACGGCGGATGGTGCTACTACATCGTCGTTGACCGATGGGTGGACTGAAGATGACCCCGTTGAGAGCTTTCAGGCTAGCGACCTTCGCCATGCTCGGCCTCGCACTGGCCGCCTCCTATCGGGCCGATCAGATAGCGACTGAGCGAGGGGTCATGGACGGCTTCGTGCCCATGTTCCCATTTGCGGTCGGCGCAGCGTGCGTGATCGCGCTCTTCAATCTGCTCTTCGTCTGGGGGAAAAAATGACCACCATTCGAAATGTGCCTGTCCATCGGGACGGCAAGACATATCGCGTCGCGTTCGAGACGAGGCTCTCCCCTCCAAAGCCTCTCGGAGTTTTTCTCAATAACCGTCGCGCTGGAGAGCGACCAATCAATCCAATCGGCCCAACGGGCAGGTTCGTGATTGCAGCGGCTCGCTCGGCCCTAAAGGCATGATATTGTCCACCCCGAATCATCATGCCCGACGGATCAGCACTTGCCGCCATTCTCGCCGCCCCGCGTCAGTGGCGGCTTCTTCGCGTTGCTCCGAACTGCGAGGCCAAGGTAGCCGCCCGGTGCGAGGCGCTCGGTATCGAGGCCTTCTACCCGAAGGGCTCAAGGATGGCCTTGGGAGGCCGCAGGCTGCGCACGAACACGGTGCTCATGGTCACCCGCCCGGTGATGGCCGGATACGTCTTCGTGAGCCTCGTGAACGGCAAGGAGCATTTCTCGATCTTCCAGCCGGACCGGAACTACCGGGACAGGCCCGCGCCAATGCTCGACGTCGTCGTCGGCTCGCCGGTCTACGGGCCGCATGTCGTCAAGACGCCGCCTGTGGACGGATCGCTCGGCTTCGTGTCTGGTCCGCTGGGTCCGAAAATCGTAGACCGGATCATAGTCCTCGACCTCCAGTTGCGCGAGCAGGCCGGAGAGTTCGACGAGATCGTGCTGGCACCCGGTGGGCGCTTCTATGTGCCACGCTGGATCAAGCGCGGTGCAGTTTGCGACGTCGTCGTGGGACCGTTCTCCGAGCAGCGATGCGAGATCAGAAAGATCAGAAACTCAAACGCCGTGGACGTCTCGATGCAGGGACGCTGGCGCGGGCGAGTGACGCTCCCCATCGACTACCTCAGGAGGATTGAATGAGGTTCTTTCTAGACAAGCCTCCAAAGCCCACGACGCCGGTCAAGCGTCCTGTGCCGGAAGAAGAAGTCCGGCATGTACGCAGGTCGCCAAAGCCACGCCCGCTTGACGGAGCGCTGAGGCGTCAGATGCTCATCGAGGTAGCGCGCGGTCCGAGAGCGAACGCCGGGGCAGGATGGAACGCATGGGCAAACCACGGGCCAGACGCATACGAGCCGCAAGAGGAAAGCTGAGATGGAGCCGACACCCCCAACGCCGGAAGAGCAGGCGCAGTTCGAGCGCTACCTGATCGCCGCGCACGCGGTCCAGAGCGGCGTCGCCGCGCTCATGAAGCTTGATCCCAAGCTGGTCGAAGAAAAGCATATGCGGACCGGTATCGACATGCAGAAGGCAGAGATGGCTGGCTTTGCCGATCTGTTGATCAACAAGGGCGTCTTCACCCGGCTCGAATACATGACCGCCATGGCCAATGCCGCAGAAGACGAGAAGGCCCGCTACGAGGCGGCGGTCTCGGAGAAGTGGGGTAAGCCGGTGACGCTGGCATGAGCCTTGAGGATCAATTCGCAGCGATCCAGAAAGAGGAGGCGGAGCGCTGGGGATCGCTGGAGAACCTTCGTCTTAGAAGGTTGCTAGAAGGGGCCCTGTGCGCCTGCTGCGGCGAGCCAATAGCTGACGCCAACGACGCCTTCGACGCTGAAGAAGGGACGGTCCATAAAGCCTGCCTCGCCAGCGATGGAGCTTGACGAAATCCAGAAAAACGCTCTAAGCGGGTAGTGCGTCACCCGAAGTGATTCGGGTCCGGGTCCGTGGCGCACGGCGGGGAGCGGCGAGCGATTACGCCCGATGCCTCTGTAACAGCCTCCACGATGTCAACGTGGGGGCTTTTGTATGCGCTCATGTTTGATTGCTAAAGTAGCAATGGAATAGCAATGGCGGGTAAGGGTTCAGCACCCGGAGAGAGACGCGGCGGACGCCAGAAGGGCACGCCGAACCTCTCGACGCGAGAGATGAAGGCGAAGGCCCAAGGCTACGCCGAAGCGACCCTCGAAGCGCTGTTCGCAATGGTCAACAAGGTGGATGAGCCTATCCCCGGTCGGGTGATGGCGGCGCGAGAGCTTCTTGATCGAGGGTTCGGCAAAGCTGCCCAGCCTCTGAAGGTCAGCCACGAGAGCGAGCGCTATGACTGGACGAAGATACCGATTGAGAAGGCGAGGCTAGTCGCCGACGCTCTTCGTCTCGCCCAGCGTGATGGTCTGGTGATCGAGCATGAGTAGCGTCAGCTAATGGCCCTCGCCGCTCCGGTCATGTCTGACGAGGCGGTTTACGACCTGCTCCGCCGCCACGCCCCCGCGTCCGTGGTTGGCTACCTAACCTCCACCGCTCGTGAGCAGGAGGAAGAGGGCAACGCAAGGCTCGCGGAACAGTTTCGTCGTCAATGTGCGACGATGATCGGTTTCACAGAGTATCGCTATGCGCGATACGTCACAGCGCCGCATCACAAGCTCGTCTCTGAACAGCTTGAGCGCGTCGAGCGTCGAGAGATCGACCGGCTCATCATCGAGATGCCTCCCCGACATGGGAAGTCGGAGCTGGCCTCGAAGAGCTACCCGTCATGGTGCTTGGGCCGCAACCCGACGAAACAGATCATCTCCGCCTCGGCCGCGAACGATCTGGCGCAGGACTGGGGCAAGTGGGTCCGCAACATTGTCGCCAGTGACGAGTTCAGATTGGTCTACCCCGGCGTCGAGCTTGCCGAGGACAGCCGGGCCGCAGGAAAGTGGCAGACAAAGCAGGGCGGCATCTATGTCGCCGCGTCGGTTGGCACCGCGATCTTGGGCCGTGGCGCAGACGAGTATCTAATCGACGACGCGTTCGGGAGCATGCAGGACGCCCGCAGCGAGACGATCCGAAACTCGGTGTGGGAGTGGTACAACGGCACCGTCTACAATCGGCTCCAGCCGGGCGGAGCAATCATCATCATCGGCCACCGCATGCACGAGGACGATCTCGCCGGGCGGCTCATTGAGCGCATGAAGGCTGGAGACGGCGCGGATCAGTGGACGATCATCCGGCTCCCCGCCGTCGCGGAAGCGCCGACGAAGGAATATCCCGAGCCCGACCCTCTGGGCCGCAAGCCCGGCGAGGCGCTCTGGCCAGCCTCCTATCCGATCAAGGCGCTCGAACGCATCCGAGCGAACACGCAGCCGCCGCGCAACTGGTTCGCGCTCTATCAGCAGCGGCCGACGCCTGACGAGGGCGCGATGTTCATGCCGGACAAGATCACGATCCGGAAGAACTCGAACACGTCCGACGTGGTGGTCTGGGTCCGAGCGTGGGACTTGGCGGCGAGCGTGGATGGGGACTGGACGGTCGGCGTGCAGATGGGGCGCACCAGTAGCGGGAAGATCGTCATCGGGCACGTGCGACGCCTCAGGGGCCGCCCAGAGGCGGTTTCAGAGGCCATTGCAGCTCAGGCCCGGCTTGACACGATCAGGGTCAAGATTGCGCTTCCGATTGACCCCGGTCAGGCCGGGCTCGCGCAGAAGTCCGCCTTCGTCAAACTGCTCAACGGCTTCCGGGTCGACTTCAGCCCGGAGAGCGGCGACAAGGAGACGAGGGCCGAACCGTTCGCGGTGCAGGTCAACAACGATAACGTCGAGATGATGGAAGGCGACTGGAACGCCGCCTACGTCGAAGAGCTTCGCAGCTTTCCCGACGGGAAGTACAAGGATCAGGTCGACGCATCGAGCCGGGCACACATGGTGCTCATGGCGTCGGGCATGCCGATCAGGATCAACCCGGCGCTGCTGGAGCGCTGAAACCCTCTTGCGGACCGTTTTCAGTTGTGCTTCCGATGATCGCGGAAAGGGCGAATCATCATCATGCTGGAGACGTGGCAGTTTTGGGCAGCCGTGGCCGTGGTCGTCGTGATCGTCGTCTACGTCGTTGCGGCTATACGAGCCCCGGATGACCCGGACGAGCCGAACCCGCATTACGACGACGAGTGGGACCGGTCATGACCGTATATCCACTGAAGGGCCAGAAGATCGTCTGCATCGACGATGATTGGGGCGAATTTAGCCTTCTGTACCCCGGGTGTCAGACGCCTAAGGTCGGGGACAGGTTCATCATCGAGGGTGTGACGAAGGGCATCCCGAGAAAGGCCCTCAAGAAGGTGGCCCACATCATGCTCGTCGGGGTACGCATCCCCGATTGCAAAAATCTGTGGTGGGCCAGCGACCAGTTCCGCCCTCTCGACCAGATCGACGAGTTGCAGGACCAGCTCGCGTCGATCCCGAAGACTAAGAACACCGAGAAGGCCCGCGTGCTAGAGTTCGCTCGGAGATGACCGACTGGCGTCACCGCCTCATCATCGAGGAAAGCACGCTCAACGAACGCATCGAGGCGCTTGAGGCCTTTCGCGGGACGAACGTCTACCGCGATCTGCCGGGCACCGACCAAGACCTGCTCACGATGCAGCTTCTGGCCATGCGCTCGTACATCTATGCGCTGCGGGCTCGCATGAAGAGGACGCCGCCGCTGTGAAGGGCCTATGGCGAGACAATGTTCGAAAGTGCGCCGCCCAACGTAAGCTTCCACCCGAGTTCCAGAGAGAGAGACGATGAAGGCCAGTCAGCTTCTTGCCGCTGCGTCCCTCCTCCTCGCCATTGGCGCGGAGACGCCAGCCTTCTCATATCCAGCAGGCTACGGCCCTCCAGCTTTGCCGTCAGCCTCGTTGCCGATCAGGCCGGAGTGCCTTCAGCCGCCGACGAGCTTCACCAACGTCTGGCACTTCGACGCGGTGAACGGCAAGCCGCCGAACTACCTTCAGGTCGCGGGCGCTTACGGCCCGATCATCATGTCGCCGACGACTGTCCCTACCGGGCAGACCATGAAGGCCTATATCGCCACATGGAACGGCTCAGCTTGGACGCAGGTGCTGACCACGTTCACCGCTGGTCAGGTCATCCCGGTCAGCGGCAACGGCTCTCTGGCCGCGCCTTGGAACGACGTGTCGGCCGTCATGTGGGCGAGCGCGAACGCCAAGGCTGGATACAGGTGGCCGCTGCTCGCGACCGTCCCGAGCTACCAGTACGTGGTCGGCAAGGGCTATGTCTATGCCAACGGCGGCGTGAACGGCGGCGTCCAGCAGTCGGGCCCGATCCTGCCCGGGGACGAGATTTTACTCGCGACCGGGAACTATGGCGCGGTCAGCTTCAATCTTCCGACCATCGAGGTCGTCAACAGCGGCTTCGTGACGATGGCCGCCGAGCCGGGGCAATCGCCCGTGATCGCGTCGCTTGTCCTCGCCGACACCAACAAGTGGCATTTCGACGGGATCAAGTTTCAGTCGATGGCGGGCGTCCTTGCCAGCGTGAACGACGGCGGCGGCGCGGCTGACCAGTTCGGCAACCCGCTGGTCACCAGCGACATCATCTTCACTGCAACTGACTTCTCCAACGTCGACGACTTGGTCGCGAACGGGTGGACGCAGGTCCAGTGGCGCAGCGCAACGAGCGGCTTCCAGTCGCAGGGGAGCAACGACGGCGCGAATACGAGATGCGTCTCGGTCCTCGCCAGCCATGCCCACAATCTGCATGAGGGCATCACGATCAATTCGAACTACTCGGTCGCGTCCTATGACGAGATCAACCGGTTCACTGACAACGCCCTGAGCCACGATGGCTCGTATCAGATTTTCGACGTCAACTTCACGCATGACCCGGTCGACGTTGGGCTCGCGTACCACGTTGACGGCTCGCAGCAGGAGGGCTTCGCGCTTCTCCCCGGGCAGACGTGGATCACCTACACCGACATCGAGAAGAACAACGGCCTCTTCATCGATCATTACGATCCGACGAGCCCGTTCGCCACGATCTGCATGACGGGGATGGATGACTACTCCGGCGTCGGCTACGTCATCGTCAAAAATCTGCGCATCCAAAACAATGTTCATATCTCGTGCGGGACTGGTGAACTCTACGAGCTGAACATCCAAGACTCGATCATCTCGAACAACACGGTTGTCCCAACGAACCCGGCGCAGAACCCCCTCCCGGGTATCTCGCTGACGCTGACGAACAATTCAAACAGCCGGGTTTGCAACAACATCGCGCCGAACATCGTCGTCGCCAACAATCAGCCCGGCGTCACGTTCGACAACAACGTCGCCGTTCAGTATGCGGCCTATATCCAGAACGCCGACGGCTCATGGCCCGCGAGCGCGAGCTTCCTTCAGGCCTATGGCTGGTGGGACACGACCGGCCACTACAGCGCGACGCAGACGGCCGCCGCCAACAACCAGACGATGTCGATTGCGTCGTTCATGGCGCTCTTCAATCAGGCTCCGACCGGCGTCCCTCCGACCTATGACGTCTCGCTCAAGCCGGGCGCAACGACCAACGGGTCGGCGAGCTGCGGTCCGCAGACGAACACGGCCGGGCAGCTTCGCGCCTACTGGGTGAACTACACTGCGGCCGAGACGGCGGCGATGGCGCAGGACGCGATCTCGGCTGGAGACCTTACTGCGGCCAATGTGGCGACGCAGACGGCGAACGCGTCGGCCTCGACGGCGGCGACGGACGATCAGGCCACGGCTGCGGCCAAGGCGATCTCGGACGCTGCCGACGCTCAGGCGGCGACGGACGCTCAGACGGCGGCTCAGGCAGTCACCACGTCGAACGCGGCTCAGGCTCAGGCCGCCACGCTTGACAACGCGGCGGCTGCGGCCGGTGCCGCGCCTATGGCCCCCGGCGCATACTGACCATCTGATCGATGGCAGCGCGTAAGCGGCCGACCTCATCCCCCCGGGTGAGGCCCGGCATCCATATCTCGGCGGCCCTCCAGTCCCGTATCCTGCGGGCCAAGGACGGTCCGAGCTACGACCCGTTCAAGCCCTACGTTCACGATCAGGCGCTGCACCCGCCCGGCGTAACGATGGCGATGGACGACGCCTACAACTCCTTCAGCCCGACGGCTGGGTGGTCGGTCCGCAGCCTCGGCAGCGCTATCGCCGAGGGGCAGGTCTTCCTCGGCTACCCGACCTTGGCCGCGTTGCTTCAACGCGTCGAGTACATGAACGCGGTCATGTCCTACGCCGACGACATGACGCGGAAGTGGATCGAGTTCAAGGCGAGCGCCGGGACCGACAAGCAAGAGCGCATCGACGCGATTACAGACAAGTGGGACGCGCTTCAGGTGCAGGCGCGGATGAAGGATCATATCGCGCAGGCTCTCGGCTTCGGACGGGCGCACGTCTATCTCGACACGGGCGACACCGATAATCCGGACGAGCTGAAGAAGGACATTGGCGACGGCGCTCGGTCTGCCGCCACGGCGTTCAAACTCCCGGGCAAGAAGGTGCTCGGGCTCAGGACGATTGAGCCGGTCTGGGTCAGCCCGCACGACTACGAGACCTCGAACCCGCTCAAGCCGAACTGGTACAAGCCCAACGCTTGGCACGTCATGGCGCGCGAGGTTCATGCGAGCCGTCTTCTGACGACCATCCCGTTCCCGGTCTCCGACTTGCTCAAGCCCGCCTACTCGTTCGGCGGCATCCCGCTCATCCAGATGGGCAAGCCATACGTCGACAACTGGCTGAACGTCAGACAGTCGACGACCGACATCGCCGAGGCCTACTCGATCTTCGTGCTTGCGACGAAGTTGCAGGACACGATGGCTGGCGGCAACGGAGACCAAGAAGTCCTCAACCGCGTGGCGCTCTTCAATCGATACCGCTCTAACAAGGGCACGATGGTCATCGACAAGGAGACCGAGGACTTCAAGAACATCTCGGCCAATGTGTCCGGCATCGAGGCGATCCAAGCCGCGTCGCAGGAGCATATGAGCGCCGCATGGCGCATCCCGCTGGTCAAGCTCACCGGCATCTCGCCGTCCGGGCTCAATGCATCGAGCGAGGGCGAGATCAGGGTCTATTACGACCTGATCCGGAGCATGCAGGAAGGCCTCATCCGCCCCCTGCTCCAGATCGTCCTCGACTTCACGAGCATCGAGCTGTTCGGCGACGTCGATCCGGATATCACGTTCGACTTCGTCAAGCTCTTCGAGGTCACCGAGGTTGAGGCGGCCCAGATCAGGTCGGCCGATGCGCAGACCGGCACGGCGCTCATCCAGTCCGGCGTGATCTCGACCGAGGAAGAGCGGGCCCGCGTCTCCAACGACCCGGACAGCCCGTACATCGACCTCAAGGACACGCCGATCCCAGTCATGCCGGGCCCAGCCCCGGGTGAAGAGGGCTACGTCGGCGATCCGGATAACTGGCAGACCGCCCTCGAAGGGATCAACAAGCTCGGCGGCCTCCTGCCAGCGCCGGAGCCCGAGCAGCGCGCCTCACCCGGCGCATGGGAAGGGGTGCTCAAGGGCGTTCTCGCCAACGGTGGGCTTGAGAACCCGGACAACGACGGCATCGTGGCCTCCCCCGAGGCATGGAAGGCCGTGGGGGCGGGTTTGTCCGCTTCCGGGGGTCTCAGCACCCCAGACGGCTCCGAGGCCGTCCAGCAGCCTCTTGAGCCCGCCATAAGGCAGGTGTTCGGCAAGGACGCGCTCGAAGACGAGCCGCGCAAGGGTGCCGGGCAGGCTGGCGGTGGCGAATGGACGGCTCAGAGCGGCGGCGGCGCTCAGAAGTCCGCGCCCGGGAAAAATGGCATTATTGCCGGTAATAATCCGGCCAAGCGTCCCCACGTCGCGCACTATGATCCGAAGGCGACGCAGGTCGACGCACAGGGCGTGGTTCACACCACGTCGGTCGTCGACGCCGCCCGGGCGCTCTATGACGGCAAGAAGGTCGACCTCAATCAGCCGAGAGAGGTCGCAACACTCGTCGACCATCTGGGCCAAGTCGCGAAGCATATGATCGCGATGGGCGATGCTGCGCCGAACTTCAACCTGTGCAACGTCAGCGTCGACAACACGAACATCTTCTGTGCGGTGAGCGAGGGCATCCCTCGCATCGACATGCCGCAGCTCCCGCCGAACCTGCACCCGTTCTTGTCGTTCCTCGGCGAGAAGGGTCTCGGCTTCCAGCCCGCGATGGAAAAGGCTGGCTACCTCAGGGCGACGCAGAACGAGCTGATCGGCGCTAAGGTCGCGGCTATCGCCAAGGCGTTGCAGAACATCGATCCGCGCAAGCTCGACCCGCTCGTGGTCAGCAAGGACAACTATATCGTCGACGGTCACCATCGCTGGTCGGCGGAAGTGGCGATCTCGGCTGAGCAAGGCAACTTCGACCGGCCGCTCGAAATCTATCGCGTCAACAGCGACATCTTGCCGCTGCTCAAGCTCGCCAACGACTTCACGGGCGGCAAGGGACATGTCGCCGGATCGCTCAAGCCGGGCGAGGCTGCGCTGAACCTGAAGACCGAGAACCATTTCCTTGATGGGGAGACCCACGCGCACGACGGCCGCCCTTTTGGCCTTGACGAGGCTCGACCGAATCAGGCCATGGATGACTTCAGCCCGTCAGAACCGCGCAAGGGCGTGGGACAGGCTGGTGCAGGGGAGTGGACGGCGGAGGGTGGGGCTGCGGCTCCTTTTGGCAAAGGCAAGCAATCCGAGCCTTCCGCCGCTTCTCTAAGCGACAAGATCGTCTCAACCCGGAACGTGACAGCCAAGTCCACCAAGGGCGAGGCCGAGGGCAAGTACCTCCGCATCGACACCGATGCGATGAAGGCTGACCCTGAGCTGTTCAAGCACAACGTCGGCCTCTTCAAGCGCGGCGACCTCTACCCCGGTATGAAGCCCGACGAACTGAAGGGCTCCGAGCAAGAGGTCGCCAAGGCCGTCATCGAGCGCATGCGCGACAACCTCGACTTCCTCGTCGGGATGGTGCCGAAGGACAAGATCAAGGCGTGGGCGCACTGGTATGAGGGGGCGCACAAATTCGCAGAGGACTTCGGCAAGAAGTATGGCGTCGACACGGCGAGCGCGGCAGGCGTGATCGCGGCCCTCTCGCCGCAGAGGCCGTGGGACGAGAACGTCTACTTCGCGGATCGCGTGATGGACATCATGAAGAACCATCCCCACGACAAGTGGGACGACGCGATGAAGTCGACCGGCGAGAGGATTTGGACGAGCGCCAAGAACGCGCCGATCCTGAAGGCCATCGAAGGCAAGCGCCTCGACGAACTTGACGACCCAGTCGCTCAGGCGGCGTGGATCAGGACGTGGAACGAGGCGCACGAAGACCGCAAGTTCGAGATCGCGAAGCCGGACGGCACGTTCGGCGGCAAGATGAAGACGGCGGCCGGAGGCTATGACACCGCGTCATGGGGATCGCTTGCGCAGACCGTGAACGCGATCCACGCTTTCCAGAGCGGCGGCGACCCGAAGAAGCTCTCCGCAATCTTGGGTGAGAGACACAAGGTTCGCAGCTTCTACAACAACATCATCGCCCCTGATGATCCTAACGGCGACGTGACGGTCGATACGCATGCTGTTGGAGCGGCGTGGTTGCAGCCGACCTCGGGGACTTCCGCTTCGGTCTGGCACAACCTAGCTAACAATCCGGGCGCAGAGGGCAAGGACCCGTTCCGGCCGAAGAACTGGGTAGCAGCCAAGGGCTCGGCGAAGCTCGGCGTGAGAGGCACGTATCCGCTCTATGCCGACGCCTATCGAGAGGCGGCGAAGGATTTGGGGCTCAAGCCCCGCGAGGTTCAGTCGGTCGCGTGGGAGATGAAGCAGCGCCTGTTCAGCGACAAGCTGACCGGCGAGAGGGTTCAGAAGGCCGTCAACGAGGTCTGGGAAGACTACCGTGACGGCAAGCTCTCGCTGAAGGATGCGCGAGAGAAGGTAGTCTCGGTCGCGACGGCTATGCGCCCCGACCACAAGATCGACTTCAACTGAACCTCGGGAGTTTTCGTGCGACATGACCACAGAGGATGCGAAGGCGGGTCTTAATCTGGTGATGGCCTACGCCGGTAGGTGGGCGCTGGGCGTCATTGCCTCGGCGCTTGTCTCAATAGGGCTTTACGCCGTCCACCAGAACAACGACATCACGGGCCTCCTGTCGTCGCACACGCAAAACTTCGTGAGCATGCAGCGCGAGATCGACGAGATTAAGGGCGACATCGCCAACCACAACAAGCAGATCGACGATACGCAGAGGCAGATCAAGTCGGACCTGAGCGAGGCGCAGAAAGAGTCGCAGACGCAACTGGAGCGTCGGCAGGACGAGATCATGAGCGCGGTGCATGACGTAACGCGCGCCGTAATCGCCGCGCACTCCGACCTGATGTCTCTTCGGGCTGGTCTTTTGAACGCGAAGCCGGGTATTGTCATCCCGTTCGAAGATTCGAGCCGGGCCGAGAAATGAGATCGCAACTGATCATCGTGTTCACGGTCGCCTCTCTGGGCCAATCGGCCTCAGCGCACGCTGGCGACTGGACCGCGCAGGTCGTCGAGCGAACGCAAGGCGGGCCAGCGGCGGTCTGTAACGGTGAGCAGAGGATCGTCGTCACGAAGAAGCGTGACGGCACCTTCGTCATCGACGGGCCGACCTGCCTTGTTCCAAGAGCGCCTGCAAATAGCTGGGCTCCTCCGCCTCCGAGGCCGCCGAGCAAGACGGTCCCTCGAAGGGTCTACCACGAGCGCTATGAGCGGCCTCACCACAAGGGTCGCGCAGGGCTGTTCGACTTCCTGTTCGGTAAGCACCAATGAACACGCCCGGCTCCATCGCCGTCCTCAAGTTCATGACGGAGAACGACATCCCGCTCACCCGGGAGAACTTCGTCAACACGAACTGGGGCGGCAACCCGCCTCGCCCGTGGGACGCCGAGGCCGAAGAAGAGATACCACTGGAGCTGGCCGAGTTCGGCGAGCCGGAAGAGAACCGCGAGCTTCTGGAAGACCGTGGCGACCTCGCTGGCGACGACTGGGCCGTGATGGCATCCGGCAAGATCGTCGAAGTCCCCGCTGGCACCAAGGCTGGCGACACAGCCCCGGACATCTGGGCCAAGGACGCCTTCGACCCGCAGGAGCCGCGCAAGGACGACGGCGAGTGGACGTCGGGAGGCGGGGGCGGCGGAGCGAAGGCTGAGAAGGAGCCGGTCGTCGACGTGCCCGCATATGAGTGGGCGAAGCGTCAGATCGACAAGCACACGAAGAACAGCAAGCTGCGCGCCAAGCAGCACGAGTGGATGGCGCGGCACAAGCAGAACGTCGACGCCTTCTTCAAGAAGAGCGACATCAAGGTCGCGCTCGACAAGGTCGCCAAGGATGCGACATCGACCACGTCGTTCACCGTCGGCGCGGCGCTCAATAAGGGCGCGGACGTCGTCTCTGATGCGCTTCAGGACGCCTTGATCGCGGTGGCGGTCGGAGCTGGCGTCGCAGCCTTCGGCGTCGGAGGTTGGCAGGTCGCAGGATCGGCGGCGCTCGCTTACGCGGTCGAAGAGCTTGGCGACTGGCTCGGGCTCACGCCGGAGAACGCGGTCAAGCTCATCAAGGCCGGAGTGCAGGAGATCGGGAAGGCGCTGAAGAAGCGCCCCCAGAAGGACGAGAACGACGACGGGATGTTCAGCCTTCTGTCGGCTCTCCCGTGGGATCACCCGGTCGACCCGAAGACGAACCCGTTCATCGAAGGCGAAGAGTTCGTGTCTCCGAACGTCAAGACTGGTCTCGATCTTCAGGACGCGATCAAGGAGACGACGTCGCCGCGCCACAAGACGATGATCAAGGCGGCGCGCGACATCAACAAGCTCATCGGCTTCGAGAGCGAAGAACACTCAGCGATTGGCGCTTGGCTCGACGGCGCAGAGAACAGCGTGATGTCTGTCACGCACGGCGCGACCATGGCTCAGCTCAGGACGGCGGCGGCGATGGAGGGGGCGCTTGCAAACCAGCGCTCGGTGATGATCGTCAACGAGAACGTCGGCGGCAAGGGGCTGCTCTATCACTTCGACGTCAAGGGCGACGTTCAGTCGATCCACGACGGCTTGCTGGCGAGCGGCGTCGAGTTCCACACCATCGTTCCTTCCGCCGACGGCAAGTTCACGGTATATGTCGCCTCGGCTGATTCGTCACAACGAGAGTTCAAGGCGGTTCAGAAGGCGGCGGAGCGCTTCAATGCCAAAGTCGAGTACCACAGGGTCGACGCCGAACTCGTCGGATCGGACAAAGAAGACGGCACCGACGCCGAGCAGCGAGAAGACGCCCAGTCCCGTTACGGATCAATCATTGAAGGCGGCGGGGTTCAAGGAGCCAAAGCCATCTGGGGCCGGGTTTATTCTCGGTACAAGGCCGCCTTCGAAGACAGAGCCGTAAAGAAGCCTCGTGAAGAGAGGCCGCCGTGGCGGACGCAACAGGCTGAGGGGGCGAGAGCGTGACGCTCGAAGAAGAGCTTTTCAAAAGAGCGCAGCTTGAGGCTGAGGCGGATCGCATCCTCAGCATCGGCATCGCGCATAATCGAAAGGTGCAGCGAAACGCCAAGCGCCTTAAGCACTGGACTGGGGGCCGCCTCACCACGGCCGAGATCAATCAGATGACGGCTGAGATGAGGGCGAGGGCTGGTGACGGCAAGGTTCTCGGGTAAGTGGTGCGGGCAGCCTTACGGCAAGCCCAGCGTGCTGCTCACCCTTCCAAACCTCATGGGTCTCGACGCCAAGGCGTCAGGGAAGCCCGCTGGCGGCCGTCGGCCGTCCGTCGCGGTAGGCAGGCCCCTGCATCCGAACCTCGGTCTGGCGGCCTCCTATGGGGCGCGGCTGACCTCTCTGATCGACGAGATGCACCGGAGCGTTATCTATTGGCTCAAGGCCGAGTATCGAGCTAACCCACCAGCGACCATGGCGTTCGACGATCTCGCATCGAAGACACTGGCCGAGACGATGAAGGGTTTGGCGAAGCGGTGGCTAGGACGCTTCGATGAAATGGCGGAGAGGCTGGCCCGTTATTTCGCCCAGTCCGTATCCAAGCGGACCGACGACGCGCTCAGGAAGATTTTGAGCGACGGCGGCATGGCGCTCAGGGACTGGAAGACGACCGCCGCCCAGAAGGATGCGCTCGCGGCCATCGTCCACGAGAACGTGTCGCTGATCAAATCGATCCCGCGCGAGTATCTCGGCAAGGTCGAGCGCGACGTGATGCGGTCGGTCGCGGCCGGTCGAGACCTGAAGCAGCTCGAAGACGATCTTCAGGCACACTTCGGGGTGACCCGAGACAGGGCTAGGCTGATCGCGGTCGACCAGAACAACAAGGCGACGGCGATGCTGCGCCGCGTCCGCGCCGTCGAGGCGGGCACGTTCACATGGGAGTGGATGCACTCCAGCGCAGGCAAGACGCCGCGCCCGACGCATCTCGCGGCCGGACGTCGTGGCCAGCGGTTCGACATCCGAGAGGGATGGTTCGATCCGCATGAGGGCCGCAAGGTTCAGCCGGGCGAATTGATCCGGTGCCGATGTACTTGCCGACCGGTTTTCCCCGGCCTACCGTCCTGAAAGGTGATTCGGCGTTGCCGACACCACGTTGGAAGGAGAGAGCCAATGCCGCGTGGAAAAGCGAAGATGCCGATGAGGCTGAGACATCCGCCGACCCAGAACTATCACCGGGATGAGCCAGCGCCGCCGACGCACCGGCCTCCACCCAGCGCCGGGGCCGAAGGCAAGAGCACTGGACTTCACTCGGTCCAGTACGACTTCGATATTCGCGTAAGCGAACTGGTTCGCTTCAACGAGCGTCTTGAGCGCCTTCGCAACGAGTTGCTGGGGGTGGCGGACATGAGCGGCGAAGGACAGGAGCAGAAGCCCGAGCCGATGGGCATCCTCCCAAGGTCGCAAGCGTCGTGTGCTGCAATCGGGGGTCAGATCGTTCACGCGAACGACGTCCTTGATGACATTATGACCGCGTGCGGCGTCGTGGAGAATTATTGAAGGGTTTCGACATGAAACTGGCGCTCGCGGTCTTCTTCATCTTCACGCTCGCAGGCTGCGCGGCCGGTCCGGGCTCGACGCAGAACTGCTTTCTGTCTCCGGGGCAGCAGGGCTGCTTCACGCCGTGACGACGCCAGACTTCGATGAGCGCCAGTTCCTGCTCAACATCTACTCCGGGCCGCGCGTCAGTCTGGAGTGGGTCAATGACTTCGAGTCGGCGCGGGCCCGCGCCGACGCTCTTCTTCGTGCTGGCGGGGTTGATCGCGTTGTCGTTCATGGGCCGGACGTCGCTGGCCCGTTCGAGGCCCGGACCCCCTACCATGGCTGAGACTGAGCAGCCGCTGATCGGCACCTTCTGCGAGACGTACAGGATCAAGAACGCGACGAGCGAGATCGGCGGCTTCTGGCGTATCGGCATGTTCTTCTGCGATGCGCAGGACGCCGCGACGGCCGAGAAGGTGGCGAAGTACAAGGCGATGCAGAAGCACGGCCTCATGCCCTATTTTCTGTCGACGGCGAGGGTGATCCCGTTCGGGTTGCCTGACCCCGGCCAAGCGCTGCGCAAGAAGGTCGAGAAGAAAACCAAATGAGCCGGAAGCTGGCGGTCCTGTTCGACCTCTTGGAAACCGTGGTCATCGACAAACAGGTTGAGGCGAAGATCGTCGAGATCACGGCCCTCCCAGCTCAGAACGGTGAGGTCCGCATCCTCTACCACGTCGAATGGTTCAACAACGGCGCGCTCCTTTCAGCGAACATCGACGAGGACAGGCTGACCGCGAAATGAGCTTCGGCTGGCGCAAGGCTTTACGCGAAATGTTCGGTCTCAAGTCGCCGGATGATGCCCGGTCCGAGCAGTCCCAGCCGAAGCTCTTCGCCGATGGGACATGGGCTCCAAGGGTCTTCACGAGGGTGTGGAGGTCGTCGAACGGGAACACGACGCTTATTCTCAACTTCGACGAAGACCCGAACCGAGATGGGTGGAACTGGGGCCGACCGTGGACGAGGCTGACCGAGATCGCGCCCGGCATGTTTCGAGGCGATGATCGATGATTCGTCCTGCCTGCTACATCTGCCTGCAAGAGCTTCCAGAGAGCTTCACCTTCACGAAGGGCGAGCCGCCGCCGCGTGACGCTTGGTACTGGACGAACGTAACGCCAGACGCCTCACCGCCTCCGTTTGGTAGTGGGCCCGTGATGCGACCGGTGCATGACCGGTGCAAGCCGCTGCCTACGCTAGTCGCCAGTGCGAGAACGGTGGCGGGGGATCGCGGGGCTCAGGGGCTGGCGGAGTAGCACCAATGGCCTTGCGCGCGATTGCCGTGATTTCCATGATCGCCGCTATGTCCGCCTGAACCAAGCGCGGACTGAGAAGGAGTTGCAATTCGATTGATGCGATGCGCTGCTCTACCGCTTGGTTGTTTGTCATCGGGCTCTCTCTTTCGCTCAATGGCCAAAGATAATCGGACTACGTCCGAGCCGGATAGTTGTCACCCCTCGGAAACTACTCAAACGTCGCCACGGAGCTTGTGATGTCTCTCAGCCCGCTCGTCGCGCTCTTGGTGTTGCTGGCCGCGTCTTCAGCTCACGCCGAGAGCTACTGCGGGAAGCCTGAGAACGATGCGGTTCTCAAGCTCATCCCAGACGCCAAGATCGAGACGCTCACGAAGAGCCAGTTCTACTACGCGCTCGGCATCTGGAACGGACAACCTCCGATTGGGCGTGGACCGGACGACGTGGACGGCGCTGAGATCGTGACAAGCCCGGACGGCAAGAGAGCAGCGGTCTTGTTCACGCTGGGGCCGCTGTTGTGTGGAGGGATTGCTCCGGCTCCGCCTCAGGTCATCGAGATGATCCGAAAGATTGATGGAGGGGAGCTGTGATCCGCTGGGCCGTCGCGTTCTTGCTTCTTGCGTCGCCTGCCGTTGCGCATACGAACTGCGACGGGTCGAGCGCGAGCAAGGTCCAAGGGTGCTGCGGTCCGGAAGACTCGCTCCATGTGAGTCCCGGCGACGTGAGCCGCGACGGCGACGTCTGGTACGTCAAGATCGATGGCGCGATGCACGCGCTGATCAACGGAGCTGGCAACCCCATCCAGCTCATGCCGCAGGACGATCAGGGCCACGGCTCCTGCTACACGGTCTGGTACCGGCGCGAGGTCACGAAGGGCAGCAGCTCTTTCGATCCCAACAATACGCACGGCGGAAGCGGTGATGTGTACCACTTCTACTGCTTCCAAGGACCATACACCTTTTAAGACCTTCTGAAGGAGAGAGCAGAAGTGGACACACGACAGTGAAGAACGACGAAGAATGGGTTTCGCTGAACCCGCCTAGGGGTGGACGAGCTCCGTCCCTGCCTCCTGACTGGATCAGGGTGTCGATGAACATCGCTGATGCAGGGAACGAGGCCTTCATCCGCTTCGGTGGAAGGTGGGCCGCGTGGGCGCTCAAGGCGAAGAGCATCGCCGTCATGCTCGGCGGCACGAAGCTCAACAAGCTCAAGCTCACGCCAGATGAGAACGGTTTCCGCGTAAGCAAGGGCAACCCGAAGAGCGTCACGGCGGTTGTCCGGCTACGCCACGTAGGCCAGTGGCCACGCGAAGAGCGTCCGCTCACCTTCGCCGAGGTCAAGGTGCTCGACGACGGTTCGCTCATCATCTTCCTCCCCGAGACGTTCGGGCAGAAGAAGATCGTCGCCGCGATGGCGGGTCGCCCGGCAATCCCGGCCGGAGCCATGGGCGGTGGAAACAGGCGGTGAGCCTAGCTGACCGCTATATCGGCGAGGACGGAGGTCCGCCTACCGGCAAGCCGAAGAAGCGGTTGCCGAAGTCCGATATTGACAACCTGATCAACAAGGTCTTTCGAGGCTTCAACATCGGGGCGTCCATCTCGGATCGATTCGAGGCGCACGACGCGATGGCGAAGCTAGCCAAGGTCTTGAGAAACGAACATGTCGCCTGAGCACACACCGGCTCGACCCTCGAAGTGCTGCCCCGCTCTATCCCGTCGCCTCATGGGCGCGGTCGGGTTTCATGCCTACCCCATGATGAACGCCTACGCCGGATGGTTCGAGCCGATCTCTGGGCGGATCAACGTCGAGTGGCTCTCGCCGGAAGAGGTTAAGGTCCGGCACGATAAGCTCGTAGCAGAGGGTCAGAAGCGGACCTTCCAGATGGTCAACGGCATCGTCGTGGAGGCCAACGTCGACGATCTCAATGCAATCTCGGAGCGCGTGTGATGGCTGACCCCGTGGTGACCCTCGTGCAGGGCGACAAGGTCTCCGACAAAGAGCGCGCCGAGTGGCACAAGCAGAACATCGCCAAGGCGGCAGAGACGCTCTTCGCCGCCATGGACCTCGCGGTCAGCGAGGACTTCGTCATCAACTTCCAGCCCACCATAAACATAGCGATCAAAAAGCACATGATCGCGGTGCTGGGCGTCGGGAGGATGTGGTGACGGCGATTGGCGGATGGGACATCGTCCACGAGTGCGATGACGGCTATCACGTCGTCTGGCTCCTGAGCAACGACAAGGGCGAAGAGCTGGCGCACGCCGAGGGCTTCCGGCGCGGGGAGAACGGCGGGTACGTCTGGTACCCCTACGCGATGGACCCGAGCGACCCCGAGCATCTGATCCGTCTCGGTCCGTCGGCGCACAGCGACATCGAACTCGTGAAGAAACAGTGCGAGGCAGTCATCGAGGGGTCCAAGAGCCCTTACGCGGACAGCGTCGCCTACGTGATCGGAGGTTGAGGCGTGGGCAGCAACGGCAAACTCGGCATGGACGCTTGGAAGAAGGCGTTCGCGAAGGACTGCTGGATGAAGGGCGCGAAGGACGACAACGAGTCCATGGCGGCCGAGCAGGACGACAGCGGCGGCATGACCGGCGACGTCCCCGGCTTCGAGACCTCGCATGTGCCAACCTTCAGCCCCGAGGACTTCGAGCGCTTGGGCGCACGGAAGGCCAAGGGCAACGACGACGCCTATCGCGGATGGACGCCCGGTGGCGGTGCGCCACAGCCGATCACGACCAGATCAACTCCGGCAGCGCCTAAGCGCCCGGAGTACCGTGGGTGGACCCCGGGTGGTGGCGCACCGATGTCGAAGGACGGCATCGTGAGCGGCATCAAGAGCGCGGCGAAGTCGGCGTTCGCGGCAGCGAGGAAGCCTTACCCGTCGTCAACTCCGGGCGACCCGTTTCACCTTCCGAGCGCGACGCCGAAGAACGGCTTCTCGATGCGGAACGGTCGCGGCGCTCATGACTCGCCGACCGACAAGACGCCCGATCAACCGTCCGGCTTCGACAAGGGCGGCATGGTGCGCGGCATGGATTACCTGAAGAAGGGCCAGAGGCGTCTCGGCAAGGCTGGCGCGATGGACGTCATCCTGAAGACGAAGCGCCCCAGTAGTGGCGTCAGCACTTCGCTCCGGCACGAAGTAGAGGACTTGCAGGACTCGGTGTGAGTCCTGAAGCGAGGAGAGAGAGATGCTGAATCACATCGAAGTCAACGACCGCCTTACCCGCCTTGAGCGCTTCGTCGCCGAGATCGGCTCGCACATCTCGTCGGACAGTATTTCGCCAGAGCTGGAGCAGTTCGTCGCGGCCGATCAGGCGAGGATCGACAAGGAGCGTGAAGAGCAGTCGGCGAATGAGCCCGGCGAGGCCCACGACGGCGGCCCGATGCCGCCCGAGGGCGACGGCACCGACCCTGACGCGCCTCGTTGACGATCAGGCACGTCTGCGCCTTCTGTTCGACGAATAACGCGATGCAGATGGGCTCGACCGCGACCAAGAACGGGCGGACCGGCGTCGTGAAGTGGTGGAACTTGCTCCACTGCATCAAGTGCCGCCGCTCGTATCGGATCGGTCGAACATGAACTGGGCGCTCGCTCACTTGCGCCATAAGATGCGCGTCAAGGGCTATGGCCTCGTTCGAGACCGGCGCAGATGGCGGAACGAGCGCAATCACTGGCGCGTGCGGCGACAGATGATGTCGCTCTTCGAGGCGGCGGGATTTTTCGAGGCCGAGAGCCAATGAGCTTCAATGTTCAAGGATGGTCGAAGTGCTTCTCGCATGATTGCTGGAAGCCGAAGACTGCCGCGAAGGACGATTGGGGCGACTATCATCGGGTCGGTGGGATGAACTTCCCGACCGCGAAGACGGCCGAGCGCATCGATCACGCTGGTCTCAATAAGGAGACGCGCACTCCCGGGAACATGCGCGAAGACGAAGGTCTCGGCCAGTCCATCAGGGACGACCGGGACATGAGCTGGTAACCGCAGCTCTCCCTTTCAGATGCGTCGACCTGTCGGGTTCGCCCGAGCGCTTGCGCTCGACGACTTCAATGCGGCTGAGCCTCGCGCCAACAATGGCCAGTGGGCAGCGGCTCCGGGCGGGGGCTTCACGCTCAGGCCAGACGCGGCCAGTGCCGCTACCCGTTACAGAAGGGCAACGGAGCGAGCGCAGTCTGCTCTGCCTGACGACGACGAATATCAGCGTCTTCTGGAGCAGGGGCGGAAGCTCGAAGGCCTGAAGGCCGCCGTCCGCGATCCCCTGACCGGGAAGATCATGACCGGGCGTGATCACAACGCGGCGTTCTACTCGCACGATAAGGATGCGCAGGCGCGCATCAAGGCGACACTGACGCCCGGACGAGACCCGGTGACGAACGTCGCGACCAATAGGTGGAACTACGAAGGGCCAAACGTCGGCTTTACTCGTGGTGGATCATTTTTCTCGCGTCAGCAGGTCGAGGACATGCTTAAGGCGCGCGATGATCAGGATTTATCCGAAGCGCTTCACGGTGCCTCCTACGAGGATGTGCGCTCGAAGCGCAGTTCAATCGCCAGCACCATCGCCCGCTTCCATAATCGTGAGGGCGGAGAACCCATGTTCGGTGGAGATCGAAGGAAAGTGTTCGCGCACGACGCAATCGATGCAGAGATGGCGTTCGATGAAGCCCAGACCACGCGATCTTATGATCCGTTCGGTCGGCTCAACCTCGACCTGACGCCGATCTCGAAGGCGACCGTCAATCCATATCAGGGGAAGGAAATCCCCGACTGGCAGAAGCTCAAGCTTGACCCCGAAAAGGTCTACATGCTGCTTCGCCATCCCGACGAACTGAAGCGCGCAGCCGCGAGCTTCAACAATGTGCCGCTGCTCTATCGTCACAAGCCGACGAGCGCCGAGAACCATCCACGCGATCTCGTTGTGGGGACGACCGGCGAGCGCGCAGTTTATCAGCACCCCTACCTCTACAACTCGATGTCCGTCTGGGACGACAACGACGGCATCGAGGGCATCGAGAACAACAAGGCTCGCGCTCTCTCGTGTGGCTACGCCTATGACCCGGACATGAGGCCGGGCGTCTACGAGGGGCAGCGTTACGACGGCGTGATGCGCAACATCAGGGGCAATCACGTCATCCTCACAAAGGAAGGCCGCGCCGGGCCGGACATCATCGTTGGCGACTCAATGGAGAACCTCAACATGGCAACTGCACCGAAGCTTTCTCCGGTGGCATTGGTCGCTCGAAGGGCGGTCAGGCAGCACCTTACGCCGCTCATGGCGGCCGACGCGGCGATTGACATCACGCCCGCCTTCGTCGGCCTCAAGCAGCTCGACGAGCGATCCCAGCAGATCGTTCACGCGCGGGTCGGCCAGCTCGTGCGCGGCAAGCTCAACGCGGCGCTGGCGATGGACGATGTGAGCGCCGGGCTCCGTGCGCTGCTCGAAGCGCTTGGCGGAGGCGGCGAGCCCGACATGGGCGGCGGCGTCGACGACGTCTCCCCTCCCGGGACCGAGGCCGAGGGCATGCCCGAGACCGACCTCGCGACCGGCGCAGAGCCGGACACGATGCAGCTCGAAACCGACGCCGCTCCCCCGGAGGATACCTCTGGCGGCAACGACCCGCCTCCGATGCAGGGCGCTGGCGGCGATCCGGCTGCGATGGAGCAGGCGGGTCCGGCACCGCAGGGCGGCGAAGGCGCGGCAGGACCGATTGAGAAGGTCCGCAGCTACCTCATGACCGTCCTGAACCCCGCCGAGATGCAGCATCTCGAACTCCTCATCTCCGAAGTCGACAGCGGCGACGGAGGGGAGCCGGACCCGACCATGCAGGCGGGAGGCTCAGAGAAGCCCGGTGGCGGCCATCCGCCGATGGCCGGTGCTGGTGGACCTCCCGGCCCCGACAAGGGCGCTGGCGGGCCTCCTATGGCCGCTGGCGGCCCTCCCAAGCCTCCCGGCGCTGGCGGACCTCCGCCGAAGCCCGGCGCGGGTGGGCCTCCCGATCCCAAGAAGCAAACCGGGGATAACCCCCCTCGAACCGCAGGAACGCCGCAGGTCGGCGGAAAGGACAGAAACATGGCAGGTGATCAGGCCTTCGTCAGCCGGGCCGACCTTCAGGCTGCGCTCGCGGCGAACGACAAGCTCCATCGTGAGCGTGCGGAAGCCCGGGCTTTCATCCGACCGTTTGTCGGGGAACTCACCGGGCTCGCGATGGACGCGGCTCCGAACGACGTCATCAAGGCCGCGCTCAAGATCAAGGGCATGTCCGACGCCGACCTGAAGCCAATTCAGGACACGGCCGCGCTCAAGCTCCTGCTCGGCGCTCAGTCGAAGGCCGAAGCGTCGCGTGAGAGAGCGCCCCGCATGGCGCTCGATTCGAAGGCGACGTCGAAGGACGAGCCCTTCAGCATCGAGGCCGTCACCGGTCTCAAGAACTTCGGAAGGATCGGACGCGCGGCCTAAGCGCGTCCATTTCGTCCGCCCCTCAAACTCAGCATAGAGGAGAGACCCGATGTCGGGCTTCCAGACCCAAGTCAATATCCAGCCCGCACTGGGTGTCGCGGGCGACTTTTGCAGCGCCAACACCCACAACACCTTCCAGTCCGGCGCAGGCGGCCTCGTCGCGGGCCCGGCTGGCGTGACCGTCGCCGCGTTCGCGTGGGTGACCTATCAGACGACGGATGACGCCTACGCTCCGGGCACGGTCAACAGCTTCGGCTTTGGACCACCGAGCGGCTTCATCCATCGCGAGATGCAGTCGCTGAACACCGTCTATCCGCCTTACGTCACCCCGGCTGGCGACAACACGATCCCGTCTGGCTTCCAGATCGGCTCGCTGTTCCGCTCCGGCGACTTCTTCATGACGAACAACGGGACCACGCAGGCGCAGCCGGGCCAGACGGCCTATGCGTTCCTCGCGACCGGCCTCGTCCGCTTCGGCTCGGCGAACACCACGACGTCGTCGACGACCTCGACCGTCTCGGCGCAGACCTTCAGCGTCACCGCGACGCTGAACAACAACATCATGACCGTCTCGAACGTCAGCTCGGGCTCGATCTACGCGGGCGCGACCATCTCGGGTTCGGGCGTGATCGGGTGCCAGATCGTCGGTCAGGTGACCCCGCTACTCGCGGGCGAGACCCTCGCTGGCGTCGGCCGCTACTACGTCAGCGCGGCCGAGCAGAACGTCGCCGTCGGCGTCACCGTCTCGGGCACCTACGGGTTGCTCACGCTCGGCGGCGCTCCAGCCACGCCGATCCCGATTGGCGCGTTCGTGAGCGGCGGCACCGTCGGCAACCCCTGCTATGTCCGGCAGCTCATCTCGGGCACGGGCGGCGCGGGCTCGACCTACTCGGTCGACAACAACACCGTCTCTTCGTCGGCCACGCTCACCTTCACGCTCGACGTGGCGACGAGCTGGGTTGCGGACTCGGCGGGAGCGCCCGGCGAAGTCGTCAAGACCCGCTGCCTGATCCCGTAAGGCGGCTGACACAACCATAAAGCCCAAGCGGCTAACCTCTGTAGGAGAACCCTCACATGACCGTTCACATGAACCCGCAAGAGGCACGCGCCGCTTGGGCTCTGCATGCGCCCGAGTTCGCTCGCCTCGGTTTTATCGCGCCGGAAATCCAGTCCTACTACCCCTCTGGGATGAAGGAAGACTGGACGCTGGCGTTCGACGCGCAGCCTTCGCTCCAGTCCGACCCGAACTCGGCGCTGCCGGTGATGCTCACGACGATGATCGACCCAGAAGTCGTTCGCTTCGTCTTCGCGCCGACCGAGTTCGCCGACATCTGCGGCGAAGTCCGGAAGGGTACGTGGCTCGACGAGACGATCCTCTTCCCGGTCGTTGAACACACCGGCGAGGTCGCGCCCTACGGCGACGACTTCAACAGCGGCGCGTCCGGGGTCAACATGAACTGGCCCCCGAGGCAGAGCTACCTGTTCCAGATCATCAAGCAGTACGGACAGCGTGCGCTTGAGCGGGCGGGGCTCGGCAAGATCGACTACGTGAGCGAGATCGACAAGGCTGCGGCCGACGTCGTGAACCGCTTCCACAACCTCGCCTACGCGTTCGGCATCCTAGGCCTCATCAACTACGGCATGTTGAACGACCCGGCGCTCCCGGCGTCGCTCACCCCGGGCGTCAAGGCGAACGGAAACGGCAACGTCTGGATTTTCAACAATCTGCCGAACGCCAGCGCCAACGAGGTCTACAACGACATCCTCGCCCTCTACCAGTCGCTCATCTCGCGCACCTACGGCCTCGTCAACAAGAAGTCGAAGCTGACGCTCGTGATGTCGCCGGGTTCCGAGATGGCGATGGACTTCGCCAACGGCTTCAACGTCCACACGAGCGACATCCTCGCGAAGGCGTTCCCGAACCTCACGATCAAGACCGCGCCGCAGTACGGCGTGCTCTCTGCGGCCAACCCGCAGGGGATCACCGGGGGCAACTTCGTGCAGCTCTTCGCCGAGGAGTTCGAGGGGACCAAGACCGTGATGGCCGCCTTCAACGAGAAGCAGCGCGCCTTCCCCATCATCAAGGAGATGTCGTCCTTCAAGCAGAAGGTCGCCTCCGGCGTGTGGGGCACCGTGATCCGACGGCCGCTCGCCGTCGCATCCATGATCGGGGTGTAACCCCGGCCATATCGCACCGGGTCGGCGAGAGAGAGCGACCCAAACTTCCAAAACTGAAAGCAGGACATCATGCCTCAAGCCGCAAGGCGGGAGCAGTCGATTGCGCACGCAGGCGCGACCGGCACCGCCACCGTAACCGTCGCCTCGAAGCACCCGCAAGACATCGAGCTGCGGGTGATGGAGAAGTACACGCAGCGCGTCACCTATCAGTCGATGACTGTCGACGAAGAGCACTGGCGCTCGAAGGGCCGACACTACGTCGTCAAGGGCAACTCGAAGCCGACGAACGGCAACTATCGAGCCCCGATTGCAGGCGGCTACGCGCTTACTCGCGGCATCCCGGCCGAGTTCTGGGATGAGTGGTGCAAGCAGAACGAGGGCAGTCCGCTGCTCAAGCCGGACGGCTTCGACGGCCAGCCTATCCTCCACGCTCTTGAGCGACCGCGCGAGGTCGCCGCATGGGCCAAGGATCACGCGTTCGTCCGCTCGAACATGGAGCCTATGTCGCCGGAGGACGATCCGCGCAACCCGAAGAACCCCTACGGCATCAAGGTCAAGCCGGACGAAGACGGCGGCAACGAGTTCTTCTTCGACGAAGAAGGCGAAGAAATCGCCGACAAGGCCGCGCGTCAGGCCTGATGGGCGTCGTCGTCCCGTCGTTCGACTATGCGGGGTGGGCTCTGGCCTACCCCGAACTCGCGCGTGCCGACGGCGTCTACCCAGACGGCACGCCGTGGTCGATGAGCGACACTGTCGCGACCATGCTGTGGAAGGACGCCGGTCTGCCGGGCGGTTACTTCCGAAACGACGGCGGCGGCCGATGCAACGACGTCGCCACGGCGGCGTCGATCCTCTTCAAGGTCACGGCGCATCTCGCGGCTCTGTGGATCAGACGGCAGCGAGACGTCGAGACCGGCTTCGTGGTCGGCAGGATCGCCTCAGGAGGCCAAGGAGGCGTGTCCGGCTCGATCCAGAACGATTATCCGCCCGGGACGCCGCAGTGGTGGCAGCAGACCTCCTACGGCTCTGACGCGTGGTCGCAGATGGCTCCATTCCGGGGCTTCGCCTACGTGCCCGGCCACAGTCGAAATATGAACCCTTGGTGGCCTTGGGCCTACTGACCGAAAGGAACATCGATCATGAGCGGCGGACAATTCCCTTTCATCCCGACCATCCTCACGTCCATGGGCGACATGCCCCTCAACTTCCAGCCGTCGTTCAGTGCGACGCAGGTCGGCTCGGCCGCGCAGGGAGCTGCGAACTCGTCCGTGCGCGAGAGCGGCAACATGTATATCTACTCCGGCCCGACGATCTCGCCGACCGGCACTGGCGGTGCCAAGGTCGTGGCCTTCTTCGCCATCCCGGCGAACGCCTTCGACATCGCAGGGCGCACGCTCACGCTTATGGCGAGCGGCGGCTTCGCGGTGAACGCGAACACGAAGGCCATCACCCTCGTCGTCACCGCGACGTTGCCGGTTCTCAATTCGAACGCTCCCTCCGGCACGACCATCGCCTCGACCGGCGCGGTGACGACGAGCGGCGCGGGATGGGCAATCGGCGCTCAGATCACGAAGTACGGCAACCCGGGCTCGAACACGCAGACCGCCGTCCACAATGCGGCGCAGTGCGGCGCGGCCGTCGAGGCGCTGACGCTTCCGTCGGCGCTGACCTTGAACGAGAGCGTGGTCAACTATGTCGCGGTCTGTCTCAACAACACGACCACGAACACCGACTCGACCCTCGCCCTCTTCGAGGCGACGTGGAACAACTAAGGGACGTCGCGGGCTGGGTCTTCTTCGCCTTCATCGTCATCGGCCTCGCCCTTATGTGGGTCCATGGTTAAGGCGTCCGGTGGTGACCGTTGGCGTCACCGCATGGACGCCGTCAGGACCGCGCTAGAAGAGGCGAAGGCGGTCGACGTCGGCTTCATGCCCGGCGCGAAGTATCCAGACGGAACCCCGGTCGCGCTCGTCGCGGCGGTGCAGAACTTCGGCGCTCCGTCGCGTGGCATCCCTCCACGTCCCTTCTTCACCGAGATGATCCGAGAGCGCAGCGGCGAGTGGCCGCAGGCGATCAAGGAGTTCCTGAAGGTCGGCGACTTCAACACGAAGGACGCGCTGGAGCACATGGGCGAGTTGATCAAGGGCGAGCTGCAACAGAAGATCAACACCTTCCAAGGCGTCCCGCTCGCGGCGGCGACGATCAAGAAGAAGGGCTTCGACAAGCAGCTCGTCGACACGTCGCACATGATCAACAGCGTCGACTATCAGGTGGTAAAATGAACGGTCGCATGCTCACTGACGGCTCACCGGTCCCAGAGGACGGATCGCATATCGAGCTGAAGCCCAATGGCCAGCAGAAGGACTACATCGTCCTAACGCCGGAAGAGCGAGCGAAGGGGTTCGTTCGCCCTGTCCGCAGGAAGTACATCCACCTGAAGTGCGGCAGCGTGACGTCCATGGGGCCGTCCATCGCCGAGACCTATGCGCGTGATCCGCACTTCTACAGCGGAACCTTCTGCGTCGCGTGCGGCAAGCACTTCCCGGTCGGCCCTCTCGATATGGGCGGTGAGTTCGTCTGGGACGGCACCGAAGAGGCGGTCGGAACTTAAGTGGTCGACTTCGCCCTCGTAACCGCAGGCGTCGCCAGCGCCATCAATCCGCGCGAGACGGTGATGATCACGCCGTCGACCGGGCCGAGCGCGCCGAACACGGCAGCTCAGCGCACGCCGACGTTCGGCACCCCGCGCAATGCTCAGGCTCAGTTTCAGCGCCTGTCGTACAACGATCTCCAGCAGATCGAGTCGTCCGGCATCAACATTCAAGGCGCTCGATTCAAGATCATCGTCCACGGGCCCATCGACGGCATCAACCGTTCGACCGGTCAGGGCGGCGATCTCGTCACGCGCATCCGCGTCGACCAGACCGTGTGGAAGTGCGTGCTCGTCCTTGATCGCTTCTACGGCACGCATGGCGAGGTTCGCTGGACCTCGGCCGTGGTGACGCAGCAAGACGCCGCACCGGTCTTCCAGAACAACTGATGCTCCTTCCGTCGCCAAATCAGGTCACGGCGCAATCGGACATGGTCTCGTTTCTCGGGACGATGTTCTCGGGCGTCGAAGTGATCGAAGGCCTCGACAATCGAGTGCCGGAGCCCGCTGGGTCAGACTTCATCGTCGTGACCCCGACCACGCGTCAGGCGCTCGGCTCGAACCTCGAAGTCTGGTCGGACGTCGTCTTCACCGCGACGATCTCCGGCAACACGCTCACCGTTTCGGCGGTCTCGTTCGGGACTATCGATCTCTCGAACAGCAATCAGCCTTCACTGTGGGGCGTTGGGGTCGCCGATGCAACGCCGATCCTTTCACAGGTCAGCGGAACGCCGGGCGGCGTTGGCGTCTACACGCTCGGAGGATCGGCGCAGACGGTCTCGACGCCGACCACCATGGCGGCCGGAGAGATCATTGTGATGCGCCCGATGGCGATCACGATGCAGCTCGACTTCCATACCGCCAACGTGACCGACGCCGCCGATATGTCGGCCGCCTTCTCGGTCCTGTTCGGCACGCTGCAATCGACCGACGCTTTCAGAGGCTACGGCCACGGCGTCGGACCTCTCTACGCCGACGACCCTCATCTCGCTCCGTTCGTCAACGCCGAACAGGAGTGGGAGCAACGATGGGTCGTCAACGCGACCGTTCAGGCCTTCCAGCAGGTCGAGTGGCCGCAACAGTTCATGTCTCAAGTTCAGGTGACGTTCGTCCGTGCGGGCGTCTGAGCGATAGGAGAGCCGAAAAGTGACCACGATCCCGGTTTCGTTTATCGCCAACGTCATCCCCTCCGTCATTCAAGCGGGCGGAGCGGCGTTGGTTCTCAACGGCCTGATGCTGACGACCTCTCAGCGTCTTCCGACTGGCACCGTGCAGGGCTACGGCTCGGCGGCCAACGTCGGCACCTATTTCGGGCTCAGCTCGAACGAGTATTTGAAGGCGCAGCAATACTTCAACTCGTACCTGCTCGCATCGCAGTACCCGGGGCAGATTCTCGTCGCGCAGTTCACGCCGACCGACGTCCCCGGATGGGTGCGAGGCGGATCGATTGCCGGTTTGACGGTGCCTCAGGTCGCGGCGCTCACCGGCAACATCTCCATCGCCATCGGCGGCGGCACCTACACGGCGACCGGCTTGTCGCTGTCGAGCGCGACCTCCTACAGCGCGGCGGCGACGCTGATCCAGACCGCGCTCAACACGACCTTGCCCACCGGCTTCACGAGCACCGCCACGTCGGGCTCAATCGTCGCGGTGTCGTCGACCTTCCAAGGTTCGATTGCAGGCAACGTGCTCACCGTCACCAGCGCGCCGTCGAACCTGCTTGTTCGAGGCGCGATCATCACGGTCGGCGCGTCGGTCGGCACGCAGATCACGGAGCAGCTCACTTCGACCGGCGCGGCGAACGGCGGCGTCGGCACCTACGCGGTCTCGATCTATCAGTCGGTCCCGCTGGGCACGAACTTCACCGCGACCTACGGCACGCTCACCCTGTCGGCCCCTCCGGCGTCGGGCACGGCGTCGATTGGGATGCAGATTTCCGGCACGGGCGTGACGGCCGGGACGCAGCTCATGCAGGCGGGGCCGGGAACGGCCGGACAATCGTTCTACGTCTCGCCGTCGCAGACCGTGACCAATCAGACGATCACGGGCGTGTGGCCGCCTCTCACGGTGACCTACGACTCGATCTCTGGCGGCATCCTGATCACGGCGGGCAATGTTGGAGCGATCTCGACCGCCGCAGCGGCGACCGGCTCGCTTGCGACGTCTCTCAACCTCACGACCGCGACCGGCGCAACCGTCAGTCAGGGCGCAGCCGGTGTGACGCCGGGCGCGTTCATGCCGAACATCGTCTCGGCGACCCAGAACTGGGCGAGCTTCTTCACGCTCTACGATCCGGACGACGCTGGCGCTAACACCGGACAGTGGGCCTCGAAGGTCGCATTTTCTTCGTGGGCGACGGCGCAGAACAACCGGTACCTCTACCTCGGGTGGGATACCGACATTCAGCCGACGCTCCAGTTTAGCTGCACCACGTCGTTCGCTTACGCGGTCGGTCCGAACGGGACGAACTCTTCGGGCACGATGCCGATCTACGATCCCAACAATACGGGCAAGGCGGCGTTCGTCGCGGGCTGCATCGCGAGCATCAACTTCGGCGCGCTCAACGGCCGAACCACGATGGCGTTCAGGCAGCAGAGTGGTCAGGTCGCCGACGTCACGACCGGCACCGCCTACACGAACCTGCTCAACAACGGCTACAACTTCTACGGCGCTTATTCGACCGCCAATCAGGGGTACACGTTCCTCTACAACGGGTCGGTCACCGGGCCGTATCTGTGGGCTGATTCCTATGTGAACCAGATCTACATGAACGCGGCATTTCAGGTCGACATGATCAGCCTCATGACGACCGTTCCGTCGATCCCGTACAACACCACGGGTGCGACGATGGTCGAGACCTCGCTGCTCCCGACCATCAATCAGATGGTCAACTTCGGAGCCGTCGTTCCCGGCATTTCGCTGAGCGGCAACGAGATCGCGGCGGTCAACGCCATCGCGGGCTTCGACGTCTCCGGCATCCTCTTCAACGCCGGATGGTACTTCCAGATGCAGCCCGCGATCCCGTCGACGAGACGCGCTCGCACGACGCCGCCGATCTACTTCTTTTATTGCGATGGCGGTTCCATTCAGCAGATGACGCTTAACAGCGTCGAGCTTCAGTAACCTAGCGCCAATCGAGCCCCGTTAAGGAGAACTGTCTCATGGCAACGCAGATCACGTCGCTCGATTGCATCTTCATGCTCGGGGTGACGAACGTCTACAACAACCCCATCAAGCTCTCGAACTTCTCGGCCGACGACATCTTCACCACCGAGAACTTGGCGGTCGGCGAGTTCGTGATGGGCATCGACGGCTTCCTGACGGGCGGCGCGCTCAACGTGCCGACCCCGATGACGATCTCGCTGCAAGCCGACTCGCCGTCCATCGTCCTCTTCGACGACTGGTACCTCTACATGAAGCAGAACGACACGCTGGCGTGGGCGTTCGGAACCGTGGCCTTCCCGTCGCTCGGTAAGAAGTTCACGCTCGATAGGGGCGGCCTTCGAAACTACAAGATGATCGCCGACGCACGGAAGACGCTCCAGCCGGTGCAGTACACCATCATCTGGCAGAACCCGCTTCCAGCGCCGTCGGCGCAGGCGACGCTCGCCGTCCCGCCTGCCGGGCACTAAGCCGTATGATCAGGCGTATTGTCGCGGCGCTCGTCGCCGCATCCCTCGCGGTCGCCTGCGCCACCGCGAGGTCGTCGTCTCCTTCCGTCGGAAAGGGATACCAGCGGGTCACTCAGGATTGGACCGGCTCGTCGACATCCGGCCACTTCGTCGACCCGAGCCTGTCGTCGCAGTCTGCGAACCTGTGGAACCACTATCAGGGCATCGCGGTCCTCTACGCCGAGTGGAAGACGAATCAGCCTCAGGCGAGCGATGCGCTGAGCCGCATCAAGGCGGAGGCCGCGTGGGTCAAAGCTACGTGGCCAAACGCCTCGACGTGGTCAAGTTGCGGCACCGGGGCAATGCTCCCGGCCCTCGACGACGTCGCATGGACCGCGCATGCCTTCCTCGTCTTCAACGAGGTCACTGGCGACAAGTTCTGGCTCACGGCGGCGAAGAACGCCATCGATTGCTCGGGCAACCGCTGGTACGACCCGAACTGGGGCGGCCTCTGGTACAACGACGCCAAGGTCTCGAAGCGCAGCTACACAGCCGAACTCGTCTTCGACATGCTGCGCTACGACGAGCTGGCGCACGTCAGCGACTATCTCGGCGACGCCCAGTACACCTATCAGTGGGCGACCACGAACGTCGCCCCTTGCGGCTCGGGCGTCATCGCCGGGGTCAGCTCGAACTGCCTCTACCGCAGCGATGGAGGCTTCTGGGACGGCGTCGGCGCGAACGGCAATGCGGTCTTGCCAACGACGCAGACTTCGCCCACGCCTCCACCCGCCGACGCGACGGGGACGCCCTACCAGATTCAGCTAGCGGCGACGCTTCCCTCGTGGGGCTGGAGCGTCACCTTCCTCGAAGGCAACATGATGTGGAGCGTCGTCGCGGCGAAGCTCAACGCCATCTCGCCGAACCCTGCCTTCGCCGCACAGATCAACGCCACGGCCGCGTTCATGGCGGCGCATGAGAGCTATCAGGGCGGCTTCCTCGATGATCAGGACGCCAACACCGACGCCGCAGCGGCCTACTTCTACCGGACGTTCGCCGAGCCGCTCCTGACCAGCGCCAACAAGACGAAGATCGACGCGATGTACGCGGCGACCGCAAGCGGCGTCGTGGCAGGGAACTGGAGCTGGGATTGGCAGCTTCCCGCGTCGTGCGGCGTCTGGTGCAATCAGGGGTTCGGTTCATCGGCCGACCCGAAGGCTCCGCTCGCGCCAATCGCGAACTCGACCATGTGGGCCGTGATGGGAGGCCTCTGACCTTTCCCCTCAAACAAGCCAACGGAAGGAGAGAGCCGTGGCGCTTCAAGAAGTACGTGTCATAGTCCCCAAGCTCGGGGGCAAGAACCGCGACGAAGGCAAGGCGTTCCTCTTGAAGGAGATGACCGCCTACGATGCCGAATACTGGGGCGGCGAGATCGGCGATCTCTTCATCCAGTACGGGCTCGCCGAAGTGGTCGAGTCCGGCATGGCCGGTGTCGCGCAGAACATCGGCAAGGTGTTCAACAGCGGCGGGCGCATCCCGTTCGCCGAGGCTCACCGCAAGACCGAGCGCCTGATGCAGTGCGTCTACGTGATCCCAGACAAGTCGAAGCCGGACTTCGTGCGTCAGCTCCACGAGACCGACATCGAAGACCCGGACACGCGCATCTGGCTCAAGCGGCAGGTTCTCGAACTGCACGTAAATTTTTCGACGCTCTTGAGCCGATTGGTCGCGGCTTTAGGGCTTTCTTCGACGACCTTGGCGTCGAGCCTGTCGGATACCCAAACGTCCCCGACACCATCGCCGCCTGCCTATCGGCCAGCACGTCACCAGCCGAGACGTTGATCGCTCTCCAGACGGTCCTCAGCGTCAAGGACTTATATGTCCTGCTCGAAGTCATGACCGTCGACACCTACAACAAGCGCCAGTACCAAGAGGCTTGGAAGGCAAAGTTAGAGCGCGAACGTGCCAACGGTTCTTGATCAGCTTTCATTCGAGCTAGGCCTCGACCCCTCTCAGTTTGAAGAGGGATTGAAGAAGGCTGTCCAAGCCTCGCTGAAGCTGCACGACGAGACGATCAAACACTCGAAGGAAATCCAGCACGAGGTCGGCGAGAACCTGACCGAGGCTTTCCGCAAGGCGCGTGATCACATCATCGAGTTCACCGCCGCGTTGCTCGGCGCTCGAACCGTGGTCGACTTCACGGCCGACACCGTCTCGGCCGGGTCGGCGATGTCCACGCTCTCGACGCAGCTCGGGATGGCTCCCGAGAAGATCAGCGCCTTCCAGATGGCGATGGAGCGCGTCACCGGTTCGACGCAGGGCGCTACCGCCGCGCTGGTCGCGGTCAACGGCGCGGTCGAGCGCAGCAAGGTGTTCGGCGAAACGCCGGGCCCGTACCTCGTCTTCGACAAGGATGCGGACGCGCTCGAAAACATCCTGAAGACCGTCGAGAACCTCAACCATGGGACCGGCGAGGGGACTGGCGACATCCAAGACCGCGTCGCCAAGCTTCAATCGGTCGTTCAGGACGCAGGCGTCGCGACGCAACTGATCACCCTCGGCGCAGCTCGCGTCCGCGAGATGATGAAGGACGCGGGGCCGAACGTCTGGACCCAGAAGCAGGTCGACGACGCGAACAAGCTCCTCGATAGCTGGGTGCAGCTCAAGGGCGCAGCGACCAGCTTTGCCCGCTCAATCCTTGGAGACGTCGAGCCCGCGCTCAGCGCGCTCCTACTCGATCTCAAGAGCCTCTTCGACGCAAACCGGGAGGGGATCAAGGACTGGGTCGGCGACAAGATCAAAGCCATCGACGAGTGGATCAAGACGCCGGGCTGGCAAAAGGTCGCCGACGACTTCGAAGAGCACCTTCGGCAGATCAACGCCATCGTGAAGGCCATAGGAGGCTGGCAGACAGCCATTGAGGCTCTGGCCGCCCTCTTCATCGCCGACAAGATCGCCAACGTCGTGCTGGGCCTCATCGCCATTGCCCGGGCGCTCGCCTTGATCTCCGGCGTCAGCGCACTATCTGCGGTCTTTGGAGGAGGGGTCGCCGCAACCGCAGCCAAGGGCGCAGGCGGCGCAGGATTGATGTCGATGATCTGGCAGGGAATCAAGAACGGCTCAATCGCTGTTGGCGGCCTCGCGGCTCTGGCGGCTGGCTCGTTGGTCTACGGCGACATCAGCGGGCAGCAGGGCTTCATGAAGAAGTTCTACGCCAACGAGCCTATGACGCCAAAGGAGGAGGCCGACCTCCACACGTGGATCGACGCTCAGATCGGCGCTAAGATCGGCGGCAACTCTGGCCCTCACCCGCGCAACGCTGAAGTCGCAATCACCGCCGACGGTCGCCCAGTGACGACGTCGAGCCCGCTCCCCGTCATCTCCGTCAGCCCGACCGACTCGCTCGGGATCATCCCGTTCCAGTCGGGAAGCTCATCGAGCGGCTCCGACTCATCGTCAGACTCTTCGCCGATCACCGTCGTCAAAGACGCGGCCCACTCGGTCGTCAACGCGGCGAAGAACTTCGGCAATTGGCTGATCGGCGGCGACAAGGCCAAGGCCTCGACGGGCCCGGCGTCATCAAGACCGGCGTTCCCCGTTTCACCGTCAGGGCCGCACCCGAGAAATCAACCGGCTTCAACAACCGGTGCTGGCTTCACCTATGAGACGCGTCCCGAGGCGACGCCTCTTCCGCCCGGGGCCGCGCCGAGGTCCGACAGCAACACCGTCGAGTATCACGGCAAGCACTATCATCAGAACGCCGACGGCACGCTCGGCGCGGAAGTCCATGCTTGGATGCAGAGCAGCACCCGCTACGCGAGCGAGATGCATGCCCACGCCGGAGACCGTTCGAAGAGCGTCTCGATTGCGGCGCTGCATATCCACGGCTCGTCGAACAGCGAAAAGACGTCAGATCGAGACGTGGTGCTTCGAGCGATCAAGCGCGACCTCCTGACGCTCAACATGGACGTCGGTCTTGCCTAACGGCATGATCGAAGCTCTCTACCTTGAGCTTCGGATCGACGACAGCAAGTTCAAGGACGACGAGGATAAGCACGACGCGAAGCTGAAGGCGACGCGCCAGCGCATCGTCCGCGAAGCCGAGATTGTCGAGGCCGAGATCGCCGCCCGGTTCGCCGAGACTTTCAAAAAGCTCCGAGACGAAGTGCTCGGGGTGTTCGGCATCCTGATCGGCGCGACGACGATCACGGGGTTTCTCACGTCGACGACCGGGCTTGCGACGTCGCTCGATTTGATCTCGAAGGCGACCGGGGAGTCAGTCCATTCCCTTCACGCCTTCGATCTTGCCGTGCAGGCTGCGGGCGGCGCTCCCGGCGAGGCGGCCGACTTCATGGCCCGGCTCTCGACCGAGCTGGCAAACCAGCGCGTCCTCAATACGCCGATGGCGGACTGGTGGTACAAGTTCGGTCTCGGAGCCGAGCAGGCCAAGAACCCGATTGAGGCCTATCTCAAGCTCGTCGAGAAGGTCGAGCAGGCGAACCTTTCGCGTCCTGAGAAGTCGGCGGCGCTCCAGTCCCTCGGCATGAGCCCGGCGCTCATTCAGGAAACCCTGAAGGGCTCCGAGCAGGTCAAGGCCGACATCGCCAAGTTCGGACCCTACGCGCTGACGGACAGAGACGCCGAAGTCGTCGTCAAGATGCGCGAGTCATGGGGCGAGCTTCGGGCCTCCGTCGAGGGCTTCGCCCGGGCGGTGCTCGGCCTCACCAACGACGACATCGTCGGCATCCTCGACAAGCTGAAGACGTGGGTCGACGAACTGCGCCAGACCGCCCTCCCATGGCTCCATGAGCGAGCCAAGGAGCTGCGGGACATCATCGACCATATCGACTGGGGGTCGCTGAAGGACGGGATCAGGACCGCAACCCAGAGCATCCGGAACGTCATCGACGCGCTCGGAGGGTGGAAGTTCGCCACCGAGGTCATCATCGGGCTGCTCGTGGCCAATTCGTTCGCCCCCATCCTTCGGGGCATGCTGTCCTTGACCGGCGCGCTCGGGATTGGCGGGCCTCTTCTGGCGGCGGCGCTCGCCCTCGGGGCGGCGTTCGAGCTGTATCAGCACCTGAAGGGTGAACAGACCCAGCCGAAGCACCCGGCGTCCGGTGTTGGCGCGGGTGACATCCCAAGTCGAGCCGCAGCGCCGGAAGAAGCCACTACGGCGGTCAAGGGCGGCGGTTTTGCCATCCCCGGGTCCAATGACACGTCCGGAAGCCAAAAGCCGCCAGCGGCCTCCTATGGGGCTCCTGAGGCCTATGGGTCAAAAGGCGTCGAGATGGAGGTCGGCGGCTCCCCGATCTCGGCCGGGCACCCGATGCCGGTCTACGTGGTCAATCAGGTGACTGCCGAAGACGACGACGCGTGGTCACTCCTGACGAAGTTCTTCGGCAAGGCCTACGGCGGGGTGACCAATTGGTGGCACGGCGGCAGCAGGTCGAGCGTCGGCGGCGGAGGCGGGGCTGGCCCACGCGACTTCTCCGGCTACGCAGGGGCTGGCACGGCCGGGTCTGGCCACGGTTTCAATTACGAGGGCGGCCGGAAGCTCTTCGGCATGTTCAAGCTCCTTGGCATGAGCGACGAGGCGGCGGCCGGGGCGGTCGGCGGCGTCATGGGGGAGTCCTTCACGTCGCTCGACCCGAACGCCTTCCACGCCAACGACGTTCGCCCGGGCATCGGCTCCGGTGGTCTGGCGCAGTGGAACCGGGAGCGTATCCAAGGCCTCTGGCGCTTCGCCAACGAGGCCGACCCCAGCTTGGGGCTCGATACGAGCGTGATCGACAACGATGGCATCCGACGCCAGCTCATGCGCGTGAACGCGGACGTCCAGATGCGCTACATCGTCTGGGAGCTTCAGAATACGGCCGCAGGGCGTAGCACCTTGGCGAGGCTGCGCTCGACGAAGAGCGTCGGCGAGGCAGCGGCGATCTGGGCGCAGATTTACGAGGGCGCGGTCGGCGGGTCCGAGGGAAGGCGGGCCGACTACGGGGCGACCTTTCTCAAGCACATGAACGATTCAATCCGAGCGCCATCGGTGTTCCCGCCCCCGGATGCGTCAAAGACGAAGTCTCTATCCGGCGCGATGTCGGCGCTCAGCTACCACCGCTTCGCCGCCGCGCAGGCGATCCATCATCACACCGAGATCGCAAACGTGAGCGTCCACACTCAGGCGACGACGCCGGAAGCCATCGCGCAGGACATCAGGGTCGCGGTCGAGCGCGAGGTCGCCTGATCACTTCAGGTGGCTCGCGAGGTAGAGCACGCCTATGAGGACGCCGAGCATGAACGGCCCGCGCCCCATGAGCATGATCAGGATGATGACGACGAGCAGGAAGGCGATGATCATGGGCGAAAGGCGTTCACGATGTTAAACACGGGTGTTACATAGGTGGCCTATGTCGTTCCGCAAGTCCCCGGCGTCCCGCCTCTGACGGGAGGCTTCGCATCGGTCGCGAGCTTCGGCTTCCCGGCCGTGTCGGGCGCAATCGTGGACATCTCGAACTCGCTGCCGGGGTCGCTCGGGCCGCAGTGGGGCATCTTCCTCAACGGCGCGCCAGTGGTCACCGCCGACGTGGTCGTGGCGCAGGACTTCCGTGAAGAGTGGGTCATCGCCGACTATCCGATTGAGAACGGCGGCTTCGAGAGCTACGACAAGGTCTGGCGTCCGTTCGACGTCCGGATGACGTTCGTCTCCGGCGAGAGCGTGCAGAACCGGGCCGCGCTGATCGACTCGATTGCCGCCATCGCTGGCGACATGAACCTCTATGACTTCGTCACGCCGGAGGTCATCTATCAGTCGGTCTCCATCGCCCACGACGACTATCACCGCGAGACGACGAGAGGCGCTGGCGCGCTCCCGGTCTCGGTCTGGGGATGGCAGATCAGCATCAACACGACGAGCGGGCTCACGAACGCCGCGAACTCAGCGCCGGGCGGCAACGACCCGAGCTTCGTCGGCCCGACGCAGGCGACCGATCTCGGCGCTCCAGCCTATGGCGTATCGCCGACGAACGCGACGAGCGGGTCTCAGGTCGGGACGAGCCTCGGCATCCCCCAGATCGCCGGACCGGCCAGCTACCCGGCGACCACCAATGGCGTGACGAACGCCCCCTACAATTCAGTCAGCGGGGCGTACAGCCCTTAAGCAATGCTGCTCATCCCCCTCGCCACAGTCCCGAACCAAATCCGGACGGTCGTCCTCAACAACCAGCAATGCTCGTTGTCGGTCTATCAGAAGTCGACCGGCATGTTCATGGACATCGTCTCGAACAATAAGATCATCCTGAGCGGCGTGCTTTGCCGCAACCAGTGCTACCTCGTGATGAACTCCTACTTGGGCTTCATCGGCGACTTCATGTGGGTCGACACGCTCGGCGGCAACGCCGACCCGGTCTACACCGGCATTGGCGGCCCGACGGCGCGCTTCCAGCTCGTCTACCTCTTCCCGGCCGACATCCCGCCGAACGCCCTCTTCGCTGGCCCTCAGTCGGCCGAGCTTAATCCGCCTCCGGCCTGATCCATGGCGTGGACGCAGAAGATCATCGTCGCCACCATCGGGTCGGTGACGCTTCAGGGCTTGCGCATGTCGGTCGAGATCGATCAGGCGGGCGCGGTCGACGCTGGAGCCACGCTCAACGCGCTCATCATCTACGGCATGACGAAGTCGCAGATGAACCAGCTCTCGAACGTCGGCAACAAGTGGAACACCTATTCTCAGTTGAACGACAGCCAGAAGCCGACCGTCACCATTCAGGCGGGAGATAAGAACGGCCTTTCCACGATCTACAGCGGGATCGTCAGCCACGCGATGATCGACGCGATGTCGGAGCCGCAGGTCCGGTTCATCGTCGCAGGCAACGCTCAGGCTGCCGCCGCAAGGAAAGCGACGAACGTCATCTCTCAGCCGGGCGCGGTGCAGTCTCAGACGCTCTTCCAGCAGATCGCCCAGTCGATGGGCTTTCAACTCGAAAACAATGGCGTGAACGCGGTCATCCGCAACCCGTACCTCTGGGGAACGGACATCACGAAGATGCGTCACCTCGCGGAAGCCGCGAAGGCGCAGTGGTGCATCGACACGACGAAGGGTGTTGTCGCGGTCTGGCCATCGGGAGGCGGAAGGCAAAGTCAGACGCCAACGATCTCGAAGAAGACCGGCATGGTGACGTCGCCGAGCGTGCAGACGAACACGATCATCGTGAAGACGCTCTTCAACCCGAGCATCGTGTTCGGCGCTTTTATCAACGTGCAGAGCGACGTCGTCGAGGCGGCGAACGGTCAGTGGAACGTCAACGGCATCCACACCGAACTGGATTGCATGGTCCCTCGCGGCCGATGGTTTCAAACCATCAGGGGCGTTAACCCGTCACCAAGCGGAGGGTCGACGGCGTCGAGCGGGACGGCGTCGGCGGGTAACGCAGCGCCAAGCGGAGCGAACCCGTGACGGACGCTGTCGGCTTTGCTGGCCTACCGGAGCTTGGCGGCACCGAGCTTTCGGACGCCGTCTTCATCGCCAAGCAGATCATCATGCACGTCAGGACGCTGACGCATGTGAAGGTCACCGCCGTCTACCCCGGCAACTATAACCCTACGCCGACCTTCGTCGATGTGACGCCGGTCATCGATCAGGTCAACAGCGAAGGCACGCGGCAGCAGCACGGCACGATCTACCGCATCGCCGTTCCTCGTATCCACAATGGGTCGAGCGCGATCCTGATGGACCCGGTCGTCGGCGACGTTGGTCCGATGTGGGTCAGCGACCGCGACCACTCTCAAATGATTGCCAACAATGGCGGCAGATCAGCGCCGGGCTCTGGCCGGATCATGAGCTTGGCGGACGGCCTCTTCATGGGGAGCCTGTTCGCTCAGAACCCGACAAACTACACTGACCTTCGGAACGGCAACCACAATTCAACGTCGACGAAGGTCGTCTCGCACAACGTCAGCGGGCCGGACGCCAAGATCGCAGACACGGCGACGAGCGGCTCGACGACGAACACGAGAACTAACGATCCGAACGCCAAGTCAATCGTCGACCAGTCTTCGACCGGATCAAACGACGCCACGCACACCGTCGACTCGACGACGCCAAAGGTTCAGTCGATGGCGACCGACGGTGTCCACACCAGCTCGATTGACGTGACGCCAACGGCCGTAAGCATCGGTGGAGCGCTGGCGACGGCGGCGGGTGGGATCGGCTCATCGTCGGGCGGCGGAGGGACCGCCAATCTCGCGCCCTCCGACGGCACGACAACGCCGACAGCAGCGCAAATCGGCGGTCGGGTGTCGTCAGGCCTCCAGACGGTCACGGCAACAGGGGCGTGGCAGACTGTCGCGTCGATCCCGCTCACGGCTGGCTATTGGCTGATCTTCGCGAACATCAGCGTCTTTGCTGGCGGCGGCGGCGCGACCATGATCGAATTTGACGCCGTCATATCGACGACGTCGGGGAGCCCGTTGTCGATCTCAGGCGAAGTCGGCATCGCCTTTCAGGACATCAGCATCGTTATGGCCGCTGGCGACGGCTGGCAAAGCCCGCTCGGCGTCACGACGCTCACAATCGCGACGTCGGAAACGCTCTACCTCAACGTCTTTGCCGGGGCGAGCGCCGGGACGCTGTCGGCCGAAGGCATCATCACCGCGATCAGGATGGGATAGTCGCATGACCGCTTACGCCTCCCTCCTACTCGATCTCGTCAACTGGGACTTGTGCGTCGATGCATCGGGGAACATCGCCACCTGCCAAGAGCCCTATCGCCTTGCGCAGGACGCGGCGTGCCAGACCCGTCTTTGGTCTGGAGAGCTTCGCTACGACACGACGCAGGGTGTGAACTATTCCGGCCTGATCCTCGGCCACTGGTCACCGCCAGCGTTGATCAAGGCGAACATCGCGTTCGAGGCCATGCGCGCGACCGGAGTGGGTAACGCTCAGGTCTACTTCACGGGGTGGAGCAACGCGACGCGTAAACTGACAGGAGTGATCACGGTCGTCCCCGAGGAGACGACGCCCACGGGCGTGATCCCTCCAATCCCATTCTCCGTGTCGCCTGCGGTGCAGGCTTACTAACCGCCCTCTCGCGCGGGGAAGTGTCGGCGGGTCCGTCGCGAGACTCTCTCTCCCGCCGACAGCCCTTTCCGAAAAAAATCAGGAGACGATTATGGCTGGACCTACTCTGGTGACGAACCGCTCTGCCCCGCTTCTGGCTTCAGTCAGGCCGCTCGTTGCGTGGCCTGATCCGAAGGCGATGCCGCAGTTCTACGACGTCGCCGACGAGATCGCGATGGCGTTCAAGTCCTACGGCGTGACCAAGAACTTCATGCTCGGCGGCCTCGCTCGCGCAGAGCTGGAGTCTTCGCTGAGGCTCGTCGTCGTTGGCGACAAGGACGCGGCGCAGGGCCCGGCGCACGGCCTCTGGCAGTGGGACTTGGCTCGCTGTGCCGAGATTCACCAGCATCTCGACATCGACATCATCAACGGTGCCTCGGTCGAGGATCAGGTCAAGTCGGTCATGTGGGAGCTGGAGACGTTCCCCTACTACGGGCTGAAGCAGATTCAGGCCGCGCCGGACCCCAACACGAGCGGCATGATGTGGTGCGAGTTCTACGACCGACCCGAGCGGGCGGACGAGCCGACCCGCACCGGCATGGCGGCAGTCAGATGGGCCACGCAGTGGACGTTCCCCGGCTGGTGAGCCGGGTCTCAAAATCTACTCAATAATCACTCAGATTTGAGGATTGGCGCTTTATGGCGACCAACGTCCCGCCGCTTGTCTTCACGCCGACCGGTATCATCGCGCCGCTTGAGAGCGCGATTGAAGCTGGAGTGCAGGCCGACTTCCAAGCGGCCTTCACCGTCCTCGGCGGTCCTCCGCTCAACTTCACCACGAACACGGGCGCGAACACCAACGCGACACCGCAGTCGATGCTTGCCGACGCCGAGACGGCGATCATCGGACAGACCAACGACCTCTTCCTGCTCTACGCCAACCTGTTCGACCCGGCGCTTTCGTTCGGCAGGTTTCATGACGCCTTGGCGCGCATCTATTACATCACGAGGTTCTCCGGCACGCCGACGCTCGTGCTGGTGCAGTGCATCGGCGCGATCAACACCCAGATTCCTCTCGGCGCGCTGATTCAGGACATCAACGGATTTCAGTACGTCGCAACTCAGGCTGCGACGATCCCGTACTCCGGGTCGGTGATCATCCCGTTCGCATGCACGACGGTCGGTCCGATCCCATGCGCCGCCAATGCCCTATCGAGCGCAGATGGCGCAGAGATCGTGCAGACGATCTCCGGGTGGGACGCGATCTCGAACTCGGCGGCCGGGATCACGGGTCTCAATGCGGAGAGCGATCAAGCCCTCGAAGTCAGGCGGTACAATTCGACCGCGATCAACGCCCACGGGACCGAGCCTTCGCTGCGCTCGAACCTTCTCGCCGTCCCGGGTGTCATCGACGCCTATGTCGTTTCGAACAGGACGTCAGGCGTGACGACGTTCATGGGCGTCACCCTCGGGCCCTATTCGATCTGGATTTCGGTCGAAGGCGGAAGCGCTGCGGCAATCGCCGCCGCGATCCTCGCGCAAGCCCCGCCGTGCCCGATGAACGGGAACACGAGCTACACCATTCAGGACACGCAGCAGGGCCAGCAGGCTCCGTATCCATCCTACGTCATGACGTGGGAGACGCCGACGCCGCTGCCGATCATCGTCGCCGTGACGATTGCAAACCTCCCGAACATTCCAAGCAATGCGCAGTCGCTGATCTCGGCGGCCATCGTCGCCGCGTGGTCAGGCCTCGATCTTCAGGGCTACAATTCCGTCAGCCAGCCGGTCTACGGGCCGAGGGTGTCATGGCCAGCGATCTTCGCTCAACGACTTGCGAACGCGATCAACGCGTACACGTGCTGGGTCGGCATCCAAGTCGTCGCCGTTCAGCTCGGCTCCCCGAACGACGCCAACACCGTGACGCTCCAAGGCACGGTCGCGACCAGCGGTGGGAACACGACGCTGACCGTGACCTCGGTCTCGTCGGCCGGCATCGCTCCGGGCCAGTGGCTCGCGGATACGCTCGGAAATGTTCCGGGCGGAGTGCAGATTCTGAGTCAGCTCAGCGGCGTGGCGGGAGGTACCGGAACCTACGCGCTCACTGGAGCTGGCAAAATCTTCTCCATCGGCGTCAGCCAGACGATCTACTCGATCACGCCTCTCTCTGACGAAGAGTCGATCAACCTCAACCAGTTTCCGACGATCAACGCCGCCAACGTCGGTCTCGCCACGCAATGACCGACCCTTCAGGGCCGCAATATCCCAAGCCTCCGGGCCCGGGCTCAAATGCGCTTGGAACGTGGAACGTCGGCGTCAGTCAGATTGGGGACATCAAGCTCCTTCGAGCCTTTGATGTCATCACGTCGCAGTTTGGCAACTCGCCGATCATGGACAAGCTCATGGTCTCGACCAACGAGGCCATCGACCAGACGCTCAACTTCGACGCCTTCTTCGACGCCGTGGTCAACGTCGACACCGCATCCGGCTGGGGCCTCGACATCTGGGGACGCATTGTCGGCATCCAAAGGACCGTAAGCGTCCCCTCAGTCGCTCCGCCGACGCCATACTTCGGATGGACGCAGGCGAAGCAGCCGGGATGGAGCCAAGGCGCTCCTTGGTACTCAGGAGAGGGCGCTGCGGCTCCGATCATCAACAGCTACGTGCTGAGCGACTCACAGTTCCGAAGGCTGATCTACGCCAAGGCGCTCGCCAACATCAGCAACGGTTCGATCCAGTCGATCAACAAGTGCCTGTTCACGCTCTTCCAAGGGCGAGGCCGGTGCTGGGTGTCGCTGCTTGCAAGCACGCAGACCTACTTCGGGTGGACGCAGGCGCAAGCCCCCGGCTTCAATCAGGGGTCGCCGTTTTATTCAGGGGCGCTCCCGGCGACGACCTTGGGCCTCCAGTTCAACTTCACCTTCCCGCTCACGGCGACTGACTACGGGATGATGCTCTCCGGCGTCATGCCCGTTCCTCCGCACATCCCCACCGCAATCGTCTTCGTTTCCGCATAAGAGGGACCACCCAAAATGCTGGCCTCAGGCATCCCGACAAAGTTTCCTCTCTATTGGGCGCAGAACGCCTCGTCGAGCTACGTGAGGCAAGTCCCGTCTCCATCGCAGACCGGCGTCAACGTCCTCAACGCAAGCTTCAACGACGGCTTCCCTCCGGCCACGTTTCAGATTGGTGGAGCACCCGACGGCCGAGATGCGAACGGCGTCCTCCAGCAGCTCTCTCAGTGGGCTCAGTGGGATCAGGCGAAGGGCCCGGTCTATTGGGACTCGGCCTTCGCGACCGCAATCGGAGGATACCCGCACGGGGCGTTCTTGAACGCGGTCGGCATCGACGCGGGATACTGGTTCTGCACGGTCGACAACAATCTCACGAACCCTGACGCGAGCGGAGCCGGGTGGACGTTCTGCCAGTTCGGGGCGCAGTCCGGCAGGCTCCTGAAGACGACCGTCTACGCCATCGTCGGCGGTGTTCAGCAAGTCAGCGTCAACGGCGGCGCGTTCACGACGTCCGGCGCGACGGTGTTCACGAGCGGAGGCGGAACGAACGCTATCCGAGCGAGGGTCCAAGGCGGCGGCGGCGCAGGCGGCAGCGTGCCAGCCGGGTCCAGCTCTGGACCCACCGGCTACGCCAGCGGCGGCGGCGCTGGAGGTAATTACGGAGAGTCTTGGTTCACGACCGGCTTCACTGGCGGCATCGCGACCACCGTGGGGACTGGGGGGTCGCCGGGGGCAGCCGGTAACAATGCTGGCGGCAACGGAAATACCAGCAGCCTCGGCGCGCTCATGTCGATGGGCGGCGGGACAGGCGGCGGAAGCGGCGGAGCCTTCCAGAGCAACGACTGGACGACGTCAGGATCGGTAGGAACGCCAAGCGCCACCGCGAGTGGCGCGAACATCATGTCCGTTGTCGGGCAAGGCGGCTTCTTCGGTATGTTCGCCAGCTCGTCGGGGTGCACTCAGGGTGCAGCCATGAGCGGCGCGGGCGGGGACTCGTTCCTCGGGAGGGGTGGTTACAGCTTGGCGAGCCAGATTGGCCCAGTCGCCAGCCAGACGGGCGTTGCGGGAACGGGATACGGAGCGGGGGGCGGCGGCTGCTACGCCATCGGCGGAGGCAGCTCAGCTCGCCAAGGCGGAGCCGGGGCGGCCGGAATCATCATCATCGAGGAGTGGGCCTAAGATGCTCTGGCATATTGATCCAAACGGCGTCGTGGACGAGGCGGTTTCGTCCACGCATGACGAGAACGGCAAGCCGAGGTTCCACAAGGACTTCATCGAGAGGGTCGTAAACGACGGAGGGGCCGCTGGCGTCTCCATCGGATGGGTGTGGAAGAACGGGTCGTTCTCTCCCCCAGCGGCTCGCCAGTACACGCCAACACAGCTTCTCGACTACGGCTCCGACAAGGTCTCGTTGCTTCACGCCACGGCTCGACCATACGCGGTCTCTGGATTGAAGGAGCCGATCTTCGACGACATCGCCAATTCGACGCACGACGGCCTCAACAAGATTTACGCCGCACGGGACGTCATCGAGTGGCCCTTGTCCTACACGGACGAAAACTACGCTCGCCTTTCCCTGACCGAAGACCAGTTCACCGATTTTTACAAGCAGGCGGTCGCCTACTGGCAGAAGGTCTGGGGCTTCTACAACGACACCGTCGTCGACGCGGTCAAAGCGGGGAAGGTGAAGTCGCCCGAGGACATCGACGCGCTGGGGTGGCCGAAATGATCAAGCGCCGCACCGCGTCATTTCTTGCCGCCGCTGCGATAGCGCTTTCGCCGTTCTCGGCGGAAGCGAAGCGGGAGACGAAACCGCACATCGGTTTCCATCTCCCTCCGATGCACTCGCTGATCGTTCAGTCTGCGCCGATCTATCCATACTCGGCGCAGACTGTATGGACGCCCCTCCAGTGGGCGGCGATCTTCGCTGCGAAGCAGGACTGGCTCGGAGCGAACCCGTGCATCATCACCGGTTGCCAGATGCAGGGGAAGATTTACCTCAACCCCTCGACCAACGTCTTCGGAGCGAGCATCAACTTCTGGGGCGGACCTAGCGGAGGGACGCCGGGGGTCGCTCCTGCAAACCCTCAGCCGGGAGATATGTGGCTGACGACGGTCGGCCTCTACTACTACAACGGCTCAAGCATCATTGGCCCGCTCACGTCGCAGCCGACGCTGACATTCCCCGGAACGGTCGCGACCGGCGCGACAAGCGGCGGCGTCCTATGCGCAACGAGCACGACCGCCATCGCGATGAGCGGGCTTCTTCCGCTCAATGCGCTACTCGTTGGCGGCGGTGCCGGAGCCTGCCCAGCGAGCATCACCACGCCAGCAAGCGTCCTCGCCGCGCTTCAGCTCGTCACCAATTCCAATCCCGGTGGCATCCTCACATACGGGTCAGCTCCGGTCGCTGGACTTACCGGCATTAACGCGACCGTCCAGACCGACGTCGCGAACACGCCGAACACCGCGACCGGTCTCGTCGCCTACAATGGGGCGGCTGCGGGCAATCCTCCGGTCACCGTCAACTGCACCATCCCCGATGTCGCCGCAGCGTCGACGAACTGGTGTACATGGAAGTTCGCGAACACCGGCCTCGTTCAGCCGTTCTTCGACACGTTGATGGTGCAGACGCAGGCGACCTGCTCGACCACCTTCCCCGTTTATGAGGTCTTCGACGTAACGACCTCGACGGTGATCGGGTCGACCCTGACCGCCGTCAACGGCCTCGCCACGCTCTCGATAAACGCCGCCGCTGGGTCCGCCACTGACACCTTTGCGATCCGCGTCACGGTTCTCGGTAGCGGCTGCGGCGCGACCATCGCGAACGAGTTCAACACCATTTCTCTAACCCTCAGGGGAGGCTGATCCAATGGCCGGTCTTGCCGACTTCGCCGCTATGCGGCAACTGAATGACGCGCTCGGCGTCATCCCGCTCAACGTCGCGAGCGCGAGCCGCTTCGCCGCCCTCTTCGTCACGATGCCTGCCGACACGGGCGCTGGCGGAACGGAGGTCAGCGGCGGGTCATATGCTCGCGTCCAATTCGCAGGCACGATCACGGTCAACGGCTCGACAACGACCGCGAGCCCGACGCTGCATGTCGCCTCCGTCCCGGCGTGGCTTGCGGCCCTCGGGTCGGCGGCCAACGGCGCAGGCGTCAACGTCTATGACACGACCACCGGGCAGCAGATCGGCACCATCTCGACCTGCACGAGCGGCGGCACCACGATCACGCTGACCGCGAACGCGGCAAACGCCGTCGGCGCAACCGACGTACTCGCGTTCTCGGCCTTCTCTCCTGCGGTGGCGTCTTCCGGAGCCGAGCCTGCCACGACGCCTTGCTCCGCGACGCTCAACTCGCAGATCAACTACGCAGTGTCGAGCGGGTCGTGGGGCACGATCCCCGGCTTGGGCGTCTACGATGCGCTGACGAGCGGCAACCTCTATGCGTTCGACTACCTCAACCTGACCGGCGCTGGGAAGTATTCCCCCTGCTCGATCACGTCGGCTTCTCCCGGCGTCGTCACCTGCACCGACCAGACCTTCACCAACGGAAACTCGGTCGTCTTCTCGAACAAGATCGGCGGTTCTCTGCCGACGCTGTCGAGCGGTTCGTGGTCTGGACTGCAAACGGTCGCTGGCGTCTCTGGGAACACCTTCAACGTCGGCCTCAATACGACGTCCATCGGCGACGGTTTGGTGCGCCCCGTGACCCCGCTGACGGTCGGAGCCAGTCCGACCAACGTGTTCTTTCCCTCGTCGTCAATCGTCATGGCAGCAGCGTAAGAGAGAGACCGATGGTTTCAAGACTTCTAACCACCGTTCCCGACGTCCCCGACGTCCCCATCGAGATGGTGGCTTTCGACGTCGGCACGGCCGCGTGGCAGATGTATCTCGCCAAGGCCAGACGCGACAAAGGCATGATCTCGGACAAGGAGATGGCCGTCGTCGAGCGCGTCGCCGGGCCGCTCGCGAAGCGATCCTATTCAATGTTCAATCCCTTTACCGGCGAGCGCAAGCGGGTGACCGTGTGACCTACACGTTGATCCACAACTCCGACAATTCAATCGACACCGGCTCTGTCATCCTCGATGCCGACGGGTCGACGATCCTCAACTGGCAACCGGAGTGGCAGACCTACCGCGCATGGCTCGCGGACGGGAACACGCCGACGACTCCGCCGCCGATCCCGCAGCCCATGCCCGTGGACTTTCTTCAGTTCATGTCGCTCCTGACCGAGCAGGAGCAGGCGGCGCTGATCTCATCCAACGACATCCAGACGAAGCTCTTCGTTGCCGAGGCGGAGGGAGCCGGAACAATTGATCTGGCTGACCCTCTCGTCGTTCAGGCGGTCGAGTACGTCGCATCGCTCGGGCTGATCTCGCCAAGCCGCGTGTCGGCAATCCTCAACAATCAGCCGCCATCGTAAAGGAGAGCGCCTATGGCCCTTTATAGCGTAGCAAACAGGACGACCTCCGGGACCACCGCCACCGCAGCGGAGGAGGTCATCGCCGGTTCAACCGTCGAGCATAAGATTTTCGAGCTTGGCCTATCGCTAGTTGCCGCGACGGCGAGCACTTACGGATTCGGACGCCCCGGAGCGACCGGGGTCACCCCTACCTCTCCCATCAACCTCCTCGCTGAGGATGGAGGCAACACGTCGGGTTCGACGGCGGGGACGAGCCAAGCCGAAACCGCAATCGCATGGGGCACTGGGCCAACTGTTCCCGCAAACTTCGCGAGGCGCGCCAGCTTGCCTGCGACGGTTGGCGCTGGCCTCATCTGGACCTTCCCGCGCGGCTTTATCACGCTCAAGACTCTCTCGACGGTTCTCTGGAATCTGGCGACCAATTCGGTCGCGGACTGCTGGGTCGTCGTCGACGAGTGACATGCAGTGGCGATCTATAGCCTCGCCTTGCGGCAGACCTCGGGGTCCTTGGCGTCAGTCGGCGAGCTGACGGCCGGCGCGAGCGTTCAGCATGGCGTCCTTGAGGTCGGGATCAGCCAAGTATCGAACGGCTTCGGCATCATCGGACTCGGCCGCCCTAATACGCAGGGCGTGAGCGTCACGGGAACGGCGCTTTTGCCAGAGGACGGGGGGAACACGTCAACCTGTCAGGCGAAGGCCGCGATCACTTGGACGACAGCGCCGACTCGACCGGCTGGGTTTATGAAGAAAGCAGCCCCAGCTTTCGTTGGCGGTTATGTGTGGGCGTTCCCGCAGCCAATCATCTCCCAGCCCGGCGCGTCGGTCGTTCTATGGTCATTCGAAATTCTGGCGAACGTCGATTTCTGGTTCGTGATCGACGAGTGAGGGGCCATGTCGCTGTTTTTTGCCAATGCGATCAGCCTCGGGGGCGAGGCGTTAATCTCGGGCGCGTTGCTGCCCTATTGTTTTTTGGAAATTGTCGCGCCGCCGACAGGGCGGGTGCTGCTCAAGAAGATTTCCTTCAACAGTGCTGGCGCGGCGGCGCGGTCTTACACCTACGGGCTCGGCAACCCCGCAGCGGCCGGGATTTCTCCGAGCATGACGTGGCCTCTTGTCGCGGCTGATCCGTCTACGCCTGTCCCATCTCTCACCATCGCAACCGCATGGGCGGTCGAGCCGACACAGCCAACAAAATTCTTCCGCCGACTCACCGACCTTGCGTCGCAACCTGATCCGGGGTGGAATTTCCCGCAGGGCCTTGGCATCTACAATGGCGAGAGTCTGGCGGTGTGGGTGACTGGCATCAGTGGGTCTTCCAATCGCGTCAACGTTGGCTTTTCGCTGGAGATCGACGCATGAGCGCTTTCATCCTGCAGTCCCTCGGTGGGCTCCTTGGAAGGGATTTCGGCTTCAACGACGATTCGTTGCAGCCTGCCGACTACAAGCTCACGCCGACCGTCCCTGACGCATCGATCCCCGACGAGGTCGACTATCTCTGGCCTAGGTCTTCGTTCGGCATGATGAACTCGGCGACCGCCGCCGCCCCTCTCAACAACGCCGCGCCTCAGTATTGGGAGTGGGGGTATTGGCCTGCCGGGTGCAGCCGCCGCGTCGTCATCACCGGCATTGTGCAGACGTCGGGCGGCTCCCCGGTCTCAGGCGCTACGGTCGTCCTCTTCAACACGGCGACAAACCTGCCTCTCGACAGCTTTGTTTCACGGTCGGACGGCTCCTATGTCCTCACCGACCCGTATGCAGCTCCCTGCTACGCTGTCGCCTATCATCCCGGCTCCCCGGACACGGCGGGCACGACCGTCGACACCCTGACCGGGTCGTAAGCAATGTCGACGCCGATCTACCTCGGGACGGGGGCGTCGCCGTCGACGACGATTGTCCTCACCGACCCGACGAACCCCGGCTCCTCTTCCTCGGGGGCGTCGGCGGTGTTGGCGGCGACCTCTCTTCGGGCTGCCCCATCGGTCAAAATCGCCATGGCGTCCATGATCACGGCGGCGTCGAGATCGGCGACGGCTCCATCGCTCCGGACGTCGGCGGCTTCGAGGCTTCTCGCCGCAACTGGCGGCAGGTTCGCCAACAGTCTGAAGATCGGGTCGGCGTCTCGTGTTCTGAGCGCGGCAAGGGTCGCCAGCGCCGTCGGCGGCTCGGCGGCTATCGGGGCCTACTCCCGGCTTACCACTTCCACTCGCCTCGGTGCAGCGCCGTCGGCCCTATCCGCCATAGCGGCTCGAATTGGCGCGGCCTCGGTTGACACGGCCGCCCCCAAGATTGCGACGTCCGTGGCTGTGAGGATCGCCGCCAGCTCGATGTCGAAGGCGGGGGCCACGGTCGGGGCCTCGGCCGCCGCGAGGATCGCCTCCGCCTATAAGGGCACCCTTGCAGTGGCCTCCAGAGCCTCTGTGGCGGCCTTCTTCGAAACCGGGGCTGGGACACGGGCCGGACCCTCCGTGCGCTCTCAGGGGGCTTCTAGGCTCACCACAGCGGCATCCGGACGCTTCTCCCCCGGTGGACTGATCACGTCGGTAGCCGCCTATGCGCGGCTCACCCTCTCCGGCTCCATCCGGGCGGTCGTCGGAATCTTCGTCCAGCCGCCGAAGTTTGACGCGGCCTTCGCCCTGAACGGGCCGCCCAACGTCGCGAGCCTGAACGCCCCGGTCGCATCGGTGGCGCTGTCCTCCCCTCCGTCAGTCACCAGCCTTGGGGCACCATGATGGCCTTCTGCGGCAAATTCACTCCCGTCGTGAACGGGGAGACCAAGAACTTCTCCCTCAACTTCGCGAACGACCTTGCGGCTCAAGGCCCTATCCCGGCCGACACAATCGCCTCGATCACGTCGGTGACCCTCATGGACCCGAGCGGAACGGACACGAACCCGGCCGCCCTCTTGATAGGTTCGGCCGGGATAAACCTGACGACGTGGGTCACACAGAAGATCGGCGGCTCCAGCCCCGGCTTCAACCCGGCGACGCCGTTCTACGTCTTGACCATGACCGTGCTCACGACCGGAGGCCAGACGCTGATCCTATCCGCCAACATCCCGGTCGCGACGTAGCGACAATCTGAGGAATCTGACATGATCTCCAAGCGAATCACTTCCATGACAGCACGTTCAAAAACCATGAGAGCCATCGTCCTTGTCGGGGCGGTGGCTTTTCCGTTCTCGGCCTTCGCCGCCGATTGCTCCGGAACGATTGCGACCGGTGGAACGTCGCAGGCGCTCAATCTCCCGGCGACGCTGCGCGTCGTCAACGGGCTCCGCGTCTGCAACCTCGATACGACCGAGCCTCTTTGGCTCAACATCAACGGCACCGCCGTGGCTGCGACGCAGGGCAGCGTTCCCCTTCAGGCTGCGGCGGCCTCGTACACGGCGGCCGGAGGGTGCTTCGACCTTCCGACGGGCTGGACGCTGCTCCCCGGCGCGGCAAGCGTCGTCGCTGCGACGCTGGGCCACAAGTACACTTGCTGGTGGAGGTAAGTCCCTTGACGACCTACCCGATGCTCACGGCTCCGTGGCTTCCTCTTCTGGGATGGAAGCCGAGTCCGAACTTCAGCGCCCGCATCGGCAGCGTGATCGACATGATCGTGCTGCACGACATGGAGGGCTATCAGAAGCCGAGCGAAGAGCTGTTCGAAGAGACCTCGTCGCATGTCTCGGCGCACTTCACCATCTCGTCCGATGGATCGACCATCGACCAGATGGTGGCGATCAAGAACAAGGCTTGGCATGCCTGCGACTACAACTCTCGCTCCGTCGGCATCGAGATGGAGGGGTTCTCCAAGAACAACTTCCCGAGCGTCGAACTCGTCACCGCCGCCCGCCTTGTCGCCCACCTATGCAAGAAGCTCAACATCCCAATCAAGTATTCGAAGGGCGGCGTCGGTCCCGGCATCGCGTCGCACTGGACGCTTGGCGCGGCTGGGGGCGGTCATAGCGACCCCGAGCCCAACGACGCCTTCATGATCGCGTTCGTCGCGCTCGTGCAGACAGAGTCTGACGCTGGGCGCTTCCCGATTCAGTACGACCCGGACACCGGCCTCGTCTCAAACCCCGACGCGCACGACCTGACAAAGACGCTCGGCGTTCAGGAGGCTCTCGCGTCGCTCGGCTTCAACATTCAGGCCGACGGTCAGATCGGGCCTGAGACCGAACGCGTCATTGGCAACTTCCAGATCATCGCCGGACTGCCCACGCGTCCTCGCGGACTGATCGACGATGCAACCCGCGCCGCAATCCAGAAGGCGCTCACCGGAGGTTAAGCAATTATGTCTTGGCGTATTAATGTCGACCCGAAGGTCGCCGGGGCAATCGGCCTTATCATCACGATCATGACGGTCGTCACTCAGGTGCCGTTCCCGCCCGAAGTGCCATCCTACATCTCGACGTGGATCAGCGACTGGGACACTTGGTTCCTTAAGATTTGGACGCCGGTCGCTGCCTACCTCGCGCTGTCCAGCTCGACCTCGCCCGGCCCGCTCTCCGCCGACCGGCTGGCTGAGTCCAACGGTCAAGTCCCTCCCTCACAGGTGAAGTCATGATTGAACCTCTCAACATCGACGCCCAAGACGCTCAGGGGCGCAAGGCTTCGATCACGATCTCGATGCTGTCCAACGACAGCGTCGAGCTGAGCGTAACCGACGCCGGGTCGGACAACCTCTACACCCTTACCGGCGTAACCTCGGACGGACCCGGCGTTGCGCATGGGACCACGAGCGTCTGGGGGCAGCACCCAGCGATCCATCTGGCGATCATGCCGGACGCCTTCCACATTTCTGTCGACCACATGTGGTTCGCGCCCTCCCCAATGGTGTTCAAGTCCGACGCAGCTACGCTCGCCAAGGCCAAGGCGTGGCTGACCGCCGCCGCCTTCCCCTACGCATCGGCTTAAGGCGGTGATCAGGCTCATCCTCCTATCCGCTGCGCTCACCCTTTCGGGGTGCGCCTCGAATAACATCGCCGCCGATATCGCGGCGTGCGTCATCAACGTCTGCAACTGAGAGAGGCGTCCATGGTCAACAAGTCAATTGCGCGCCGCTGTATGCTCGTCGCCAGCGGCCTCGTACTTACGTTCATCCTGTGCGGTCAGTCGGCCCCATCGGGCTGCTCTGATCAGCAGCAGGCGGTCGTGGCAGACGTCGCCGCCGTGGCGAGCATCATCTGTGCAGGGATCGCTACCGAGCAGTCGTCCGGCCTCACGCTCAACTCCACCGCGAAGGCCGCCATCAGCTCGGCCTCGGCCGCATGCAACGCGACGGCGCAGGGCACGAACCTGACGACCGCATCGACCACGGCCGCGATCTTCTCGGCCGCTGTCGTGCTTCAGCAATCCGGCGTGCTCAAGAACATCAAGTTCAAGGCCGAGAGCTACGACGTGAAGCTCGCGATGACGCGGATCGGCATGTCGAAGAGCGACATCAGCTACATCATGGCGCACAACATCGCCCGGTAAGGGACGACGCCGATCCTTCCAGCTCTAGCCGCAATCCCCGCCGCCCTCGCGCTCGCAAAGCTCGTGGGCGGCGGGGCCGTTTTTGGGCTCATGCGTGACGTCTTCACCGCCGCGCATGACCCGCGCAACCTCGGCAAGGACGCGGTCGTGATCCAAGACGTGATCTCGATTGCGGTCCCGGCTCCCTACAGCGGGCTCATCAACACCGGCATCTCCGCCTACGTCGTCTGGGTCAAGCTCTCCGGTGGCGGCACGATCTCAATCGAGTATTATCCAATTCGAAACGGCCAGACCTCGCCGACGCATCATCGCGGCCGGGTCGGCTAACCTCAGGAGGCGCGCATGTGCGACTACTCACTCGAACACCTGACAACGATCAAGGCTGAGCCGGGCATGGAGATTGCGCTCCACAAGTTCGTGACGGGATCAACAGGCTTCGTCAGGCATGCCGACTTGGTCGCGTATCGAGGGTCGATCCACCACGCGAAGAGCGAAGGCGGATTCCGCGTCGACCAAGGCCTCTGCCCGGTTTGCGTGAAGCCGGGAACGAAACTCACCCTCGGTCGCCCATGCCGTCCAGTCGAAACGGTCACGTTCGAGACCGACATGTCGACTCCGGCATACGTTACCCACATTCACCGCGACGGCGTCAGGTTCGCCGACGGGAGCTTCCGGCTGCTCGGAGAGCTTCCGGAGAAGACGTGGGCCGTAGTGGTCGACGTCGCGGTCGAGGCGCTCGCCGAGCTAGCGCGGAAGCCGGAGAGCTTTCCTGACGATGGCGTCGAGGTCGGGGGCTTGCACGAAGTTGCGAGTGAACCCGTATAGCTCGCTGAGCGCTACCTCCAGCTCGGTGATCCGCGCGTAGACACCGTCGTTGTACGCGTCGAGGCCACGCTGAGCCTCGTGCGCGATGCCGTTCCACTTGTCCACCTGAACCTCACGCGGCTTCGATGCGACCATGGCGAGTATCTCGCCCCGCATCGACTGCGTGAGCGCATAGAAGCGGCCGAGCTGGTCTTCGAGCACGAGCACGCGCTTCGCCATCGCGGCGTGGTCAATCTTCATCAGGTCGGCAAGACGCTGAGCTTCGTCGGTCATTGCTTCTCCTTCACGAGCGCCAGCCGACGCTCAATCGACGTAGCAGGATCGCCCATCGGTAGGCCGCGTTTGCGAAGAGCGTCCATGCAAGCAAGTTGCTTCAGGGTGACCTCGACCGCTCCGGCCTCGATAGCTTTCAACCGCAGCGTCATCGACACGTCGTAGTGGTCGCCCTGATACCATCGGCGCGAGAGCCTTATGGTGTCGGCCATCGCATGCAGCTCGGCCTCGGTGTCGGCGATCATATGTGACATCTTGTACATGCGACCACCGCGCTTGAACTCGCCCACCGGATACTTGAACATGTCGTCCACGTAGACGGTCATGCTCCAGCCTCTCCAGCGGATTTAAGCAGGGCGTCGATGCGTTCCAGTTTTTTGGCAACGAAAGGATTGCGGCTTGCCGGGAAGCCGTCAATGACAGCCTTGGCCACAAAATGTCGCGCCTCTTTCAACGCCGCCACAAGCTCGGCATTTCGCGTCTTGGCGTCGTTCCAAAGGCGGAGCGTGTCGGCGTGAGCGGCTTCCTCGTCCTCAAGAGTCGCGACTGCGGCATCGCGTTCCGCCACAAGCTCGGCATAGCGGGCCGCTTGGAGGGCCTTCGTGGCTCGGTAGCAGCACAGATCGCGCCAATCGTCATCCGCCCGCTCCCACGAGTAAGTATGGCGAGCTTCTTTTTCGACCTCACCGATAGCGCGGCCCACACGCTCCACGATGGTGGTGCTCAGTTCATCGGTCATGGGAGGGGGCTTTCGGTTGGGCTAAAGACCGGGTGATTTCGGCCCACTCCTCGGCCAATTCCGCGAATTGGCCGACTCCGAACCAGCACAAGATTTGGTGGAACGGCTTTCGCCGATCTTCGTGGCGAACTGCCCAGCAGCGACCATTTGATTTTCTCAGGATGTGCGGCTTCATCTCCTTTCCTCCTTCATGCGAGCGCTCATAGTCGAAACCCGGCATTGTAAAGGAACATCGCTAGGCACAAGACTAGCATGGCTGCGATTGTCAATTTGTTCATTACTCTTCGCCCTTCATGCGAGCGCGGATGGCGGTGGCGGCTCGTCGGAGCGTGTCCGCGTCCCAGCGATGTTGGCTGATTTCGTCTTTAACATTGAAATCTTTATAGTCTCGCTCCATCTGCGATGCAGATTCCTCGTGCTTGTCTGCCTCTCTATTAAGCGTCTTCGCCGCCTCCTCCATTCCCTCGGCGCGAGCTTGGCGAAGGGCATTATTGTGCGCTTTAACAATGGCGATTGCGTTGCGATCATCAATCGCAAATGAGATTGCAGCGGGGCCATTGGGGTTATCGTGCCAAGGGTGGTCATTGCTTGGACTCGGTGGGCGATCAATGATGAACAGCGCATCGTTCATCGAGCCGATATGCCACTCCCGCGCCCGTTCCTCGTCGCCCTGCGTTGGTGGGGGAGGGGAGGCGCGGTCAACAGCCGCCAGATAGGCGCACCCAGCGTGCGCGCCAGTTGAGTCAACAGGGCCGCAATAGCCGCATTTGTTGCACGCTCCCTGCGTTGGCGGGGGAGGGGCGCGACGACATGCTTGCGGCCCTTGTGCGCTGTAGCAATCGCATTCAGGATGACGGCAGGGCGTCGGTCGGCCTTCCTGCGTCTGCTCGGCAGCCGCGCACATTTCGTAGCGCGCCTCCCCGCTGGTGGGTTCTGCGGGGTCAGTCCAGCCGGGGCGCTCTAGCGGCGCAAACGGATTTGTCGGATCGCGCTCCGCCTCCCCGCTGGCGGGTTTTGCGATGGCGGCGCGGACGGTTGCTCCGCCCCGCTTAGCGAAAGTTCCAAAATGAAAGGACGCATTGTTCAAGACGGTTTTCGCGTGCGGGTCGTTCATACGCGCCGCCTCGTCGCGTAGCCAAGAGACAACTAGCTTGATCCCGTTTCGTCTACCGTCTTGCCACTCACGAGAATGACCCCGGCCTCGCTCTTCCTCAGTTCTTGTCATGTTAGGCTCCGGTGGTCGCTACGCTAGTCACGGCTCGATCTGAAGTAGCGTGTGCCGACTTCTCAGCCTCGATTGCCGACATATCCGGCTCCCCGCGCTGCGTGAACGCCGGGTGGAGCGCTGGAGCCTGACCGGTCGCCATGGCGTCGTCGACTGCGAGCAGGGTGTAGAGCCTGCTCATGTCGTCTGGGCTTGGGAAGTTCCTCCCAGCTTCCTGCATGGTCATGATCCAAGCTGAGGCGACCCGCGCATGGCGGATGTTTCGCCAAGCCACCGGGTCCAGCGGACGAACCCCGGTTGCCGATTCGATTGCATCCCTTACCTCGGCCAAATAGGCCTCCTTTGATTTCTTGTTGGCGGCGTCCGTCGGCGACGGCCCGTAGGCGTCTTCCAGCGGCGACGGCTCGACATCGACGCGCTTGAACGCCTCGCGCAGTCGATCAGCCGCTGGCGTAGAGCGCCCCTGCTGGAGCGCGGCGACGTCATCGACAGTGGGACGCTTAGTGATCAGTGGCATCTTTGATCTCCTTCCAAATTGAGAACCCGGTTTTGTTGCGCCTGACGAAATAGAACTGACCTCCCTTGAGGCGGACGCCCATGTCCTTCTGGTCTGGGTTCTTGGCGCACTGATCCTGCATCGAGCGAACGACCCTCTCGACGTCGGCGAGGTCGCTAGGGCTGTCGATATGAGAAATGATCCTCACTTGATCCCGTACCTCCGAGCGATCTCCGACACGCCGCTGGCGACAGGACGCGGCGGAGGCTTCTCCTCCCTTGGCCTCTGCGCGATCTTCTTCTTCGGCTCGTCTTCAGCGCCGATATGCTTCGCCCGGGCGCGGGTCGCCTTTGCGCCCTCGCTGTTCTCCTTCGCCGTCTTCGCGACGTGCGCGTCGCTCTCCTGAAGAGCTGGCGCGAGATTGCGCTCGCGGTTCTCTCCACCGTCGGCGAGGCGCTTGACGTGATCGCACTGCCACTTGTCCTTCACGCCGATCTTGCGACCGGTGATGTGGCAGACGCCCTTGAACCGGTCGAACACCCTGACGCGCACAGCCTGAGGCGGGCGCGAGTCCGGCGTCTTCCCGATCCACTCCTTGACCTTTCGACCGCCGTAGGGCGAGTCGATCATCGGCGGCTTCTTCATGACTGAATGACCACCGGACTGACGCTCCACGAGCCGCTCACGCCGCTCCGCGCGCGATCAAACGCGGCGCTCGACGATGCAAATAGCTCCGGCGCTTTCCCGAAGACCGTGAGCATGTAGACGATCTTCGGAGATGGGTCGGGAGCCGCCGCGCCCGACCATCCTGACCGCCCTTTCTCACTACCGCCACCGCCTCCGGAGCTAACGCTCGGATAACGACCTTCGATGTTCAGATGCGTCACGTCTCCCCTGATCGTCAAATGGGTCACGTTCCCGTTGATCTTCAGGTGGACGACGTTGCGGTCTATGGTCGTGCTTGTGACAGTGTCGCTGTTCAGATTCATTCCTTCCTCCTTCGATAGAACCTGCCATCGGGCTTGATGATCAGGTCGCCGTTCGCCTTGGCTTCGAGCAACCTGTCAACCTTGGCTCGGGCTGCATCCATAACCTCGTCGGTCATAGTCTTGGCCAGCATGGACGTCACCGAGAGAAGGATACCGACATCCGCGACCTCGCCAACGATCTCTTCGTGCGATGCAATGCGCTTTTCGTCGTATGTGCGCGACAAGTCCTTCACCTGCTCGTTCTTGAGGGATTCGCCCACAGAGATGTTGACATCCTCAGCGGACGCCCCGCATGCCATCGCAAGCTCGACCGCTTCTTCCATAAGGCGAAGCGCAAGCGCTCGCGGAGCTGGCGTGTGCGGAGGTTCATAGATCGACAATACCCGGCTGGCTTCATCGAACGGGGTTGTCTGTCTTGAGGTATTGTTCATGGCGTCACCCTTTCGGAGCAGGTCTTCCTTTGTTCGAGCGCCATCCTGAGCCACGCTAGGTCCATCCAAAGGCGCTCCGCCACGGCGGTGAAATTTCGTCCCGTCACCATCCGTTCGATTTCTTCGGTCTTTTGACGCAAACTGTCGTACAGAGCCGCCTGCTCTCGCTGCTCTCGCTCCTGCTCTCGCTCCTTACGCACTGCCCCTGTCACCCGATAGACCTTGCTGAGCTTAAGGTTGAACTTCGCGGAAAGCTCCTTGCCGGTGCCCCCGAACTCCTTGAAGTGGGCTCGCAGTTGTTGCGCCCTATCGTTCTCCGCCGCCCAGTCCCGTCTCTCCTGCTCAGTAAACCAGTAGGTCACGGCGTCACCTTGTGTCCCGTTCTCCCAAGCAGCCCGGCGTCGAGCGATCCGCGCAAGTGTGGGTGCCACCAGTAGACGCCGCTCGACCTCACCTTGAAGTGTCCGCGCACGATGTGCCGCCTAATGTCGGCGTGCTCAGCTCTTCCGTCGGCCAAGGCCCGCTCGGCCGCCTGACTGACCTTGATCCGGACCTCGCTGTAATCGACAAGCGGTAGGTCGCCTCTCTTCATGCGAGCCCGGTTGAGCTTCTCGGGGGCCTTGACCTCTACGGTCTCAGCTCCGTTCTTCGCGTTCATCAAAATGAGGGAGCCGAGAACGATACCCATCTCGCTCTCGACGTCGGCCCGAAGAGACTCAGCCTGACCTGACGTCTTGACGCTATCAACAATCGAGGCTTCCACAAGATCGTTTATGAGAGCCTCGTCGACCACGTCGCCGTGGATCATGGTCCTGAGGTCGTCCATGGCTTTGTTGTCTTCTTCGCTGACATCGGGGTTATAGCCGTTGCCGCGCATAAGAATCGGGAAGCCTGTCTTCGGCCGTCGCCCTGCAACGGTGTCGACGCACGCTCTTGTCACCGATATGCCGAGATGCGAAGCGTCCTGTAGACGACGCGGAATCTTGGAGATCATGTCTTCGCCGGTCTCATCGATCACCATCCTGCGATGCTGCGTCGGATTGAACTTCCAAGCCGTCATCACGGTGTAGGCCGAGCAATCGTCCTCGGTCGCCTCGATCAACATTCCGACGCTATCGGTCGCGATCTGGCCGGGTTTGACTTCACCGCCGTAGCGTCCATCCCTCTCGAACCAGCACGCCCCGAACGGCGGCCGAGCAAACGACAGCGCCGAGACAAGCGACGACGGCTTCGAACGCATCACCGAGACGCAGGTCTCCGCCACGTCGTTCGTGATGAAGAACTTCTGCGCGGACTTGATCCTCTTCGCCATCTCGACGATGTGCGACATGCCTCCGTTCTTCCCTTCCACCTTGAGCTGAGCGGCGGCCGAGATGAACGCGTCGGCGAGCGTGGCGCGGACGGGCTGGGTCATGACGCCCTGTAGATGCGTAGGCGGTGGTCGAGAGGGCAGCGCCAGTATCCTCCGCCGCCCTGCCTCCAAGCTGGCTCTCTGCATATCGGACACGGTCGGCGCTCAGCCGCGCGCTCTTGTTCGAGGCTGAGCTTGAGCTGCATCCTGAGATTGAAGCGGCCTCTCTTCTTGGCCCACGTCGCCGAGTCCCTCCAACAGCCTGAGCAGTAGAGGGACGCTCCGCCGCAGGGGTGAGACGAGCGCTCGGCCGGATCGCCGCATGAGAGGCACGGCGTCATCGGTCCTTGATCGCCTCCGCCTGCCGCTCGCGCCAGCCGTTGGCGTATTCGTCGCGGAGCCACTGCTGGTCAGGACCGGGGTAGAGCTTCGAGCCGTGGTTGACCGGAAGGTTGTTGAAGTAGCCGCGTCGACCCTGTTTCCTAGCCTCCGTCGCCAGAGCCACCTTGTCGGACGGGTCGACCGCCCCTCCAATGGGCTCAGGAGCCTGCTGGCTGGATTCGGCCGTTTCTGGGGCTGAGGTAGCGGCCGGGTCGCTGGAGGCCTCTGGCTGGCCTTCCTTGGCCTTCTTCTTGCCCTTGCGAGTAGCGGGCGCGTCAGGTTGTGCGGCAGACGCGCCCGCCTCAGCCGGGCCTGCGGGGGTTGCCGACCCGGCCGGACTGATACCGTCGATAGTAGCAAGGGTTTCCTCGGCGTTGAACCCGGCGCGCTTGAGGGCTTCCGGCTTGAGCCGGGAGGATAGGCCGTCCGACGCCTCCTGCGCGAGCGCGGCAGACTCATATCGGTCGGTCCGGGTCCAGCCATGCTCCTCCATCTCGTCGGCCGAGTAGACGCCCATGAGAACGTCGGGGAAATAGATGCGGGCGAAGTCTCGGCTCGTGTCGTAAAACAACTGGACGTCGGGCTTCGTGACCCAGAGGGGCGAGCCCTTGACCTTCACCGTCTCGCTGCCGTCATTGCCGACGACGATGCTGATCCGGAGAGCCTTCTTGCGTTCGCCAAGCGTCGGGCTACGGTGGGAGACGACGCGCCCCGGCGATCCGTCCCGGTTCCTGATCTGGCCGCTCACGATGCAGACGCGGCTGTCGCCCTCGCCCTCGTACTCGACGAGAAGGCGATCCATCAGCGGGGCTCGCGACTCGATGATCGCGTGGACGAGCTGGCTCATTGCCGCGATCTGGACTTCTTTGCCGTCGCTGCTCGTCACGGCGTAGAGCTGACGCGCGACTTGGAACGGCGACATGCGCCACTCCTTCGCCATCACGAAGACGGCGAGGCAAGCGCCCGGCTGCTCGCGCATGAACGGGGCGATCATCGGACCGGCGCGAGACATGACCTTGGCGACCTCGATGGCCTCGGTCCAGTTCGCGTCGCCGATGCCTCCGCTCTTGTCGCTAATCGTGACGCCGCTGGCGTCGTGCTTCGGCGGGAGCAGCTCTGTGCCGGTCGTCTGGTCGGTCATTTTCCCTTCCCTCACACTTCAACGGCCGATGAGATCGGAGCACGGGGCCGGTGCGCTACCCCGAGCCTCAGCAATCGCTTATCATCCATGACCCTGCCTGTCGGAGGCTTGGTCCTGTCTCGCTTTTCAGACCTCAACCTGTTGGCGATCAGCGACGCGGTAGGCTTCCTGCCTCTGTCAGCGACCTGCGCTGCGGCGGCCTTGTAGTCGACGGGGCCCGTCAGAGGCGCTACGGCTTTGACGACTGGCGCTACAGAAACGTCGACCCTGCACCCGCACGATCCCCAGCCTACTGCGTTGCACTTTACGCACCTGAGTTGCAGGGAAATTGATGTCGCCATGTTCACGTCAATAGCCTTTCTTCGATCTCTCGAACTCGGTCGCTGATCCTCAGCGTGCGCTCGGCGCTCTGCACTCCGCCCGGTCCGGGCCAGACGCCAGTGTTGAACGCCTTGACGAACCTATGCATGGCAACCTCGTTGAGTCGACGGCCTCGTTCGAGATCGTCGTCGTGCAGCCGGTAGAGGAACGGGCAGAACGGCCGGTCGCTCTCGATGAAGTAGAGGCTGAAGCTCGCCATGCGCTGACCGGTGATCGCGCGAAAGCCTTCCCCGACCATGGCTCCTTGTTGGTGGTAGCGGTACTCGGACACGGTGCGCTGGACGTCGAGCGCCGCGACCGATGTTGTGGTCTTCAGGTCGACGACATCGGCGCTGTCGGTCGGGATTACGTCTGGGCGTGCGAGGCACCAGACGCCGGTCGCCTTGTCCTGCCACGCCAGCGTCAGTTCGATGACGCCGTTGAGCGCCCCGGCCTGAACCAGAGGTTGCTTCGCAAGCGACATCGCCATGCCGCGAACGCGCGCCATGCCGTCGCTCGTCAGGATGGTGAGGCCGCGATAGTGCTGGTCCTCGATCCATTTCTGGCACGAGTGCTTGTTGCCGTTCCACGGACCCATGGTGCCCTTGGCGTCGGGCCAGACGTCGCCATCATGGCGCACCACGTACTCGCTGCTGAAGAGCGGCTCGCGCAAGAGAATGTGATGCGTAGCGCGGCCGAGGATCAGTGACTCGGTCTCCTTCTGGGCGTCCGGATCGTGCTTCGGGTTGAGCGGCCACTGATCCCAGAAGTGCGCCTCGCTCTTCGCGAGGATCGTGCGCAGCCCGCTCGAAGACACGGACGGGCCGACGCATAGGTTTCCTGAGTGGTAGTCCTTGAGCGGAACGCCGGAGTAGAACCCCGGCTTCGAAATCTTCTTGCCGTCCCACTGGATGATGTTCATTTCTTCGGCGGCTTCTTCAGGTTCGCTTCGCCAACCTCGCGGCCGACACCTAACGCGAGGATGAGCGGCCAGAACATCAGGAGGGAAACATAAACAAAGGCCTTTGCCGCCATACTGAACGATGACATCTTATGGTACTCGTGTATCACCCCGCAGAGGAAAACCCCCGCGAGGAAATAGAGCCCAATCGCCAACTCAA
>Ga0265338_10000385_pt1 | contig 79013 bp, 71 predicted proteins | sample 42126metaG_FD_193579 | JGI IMG/M metagenome (GOLD analysis project Ga0265338, IMG submission 193579) | Rhizosphere microbial communities from Carex aquatilis grown in University of Washington, Seatle, WA, United States - 4-21-26 metaG | ecosystem: Host-associated > Plants > Roots > Rhizosphere...
CATGTTCAAGGCGATCGGACGGCTGCTCAGCCGCCAAATCGGGAAAGCCGGTACGCAGTTGCGCGTTGAGTCGACGGTAAAATGCCACCCGCTGCGCCTCGTCGGGTGCACCGCCCAGGTAACGGCCGACACGATCCGCCAACGGCGCCCCAACGGCGCCATCGACAAAGGCCTGGATATCGACTTCGGACAGGCTCGCGCCCGGTTTCCGCTCGGAATAGCGCATGAGGCACCGCCATAAATGGGAATACCAGTGCAAACAGCACGGCAGCGTTTCTATTCCACGAAAATCGGAATTTATTCGATCCGGTTTTCAGCGCTGGCAGCACGGCCCAGTCTTGCTGAGACAGGCAAGTCACAGCAAACTGGCGGCTGCCCCGTTGCCGGAGCTTGTGCATAAATTTGCGAGCCCGGGGAATAAAGCGACGCGGGCGACGTTCACTCCTGTATCACAGCGCCTTGGTAAGCCGTAGAATCGGTATCATCGAGGCGGATCGCCATCTCTTGGGAAGCCGCGATGAATATGCAGGACGAGTTACTAGAGCATTTGCCGCGTCTGAGGCGCTATGCACGGGCCTTGGTGAGCAATCGCGAGCTCGCGGACGACCTGGTGCAGGATACCGTTGAGCGTGCCCTCGGTCGACTCTCGCTGTTTAACGCGGGAACCGATATGCGGGCGTGGTTATTCACCGTCATGCACAACGTTTTCGCGAATCAGGTGCGTAAATCTTCGTCGCGTGCCGTGCATCTGTCTGTCGATGACGAGAGCGCACCGCTGCGCGATCTGGCCACGCAAGGCAACCAGCTTCCTTCGTTGGAGGTCCGCGACCTCGACTACGCCTTGCAGCGCCTTCCCGTCGATCAAAGACAGGTCGTGCTGCTGGTTGGCCTTGAAGAAATGAGTTATGCGGAAGTCGCGCTCGCGCTCGACGTTCCGATCGGGACGGTCATGTCGCGGCTTTCCCGAGGTCGAGAGCGATTGCGCGCTTTGATGGCAGGCGGATCCGAAACCAGTGCAAAATTAACGGTGGTCAAATGAACGAACCGCGCTCCTCGATCAGCGATCAAGAAATCCACGCTTATGTCGATGGCACCCTCCCCGAAGAGCGGCGGGATCTTGTCGACGAGATGCTGGAAAAAGACGCAGCGCTCGCCGCCACGGTCAGCGATTATTTCTCGCTCAACAACATGCTGCACGACCGGTATGACCGCGTGCTCAGCGAATCTGTGCCCGTGCGGCTCAAACCCAAGGTGCGTCGTTCGTGGTGGCGCCAAGCCGCCAACTGGCCGCAGTTTGCCGGCATGGCCGCCACTTTGGCAATGGGCATCGGCGTAGGCATAGGCTACAGCGCGCTGCAGCACCACGGCGATGAATGGGCGGGCCGCGGCGCGGACACCGGCAATGTCACGCCGGCCAAATATACCGACAATGGGACCAACTTCGCCCAGCAGGCTGCGGTGGCGCACGTCGTGTATAGCCCCGATACCCAGCACCCGGTCGAAATTGGCCGGGACCGGGAGCAGGAGCTGGTGACCTGGCTGTCGGGCAGGATCGGCATGAACGTCAAACCGCCCTCATTGGCGGGTAGCGGGTTCCAGCTGATCGGCGGGCGCTTGCTGCCGGGCACCGACGGGCCGATCGCGCAGTTCATGTACAACGACGCGAGCGGCGAGCGCATCACGCTGTGCATCTCGCGCAGGAAAGTGGCTACCAACACGACCGCGTTTCGCTTGTACCAGGACGGTCCGGTCAATGTGTTCTATTGGGTCGATGGCGATATCGGCTATGCCGTTTCGGGCGGTATCGATCGCAACACGCTGCTTGGCCTCGCGCACGATGTGTATGCGCAGCTGACCGATGTGGTGAATAGCAAGGGCGCCGCCAGCAACGGCACCGCGACGCAATAGACACGCCACGGCGGGACCAATTCGTAATAAACAATCCGTAATATTAGTATTAACGATATTATGGATTATACCTAGTCGAATCGGTGTATACCCTAGTGTAGTTTTGAATAAACCACTTTGGGATCCGTCATGAAAAAAATCGCTCTGCTTTTGCTCGCTGCCGCAGCTCTGAATTCGACGCTGGCATTTTCACAAGAGAAAACCCGCGCCGAGGTTTATCAAGAACTGGTCGCGTCGGAAAAAACGACCCTAGACCCGAGTTGCTACACTAAATCGAGCTATCCCGGCATAACCCTGGCTTGCCAAATGCGCGCCGATGAGCAAGCACGAACAGGCAGCGCCTCGGCTTTGGCCAGTACGTCGACGAACAATCCGCAACAGAATTGAAGCGCAGCGGCCGGTAAAGCAACGAGCCACCGGGTCTCCCGGGCCTGCCCTACCGGCGCCGACGCATTCGGCGCGCGTGACTCCGGCGTGATCTTTCCGCGGGACGTACGCGCGATACCGCCATACCCAGGCATTCACACCCACTGCTCGGCCAGCGCCTGCGCGATCGCTCCCACAAGATGCTCGGGCGCGCACGGCTTTTCGAGTACGCGAAACCCCGCTTGCATTGCCAAGCCCAGCTCCTTGGCATAGCCCGTCACGAGGATCACCGGCAGCCCCGGAAAATCGCGGGTTACCATGGCCGCGAACGCAATGCCATCCAGCGCACCGGGCATCGCGACATCGGATAGCACCAGATCGAAGCGGCCACGCGCCAACTGTTCCAGCCCGTGCGACGCATCGCAAGCCAGTTCGACCTCGTAATCGAAGGTCTCCAGAACCGCGCGCGTCGCCTCGGCCAATTCGATGTTGTCCTCGACATATAAAATGCGAGCCGTCGCCGAGTGTCCGACTACCGCGGCGGCGGCCGTGACCGACCCCGCGTCGGACAGCGCGACCGGAAACAGCATGGAAACCCGGGTTCCCTTGCCAAGCACGCTGCTGATTCGGGCGCTCCCACCGAGTTGGGTGCAAAAGCCGTAAACATGGCTCAAGCCCAGACCCGTTCCCTTGCCGAACGCCTTCGTCGTAAAGAACGGCTCAAATACCTTGTCGAGGACCTCGGGTGCGATGCCCTCACCCGAGTCGCTGACCTCGATACAGACGTACGGTTTCGCCGCCCGGCCATCGTGCGACGTGCCGCTGTCGAGAAACGCTTCGATGAGCAGGTTACCCCCGTTGGGCATTGCGTCGGAGGCATTCACCGCAAGGTTGACCAGCGCCAGTTCAAGCTCGAAGGTATCCGCACTGATCGGCGGCAAACCCGCCGGTACCTTGAGTTCCGTGCGCACGTAGGTCGGCACGGCCGACGAAATGAAAGACATGGCCGCGGGCAACCAAACATCCAGATAAATTCGTTCTGGATGATGCGGTTTGGAACGCGAGAAAGCGAGCAAACGGCCGGTCAGGTGGCTACCCGCTTTCACGCTGCGTTGGATGGCGGCGACTTCGCTCACGTCGTTGCCGATGCCCATGCGCCTTTGCAACAGGTATAGATTGTTGGAAATCACGCCCAGGAGATTATTGACATCGTGAGCGACTCCGCCGGTAAAACGGCCGAGCGCTTCCAGCCTCAAGCTGCGCGCCGCCTGTTGCTGCGCCAGCCGCACCTCGGTCACGGCAGCTTCGACTTCGCGCCTGAGTGTAACGTTGGCCGAGACGATCTTTTGGTTCGCTTCTTCCAACGCCTTCCCGACCAGATCGACCTCGATCAGACCGGAATGGGCGTATTCAATCTCGCGGCCTTCGGCAAGCGCCCCCGCCACATCCTGAAGCCGTACGATCGGTTGAATCAGGCGGCGCCCGACGACCAACGCAGCCAATACCGTCAGCAACAGGAAGCCGATCATGATGGCGCTCGAGTACGCAACCGCGGTCGGGATGCCCTGGTTAAGCACGCGATCCGGCACCGCGATGACGATCGTCCATCCCGACTCCGGCGTCCGGTCGAAAAATGCCGTGGATTTCACGCCTTCGCGGGTGAGGCTGTGCGTATAACCCTGCGAAGTGTGCTCGAGTACCGAAGCGAAATCGTCGCTTACCCGTTGCCCGCGCCACTGGTCGGAATTGGGCTTGCGCGCAACGATCAAGCCGTTCTGGTCGACGATCGATCCCACCCATCCATCGGGCAAGCGCTGATCCAGCAAAACCTGGTCGAAATCCTTCGGGTTCATCGCCAAAAACAGATCGAACACCGGACCGTTGGGTCCGGTGGGTCGAATCGCTCGATACACCGTAACGGCATCCGAGCGGCTCGCCGATTTTACGAACAAGCCCGAAATGTACGAGCCGGATTGCGCAAATGGGAGCTCCGCATGACCATGCAGCGGCGCCACAGTGGCGGGAGAAGCGAGCGAGGTATCCACGTAGCGCTGCTGCGCGTCGCTCAAAAATACCCAGTCGGGGCTACCCGCCATAGCCCCCTGCGCCTCGCGCGCGAACGTCGCGAAATCCAGCTGCGCCAGAGAACTCGACTGGGCCAGTGTTCTGAGCACCGCGTCGCGCTGGCGAAATTCTCGTTCAACCACCAACGTTAAAGCCCGGGTCGTTTCTCGCAATGCGTCGCGCGATGCTTGTTGTGCACGTTGATAAGTGCTTGCAATAGCCCATCCCGTCGAAGCCAGTGCCGGCGCCAACACCACCAGCGCGAGCCAAACGAAACGGTTGCGAATTGACGCCATTTTTCATCCTACTATTGGGTTCGACGGTAGTCGTCGGCCACGAGAATTGCATCGGGGATGGCATCTTCGCCCGCCTTGCTTGTATCCGACCTGTATTCGATAAGATACGAAAATAGGTTAAATATAATTAAACTAAATATAATAAAAATGATGTAAATACTCTTTCTGCGCTGAAAGTGTAGCCACGACGCGCTGGTATTAAGTAGGAAGTTGTCGCGGACATGTGCTGCCGACAATACTGTACCGACAATTGATCGGGAAATTGTACATGTACTGTATCGGTCCCGCCTCGTACAGTGAGACGCTATCGGAACCCGCTCACTCGGCGGCCGTAATGGACCTATTCTCACATGCCCGCAGCCCTGCTCCCTGCCCTTTTGTTCGCGCTCGTCACGTCGGTGACGCCCGGACCAAACAACACGATGCTGCTGTCTTCGGGCATTAACTTCGGCTTTCGCCGCACATTGCCCCATATGCTTGGCATCTCGTGCGGGTTTACGGTCATGATGCTGGCAGTAGGGATGGGGCTGGGCCAGTTGTTCGAACTCGTGCCGGCGCTGTACACCGCGATGGAAGTGCTCAGCGTGACCTACCTCGCCTATCTGGCGTGGAAAATTGCCGCGTCCGGCGCACCGAAGTTGAAACCCGCCGATCACCATCCGCTAACCTGGTTGCAGGCTGCGCTATTCCAGTGGGTCAACCCTAAAGCCTGGGTCATGGCGCTCACTGGCGCCACCACCTTTCATCTGCACGAAGACCCCCGCATCAGTGCACTAATGTTGGCGATCGCGTTCGGCTTGGTCAATTTCCCTTCGGTCAGCGTGTGGGCAGCTTTTGGCTCGGCATTGCGCCGCGTGCTGGCGAAACCGCGGGTCTTGACTCTGTTCAACTGGTCGATGGCGGCGCTGCTCATGGCATCGATGATGCCCACCGTCATCGCCTTGTTGCGCGCGGCGCGTTCAGTTTTCCACTAAACGCGTCTATCTCGCGCGGCCCCGAGCTTCAGGTTCGAACTGGAATATTTCGACTGCGGAGCGCAAAGCCTGCGCCTGATGCTCGAGCGAAGCCGCGGCCGCAGCTGCCTGCTCGACCAATGCGGCGTTTTGCTGAGTTACCTCATCCATCTGGGTCACCGCGCGCCCCACCTGATCGATGCCGGTACTCTGCTCTTCCGAAGCCGCGGCGATCTCGCCCATGATGTCAGTCACTCGCTGGACCGCACCGATGATGTCGCGCATCGTCTGGCCCGCCTCCTGCGCCAGCGACGAACCGTTCGTGACACGCTCCACCGATGTCAGGATCAGCCCTTTGATTTCCTTGGCGGCACTCGACGAGCGTTGCGCGAGGCTGCGCACCTCGGCCGCGACCACCGCGAAGCCGCGGCCCTCCTCACCCGCGCGAGCCGCTTCCACTGCGGCGTTCAACGCGAGAATGTTGGTTTGGAAAGCAATCCCTTCGATGATGCCGATGATGTCCGCGATCTTGGCCGAGCTGTCGTTGATTTCGCCCATCGTGCCAACCACCCGGCCCACCACGTCGCTGCCGCGATTGGCGATCTCCGAGGCGCTCGCCGCAAGGGTGCTGGCTTGCCGGGCGTTGTCCGCGTTCTGGCGTACGGTGCCGGTCAACTCTTCCATGCTGGCGGCGGTTTCTTCAAGCGATGCCGCCTGTTCCTCGGTCCGGCTCGACAGGTCGGCGTTCCCCGCCGCGATCTGTTTGGTGGCCGCGCCGATCGATTCGGTACCACTGCGCACGGTGCTCACCGTGTCGATCAGGCTTGCGCGCATGCGAGACAGACCTGCGAGCAGCAGCCCCATCTCGTCGTTCGACTTCACTTCGACTTTCTCGCGCAGATCGCCCTGCGCAATCCGGTCGAAATGACTCAATGCGTATGCGATCGGACCGCCTATCGCGCGCCGCAGCGAAACCCAGCTGAAGGCCGAGAGCAGGACCCCGGCCAAAATCATGGCGATACACGCCATGCTCAGCGTCGTGGACGCGTCTTGAGCCTGCATATAGCCGTGCTCCCCAAGCTCGCCTTGATACTTCTTCAAGGCGTCGTCGCTGGCCGTCATCACGACATAAACCGGCGTCAGGCGGGTCGCTGCATCGATGATGGCATCGCGATTGCCACCTTTGATCGCCGCGATATAGCTGTCGATGGCTTTTTGCATGTCATGACGTTTGGCGGTGGTATCTTGCGCCAAATGGTCTTCAACGGCGTCGCGCGGTAACGCGAGGTATTTGTTCCACGCCGCATCCGAATCGGCGCGAAACCCTTGCGCGCGGGTCAGTGTCGACGGCGTCTTGGGGTCCTCGGGCGCGAGCGCCGCCCGGTCCAGCGCCATGCGTTCGCGCGCCACGAAAATTTCCATATTCCCGACGGCGACAGCGCTCGGCAATTGCACCGCATACGTTTGCCGGTCGGCCTCGTTACTGCGGCGCATGCCGAGTAGACCCAGTACGCCGATAACGATCATCAACGCGGCCATGAAACTCATTGTCAGACCCAGTCGAGCTTTTATGGTCAGCGTTGACCTACGCGCTCCGATTGAATCGTTTTTCATGCCTGTGTCTCCCTCAGAGGAATCTGACCCGATGTCCGGACTTTAGTTATCTTTAGTATTACGGCCGATGGGGTTCAAACTGAAGGAGAAAGAGAAAAGGGAAAACCCCCATTGCTGCGAAGCAATGAAGTAAGCCAGATACGCGAGAGCGCCGGGGAACGCCCCGACGCTTTACGTCCTGCTTTGGTCTCTACCGGGCTTGGCGCGATGCTGGGCGCGCGCTTCGACGTCGGCTTGAGTGCGGCGCATTGCACCCGATACACGTCGCCCGGCGCAACATGTCCTGCTACATCAACCCTTGGTCACACGAGCCGGCAAATCGACGCCGTGATATTTCTTATAGATGGCATTGAGCTTGCCGTTCTTCTGATTGGCGCTCACCCAGTTATTGACCCACTCCTTGAGCTTGGGCTGGTCTTTATTCATCGCGATACCGAGGTCGAAGTCCTTCTGTGCAAACTTCAGCTCCAGATTGCGACCGGGCGCGCGCTTGATCATTTCGCTCAAATTGGACGGCGTGCTAGAGAAGATATCGATCTGCCCCGTAACCATGGACGTGATCAGCGTGGCGTCGTCTTCGTAACGCTGGATCTGCGCGCCCTTGGCCAATTGCGTGGTAATCGTGTCGTTGACGGTTGCGCGGGTCAGGCCTATCGTCTTGCCCGCGAGGTCCGGATAACCGGTGACCTTGATGTTCTTCGGCGCACCCACGATGATCGAGATGACCGCGTAGGGTATCGAGAAGTCGACAACCTGCGCGCGCTCAGGCGTAATCGACAAATCGGCGATCACCAGATCGGCGCGCTGCGCCTGCAAGGTGGGAACGCGTGCCGCATTGGTGATCTGCACCAGTTCGAGTTTTACGCCCAGGTCCTTGGCCAACAGCGCCGCGGTATCCACATCCGAGCCGGCCGGCTGCAGGTTGGCATCGGCGTAGCTGAACAAAGGCGTGCCCATCGCAATCGCGACCCGGATCTTGCCGGCCTTCTTGATATCGTCGAGCTGGTCGGCCATTACGGCTTGCGCCGTGCCCACCAGCAACAATGCTGCCACGCAGCTGCGCATGAAGAATCGGTTCAGTTTCAAAGCTGTCTCCTCTTTTATAGTAAGTCCGCACGCGCTTGGGCGACCGGACCGGATTGCGGCCTGCTGGTTGCTTCCTGTGGGTTGCTCCTGTTACAGGCCGTTGTTGAGAAACGCGCGCAGCTCGGGGGTTTGCGGATTGTCGAGCATAGTGCCATCGCCCACCTCCCAAACCTTGCCTTGATGCATATAGATAATGCGATCCGCCATGCGCTTGGCGAAAGCCATTTCGTGCGTCACCAGCAGCATCGTCATGCCATCGGCCGCGAGGTCCTCCATGACGCGCAACACCTCGCCCGTGAGTTGCGGGTCCAGCGCCGAGGTGACCTCATCGAACAGCATGACCTTGGGCGACATCGCCAGCGAACGCGCAATCGCTACACGCTGTTGCTGACCGCCCGAGAGTTGCTCAGGGTAAGCCTGCGCTTTTTGCGCCAACCCGACCTGTTCGAGCACAGCGAGCGCCAGGCGGCGCGCCTCGTCACGCGTCTTTTTCTTGACGTGGCGCAAGGCCAGCACGATGTTGTCCTGCACCGTCAGGTGGGCGAACAGGTTGTAGCTTTGGAATACGATGCCCACTTCAAGCCGCAGCCGATGGAGGTCGACCTTCGGATCGTCGACTCGAATGCCGCACACTTCGATCGTGCCTTCATCGATCGTCTCGAGGCGGTCGATGCAGCGCAGCGCCGTGCTCTTGCCCGAACCGCTCGCGCCTATCACCGCGATCATCTCGCCCTTGGCGACTTCAAACGACACACCCTTCAATACCGGGTTCGAGCCGAAGCTCTTGTACACCTCGTCGAGCTTAACGATTGCCGACATTGAGCTTGCTCTCCATCGATTGGCTCCAGCGCGATAGCGGGTAGCACAATATGAAATAAAAGGCCCCAACCAGTCCGAACACCAGGAATGGCTGAAAAATGGAGTTATCGATGATCTGCCCGGCGCGCGTAAGCTCGACAAAGCCGATCACCGACGCCAATGAAGTCATCTTGATCACCTGGACCAGGAAGCCGACCGTCGGCGGCAACGCCAATCGCATGGCCTGCGGAATGATCACGAGCCGCAACGTTTGCCAGCGGCTCAGCGACAAGCACTCCGCCGCTTCCCACTGCGGCTTGGGCATGGCCTCGATGCAGCCGCGCCAGATGTCGCCCAGGTAAGCGCTGGTGTATACCATCAACGCCAAACCGGCCGCCACGAGCGCCGGCACCTGGAACCCGTACACCGACAGGCCGAAATAAACGATGAACAACAGGATCAGTAGCGGTATGCCCTGGATCGCCTCGATATAGACCAGCGCCGTGCGGCGCAACCAGCGGCGCGGCGAGATGCGCGCCAGCATGATGGCGAACCCGCCGATGCTGCCGAGCACGAACGCGAGGGCCGACAGCACCAGCGTCCACCAGATCGATTGCACCAGGTATAGCAGGTGAGCCGTAGTAAAGCCGCCGATCATGCCGCACCTCCCCTGACGACGGCATCGAGCCCGCGCGAATCGGACACGGGCCTGCCTGCGCGCGCGGCCGCAAGCCTGAGCACGCGCCGGCGCTTGAACGCATATTCGCCCACCGCCCACGCCACCAGCTTGATCAGCAGCGAAAGCGCCAGGTAGAGCAAGGCCACCACAATATAGGTTTCAAGAGAGCGGAAAGTATCCGATTGCACCGTGTTGGCGGTGGCCGTCAGTTCCTCGGCCGAGATCTGCGAAGCGATCGCCGAAGCCTGCATCATCAGCACGAACTGGCTGGTCAGCGCGGGATACACCTTCTCGATCGACGGCTGCAGCATTACGTGCCAGCCGATACGCCAGCGCGACAGACCGAGACACTCGGCGGCCTCGATCTGCCCGCGCGGCACCGCCTCGAGGCCGGCGCGGATGATTTCCGCAGAATAGGCGCCGATATTGATGATCATCGCGAGCGCCGCGGCGGCAAACGTGGGCATGCGTATGCCGAGGCTGGCCAAACCGAAATACAGGATAAATATCTGGACGAGGAACGGTGTGTTACGCACCGACTCGATATAGATCGCACACAGCCGCGAAATCACCCGGGAACGACCGCGTTTGGCGAATGCCACCAACGTCCCCACTATCACGCCAAAGAAAACGGCGACGGTCGTCATTTTCAACGTAAGCCAGGCGCCCTCCAGAAACACGGGCCAATACGGCAGGAGGGGACTGAAATTCAGGGAGAAATGCATGGCCGGCAATGTCTCTTTATTTTTGGGGCATCGTTCTGCGCACAATGCCCACGCCGCCACTTCGGGGCATGCCGGGTACCCAGCAAGGCATCCAGCGGGGCATCCAGAATTCTCCGCGCCCGCCTTTACACAGGATCAGGGCAGCACGTCTCGGAAAGATATCATTGATGTATGACAACGTACATAGTACAAGGTGCAACCCAGGGTTTATCCTGACCTTCCATCAAGGCTCGAACGGCCCGGCAATCGTGAATACGCCACCTTGCAGCACGGCAACCGGATCGTTGGCAGCGGGCCGCGGCTGAGCCTCTACGCTGGCGCGAAACTGCTCGGACGAGTCGCGGCCGACAAAGCCCAAGTGCGCGGCGCAGCGGTTGTCCCACCACTGCACCACGTTATTCGACATGCCGTACACGACGGTATGCCCGACCTTCGGCGCGAACAGGCTACGCCGCAGCAACTCATGGAGATCCTCGTAACTGAGCCAGCTGGCCATCATGCGGCGGTCCTTGGCTTGCGGAAAAGCCGAGCCAATCCGGATGCTGACGGTCTCGATGCCATAACGATCGAAATAGAACTGCGCCATGTCCTCGCCGTATGACTTCGACAAGCCATAGTAACCGTCCGGCCTGCGCAAGGCATGTGCATCGATCTTTTCGTCCTGCCGGTAAAAACCCGTGACGTGATTCGAGCTAGCGAATATCACGCGCTTGACCCCGTGACGCCGAGCGCCCTCATAGATATGGAACACGCCCTTGATATTGGCTTCCAGCACCTCTTCGAAGGGCCGCTCGACCGACACGCCGCCCAGGTGGATGATGGCGTCGCACCCGGCCACCAGCGCATCGACCGCCCGCTTGTCGGCCAGGTCGCACGGCACGACTTCTTCGTGTGCAGCGGCATCGAACGGGAGCGCGGCAACCAGATCGGACACGCGCAGCACCTTCGCGAATTCCGCCAGGCGCGCCCGCATCGCCCGCCCCACCCCACCCGCCGCGCCGGTGAGCAACAGGCGCTCATATTGGATCTCGTTCTCTTGATTGGCCATTCGAGCCGGTCTCCGTTTGTTATACGTTGTCTTATGACTGGGATTCGATTATCATCATTCGCAAGCCTGTTTGTCAACGTTGCTAAACCACCGTGCCTACCTGAAGATCCATCGTGCTTCGTACCTTGAACGCTTCTATCGATACTGCCGCGGGTGGGCTGCGTTCCACGCGACGCAGTCTGACGACCGAACTGGTCGCGGCACTTGAACAACAGATCCAGGAACAGCAGCTGAAGGCTGGCGACAGACTGCCCACCGAGGCGGAAATCGTCCAGCGCTTCAATGTCAGCCGCACCGTCGTGCGCGAAGCGCTGTCGAAACTGCAGGCTGGCGGCCTGGTGGAAACGCGGCACGGCATCGGCACCTTCGTGCTCGCTGCGCGTCCCAGCGGAATCTTCCGGCTCGATCCGGCTGACGTCGCCGTCTCGCTCGACGTGCTGGCCGTGCTGGAACTGCGCGTAAGCCTGGAAACCGAATCGGCTGGCCTGGCCGCATTGCGGCGCAGCGAAGAGCAGTTGCTGACGATGCGTCGGGCGCTAGAGGATTTCGAAGGCAACGTAAGCGATGCCGAAGAGACGGTCTCGCCGGACTTCCGCTTCCACCTCGAGATCGCACGCGCCACCGGCAATCGTTATTTTGCCGAGATCATGACCCATCTCGGCACCACCATCATCCCGCGCACACGCATCACCTCGACGCAGATTCCGCAAGATCAGTTTTCCGAGTACCTGCACCGCGTGAATCGCGAGCACGAACAAATCCTCGACGCGATCGCGCGCCAGGATCCCGAGTCGGCGCGCGCAGCCATGCGTATCCATTTGATCAATAGCCGCGAGCGGCTGCGCCGCGCGCAGGACGGCGTTTGATCGTGCTCGCCTGTCGCGCCGCATAACGCCGTTTTTTTATGCGTCACTCACTCTTCTTCGCAAAATAAGCGCTCGTCATGACCACCCCCCAAGAACTCAAACAAATCGTCTCGCAAGGCCTGCTCTCTTTTCCCCTGACCGACTTCGACGAACAGGGCGAGTTTCGTGCCGACACTTATGCGGCGCGGCTGGAATGGCTCGCGCCTTATGGCGCCAGCGCCTTGTTCGCGGCAGGCGGCACGGGCGAGTTCTTCTCACTGACGCAAAGCGAATACTCGAACGTGATCCGCGTCGCGACCGAAACGTGCAAAGGGCGAGTGCCTATCCTCGCCGGTGCGGGCGGCGCGACCCGTGTCGCGATCGCCTATGCGCAAGAAGCCGAGCGGCTCGGCGCCAATGGCATTTTGCTGATGCCGCATTACCTGACCGAGGCGAGCCAGGAAGGCATCGCGGCACACGTCGAACAGGTGTGCAAGTCGCTCAAGATCGGCGTGATCGTCTATAACCGCGCCAATTCCAAATTGAACGCGGACATGCTGGAACGCCTGGCCGATCGCTGCTCGAACTTGATCGGCTTCAAGGACGGCGTGGGCGAGATCGAGAATATGGTGACGATACGCCGTCGCCTCGGCGATCGCTTTTCGTATTTGGGTGGGCTGCCCACTGCCGAAGTGTATGCAGCGGCTTACAAGGCGATCGGCGTGCCGGTGTATTCGTCGGCCGTGTTCAACTTCATTCCGAAAACGGCGATGGATTTCTACCGCGCGATCGAGACCAACGATCATGCCACTACCAACCGCCTGCTCGACGAATTCTTCCTGCCGTACCTCGCCATTCGCAATCGCCGCGCCGGTTACGCGGTCAGTATCGTAAAGGCCGGGGCCAAGCTGATCGGCCGCAGCGCCGGCCCGGTGCGCGCGCCGCTGACCGACCTGACCGAAGCAGAAATCGCGCAATTGGACGTGCTGATCAAGAGAATGGGCGCACAGTAAGACTATCCTGAGAGCTCGCCGCGAGCGCCCGCAGTAATATAAGGCAGTGCTCGATCCCGGACCACGCCCCGGTCCGGCCAAACCATGCCCATGGCCTAACGGTGATCTCGATGGATAGCGACCCACACGTCAGCGCCGTCCGTAGTGCGCAAGAGGATACGACGGCCGCGTCCGCCGTGCCGCGAGCGCGCTGTCAACGTTTTCTTTGGCCTGCGAACGCGGCTTTCAGATGGCTGGAACAGGTAGACCCTGGCACGCATCGTCGCATCAAGGGCTTACGCCTCGTCACGGCTTACGGCATTGCGGCCGCGCTGGGAACGCTGCGGGACATCACGCACGGCCTGCCGACTGGCGTAGCCCTGGCTTCGCTCGCAGGCGGTTTTGCGCTCTGGGCAAGCGTATCGGAAGGTCGAACGAAGCGTCTCGAATCCAGCCGCGATCTGGCGCTGCTGTGCGGCGCTGCGGCGCTGGGTGCGGCCAGCTTCATCGGCGCGGCCCCGTGGCTCATCAGCATGGGGCCCGCCGCGACCGAATTGGTGCTAGTGACAGGCGCATTTCTCGTCGGTTACCTGAAGCGGTTCGGTACGCTCGGCGCGGGAATCGGGTCGCAAATCTACATCGGACAATTGCTCGCCTACGGAGCGGGTTTGACGCGCTCCGATCTGCGCGCTGTCGGCATTGCCGGCTTGATCTCTGCTTTGGCTGCAATCGTGCCGCGCTTGCTCAGTGGCCCGGCCGAGCGCCCAGTGCTTGCGCCCACGCAAGCACTGGGCGCTGCATCCGGTCCCGGTCCCAGCGGAATGTCGCCGCACTGGGCCATGGGGCTCCAGGCTGCCGTCAGCTCGCTCGTCATCGTCGCCTTGAACGCGGCAATTGGTCTGGAGGAGTCCGCTTGGGCCATCACCGCTTGCGTGTACGTAGTCGCGGGTTCCGCGGCCGGTACCGTGGAACGCGTGCGACGCCGCATTATTGGAACCCTGATCGGTGTGCCACTGGGTCTCGTCTGCCTGCCGATCGCCATGTATGCGCCGCTGCTGATCTGGATTGCCGCGGCGCTCGCGATGATCGTCTATGCGATGGCCTTGCCCAACCGCTACGACATCGCTTGTGCCGCATTCGCCTTCACGCTGATCGTGACACTGGCGGTCAGCGGCGAGCATTCGATTCCTGTGCTGGTGGCGCGCGCGTGGGAAACGCTGCTCGGGGGCGTGCTGGGTCTTGCCGCAGCAGTCTTTATTTTCCCGCTCAGGCCTGCCGGCCCGGCCGGGTAGCGTGCGTGAGCAAGCGAGATTTACCCGTGTTAATCTTACCTAAACTCGGCTGCCTAGACTCGGGCGCCCAGACTCGGCTGCGGTGATTTTCAATGTTGGATGAGGACGACCGCATGCTGTCTGCAATAAGAACACTCCCCACCCTCACCGCAACCGATCGCCGATCCGGAGCCTACGTCCGATGACTTCGTTGATTGCCTGGATGTTCAACGAACATGGCGTGGAACTACTGCTTAATCAAAACCCGCTGACCGGCTGGTTCATCATCGGTGGCGTCGTCTATCTTGAGACAGCGGTCATTTTCATGCTGTTTCTGCCAGTGGATTCGCTGCTGCTCGCGGCCGGTGCGTTCCTGGCTGCCCAGCAAGCGTCGCTGCTGCTACCCGCCGCGATCTTTTCCATGTCGGCCCTGCTGGGCGACACCACCGCTTTTTCGCTGGCGCACAGCCGCTTTGGCAGAGCGCTGACGCACGGGAAATGGGTTTCGCGCGTCAAAATAAAACGGACCCGCGCGTTTTTCAAGAAATACGGCGCCATCGCCATCATCGCGTGCCGTTTCATCGGTTTCGCGCGGTCGTTTTCACCGTTGGCCGCCGGCTTGTCCAAGATTGGCATAAAGCGGTATATCGCTTACGACGCGGTCGGTTGCGTCGCCTGGACCATCGCGCTATTGATGCTGGGTCACCGGCTCGGCAGGATCTCCTGGGTGCAAATGCACTTGACTGGGCTTTCCGTCGCCCTGATCGTAGCGGCGTTGCTGGTCTTTGCCGTACAAGCCGTGCTGGTTTATGTCAGCAAACAGAAATAGTCCGACATCCGGGCGCGGTCGACGATAGCCGCTGCAGCCGCGCGGCTCTTCATCGGGCCGCTCGTCCGGGTTATAGTCCGGGTTATAGTCCCATCCGTCACCGCAACGCAGTGTTCACCGCTCGTCGAGCGCCCGCGTAATTTCCGCGAAGGTAGCGGCGATCGTGAGACTCGGTAAGGGCGCCCCGAGCTGCCGTTCCACCTGGCTTGCGGAAATCAGGCCGCGAATACGCGCCTGGGCGCCGGGCGCACCGGCCTCGATCACCAGCAAATAGGGACGCCCAAACCTGAGCAAGGTGGCCACCACATCACCGACGCTCGCGTGGACCAGCGATGCCTCGTGGATGGCGTCCAGATCGCCCAGCGGCGTCATCACGTCGGCCACGTTGATGTCGTGGTGCTTCATCTGCCGTTGATGCACCAGCATCAGCGGCCGGTCTCCCAGCAGGTCGGTCAGCGTCACGACGCCGTCGACCCAGGCAAGCTCCTTGACCACGAAGAGCAAGCGCACGCCTTGATGCATCATTTCCGCTTCCGCCTGCGATAACGGTGTATGCGGATGGATCGTTGCGGCCCGCACCGTCGCCAGATCGGTCATGACGCTCAGGGCGGGCGAATCTAGCGTGACCGGTCCGGGTTGCGGTGGCTGGGCCTGCGTAATCGTGGCGCCATGCGCGAAGCGGTAGGTGGGTAAGGTCGCATAGGTCATGGAAACTCCTTATCGAACGCGAAAATCGTGAACACTGGCACTGGCGCGCAAGCGAGACATCCCCGGCCAGGCCTTGAACCCGCCTTGAACCCATAAGCACGTATGCGTATAGTGTCGACCATACGGCGATTGGCGTCGCTTGTGTACCTTATTGTGCCATCCGCGAGCATACGCTTGAACCAAAACAACGGGCGGCGTGTCGTACCAGCTCCAGTTGTACGGGTAGCCGGGCGCCCGTTGCTGGATAACTGCGGATACGTCATGACCAGCCGTTCCACCCCTCATAGCGGTAACCGAATCTCCTGCGTCATCTGCGCTTACAACGAAGCCCCGCGAATCGCTGCGGTGCTCGCGGTGGCCTGCGTGCATCCGCTGTTGCACGAAATCATCGTCATCGACGACGGTTCGAGCGACGGGACAGCGGAAATCGTCAGGCGTTTTACATCGGTCAAGCTGATTTCCTATCCGATCAATCGGGGCAAGAGCCACGCGATGGCAACCGGCGTCGCCGCGGCACAGAACGAACTGCTCATGCTGCTGGACGCGGATCTCAAAGGTCTGGCCGCCGAGCACATCACCGCGCTCGCGACTCCGGTGATGTCGGGCGAGACCGAAGTCAGCCTGAGCCTGCGGCAAAACAGTCTGTTGCTCTTCCGTGCGATCGGGCTCGATTTCGTTTCCGGGGAACGCGTTATCCGCAAAGACCTGTTGAGCGGCGCGCTCAAGGAAATCCACGGCTTGCCGCGCTTTGGCATCGAAGTCTTCATGAACCGCGAGATCATCGCTCGCCAACTCCCGATCGCAGTTACACACTGGCCACAGGTCACGCAATCGAGGAAGACCGAAAAACTCGGATTTTGGCGCGGAATTCGCGCCGAATGGCGGATGATTTTCGATTTGCTGCAGGTCGCGTATCCGATGGTCCTGATTTCGCAAACCTATCATCTGCTTGCATTACGCGTGCATCATGCCGGTGCGGCACCGTTCTCGGTGCGCATCAGAAAACCCCACGATAGCTCAGTCTGAAGCCGCGCACGGGAACGCAATTTCCACGGCAAGACCGCGGCCATCGATGCCGACACCAAAACTCAATCGAGCCCCAAAGTACTCCACGATGCGAGCGACAATCGACAAGCCGAGCCCACTGCCTGTGGAGCTCGCGCCAGTCCCTCGAAAAAATCGATCGGTAAGGCGTCCCAGCTCCTCGATCCCGACGCCGGGACCGTCGTCCCGCACCGTCAGCAAGACGGCCCGGGCGTCACGCCGTATTGCCACCTCGACGCGGTCTCCCGAATCGCAATACTTGAGCGCATTGTCGATGAGGTTGTCGAACAACATATTCACCAAAACCGGTTCGGCGACTATTTCAAAGCGGGCGTCACTGACCAGCGCGACCCGTATGTCCTTGCGCAGCGCTTCATCCTCTTTGGCGACGATCACGTCGCGTGCGAGCCCATCCAGGGCTACCGCCCACATCGGCATCCGGTCGTGCTCGTCGAGCCGGGCCAGCAGCAGCAATTGCTCGACAAGACGCGCGCTGCGATCGACGCCCTGTACGACCCGCTCCATCGCGAGTTGCTGCTGTAGCGTGTCCTGCGCCGCCAACGCCACTTGCGCCTGAACCTTGATGGCCGCCAGCGGTGTCTTCAATTCGTGCGCGGCGTCCGCGGTGAATGTCCGCTCCCGGACGATCGAATGCCGCAGTCGGGACAGCAGATGGTTGATTGCATCGATGAGAGGGCGCACCTCCGAGGACGAACGACCCATGTCGATCGGCTCAAGCTGGCTGACCTCGCGCGCGTCGATCACCGTCGACAAGATTCGCAGGGGGCGAAAACTATGACCGATGCTGATCCACACGAGCAGCGCGAGAATCGGCAGCGCGAAGGCAATCGGCTCGGAGATGCGGCGCGCAGCCCCTGTCGCCAGGTCGCTGCGGGTGTTGGCGGGCTCCAGCACGCGCACCGTACGTCCGCTCGGGCCATCGTGCAGGGTGTAGGTATGCCATGGTTGGCCACCCGCTTGACCAGCACCCGCCGCCCCCCCCAGCGTGATCATCCGCGTGCCCTGGCGGGGTTGCGGCGCCAACTCGGACGGTGGATCCCAAGCGCCCAGGGGCGCCAGGTCCGGGCTAGCGGCCAGTACTCGGCCGTCCCCATCACGCACCTGGAACAGCATGTTGCGCGGCAGTTTGTCGTCGTCGCCATTGGATCCGCCGCGGCCGTATTCCTCGCGCGCATCGACGTGCGCCTTCGACAAGGCGGTCAGATCGTTTTGATCCAGCAACGTCAGCGTTTGAGCAAATTGCGCAAGCCGCGCGTCTTCCCATTCTTCGACTTCAGCCGTCGCGTGGCGAAAGCTCGATAACAGCGTAATGGCCCAAACCAGCGTAATGCTTGCAAATACCAGCAACATCAGGTGACGGCGCATCGATGCCGGCATCAGGCTTTCTCCACGACGTACCCGATGCCTCGGACGGTCCTGATCAGGTCCGTGCCGAGTTTTTTGCGCAGGTTGGACACATGCACCTCGACCACATTGCTTTCGATTTCCTCTTGCCACCCATACAAACTCTCTTCGAGACGTGACCTCGATTGCGGAACGCCCTGGTGCGTAAGCAACTGAACCAGTACCGCCCATTCCCGGGCGGTCAATTGCACGCGCACCTCCGAGCGCAGCGCAGTTCGTGCCGCAGGATCGACGGTGAGATCGCGATATCGGATAACTTCGACGCTGCGCCCCTGCGAGCGGCGCAACAGCGCACGGCAGCGCGCGATGAGCTCGGTGAGGTCAAAAGGCTTGCCAAGATAATCGTCCGCGCCCGATTCCAGCCCCACCACCCGGTCGGCGACGGTCCCGCGCGCGGAAAGCACCAGCACCGGCACATCCTTGCCGCAACTGCGCAGCCATTTCAGCATTTCGATACCCGGCATCTTGGGCAAGCCAAGGTCGAGGATGACCAGCGCGTAGGTTGTGGTCGTCAGCGCGAGATTGGCTGCGCGGCCGTCGCGTGCCCAGTCCACCGCGAAGCCCGCTTGGCGAAGCCCCGCCTCGACGCCGAGGCCGATCAGATCGTCGTCTTCAACAAGGAGGATGCGCATAAAGAACGGGGGCTGAGTAAGACCGGGCTGCTGGACAGGACTCAGTGTAACCAACTTGCGCGAAGGCGCGGGCACGATATTGGCTTGCTTAAGATTTCCTTCAGGATTGGGCAGTAACGTTTGCCGGCTGATTCAGTCAACCCTGAGCTCGGCGCCGACCCAAGCAAGAGAAGGGAAATGAAAGCACCTTCGGTACTTCCATTACTCCGTATGCCTGAGCCGCTCATGAAAGCCGCGACGGTCGATATGCTGCGTGCGTATCTCCTCACGGCGTCGCTGGCGGCCATGCTCGTGGAACTCGTCGTTCTTGCCGCCATCGTCGTCTTCGGCATTTCTGAAGAGACGTTTCAATCCAAGGCCTTCCGCCTAAGCGTAATCCTCATTTTGCTCGCCACGGTGCTGGCCACCAGACAGATCGCCAGGGCGGCGTTCCGGTCGGCCGTCGCGAATCGTCATGTTACCTTCAGTGGTGTATTATTCGAAACAGTGACCGCGGAGACCGTCACCGTTTCGCCGACATGCCCGGGACGTCCGCTCGTCATTCTTTATCTTCGACTTAATCGCAGGTTGTTCGAACTGGCCGAGCGCTAGACAAGTTCCCGGAGCATTCATGAAAACGCTGTTCTTGCAGGCGCCGTCTTACGACGGTTTCGACGGCGGCGCGGGCTCGCGCTATCAGGCTAAGCGCGAAATTCGATCGTTCTGGTATCCGACGTGGCTTGCGCAACCCGCGGCGCTCGTGCCGGATAGCCGTGTGCTCGACGCGCCGGCCGACGGCCTATCGGTCGACGCATCGCTCGATATCGCGCAGCAATATGAGCTTGTCATCATCCATACGAGCACGCCGTCGTTCCCGACCGATGCCCTGTTCGCGCAGGACCTCAAGGCGCGCAAACCCTCTGTGCTGATAGGCATGGTTGGCGCGAAGGTCGCGGTCGATCCGCACAATTCGCTTGCGGCAAGCGAGGCCATCGATTTCGTGTGCCGCGAAGAATTCGACTTTACTTGCAAGGAAGTGGCGCAAGGCATACCGCTGGCGCAGATCCCAGGCTTGAGTTACCGCACAGCGGACGGCTCGATCGAACACAACGAAGCGCGCGCCATCCTCGAAAACATGGACGAGCTGCCGTTCGTCGCACCGATCTACCAGCGCGATTTGAAGATCGATAATTATTTCATCGGTTACCTCAAGCATCCGTATGTGTCGATATACACAGGCCGCGGCTGCCGCTCGAAGTGCACGTTCTGCCTGTGGCCGCAGACGGTGGGTGGCCACCGCTACCGCACGCGTTCGGTCGAGAACGTGCTTGAGGAAGTGAAGTGGATCCGCGACAACATGCCGCAAGTCAAAGAAATCATGTTCGACGACGACACGTTCACCGACTTCAAGCCGCGCGTGGAGGAAATCGCGCGAGGACTCGGCAAGCTTGGCGTGACATGGTCGTGCAATGCGAAGGCGAACGTGCCGTATGCGACGCTGAAGATCATGAAGGAAAACGGCTTGCGCCTGCTGCTGGTAGGTTATGAGTCGGGCGACGACCAGATCCTGCTGAACATCAAGAAGGGGCTGCGCACCGATATCGCGCGCCGCTTCACCGAAGACTGCCGCAAGCTCGGCATCAAGATACACGGTACGTTCATCCTGGGCCTGCCGGGTGAGACGCGGGACACGATCGAAAAGACGATCGCGTATGCGCAGGAAATCAACCCGCATACGATCCAGGTATCGCTGGCCGCGCCGTATCCCGGCACGACGCTGTACAAGCAGGCCGTGGAGAACGGCTGGCTACAGGAGAACAAGGTTATCAACCTCGTCAGCGCCGAAGGCGTGCAGCTTGCCGCAATCGGCTATCCGCACTTGTCGCGCGAAGAGATTTATCACCAGCTAGAGCACTTCTACAAGCGATTCTATTTCCGTCCATCTAAGATCTGGGAAATAGTCAGCGAAATGCTGCGCAGCTGGGACATGATGAAGCGGCGTCTGCGCGAAGGCGTCGAGTTCTTCCGCTTCCTGCGCGCGCACGAAGCGTGAGCGCGGTGCCCCCGCCGTACCCCGCGAATGCCTCGGGCATGAAAGCCTTCACTTGGCTTGCCTACCCGATGAGTCTGCTGTTCGTGACCGCGCTGATCGCCATTGAGGGTCCCCTCCACGCCGCACATCTGCTGCTTGCCGTGTTCGCATTTCTGTGCGGCGCTGCGGCGGTCTTCGGTATAGCTTATACGCTGCTGGCGGGCGCGTTGATCGGGCGCTTCTTCGCGCGCTCGATCTCGGAGCCCACCAGCTATCCGCCCGTCACGATCGTCAAGCCTCTACACGGCGAGGAGTGGGCCTTGCTGAGCAATCTGTCGAGCTTCTGTCAGCAGGACTATCCCGGCCCCGTGCAATTCCTGTTCGGCGTGCACGATGCGGCGGACCCGGCGGTGCAGACCCTCGACGAGCTGCGCCGCCTGCATCCACTGGCTGATATCACGGTGGTGGCCGACTCGCGCCTGTACGGACCCAACCGCAAGATCAGCAACATCGTCAACATGCTGCCCGAGGCGCTACATGACGTGTTGGTCTTTGCCGATAGCGACGTCGGCGTGGGGCCGACCTACCTGCGTAACGTCATCGGCGAACTGCAGAAACCCGGCGTCGGGGTCGTCACCTGCGCCTATCGCGGCCAGCCTGACCCGGGATTCTGGCCGCGCCTATCGGCCAAAGCCACGAATTATCAGTTTCTTCCGGGTGTGGTGATGGGTCTCGCGCTCGGCCTGGCGCGTCCCTGCTTCGGCCAAACCATCGCGATGCGGCGCGCGACGCTCGACAAGATCGGCGGATTCGTCCAGTTTGTGCATCATCTGGCCGAGGATCATGCGATCGGGGAAGCCGTTCGCATGATCGGCGAGAAAGTGGTAATTCCGCCGTTCACCGTCTCGCACGCCTGCATGGAAACCAGCGTCGCCAAGCTGATCTCGCACGAATTGCGCTGGAGCCGGACGGTACGGACCATCGCGCCGGGCCGCCATTTAGGCTCAGCGCTGATCTATCCGCTTGCGTTCGCATTGCTGGCCGTGTTGCTATCGGGCGCCGCCACCTGGTCATGGTCGCTCGCGCTGGTGGCAATCTTCGCTCGGCTTGCGCTGAAGTTACAATCGGATCGTGCGTTGCAGCAACCCCATCGCGACCTGTGGCTGCTGCCGATCTGGGATATCGTTTCGTTTGCTATCTTCGTTGCGAGTTTTTGCTCGTCGCGTGTCATCTGGCGCGGCTTGAGCTTCAAAGTGGATGGGAACGGATTACTGTATCCGACCGCAGACGAGTAAGTAAGGTACAGACATGATGAAGCACCTGGGCCGCGTCGCAGCGTTGGTCGGACTGCTCGCCGCGCTCTGGCTGATCTGGAACGACAATCCGGTTGCCGTACTCGGATTGATGCGCACTGCAGGCGCGGGGCTCGTGCTGGCGGGGCTGGTCCACGTGCTGCCGATGTCGGCGAATGCGCGCGATTGGCGATCACTGATACGTGGCGCGCATCGTCCCGGTTTTGTTGCCATGCTGCGCCTGGTCTGGATCCGCGAATCCGTCAACAGCCTGCTGCCCGTTGCGCGCATCGGCGGCGAGATCGTTTCGTTCCGGCTCATGCGACGTTGGCGGGTACGGTCATCGACGGCGGTCGCCAGCCTCATCGTCGACACGCAACTCACACTCATTAGCCAACTGCTGTTCACGATGGTCGGCATCGGGTTCTTGCTCTCCCACTCGCAATCGAACCCGCTACGCCTCGCCGATGATCTGGCGTGGGGCGTAGCGGCGCTTACGCCGCTGCTCGTGCTGTTTTCGTTTGTCCAACATGCGAACCCGTTCGAGCGGCTCACACGGCTGCTCAATCGCGTGACAAGCGGCCGGCTCGCGGCGCTCGCCGGCCGATCGACGCAAATCGACCGGTCGATCAAGCTGGTATGGCGGCGGCGCGCCGTGGTGCTGCGGTATCTGTTCTGGTGGCAGCCGCTGCAGTGTTTCGCAACCGCGCTGGAGATCTGGGTGGCGCTCTATTTCCTGGGGGCGCGGGTGAGCTTTATCGAGGCGGTGGTGATCGAATCGCTGATCCAGGCACTGAGCAGCGCGGCGTTTTTCGTGCCGGGAGGGCTCGGTATCCAGGAGGGCGGCTTTATCCTGATCGGTGGCGCACTTGGCCTCGATCCGGCGACGTGCCTCGCGCTGGCCGGCGCGCGCCGTATCCGGGACCTGCTGATCTTTGTGCCGGGATTGTTCGCTTGGCAAATCGCGGAATCTTCCGGTAAGCAGCGCGGGCATATGGCCAGCGTGCTGTAGCCGATCATGAGGATAGACGTGCAGAGACGAAAAATCAGTGCTTGATTTTGTACCTACTAGTATGTACATTTCAATTACGGATATTTAAACTTTGTCGCGACGCCTACCGCACTTACAGCAATGGACACTCAACAACGATTGATCGAAAGCACCCGCGAACTGCTCTGGGAGCGCGGCTATGTCGGCACCAGCCCCAAAGCCATCCAGCAGTTGGCAGGCGCCGGGCAGGGCAGCATGTACCATCATTTTTCCGGCAAGGCCGAGCTCGCATTGGCCGCTTTGCAACAAAGCGCGGAGCAATTGCGCAGCCAGGCCGAAGAGCAATTCGGCGGGTCCGGCCACACGTTCAAAAGGGTGTCCGATTATTTGCTGCGCGAACGTGACGTGCTGCGAGGCTGCCGCATCGGCCGGATGGCGCAGGACCCGGACATCATCGCCAGCCCAGAGTTGCGCGAGCCGCTGGAGCACACCTTCGCGTGGCTGCGGCAGCGATTGGAGACGGTGCTCGCCGAAGGACAAGCCCGGGGCGAACTGCTCGCTGGGCTCAATCCAAAGACGACCGCCGCGATGTTGCTGGCGGTACTGCAAGGCGGATACGTGCTGGCTCGCGCCGCCAATTCGGTCCAACCGTATCGGGATGCAATCCAGGGCGCGCTGAGCCTGCTCAGGACCCACGTCGCAGAGGATACCTAATCATGTACGCAATGCAATACGAAATCGCGCTGCCCGCCGACTACGATATGGGCATCATCCGCGCCCGTGTCGCAGCCCGTGGCGCCAATCTCGATCATTTCCCGGGGCTCGGCCTCAAGGCCTACCTGATGCGTGAACGCGGTATCGACGATTCGCCGGTCAACCAGTACTCGCCCTTCTATTTGTGGTCCTCGATCTCCGGCATGAACCGGTTCCTGTGGGGTGGCGGCGGCTTCGGCGCGATCCTCGATGCGTTCGGGCGCCCCACCGTGCAACACTGGACGGGGGTGGCGTGTGCACGCGGCACGAGCGATGCACCGTTGCCACGTTGCGCGACCCGCAGTATCGAATCGATCCCGGCGCACGCCGATCCGGTTGCCGTGGTGGCCGAGGCGCAGTCCCAACTCGAGCAACGCGCTCGCACGCCGGGCGTGCATACCACGGCATTTGCCATCGATCCGAAAAACTGGGAGCTCGTGACGTTCACTTTGTGGGAGGACGCCGCGCCGCAAATGACAGGTATGCGGTATCAGGTTCTGCACCTCTGCCGGCCACATCTGGACGAGATCGTCGCGAGCTCAGTCAGGTAAGTGAGTTACGCACCTGAGCCGCGCTGCCAAGTGATCCGCTTGCGCCCGCTGCTTAAGCCGGCTGCTTGAGCCCGCTGCTTGAGCCCGCTGCTTGAGCCGGCTGATTAAGCCGCCTGCCTAAGCCGGCTCGGCCGTGCGAAAACTCGCCCGATACTGGCCCGGCGACACGCCAAGGCGCTTCGTGAACACGATGCGCATCCGGTCGGCGCTGCCGAAGCCGCTTTCGTAAGCGACCGCCTTCAATGCCAGATCGCTGGCCTCCAGCCAGTTGCGAGCGGCGTCGATCCTCACCCGCTCGATGAATTCGGCAGGCGTCACCTTGGCTTCCTGCACGAACACGCGCGCAAAATTACGCGTGCTCATGCCCGCGACCTCCGCCAGCTTTTCCACCGTGTGGGTTTCGCGAATGTGCGCCATGACATGCGCTTGCACCTTCGCGACCGGCGAATCCGCGTCCTTCGGCGCTACCAGCAAGGGGCTGAATTGAGACTGTCCGCCCTGGCGCTGCGCCACCACCACCAGCCGCTTGGCCACCGCGAGCGCGACCTCGGCGCCGTGATCGTGCGCGACCAGCGCCAAGGTCAGATCGATGCCGGCCGTTACCCCTGCCGAAGTCAGCAGCGCACCATCGCGAATATAGATCCGGTCGAACTCCACCAGCGCGGCGGGAAACAACTCGGCCAGCCGGGGCGCGTTTTGCCAATGCGTGGTGACTTTCTTGCCGTCGAGCAACCCGGCGTGGCCGAGCAGGAAAGCTCCGGTACAAATCGAGCCGTAGCGGCGGCAGCGCGGCGCCATGTCGACGAGCCAGTCGCACAGCCGTGCGTCGCGAGCGGCTTCGGGAAGCGCGGGTCCGCCGCTCACGAGCAGCATGTCGTAGCTGGAAAGCGCGTCTTCGAGAACGAGGTCCGCCGTCAACCGCATCCCGTTCGAAGCGCGGATACTTCCGGCCTCGGTCCCGATCAGCGTCACGTCATAACCCTCGCCAGGCTCGATGAAGTGATTGGCTTCGATCAGTACATCGAGCGGACCGACCACGTCGAGCGCCTGCACGCCCGCGAAAATTATGAGCGCGACAGTTCGCATTGGTCGGGTTCCTCGGTAGTCGTGATCAGGTAGTAAACAGTAGCGGGGATCCGGATGGCAGCATGCCTATGCCTCGTTCGATCGTAGCAAGTCTCGCTCGCATGACCGCCTATCCGACATCGGTGTAAGTTGCGGCCAGCGGCAAACTGACACTGAACACCGCGCCCTCGCCCAAGCTGCTGAGCACCACGATTTCGCCCTGATGCGCTTCGGCCAACTGCTTCGTGATGTAGAGACCAAGCCCAAGTCCGCCGGGCGCCTCGCTGTTGGCACCGCGTTCGAAGGCATTGAAAATGCGCTGCTGGTCGGCGTGCGAAATACCCACACCGTAATCGCGTACGTCGATCCGAGCGTGATGCGCGTCTGCGGTCAGGGTCACTTCGATGGGCTTTTTCTGGCCGTAGCGCAAAGCGTTGTTGAGTAAATTCACTATCACCTGCTCGATCCGAAACGCGTCCCACAAACCAATCACATGCGGCTGCGCCGTCAGTGCGATCTTGCAACCCTGGGCGCCGGCTTGATGTGCGAGATCGCTGACGATGCGCTCAAGCAGCATCGACAGATCCGTCTGCTTGGGCCGTATCGACAGCCTGCCGCTACGCATGCGCGATACATCGAGCATATCGTCGATCAGACGGATCATGCTTTGGATCTGGCGACCGTCGCGCGCCACCATTTTGTTCAGATTGTCTTCGTTGAATGCATCCAGATTGTGCCGATCGAGCTGCATCTTGCGCACCTGTGCTTCCAGGAACAGCGTGTTGAGCGGCGTACGCAGCTCGTGCGCCACCATCGACATGAAGTCGTCACGCATCTGCACCGAGCGTTGCAACTGGGCCTGCGTCGCATGCAATTCCTGCAGCAAGGTCTCCTGCTCCTGACGGCTTTTCTCCAGCGCGGCGACTTGCCTGCGAGTTTCGTGGCGTTGCTGGTAGAGCGAGACAAACACGTTCACCTTGCTCTTCACCGCCCCCACGTCCAAGGGCTTGTACAGGAAATCGACGGCCCCGGTTTCGTAGCCCTTGAAGGCGTAATTCAATTCGCGACCGGCAGCGCTCACGAACACGATCGGTATATGGCGAGTCTTTTCCGTCCCGCGCATCAGTTCGGCCAGCTCGAATCCGTCCATGCCGGGCATCTGCACGTCGAGAATCGCCAGCGCAAACTCATGCTCGAGCAGCAGGGCCAGCGCCGCCTCGCCCGACGACGCTTGATAGACAGTGCGACCGTCCTGTTGGATGATCGCATTGAGCGCACGCAGGTTTTCCGGCAGATCGTCAACGATCAGCAGCTTGGTGCTGTCTTCGCTCGACATTAATGCTTCTCCAGAGTCAGCAACAACGTATGAATCTCGTTTAGTGACACAATCAAATCCGGCCTCGAGTAATCTATGGCTGCCTGCGGCATGGTCGCTATCTGCGCCTCCCGCGGATCCTGTACTACCGTGCACCCGCCCATCTGCTTGACGCGCGCCAATCCGCGCGCGCCGTCCTGATTGGCTCCGGTCAATAGTATCCCGAGCAGGCCCGCGCCATAAACATCGGCCGCCGATTCCATCAGGATATCGATCGACGGGCGCGAATAGTGCACCGGTGGCTCGCAGCTCAGCGACAACGTATGGTCATGCTCCACCAGCAGGTGATACCCCGCGCAGGCAAAGTACACGGTGCCGCGCTCGATTGCGGTCTTGTCGCTCGCTTCGCGCACCGGCAGTGCCACACGCGATCTGAACACTTCCGCCAGCCGGCTTTCCCGGTCCTCAGCCAAATGCAACACGGCCAGAATCGGCGGCCGGAACGAAGCGGGCAAGCCGCCCAGGACCGTCAGCAACGCGTCTATGCCACCCGCCGATGCCCCGATGACGATGGCTTCAATCGATCTGTCCGAAATGGCTGGCATATGGGGTTACATAAGGGGTTACATAAGGGGTTACATAAGGGGTTGCACGAAGATGCATAAAAAACAAGAAAAAGTCAGGAGTCGCAATGGCTACGGTGATTACATTCTGCGTGGCCACTACAGTTTGCGAAATAGCCGCTCCGGCTTGGCCACCGCTTCAAAACGCGTCGAGTAAGCCGAAAAATCGATGCTTTCTTTGCTGCCCAGGCCAAGAAAACCACGCCGGCACAACGACTCATGGAACAAGCCCAGCGCGCGATCCTGCAATGTCTTGTTGAAATAGATCAGCACGTTGCGACAGCAAATCAGGTGCGTTTCGGCGAACACGCTGTCGGTCGCGAGGCTATGATCGGCAAACGTGACGTTTTCGCACAGCGAGCGGTCAAACAGTGCCGCATCGTAGGCGGCCGTGTAATAGTCGGAAAACGCCCTTTTGCCACCGGCCTGCTGGTAGCTTCGGGTGTAGCGCCGCACGCTGTCTACCGGGAACACCCCACGCTTGGCCTTTTCCAGCGATTGCGGATTGATGTCGGTTGCATAGATCATAGACCGCTCCAGCAGCCCCTCTTCCTTGAGCAGGATAGCCAGCGAATACACCTCTTCACCGGTACTGCAGCCCGCCACCCATATTTTCAGCGATGCATACGTGCGCAACAATGGCACCGCCTGCTGGCGCAAGGCGAGAAAAAACTCTGGATCGCGAAACATCTCGCTGACAGGTATCGTCAAGTACTGCAGTAACTGCATGAACGCGGTCGGCTCGTGCAGCACACGCTCCTGCAAAGCCGAGATCGTCGGGCAGTTGAGCTGACCCAAGGCGTACAGCACCCGGCGCTTTTGCGACGCGCCCGAGTAATTGCGAAAGTCGTGGCTGTACTTCAGGTAAATCGCCTCTATCAACAAGCGCAACTCGATGTCCGTGCTGGTGGGCGAGATCATCAAATGCGTTCCATGCTCGGCATCCACACGCGCAAGAGCGAATACAGGCGGTCGAGATCGATCGGTTTGGCAAGGTAGTCGGACGCGCCCGCCTTCAGGCACTGCTCTTGATCGTCCTTCATCGCCTTCGCGGTTATCGCGATGATGGGCAGTTTCTCGAAGCGAGGGTCGCGCCGGATACGCCGCGTGGCTTCCAACCCGTCCAGGCCTGGCATCATGACGTCCATCACGACCAGATCGATATCGGCCACTTGATCGAGCTTGCGGATCGCCTCGAAGCCGTCGCGGCCGATTTCGACCGCAACGCCTTTTTGCTCCAGCGCGCTCGTCAGCGCAAAGATATTACGGACGTCGTCATCGACCAGCAGAATTCGACGCCCTTCGAAGAAGCGATCGCGGTTACGTGCGGTTTTGAGCATCGCTTGGCGTTCCAGCGAGAGTTCCGACTCCACCTTGTGGAGGAACAGCGTGACTTCATCGAGCAGGCGTTCCGGCGAACGCGCGCCCTTGATGATGATCGAGCGCGAATATTTAAGCAGATCGGCTTCCTCGTCCCGCGTCAGATTGCGCCCGGTGTAGACGATGGCCGGTGGGAACGCGACGATGTTTTCACTGCTCATGCGCTGCAGCAATTCACGGCCCTGCATATCGGGCAATTTCAAATCGATAATCATGCAGTCGAACACGGTCGTGCGCAGCAGCTTCAACGCCTCTTCCCCCGACTCCACCGCGCTGATTTCGATATCGTCGTCGCCGATCAGTTGCACTACGCTTTCGCGCTGGCGCGCATCGTCTTCGACCAGCAGCACGCGTTTCATCTTCTGCGTGAATTTTTCTTCGAGCTTGCGGAACACCAAGCGCAATTGCTCGCGCGTCGTCGGCTTGGTTGCATAGCCGACCGCGCCAAGATGCATGGCCGCGTCGGTACGATCGGCGGCCGATACCACATGAACCGGAATATGCCGGGTCTGCGGCTTTTCCTTTAGTTGCTGCAACACGCTCAGCCCGGAGCGATCGGGCAGGCGCATGTCGAGCAGGATCGCGTCGGGCCGAAATTGCGCCGCCAGATACAAGCCGTCCTCGGCGTTGTGCGCAACCAGGCAGTGGTAGCGCATCTCGTGGGCAAGCTCATAGAGGATCTGCGCGAAATCGGACTCGTCTTCGATGACCAGAACCGTTCGCGCCGTCGATAGGTCGGCGTCGCGGTCATCCGGAAACGCAGGTACGCCCAGCGTGTGCTCCGACGCCGCCGACTGGGCATGTGCGGCCGCAACGGGTGTCGCAGTGGCCATTGTCAAGGTCGCCAAAGTCGAGCGAGCCGCAGCCGGGGATCCCGCCAGGGCAACAACATGGGCACTTGCCGCAACGCCGACCGGCGACGCCGTGTCCGACCAACGCTGCGGCAAGATCAGCGTAAATGTGCTGCCTTCGCCCGGCACGCTACTCACCGCGATCGAGCCGCCCAACAGCGTGGCCAGATCGCGCGAGATCGAAAGCCCCAGCCCGGTGCCCCCGTAACGCCGGCTGGTGGTGCCATCGGCTTGCCGGAACGCTTCGAAAATGATGTCTTGCTGATCCGACACGATGCCGATGCCCGAATCCCGCACCGCAAAACTCACGCCATGCGCGCCGCTCTGAGCGATCGTCAGGGTGATCTCGCCCACCTCGGTAAACTTGATCGCGTTGGAGAGCAGGTTTTTCAAGATCTGTTCCAGGCGCTGTCGGTCGGAAAAAATCGACAACGGCGCGCCAACTTCGACCTCCACCGTCAGTGCCAGATTCTTTTGAGCCGCGAGCGGCCCGAACGTTTGCCTAAGCGAGTCAGCCAGCTTGCTCAGGTTCAGATCGTCCGGCGCCAGCTCCAACTTGCCCGCTTCGACTTTGGCAATATCCAGAATGTCATTGATCAAGTTCAGCAGGTCGTTGCCGGCCGAGTAGATCGTCTGAGCGAACTTGACCTGCTCCTCGCTGAGGTTGCCCGTGGGATTCTCCGATAACAGCTTGGCCAGGATCAGCGAACTGTTCAGCGGTGTGCGCAACTCGTGCGACATATTGGCCAGGAACTCCGATTTGTATTGGCTCGCGCGCTGCAAATCACGGGCGCGCTCCTCCAGTTCGGTCTGGACCTGGTTCAGCGCAATGTTCTTCTGGTCCAGCGTCACGGCCTGATCGGCCAGTTGCTCATTGGTTTGTTCCAGCTCGGCCTTTTGATTCTCGAGGCTTACCTGCGACTCCTCCAGGATGCGCGACTGCGCTTCCAGTTCCTCATTGGCCGTGCGCAGTTCCTCTTGCTGCACCTGCAATTCCTCGTTGAGCTGCTGGGTCTCTGCGAGTATGTCCTGCAGACGCTGGCGGTAAAGCGCGCCCTCGATCGACGCCCCGATGTTACCGGCGACCAGCAACAGGAACTCAATGTCGCGATCGGCAATCGGCCGGACAAATCCCAGCTCCAGCACGCCATTCACCCGTCCGTCGTTATCGAGCGGCACCATGACGACGTGCCTCGGCGGCGCTTCGCCCAAGCCGGACGTTACCTTCACGTAATCTTCGGGCACGCTGTCCAGGCGAATCAGCCGCTTTTCGGCGGCGCTCTGGCCCACCAGACCTTCGTTGCCGGCGAACGACCGGTTGATCTGCTCGCTCGCCTGGCTGAACCCATACGACGCGAAGCGGCACAATGTACCGTCCGCCTCGCGCACATAGAGGGCACCCACCATCACGCCGAGGCGCCCGGCCAGGAATTCCAATATGGCGCGGCCCAGCGGCGTGAGCGCCAATTGGCCGATGGTCTGCTCGGTCAACTCGCTCTGCCCGGCACGTAGCCATCCCTGTTCCGCCAATGCCTCGGCATGCGTTCTTTGCTGCGCCAAGGCCGCACCGTAGGTCTCGGAAAGACGCATCAGCTCGCGGCGTCCGAACAGCGCCAGCAAGCCGCTGATCCCCAGGCTCAGGAGCAGGAATGTCGCCACGGTAACGGTTGTGACGCTATGCGCGGCCAGGTTGCGCTCCTCGCGCAGCCGCGATTCGACGTTGAAGAAATCGGCCCATTCACGGCGGATTTCGTCCGTTTCGACCTTGCCGCGTCCAGACCGAATGGCGTCTTGATAGTCGCCATTGTGCCGCCGCAGATCTATCATCTGCTGGGCAAAACCATCCCATTGATTTTGCAATGCGCGTATGCGTTGGAGCCGCTCGACCTGTGGCGGGTTGTCACCAACCAGCACCATCAGGTCGGCCAATTCGGTCGCCAGCTTGGCATGGCCAAGGTTGTACGGCGCGAGAAAAGTCTCGTCTCCCGTAATCAGGAAACCGCGCAGCCCGGTTTCCTCATCACTGGCCAATTTGCCAATCTCGGTTGCCGCGCCGATAACCCGCTCACTGTGGTCGACCCACGCCAGCACGGACAGCAGATAAAGAATCAACCCAAGGAAAACAGCTGCGCTGAAGAAGCCGAGGATCACTGGGAAAACGATATTGCGTCGCAGAATACGACGGAAATTCGTCTGATCTTGAAGGCTTTGGCCGGTCATTTTTTCCAAACTCATTAGGGCAGAAATGGCGAAATTTTAGCTTGGGGCTAGTCTTTTTTCCTTTACTCTCTTCCTTGGTTTTCGTCTTTGGCGCTCTTCTTGGCTTCCCTTTCCTGCAGCGTACAGGCTTACAGGCTTACAGGAACCGCATCATAACCGTGCCCGATTTAAAACCGTACGAAAACATTTGCCCGATACAGCGGACGCCCGGCCCGAGATCCATTGAGAATTTCGGGCCGGGCCATTTAAAGAGCACGTCGGTAACTACTACCGAATCTATGCGCAGAAATATATTTGACTATGAAGAAGGATTTAGTTCGAATGCGACACGTTATTTTGTTCTCTCAGGTCCCGGGTCGCATCGGCGGCACTCATCCCGCGGCAGTTTTCCGCGCCAGCGCATCCCGCGCTTGCGCGACGATGTCGAACGAATGCAGACGCGCCGAATGGTCGTAGATTTGCGCGGTCACCATTAATTCGTCCGCCGCGGTGCGCTCAATCACTTCGGCCAACCCTTGTTCCACGGTCTCGGGCGAGCCGACGACCGAAAATGCCAGTGCCTGCGCCACGCCTGCACGCTCCATTTCCGATGCCTGCAGACGCTCGACCGGCGCTTGCAGCAGACCCGGTGTGCCGCGCCGCAAATTGATAAACTGCTGCTGCAATGACGTGAATAGCCGGTGCGCCTGAGCATCGGTATCGGCCGCAAACACGTTCACACCGACCATTGCATGAGGTTTTTCAAGCTGTGCCGAAGGCTGGAAGCGCGTGCGGTACACGTGCAACGCCGACATCAATTGATCCGGCGCGAAATGCGAGGCGAACGCGAACGGCAAGCCCAGCGCCGCCGCCAACTGCGCGCTGAACAGGCTGGAGCCGAGCAGCCAGATCGGCACGCGCAGCCCGGCCCCCGGCACTGCCCTTATGTGCTGCCCCGGCTCGACCTCGCCAAACAGGCGCTGCAATTCGAGCACATCTTCCGGAAACGATTCGGCGCTCGCCTGCAAGTCACGGCGCAACGCGCGCGCCGTAGCCTGGTCGGTGCCGGGCGCGCGGCCCAGGCCGAGGTCGATACGCCCGGGAAACAGGGAGGCCAGCGTACCGAACTGCTCCGCAATGACAAGCGGGGCATGGTTGGGTAGCATCACACCACCGGATCCGACCCGGATGGTGGACGTGGCGGCCGCCACATGGCCGATGACGACCGCGGTCGCGGCACTGGCGATACCTGGCATGTTGTGGTGCTCAGCCAGCCAATAGCGGCGATAACCGAGGCGCTCGGCATGCTGGGCCAGATCGCGCGTATTGTGCAAGGCCTGGGTGGCAGTGGCGCCGGCGGGAACCGGGCAGAGGTCTAATATGGAAAATGGAATCATCGGGTACCTGAAGGCCTGAGCTGAATGCATAAGCTGCATGCGTGGGGGAAATCCGATTGTGCCCGAGTGCGGCGATCGCCACTGCCGACCCTGTCCAAATGGATTCCGCATGGCGCAAAAAGGCCGCCGATGATCGCATCTGACATAGTCCCGGGTTACCATCGGTGTTCCGGGTTTCGACGCACCCGCATTTCGACTCACTTTACGAGCATCGACCACACATGACGAATTCAACCGCATCGGCGCCTTCAGAGTCGCCACTCGACATGATCATCTTCGGCGGCGGCGGTGATCTTGCCGCACGCAAGCTGCTGCCGGCGCTGTATATGGCGCACCTGCATGGCAACCTGCCGCCGCAGACCAAAATCCTTGCAGTGGGCCGGCAAGACTGGTCGCGCGATGAATACCTCGGGTTCATGCAAACGAAGTCGCGCCCTTTCGTCGAAGCTTCGGCACTCGAACCGCAGGCGTGGGAAAGCTTTCTCGCGTTGTTCGAGTACGTGCGCATCGACGTGACCTCGGCGGCCGATTTCGCTCGCTTGGCGGCCGCGTCCCGGCCTCAGGTTCTACGCGTTTTCTATCTTGCCACCGCGCCCGACCTGTTCACGACCATTTGCGATAGCCTCGCCGCAGCCGGCCTGGTAGACGAGCAATCGCGCGTGGTACTGGAAAAGCCGCTCGGTCACGATCTGGCATCGGCCCAAGCGATCAACGTCGAGGTAGGCAAACACTTTGCGGAGCGGCAGATCTATCGGATCGACCACTATCTGGGCAAGGAAACCGTCCAGAACTTGATGGTGCTCCGCTTTGGTAACGCGATTTTCGGGCCGCTCTGGCAAGCGCCCTATATCAAGAGCGTGCAGATTACTGTGGCGGAATCGGTCGGCGTGGGCAGTCGAGCGGGCTTTTACGATCAAACCGGGGCCATGCGCGATATGGTCCAGAATCATTTGCTGCAACTGCTGTGCATCGTCGCGATGGAGCCGCCGGTTTCGCTCGATCCCGACGCCGTACGCGATGAAAAGCTCAAGGTACTGCGTTCGCTGCGCACGATGTCGCTGGCGGATATCACGCGCGACACCGTGCGCGGCCAATATTCAGCCGGGGCGGTCGCGGGCGAAGCGGTCAAGGGCTATCTCGAGGAAGCCAAGGTTCCACCCAACAGCCACACGGAGACCTTCGTCGCACTGCGTGCCCAGATCAACAACTGGCGCTGGGCCAACGTGCCGTTCTTCCTGCGCACCGGAAAACGGATGCAAAACCGGCTCTCCGAAATCGTGATCGAATTCGCCGACCTGCCGTTTTCGATTATTCCGTGCGGCCCCCACAATTGCTCCAACCGGCTCGTCATCCAGTTGCAGCCCGAGGAATCGATCAGCTTGCAGATGATGGCGAAGGAACCCGGCAGCGGCATGCATATGCGCCCCGTCAACCTCTGCCTGGACCTGCAGCGCGCCTTTACGACGCGGCGTGCCGAAGCCTATGAGCGCTTGCTGATCGACGTGATCCGCGGCCGCCTGACACACTTCATGCGCCGTGACGAACTCGAAGCGGCATGGACCTGGGTGGAACCGATACTGGAAGGCTGGAAAGCACTGCGCGACCCGCCTCGTCATTACAACGCCGGCACGTTCGGTCCGGCGGCAGCAACCGCGCTCATGGGTCGGGAAGGCCTGGTGTGGTCCGAGGAAGCTTAAGCAAATCAGGCAAGCACTTCCAACACGATCTCGGCCGTGATCAGAATGGGATTGGCGCCGCGCACGAGGCGGCCCGCCGCCACCTCTCCCTTGTGATCGACCAGCTCGACATCCAGCGTGGCCTGCGTTGCACCGTGCTGTGCGGGAGCGATGGTTCCGGTGCAAATCAACATTTCGGTGACCTCCGACGTCACGCTGCGTCCGTCTGCGAAAATTGCGCCGATGATGCTTGCTACGCCGCCGCGTACTACGGCCGCCGAAATTCCCTCGCTGCGGCAAAACTCCTCCAGCGCCGTGCAGATGTCCTGATTGGGCAATAGACGTAGCGCGAAGCATCGCTTCGATCGGGGTTGATCGGAGACGGGCAGCGCCACGGGCCCAAACAAGGTGAAATTGGTTTCCGCATCGGGATGCGCTTCGAAGCCGACACCGTCGAGCGACCAGATCCGTGCTTCGATCGGCTCGGCCACGATGGCTTCCGTGGTCAGCAGATGGCCGCCACGTGCCGTGCCGTGCTGCGACCAGATCGCATGGCAGTGCAATAGCGGGCTACCGTCACGCATGCCGAAGGTACCGCGCGCAGCCTTGAGCGCGCTGACGCCGGCGCCACTGAATGGCTGGCTATAGAACGCCGCGTGCTCCGGCGTTTCCGAATAGGCCGGCAGGAAGTAGCTGAAAGGCCCGAGCGCGCCGCCTTCCAACTCCACCACCGCACTGTTGCAAGCGAATGCGGCAAGCGGTCGACGCACGGCCTCCAGCAAGGTCAAGCCCGGCTCCAGCGCAACTTTCAATGAGCTACAGCGGCCTTCGACGGATTGAACTCTGCGTGCCGCGGGTGGCCCCGGTTGCTTGACACTGCGTGCGACGTCCATGACGCGATCACCTCGATCAAATGGCTGCCGGCAACCCGCGGCCGGCACACCCGTCGCATATAGTGCCATCGCGCGGCCAAGTGTGCACAGTGGGGAAAGCCTGTGTCTTCGAACTATCGATGCGGAAGCGAGTCGAATCGGATCGGTTCGATTTTCGAGGTCGCTCGTTCGAGGCCACCCATGCGGTGCGCGCTCAGATCCGAAAATCGGTGCCGTTTCGAGGAGTTAGCATGGAAATAAGCCCGATCTCGTTCAATGCGGCCGTGATCCGTCTGCCGGCACCGGATCCGCTGCAGCAGGCCACGAGCGTGACCGCGGCTGCGTCGGCGGTTGCGAGCCAGGCGACCGCTGCCGTAGCGCAAACGAGCGCGATCTCGGCCACGCGGATAGCCAACCTCACGCAAGATAACGCGCTATTGAAAGCCATTGAACAAACGCTGGTGCAATTCAATTTGGCTGAGCGTATCCCGGGGATTTCGGCAAGCTCGCAGACTGACGCCACGACCGGTGATGCCGGCATCGCCACTCTCTCGCTTGCAACGGACACCACGCCCTTACTCACCGGCGCGACGCCATCCACGACGGCAGCGGATGCCGTGGGGGTTTCATCCGACGCCACCTCATTGGCGAGCTCATCGCCCACCGCATCGCCGAGCTCACCCGTCACCTTACCGGCTGCATCTACGCAGCAGCACAATCTCACGGTAGCCAGTACGCAACTCACTCCCATCGCAGCCGAAGCGGTCGTGGCGCTCGCGGGCGCGCTATTCCAAGCGGTGTCGCCGCTAACGTACACGCCTGTCAGCCCGACTGAAAGTATCACGACCGACGCAGTCCGCCACGTCAATCCGCCGGCCGCCATCGACTTGGGCATGGCGGCATTTCGAGGCGGCTACGACCGAACAGGTGATAACCTCGCGTCTTTGGCCCAGCAGGCGGCTGGGTCTGGCAATTCCACACCGGCCGGCATTGACACGCTCGCTATAGTGCGGGCCAATTACCAGAACCTGCTCGCCACCGCATCAGGTCCAGCCAGCAATCAGGCAGCGTATGCCGGCGCTCCGACATTGCAGGCGTTCCTCCAGACCTTGATGCGCAACTTTAGCCGGGGCTTTACTGCCGCGCCGGGCGTCAGCGCGGTGGGCAACCTGATCGAGACCAGCGCCTAAGTCTCGCCGGCAGTCGTATCCATCGTCGCGTCCGCAGTCAAACCCGCCGTTTTATCGGCTGTTCGATCGCCGCCGATTGCGTTTTTCATACTCAGGGGTAGGACGGTCGCTTCATCCGGAACAGCGTATCGGCTGTGATCTCGAAGTAATCCGCCGGCCCTCCGGCTCGCAGGATCGGGTGCGCCGCCGCGGTATCGTAGAGCCCGTCTTTGAGCAAACTCTTGGCGATATGCACGCCAACCACTTCGCCGAGCACCAGCCATGTATTGACTTCGACGCCGCTGGCATTTTGCAGCCGTATGATCTGCGTACACCGGCATTCGAACGCAACCGGACTTTCCGCCACGCGTGGCACGTTGACAATACGTCCGGGCTCCGGCGTGAGCCCAGCCAGCACAAACTCGTCGACCTCGGGCGGCGCCGGGGCGCAACTGCGATTCATCGCCTCGGCCAACGGACGGGTCGCGAGATTCCACACGAATTCGCCAGTCTCTTCGACGTTGGTCACGCTGTCTTTGCGACCGATGCTGGAGAAGCCGATGATAGGCGGGGTGTAATTAAACCCGTTGAAAAAACTGTACGGCGCCAAGTTCAACACGCCCGCGCGCGAGCGCGAAGCGATCCAGCCGATCGGACGCGGGCCGACAATGGCATTGAACGGATCGTGCGGTAGGCCGTGCCCGTTGGCAGGCTCGTAAAAATGTTGCTCGTTGGACATATTACCCACCCGGTGATGCGCTCGCACGCGAGCGCCGTGAATTGCTGAAACGCGCTTTGCGTTACTTCGGCGGCTTGGCTTTCGTCGCCGGAAAATCAAAAACCAGGCACGTCGTGGTCGCATGCGCGTAGAGTTTGCCGTCGGGCCCTACCAACCGCGCTTGGGCAGTCGCAACCTGGCTGCCGACGTGAATCACGCTGCCTTCGGCCCGCACTACCGGCACGGCCTTGGTCAGAGCACGGATCATGTTTACCTTGAGCTCCAGCGTCGTATAACTTTTCCCGGCCGGCAACGCCGAGTGGACCGCACAACCCACCGCCGAATCGAGCATAGCTGCGAACCACCCGCCATGAACCGTCCCTAGCGGATTGTAAAAGCGCTCGGACGGACGCCCTTGAAAAACCGCTTTTCCTTTCTCGACATGTACGACAACGAAATCCAGCGTGTCGCCAATCGGCGGAAACGGCAACTGGCCGGCGAAGACGGCCTCGAATACTTCCAGGCCCGATTTGTCGACTACCTGCTCGTGTCGAGCGACACCCGGCCCCGTCTGGCCACCGCTCGCATTGCGCGCCCGAACGGCAGCCTCCTCGGCCTCCCATCGCTGGCTTGCGTGCGCTGCTGATTCCATCTTCCTCTCCGTGATCGATTGACATTTCGACTGACTGCCGGGGACGCGAAGCGCGGCGTGTCTGCGTGCCGACGCCTGTTGGAACGGCTGCGGCCAATCCGCATTCATGATGTCGATCATTGATTGACACGTCAAGCCAAGACCGCCGGGACGTTGCCAGCCCGGTTCCGCTTTTCCCGCCCGCCATGCCTGGCGGCCCATCTTGAAACGAGAGGCAGTCCATCGCCGAATGCTGCTTGCGCGTGCTCCAAGCGCTGCGGCACTCTAATGAATTCTGGAGAATTCTGGAACCCTGCCACCCCAAATCCATGACAATACAGAATGCGCACGTAACGGTTGAGGAAGTCGCTTTGCGCGACGGTGCCCCAAGCATGGGGTATCGAACTGGTCGACCTGCCGCGCCGCATCGAAATGCGGGCCATTCTGGAGCAAGCGCTGCCCGGCGAGCCGTTATACGGCTTTATTGCAGATGCCAGTTCGCAGGACTATTCAGCCGGCGTGCGGCGCAAACCTAAAGGAATCACAGCATGATCGCAACATCGAAACCAACGTCCAAGACCGATCGCCTGCCGCTCGAAGGCGTGCGGGTCGTCGAACTGACGCATATGGTGATGGGCCCCACCTGCGGCATGATATTGGGCGATCTCGGCGCCGAGGTCATCAAAATCGAGCCGATCAAAGGCGATGGAACGCGCCGGCTGCTGGGCGCCGGTGCCGGCTTTTTCCGCACCTTCAATCGCAACAAGAAAAGCGTGGCGCTCGACGTCCACGAAACCGCTGGCCTCGACGCGTTACTCAAGCTGATCGACACCGCCGACGTATTCATCGAGAACTTCAAACCGGGCCGCATGGCGGAACTCGGTCTGGATTACGCCACGCTGCGTTTGCGCAACCCTAAGCTCATCTATGTCTCGCACAAGGGCTTTCTCAGCGGCCCCTACGAGAAACGGCTTGCCCTCGACGAAGTCGTGCAGATGATGGCCGGCCTCGCCTATATGACGGGTCCGTCCGGGCGGCCCTTGCGCGCGGGCAGTTCGGTCAACGACATTATGGGCGGGATGTTCGGCGCCATCGGCGTGCTGGCAGCGCTGCACGAACGCAACTCGAGCCTATCCGGCAAGGAAGTGCAGAGCGCGCTGTTCGAAAACTGCGTGCTGCTGTCGGCCCAGCATATGCAACAGTTCGCCGTGACGGGCAAAGCGGCCGCACCGATGCCGGAACGCATCAGCGCCTGGGGCATTTACGACGTGTTCGAACTGGCGCAGCAGGAGCAGATGTTCATCGCCGCGACCGGCGACGGCCAATGGAAGACTTTGTGCGAGGTGATCGGCCGCCCCGACTTGCTCGCCGACCCGCGTCTTGCGACCAACAACGACCGGGTGCTCGCGCGTGGCTGGTTGATCGATGCGCTGCGCGCCACACTCGTTCGCATGGACGGCCAAGCGCTAGCTCGGCAATTCGAAGATCTCGCCATCCCGTTTGCGGCCATTACGCGCCCCGAGCAACTGTTCGACGACCCGCACTTGCTCGCAAGCGGGGGTTTGGCTCAACTGGAATTGGAGGACGGCAGCTCGACTGCGATGCCGCTGTTACCGATCTCGCTCGATGGCAATCGGCTGCAGCCACGCCGCCCGATACCCAAGATCGGTGAACACACCCACGACGTAATGCATGCACTGGGCTATACCGATGCGCAAATCGCCGACCTTGCCGCACACGGTGTACTCAAACTCGACGAGCCGATCGCGTAGCCGGTGCAGGCATCGCAACAGGCGACATGCGTTGGTGAGACAGCCGCAGGGGCTTTCGTTTCACCACCGCAGCCCGCCATTGCAGCAACCGAGCCTCTAATTGAGCTCGGTCTCCCATCAAATCTTCGGTAACACAGACTTATTTTTTCTCATCACGAATTTCTCACAAGAAAATCGTCTAGTTTTCGAAGCAGGCCATCCTCTCCCAGCACGGCTCAAGCACCGCAAACAATTACGTTGTGCTTTATATCCTCGTCTCGTGACGTGCATCTGGATATCGCTGGGCAACGCCTGATCTTTCGCGGACATAATGAAATCTCACAGCCAGCTCATCGACGTCGTCAAGACCTTTCCCTACCCGGCTTGCTTCAAGACAACCGACACCGGGAAATACATCGCTTGCAATTCCGGTATCGCACAATTCTTCGGAACCGTACCCGAAGACATGGAAGGGCTGACGGTAGGCGATCTAAATTTCCTTCAGCCAGCGTGGGGAAAGGGCTATGCAGACAAGATCACCAAGCTGGATTTTCGGGTGCGCGACGAAAAGGACATGGTGAGGGACAAACACCCGTTCCTGATCGATAGCGGCGATGTCTTGTATCTGGAAATTGTCAAATTCCCAGTGCTGGGCGCCCAAAAAAAGGTCCTCGGCGTCGTGTCCTACTCTGATGACCTGCGGCCCACACTTTCTTATCCGGCGCTATACCGCTTGTACCGACGCTTTCATGGCAGACAGGATTCCATCAAGCGTGTGCTGGCCTATTTGGCGCTCGACGCGCATTTCCGGCTCCTGCCCACCGAAGTTCAGCTATTGATTTTCCTCGAGAAAGCGGACGGCTATGCGAATGAAGAAATCGCGCGGCGCTTGCTTCTTTCACTTCAAAAGGTCGAATCGCATCTGGAAGCGATGCGCGGCATGGTGGTCAATAACGATCTGCAAACGCTCTTAACCCCACTGAAGCGAGACATCAAGCCATGCGAAGAAATCTGAATTCGGCCTTGCCTATCGCATTGACCGCAAATCTCTTCGAATGGTATGAATTCGCTATCAGCGGCTTCATGGCATTGGCAATCGGCAAACTCTTTTTTCCAGCCGGCGACGACACGGCTGCCTTGATAGCCAGTTTTTCGGTATTCGCCACCAGCTATCTGGCCAGGCCAATTGGAAGTGTATTTTTCGGAATATGGGCAGATAAGCGCGGGGCGCGAGCGGCACTGACGTTGAGCTTGATATTGATGGCGGTTCCGACCGCCTTGATCGCCTTCCTGCCAACCTATGAAACAGCAGGTTATCTGGCCACGGGTGTGCTGATAATCTTGAAGATCTTGCACGGCTTTGCGGCCGGCGGCGAGTTACCGATAAGCGCCTATTACGTGTCGCTCAACACCTCGGAGAAGAACCGCGGATTCTATTGTTCTTTAGTCAGTCTGAGCACGCTGCTTGGGGTCTTGCTGGCATCTGTGGTCGTGCTTGTACTGCCGTCGCTGGCCGCGAAAGTATCGTCGATGTTTCCCGGCGGTGTCCTCGGCGGGCACTGGGGAGAAGTGTGGCGCTGGCCATTCCTGCTCAGCATCCCCTTATCCCTCTGGGTGCTTTGGATACGCGCCTCGATGCCGGTCACCCTCGTCGACAAGTTGGTGACACCACGCATTCCGTTTGGCAGGCCCATCGCGCCATTGATGCAGGCCGCAGTACTGGTCGCATTCCTCCAGATGCACTTTTATACGGTCTTTTTTTGGCTGCCGAACTATCTGCATAGTTACCTTGGCGTTTCGAATCAAGATGCCCACGAGACTAATCTAATCGGTTTAACCGTGCTGGCCGTTTCAATTTTCTGCACCGGTTACGCAACGCGCCGGGTCGATGCTTCAAGACTTTTGCTCATAGGTATCGTTGGTTTGCTGGTCAGCAGCTATCCGCTATTTTTTGTGTTGCAGAGCGGCGCTTATTTATCGTTGTTATTTGCGCAGTCCGCTTTCGCTGTCATGGATGGACTGATCTACGGCACGATCTTCGTCGTACTGGCTGGCCTGTTCGAAGAAAACTGGAAGAGCCTCGGTATGACGATCGGATTCACCGTGCCGACGGCTATTTTCGGCGGAACCGCACCTGTGGTGTGCAGCTATCTGATCAAGTGGTTGGATGTTCTCGCTGCCCCTGCGCTTTATGTCGTGGCAATGGGGTTATTGGCCGCGCCAGTCGCGTATTACCTCGCCTTTCGTACAAGGAATAAAAAAATCAGGCCCGAGAGATACTTGGTCGATGTGGGATCGCGGCGGCTGGAGTCCCGCTAACAACGTCGATGGCATGAAGCGATTCGGATAGGTCGATTGCACATCTGCGATCGACCTAAAAGAAAAGCCCCACCCGGCGGACCGGTGAGGCTTGGTATTACTGCATGCACGTTACGGGGTCGTGCTTCCGCCTTATCTTGCGGTCGATTTGATGTATAGATCATCGCATCGCTACGTGACGAATTCATGACAAACCCGGTTTACCTTCTTCGCCGATCAAGCATGTCGATTCGAAACATTAAAACCAGGTGCATCTGAAATAGCTTGCGCAGAGTGGCACACTGCTTCCACGCGATTCCCGGCCGGATCGAAAAGAAACGCGGCATAGTATCCGGGATGATAGTGGGTCCGATAGCCCGGAGCGCCATCCGAACGGCCACCGGCGTCGAGACCCGCCGTGTAAAACGCGTCGACCTGATCGCGAGACGCGGCCTTGAAGCACCAATGCCGTTTGTTGTCGCCCACACCGTTGCGATCCACGCTTTGGTCCAGATAAACCGCCAAGCAACTCGAGACGGTATCCTGAGACGTACACCGCTCGCCATACCCTAGCGCATGCGGCAGGTCATACACCTTCGCAGCGTCCAATGCATTCATCACCGCGTCGTAGAAAAGACGCGCAGCGCCAAGATCGGGCACACCTATCGAAACGTGATCAAGAAGCTGCATGCGATTTTCACTCCTTCTCCTTAGCACCGTGTGGTCTTACCTACTAGCCGAGCAGGCTAACGCGATGGTGGATCCAGCGGACCATCCGGATTCGAAGATCGGCTTGATACCTATCTCGGATTCGCTCAATACAACTATTTATACAACACCTCACTATGCTTGGCATTGGATATTCCGCCCAATCACCCTCCATCACAGTCTTGCGCGCCCTCAAAGCCGAATATATCGCATGCACCGCGCGCGAATCGATATACTCGCCTAGGCGTATGCCTTTCATCTGGACAGGTGAGCGCTTCACCGGAGACGTCTTTCAATGGATACGCTTACTCACCTCATCTATGCGAGCACGTCGCCTCACGAATTCGATAAACAAGAACTCCTGCTATTGCTAGAGAAGGCGCGTGCGGCGAACGCCCAGGTTGGCGTAACCGGAATGCTGCTGTGCGAGGCCCACAACTTCTTCCAGGTGCTGGAGGGACCCGAGTCCGCAGTCGTGCCGCTGTTCGATAAAATCTCCACGGACAAGCGCCATCAAGGAATCGTCCAGATCATTCGCGAACCGATCGCAGAGCGGTCCTTCGGCGACTGGACGATGTCCTTTTCGGACATCACCTGCGAGGAGGTCAGAACTATCGACGGTTTGAACGACTTCTTCGAAGAAAACTCGGTTTTTTCGCAACTGGACAGCGGACGCGCCAAGAAACTCCTGACGGCATTCCAGGGCGGACGCTGGCGGCGGAAGATGGTGCAGAGTTCAACGATAGCGCCGGAGTGAGTGACATGACGTCCTTGACTACACCCCGAGATCCATCGCCTCCGACTGCTTCGATCGGCTTTGCATACGCATTTCAACCGATAGTCGACGTGGTCGAGCGCAAAATCGTATCCTATGAAGCTTTAATTCGTGGCGTTCACGGCGAGCCGGCATCGCAGGTGTTCAGTCGCGTACCGCCTGAAGAGATGTATCGATTCGATGCCGGCGGTCGTGTGGCCGCAATCGAGCAGGCGTCCGCGTTAGGCATTCGCTGCGACCTCAACCTTAATTTCCTGCCTCAAAGCCTGTTTCTCTCCACATCGTCGATCGAAAGCACGCTCGAGGCAGCCGAAAAATACGATCATCCCATCAAGCGTATCGTCGTCGAGGTTACCGAAGGAGAAGTGATTCATGACCATGCGCGCTTCTCCCAGCTTATCAACGTTTACCGAGGGCAGGGTTTGAAGCTCGCCATCGACGATTTCGGCGCTGGATACTCGGGATTGAATTTGCTGGCAGAGTTTCAGCCCGACCAGATCAAGATGGACATGGCGTTAATGCGCGGTATTGAAAGCAACGGCCCCAGACAGGCAATCGTGCGCGCAATTGTGAGTGTCAGTGTCGATCTAGGAATCGATCTGATTGCCGAGGGGGTTGAGACGCTGGACGAGTTTCTATGGTTAAAAGACGAAGGCATACGGCTTTTTCAAGGCTACTTGTTTGCGAAGCCAGGGTTCGCGAGCCTCCCGCCGGCGAAATTTCCGAGCTGATTGCAGGTTGAGACCCGCCCCTGGGTCAAGCCGCTTCGGCCCCCAATCCTCAACCAGGAGTTTTTCATGTCACGCACCATCAAGTTCGCAAAAGCCGGAGGGCCGGAGGTCCTCGAATTCATCGAAACGCAGGTGCCGGCCCCCGGCCCTACCGAGGTTCGTATCAAGGTCAAGGCCATCGGCATCAACCGCGCCGAGGCGATGTGGCGCAACGACGCGTACATCGAACCCGTAAAGTACCCCGCCGGCCTGGGGTATGAGGCGGCCGGCATCGTCGATGCCGTGGGCAAGGACGTTACCGGCTTCGCCGTCGGTGACGAGGTCAATACGATCCCGTCCTTTTCGATGAATCAATACTTCATGTATGGCGAGGTCGTCCTCGCGCCGGAATACGCCGTAGTGAAGCACCCGAAATCGCTTTCGTTCCCCGAGGCCGCGTCGATCTGGATGATGTTTGTGACGGCGTATGGCGCGCTCGTCGAAGATGCCAAGGTGAGCAAGGGCGACTTCGTCATCATTCCCGCGGCTTCCAGCAGCGTGGGGTTGGCCGCGATTCAGATCGCGAATTACGCCGGCGCGACACCGATCGCGCTGACGCGGACTTCGTCGAAGCGCCAACAACTGCTCGATGCGGGCGCCGCGCACGTGATCGCCACGCAAGAGCTCGATCTGGTGCAAGAAGTGATGCGCATCACTGACGGCAAAGGCGCACGCGTCGCGTTCGACCCCGTGGGCGGGCCAAACTTCGCGAAGCTGATTTCGGCGCTCGCGTTTCAGGGCATCGCTTACCTTTACGGCGCGCTCAGCGAGGATGTCACCCCGCTGCCGGTGCTGGAAATGATCGGCAAGATGGTGACCATCAAGGCGCACAACATCTGGCTGACGAGCGGCGACGAAACACGTCGCAAGGCGGCGGTGGACTATGTCCTCACGGGCCTCGAGGCTGGCGCGCTCAAGCCTGTTATCGATCGTACGTTCAAGTTCGATGACATGGTGCAAGCTCATCGCTATCTGGAGCAGAACGGCCAGTTCGGCAAAATCGTTGTGACGGTATAGGGGCTAGCTAGCTAGGCAGGCAGTCCTCCACGAAAGCGGCGAACTGCCTGGCCTTGGTGCTTGCCAGCCTCATTTACCACCCTCATTTACCACCAATACCGATACGCGTAGATGATCGTCATTGCCACGCCCGCGACGATAACGATCCGGCGCACCGTAGTTGCCGGAAGGATGCGAATCAGATGACCGCCGGCGTAACCGCCAACAGCCGCGCCCATCAGCATGACAAGCGTTGGCGGCCAAACGACGATGCCTTTGATGATGAACACCAGGACAGCGGCCGCACTAACCGCAGTCGCAAGAAGGTTCTTCAACGCCTTGACGGAGCGCAGATCGCCAGGCTCCGTAATCGCGAGCACGGCGGTCAGCATCACCCCTAGCCCTGCGCCGAAGAAACCGCCGTACACCGATGCCAGCCCTATCGACCCCAGAGCTCGATATTGGGTTCGATTGCGGCCGAGCGCCTCGTGGCGTTGCTCTGCGCGCCTTTGAATCGCGGGCGCCAGCGCAAACAGTGCCGTCGCGAAGGCAATCAGCGCCGGCACCGGCAACGTGAAATCCCGCTCGGAAATGTGTAACAACACCAAGCCACCGATCGCGCCGCCTGCCAGTGCGCAGAGCGTCAGCACGCACAAGCGCTTGTCGAAAGCGGGAAGTCGGCTGCGATCAGCCAACGCGGCAATAAGATGTCCCGGCGATATCGCCACGGCATTCGACGCGTTGGCGGCAATGGCTGGCAAGCCGGCGGCCAGCATGGCTGGAAAGGTAATCAGTGTCGCGCCGCCCGCCAATGCATTGACTATCCCGCCAACGGCCCCAGCTGCGAGCAACAACGCCCCGGTCATCAGATTCATACGCTCTCCGTTTATGCTGATGCATTGTAGGGAGAGACACCCGCAGAGTCTGGAACGAATGTGACGACTACGCGCCTATCGTCCGTCGCGATAGCATCGCGGCGTCGTGCCGAAGGCCGCCAGGAAGTGTCGGCCGAGGTGGCTCTGATCGGCAAAACCCGTGTCCGACGCAACCGAAGCCACCGCTTCGCCCTGGCGCAACAACGCCCTCGCTTCGTTGAGCCGATGCAGCAGGCGATACCGTGAAGGCGCTATACCGATGGCTCGGGAAAACAGCCGCGTGTAACCTTCCCGGCTGAACCCGCAGGCGGCCGCCAAGTGCTTGATCGTGGCATTGGTGGATGTGATGGCGCGGCGCAAATCGTTCGGGCCGCCGCGATCCGAATCGGGATCATCCGGGGCTGTGCTGCGCGATTCGAGCAGTTCCAGTATTTCATGCAAGCCGACGGCTCTCGCGTTCGCCCAATGCGGCGGCATCGTGTGTATCTCCGTGCGCTGCCGGATGGCTAGCAGGATGGAACAAGGCAGGTACATGTTGAAGCTGACAGTGCCTGCCGTTGCTTCGCGAGCAGACGTGTGCAATACGGACGGCGGGATCAGGACGAACTCGCCTTCATGTACCTCGATCAGGCGTTCTGCAATGGAAAAACATCGACGTCCACTCAACACAAACGTCAGTTGCGCTTCTTCGTGAAAGTGCGAGCGCAACGCCGGATGCGCCTGCCCACCCCATAAGGCGATTTCAACCGACGCGTCGGTACCGATACGTCGGTATCGCCAAATATCCCGTCCGTCCGGCTCAGCGGCGGCCATAAAATCGATATTCATTGGGTATTCCGTTTGAGACTCACGCTTTAGGGGACGATTTGGCGGCTCGTCATGTTCGACGCAGCAGTAGCATTTTGCCGGATACAATTCGGCATCGCTCTATTTTCCCATACTGACCTGATCCATCCATGCCTAATCCCAATCGGGCTTTCCTTCTTGGCGCGCTGCTCAAAGGTGTTTCGCGCTCCTTTTACCTCACGCTGCGCGTGCTGCCGGCCGGCATGCGCGATCCGATCGGTTTGGCGTACCTGTTGGCACGGGCGGCCGATACGATTGCAGACACCTCGCTGATTCCGCCGGAGCAACGATTGGAGTTGCTGCTGTCGCTGCGCAGCCAAGTCAACGGCGCGACCGACGAAGGCGCGTTGGTGCGGCGCATGGCGGCAGAGGTGGCGGGTCAGCAAACGCTGTCGGACGAAAAGGTCCTGCTCGAATCTCTCGGGCCGGCACTGGCCGTGTTATCGCAATTGAGCGCAGCCGATCGAGACGCCGTGCGCGAGATCGTGACGACGCTGACGAAGGGCATGGAATTCGATCTCCGCACCTTCCCGGATGAACGTTCGGGGCAAATTGTCGCACTTCGCGAATTGGCCGAGCTTGACCTATACACGTATCTGGTTGCGGGTTGCGTTGGGGAATTCTGGACCAAGATGACCTACGCGCACATGCCGGGAACCCTCAACGGGGAACCCGACGCGATGTTGCAGCGTGGCGTTCGTTTCGGAAAAGCGCTGCAGATGACCAATGTTCTGCGGGACTGCGGCAAGGATCTGCGTATCGGGCGCTGTTACCTTCCGGTCACCCTGCTCGATCGCTTCGGCTTGACGCCGCAAGACCTCTTATTGCCGAGCAATTCTCGCCGCGCACGACCGCTATTGTTCTACCTTATCCGGATGACGTTGGAGCATTTTCGCGAGGCGGTTGAATACACGCTCGCTATTCCCGCGTTCTCCATCCGATTGCGCCTAGCTTGTTTGTGGCCGGTCGTGATCGGCCTGGAAACACTGTTGCTGCTTGTCGATAACGATGAATGGCTGGATCCGGGAAAGGTCTCCAAGATACGACGCAACAAGGTGTATCAGGTCATATCTTGTTCGGTGCCGCTAGTGGTGTCCGATACATTGGTGCGCATCTGGGCTGAGCGGTTGATCGGAAAGATCGAGGCGCGCCTCGGCGCTGCTTGAACGCTACGAGCGAAGCCCGCTCGTAGCGGATAGAACAGCTATCCACTCATCGGGGAAAATCCCCGCTCCCCGAGGCGCAGGTCAGGAACGCAGTTTGAGGATCGCGTCGACTTCAAGTTCGAAATCGATAAAACCCGATTGCACCAGGCTTCTCGCCGGCCAAGGTTCAGCGACGTAGCCCCGGTATATTTTGTCGAAATCCGGCGCGCGCGCCGGATTTTTCAAATAGACCGTCACCTTGACGGCATCATGCAGCGATAGACCAAGCTCACTTGCAACGGCGTTGAGATTGTCCAAGGTTTGTCGTACCTGGTCTTCAAATGGTAGATGCCCCACGCGATTGCCACTGGCATCGCGTGGCGTCTGACCGGATAAAAATACCAAATCGCCACACACGATCGCTTGACTGTAAGTGCCCGCCGGCGGGGGAGCGTTTTCGGAATTAACGGCCTGCCTCATAGTTGTCGCACTCATCGTTATCGCACCTCAGGTTTGTTGTGAGCTTGAATCGTCACGGCCGCGGCAACCGCACCGGCAAATGCACACGCCGCGCATGTCAATGCTACCGCGCGCAGTGCCGCGTCGAGCGCATCGGCTTGCGCCTGGACGATCAGCGGCTGCGGCGCAAGTCGAGCAGTGCCTATCGAAGACGTCGCGCTGTTTTCTGGTTCAAGTAGTTGGCCGGCTCTCCGATAGGCGTCGGAAGGGACGCTTAACTGGTCAAGCCGCGTAGACAAAGCCGCGTTGTGCACCCCGACAAACACGATGCCAAGCACGGCCACCGCAAGCAGGCCAGCGACACGTGCTACCGCGTTATTGATGCCCGACGCGACACCGATGCGATCGCGCGTTGTGGAGGTCATCACCGTAGTCGTCAGCGGGGCAACGGTGATTGTCATACCGAGGCCTATCGCCATCAACGCTGGAAAAAGAGCGCTCCAGTAACCGTCATGCGTGGACAATAACCCCAGCAAAATAAAGCCGACTGCGGTCACGAACGGCCCGGTGGTCAGCATTGCACGTGGGCCGATCCGATTCGTCAGTGCTCCCGCGAAACGCGACAGCAGTCCGACGACCACCGGCATGGGCAGCAGCGCCGCACCCGCCTCGGTCGCCGTGAAGTGATGGGCGCGAATCAGCGTGAACGGCAAGAAGAACAACACGCCGCTCAATCCAAAATAGAGCAGCAACGTGATGACATTCACACCGACAAAATCACGCGAACGGAACACGTCGACCGGCATCATCGGATTACCGCTCTTGATCTCGATGGCGACGAATGCAATCAAGGCGGCCACGCCGGCAACTATGAGCGCCAGCACGACCGGACTACCGAGCCCGCGTGACGAAGCGATCGTGAGGCCGTAGGTCAGCATAGCCAGGCCCGTCACGGCGGCAAGAGCCCCCGGCCAGTCGAGCGGTTGCCGCGTGTCGATCCGGTAGCTGTTCGGGATCGACATGATCGCGAGCGCAATCGTGACGCAAGCCAGCGGCACGTTGATGAAGAAGATCGCGCGCCACGAAAGGACGTCGACGAGCCAGCCGCCTGCGACCGGCCCAACCGCCGACATGATTGCCGCGACGCCGGCCCACGTGCCTATCGCTTGGCCGCGTTCCTTCTCGTCGAAGACAGCGCCGATGATGGCGAGGCTATTTGGAATCAGCAACGCGGCGCCCATGCCTTGTATCGCACGCGCGGCGATTAGCGTGCCCGATCCCGGCGCGAGACCGCATGCGACCGAAGCGATGGTGAAAAGCCCGATGCCTGCGACGAAGACGTTGCGTCTGCCGAACCGGTCGCCCATCGAGCCGCCGATCAGCACGAGCGAGCCTAAAAACAGCAGGTAGGCGTTGACGACCCATTGGATTGCCGCGACGCTCGCACCGAGTTCGTTCTGGATCGACGACAATGCAACATTGACCACCGAACCGTCGATGAACGCCATGCTCGAGCCAAGAATGGTCGACGCTAGCGCGAGCCGTTTGTGCACGCAACGGTAGTCGCCTGCGACCGGCTGCGTGCGAATGACCAGCTCATCGCACGCACCGGATGGCACGGCGCCTGGGTGCGTGCTGTGGTGAGACTCGTCCAAAGGATCATGAACGGTCAAGATTGCTCTCGCGTTTATTGGCCCTGCAATTTCTTGGGTTTTGGCGGCGATTGAATCTTGTTGTATTCAAAGGCGGGCGTCGCTTTGATCGCATCCTTCGTTGCACCGGACAGGTAGAAGTTGCCATCGCGAATATTGAGCAGACCGATGGGTACGGCGACATCGTGCACGGCAACGCCTAGAAATCCGCCGGCGGAAATGATGGCGGCCGACAAGGAACCGCTCGGATCGACGACCAGATCGCGGATCGTGCCGACCTTCACGTTCTGATCGTTGTAGACGGTTTTACCGAGTACGCTTTTCTTGACACTCCAGCCTTGCAGCAAAGCGTTGGATTGCTCGACGGTGACGCTAAGAGGTTGACTTCCAGCGACCTGGGCGTGAGCGTCAATGCAGGATGCAAGTACGATTGCTACTAAAAGTGTTTTGCGCATCGTCATTTATCGACTCCTTGATTGTTAGTAGAACCGGCTCGATTTCGCATCCCTGCCTATGAAATCTCGAGAGCCGCGCTCTATTATGCCCCGGACTGCGTCCGGGCAACGCCCCATTGCAAACAGGGAACATTGCCGCTACGATCCTTGGATGCAAATCGACTTTCTCGGCATGCAGGCGTTCCTGAGCATCGTTGAAAACGGTGGTTTCCAGCCCGCTGCCATCCAGCTGAATCTATCGCAAACGGCCATCAGTCATCGCATCCGCAAGCTCGAAGAGAGCCTCGGCGTGCGACTGCTCGCCCGCACCACGCGCGAACTGACGCTCACCGATGCGGGCCGGGCTCTGCTGCCGCGCGTACGCGCGGCTATCCGTGAACTGGAATCCTCGTACGAAACGCTGCGCCAGCATCGCATCACCGCGCCGCAGTGGCTGACGTTCGCCTGCCTTCCGACGCTCGCGGGGTCGCACGTCCCCGCCATCCTCAAGCGCTTTGCCGAGCTCTATCCGGGCATGTCGGTCCGGATGTTCGACAACGGCATCGGCGAAATCGCGGAGCTGGTCGACTCCGAGTCGGCGGCATTCGGCATTTCCGTCAACATGCCCACCCGTTTCAATCTCTCGCTTGAAAAATTCGCGCGGGAGCCGTTCGCCATCGTCTGCCCGATCGGCCACCGGCTGGCGGAACGCGGGGCTGTGCGCTGGGACGATCTGATCGACGAAACACTGATTCGCATCAGCCTGCATGCCGGCAACAGCACCACCATCGACGATGCGCTCGGCAGCCGCCGTGTGCAGTTCCGCTGGGCCTACGAAACCCAGCACACAGGCGCGGCCATCGATTTCGTTCGCGCCGGTCTTGGCTTGACTGTCGTACCGTGTCTCGCGGCGAGCAGCTACCCGGGCGTGACGGTACTGCCGCTCGTCGAGCCGCTCATCACGCGCTGCCTCGCCACCGTGATGCGCCCCGAGACCACGCTGGTGCCGGCGGCCACAATACTGCGCGACATGATCTCGAGCGACATCGAGGCGCGCCTCGCGGCGTTTTGCGCGACCGTGCCGCCAAGCGCCTGAGCGTTCCTGCATGCTGGGGTACGCTTGGGTGGCACCTTAGGTACTAACTTAGGTACCAACTCAGACACCACTTCAGTCGTCGCTTGCGGCCAGCGCTTCGGGCAGACCGACGCGCTCGCGAATCGAACCCCGCCGCCCAGACCACGAGCGAATTGCAAAGAACACCTGCGCCGCGATGAGCAATGCGCAGACCACGAGAAACCCGCACGCGATCGGCCGGTCCACGAAGATCGCAAGATTGCCGCGTGCTAACAGCATCGAGCGGCGGAAGTTTTCCTCGACCATCGGACCCAGCACATAGCCAAGCAGAATCGGCGAAACCGGGAACTCCAGCGCGACGAGCAGCGCGCCGATCAAGCCGAACACCACCACTTCGCCCACCTGAAAGAGGCTGTTGTTCGTACTGTAGACGCCCACCGCAATGAAGAACAACGCGGAAGGAAACAGGAACCGGTACGGCACGCGCAAGAGCTTCACCCATACGCCTATCATCGGCACGTTCAGCAGTACGAGCAGCACGTTGCCGATCCAGAAACTCGCGATCAACCCCCAAAACAGGTCCTGATGCTCGGTGATCAACTGCGGGCCCGGCTGGATGCCATGGATCAGCAAGGCGCCGAGGATCAGCGCCATGACGGCATCGCCGGGAATGCCGAGGCTCATCGTCGGGATGAAGTCCACTTGAGTCTTCGCATGCGAGGCGGCCTCGGGACTCGCCACCCCTTCGATTGCACCTTTCCCGAAGCGCTCTGGATGCTTCGAGAGTCGGCGCTCCAGTGCATAAGCGAGGAAGGTGGTGATGGTCGGACCCGTGCCGGGCATCGCACCAAACAGTGTGCCGACCGCGGTGCCGCGCACCATGGGCCAGAAAGCCTGCTTCAGTTCCGCTTTGCTCGGACGCATGTCGCGCATGCGCAAGCGCGTATCGCCGCCTACCGTATGCATCCGGTTCACGTTGCGCAGGAATTCGGTGACGCCATAGAAACCCAGGGCCAGCGCCACCAGCTCGACGCCGTCAGCCAGATCCGGCGAGCCGAACGTAAAGCGCATGACACCGCTGTTGACGTCCGTGCCCACGCCACCCAACAGCAGGCCGAAGATCGTCATCGCAACGCCTCTGAGCGGGGAGCCGCGCGACATCGTGCCACCAGCCAGCAGGCCGAGCAACATGATGGAGAAAATCTCGGGAGGCCCGAACTTGAAGGCGATCTTCACGAGCAGCGGCGACGCGAAAATCATCACGACGATCCCCACGGACGCCGCGAAGAACGACGAAATCATCGTGATGCCAAGCGCCGTTCCACCCTTGCCCTTGCGCGTAAGCGGGTAGCCGTCCAGACAGGTCACCGCGTGCGGTGGATGGCACGGCAGATTAAGCAGGATGGCACCGATCGCGCCGCCGTATTGCGAGCCATAGAAGATACCGGCCAGCATCAGGATCGCTGGAACGGCATGCATGGTGTAAGTAAGCGGCAGCAGCATAGAGATGGCGGACAACGCCCCCATGCCCGGCAGCACGCCGATGAGGTTGCCGATCAACACGCCGAAGAACGACCACATGAGATTGTGCGGCTGCAACGCGACACCGAAACCCTGCAGCAAATCCAAACACGCTTGCGCGATCATCGTTCAACCCCACTGGAACAACGGGAACTGCAACTGCAGCAGCCACCAAAAAACTACCACCGCCACGACAGCCATCGCGACACCGAGCAGCAACGCGCTGACCAACGTGTTATCGCGATCGCCCAACGCCGCGATGAATGCGACCGCGAAGCTCGCGGGCACGAGTCCGCCGTGGCTGCCCAGCACAATGAACGCCACAATGCTCGCCACGATGCAGAACCACCCGCGCCATTCGGGCCGCGGCCCGGCTTCATTGCGGGCCGGCGCGCGCTTGCCGAAGACCGCCATGGCAAGCCCGATCGGCATGAGCAGGAAGCCCAGCACCGCCGGGAACAGGCCTGGTCCGGGGGCTGCGAGCGCGCCCATCGAATAGGTCATGCCCTGCAGCCAAGCGCCCAGGCCGACGATCACCATCAGCGCGCCGCCGAGCACGTCGTTGCCGCATCGTTCGAGCAATCTATGCATGGCCGCCGCTCCGGTGTCCGGTGCGCGTCATCATGAAAAGTAGAACGCCAAGGCGTTCTCGCCGAAGATCTTGCGCTGGGCGAGCGGGTCCGTGATGGTCTGCTGCAACCAGGCTATGGTGTCGGCGTACTGGATCGTGCCCTCCGCGCCCACGAACGGGCAATCGCTCGCCCACATCAGCTTTTCATGTCCCACGCGGCGGTGCAGTTCCTGCGCGCATGCGCGCGCGTTCTCGCCTAGCCGGTAAGCGCCCGAGATCTTCACCCACGTGCGCCCCCTTTCCAGCGAGCGCACCATCGCCTTGAAACCTTCGCTGTCGATGCCGGTGTCGGGATCGGGACGTCCGATATGATCGATCACGAGCTTCACGCCGGACTCCTCCAATGCCGGCAGCACCTGCGGCAAACGCGGGCCATCGAGATGCAGGTGCACGTGCCAGTCGAGATCCCTCAGCCGGCGCAACAGCTTGCGATAGTCCCACGATGTCAGATCGGGCAGCGTGCTCATGCTGATGAACGGCAAGCGCACGCCCACCACGCCGGCAGCCGCCATGTCGTCGAGCACGACGCGCTCAACGCCCGGATCTAGGATCACGGTGCCGCGCAGCCGCGGTTCCTTGCGCAGCGCGGCGATCACGTAGTCGTTGTAGTCGCCCCACGGACTCGCGGCCGCGATCACGGCGTGCCCCACGCCGTGTTGATCCATGACCTCCAGCAACTGCGCCGCGGAGAAATCGTAGACCGGGCGGTGGCGCGGATTGCTCACTAAGGGCATATCGCGTTCGAACACATGCACGTGCGTGTCGACGAGTTGCATTTCGTTTTCCACTAGATTCGCTTGCACATTCATCCTTCATTTATTGAGGTTTGATACCGGTTCGCGCGATGACCGCGCTCCACTTGACTGCGTCGTCATGAAAAATCTTTGCCATTTCGGCGGGCGTGCTGCCCATGGGTTCGGTACCGAGCGCGTGCAACTCGGTCTTCAGCGCCGGCGAGGCGAGTACTTCGTTGAGTTGGTGATTGAGCACATCGATGTCGGCCTGCGGCGTGCCGCTCGCGGCGAACAGCGCGTTCCAACCCGTGACTTCATAGTTCTGGACACCGGCTTGCGCGACCGTAGGCACATCGGGCAGCCATGCCGAGCGCGTCGCGCCGGTGGCGGCGAGCGCACGAATCTGGCCCGCGCCTATCGAGCCCTTCACGGCTGCGTATGATTCGAACGCGGCGTCGATATCGCCGCGCACCAGCCCGGAGATCACATCGCCGGTATTGCGGTACGGCACCACGATGGCGTTCATCTTCGTGGTGGACTTGAAGAGTTCGGTCGACAGGTTCTGCGTGCTGCCCGCATTAATCGACCCCAGCGCGATCTGCCGCTTATGCGAAAGTTCGATCAGGTCCTGCAGGCTCTTGATATTGCCGCTGCCGTTCGCGAGCACGAGCAGGTCGAAGTACACCACCCGCGAGATCGGCGTGAAGTCTTTTTCCGCATCGTAAGGCAGCTTGAACAGCGACTTCGCTATTGCCGTGCCGTTGGCGAACAGCGCGATCGTGTAGCCATCGCGCGGTGCGCTGAGGACTACGTTGGCGGCAACGATCCCGCCAGCGCCCGGGCGGTTGTCGATGATGATGTTCTCGCCAAACCGCAGGCTCATCTCCTTGGCGACCATGCGCATGGTGATGTCCGCCAGGCCGCCGACGCCGAACGGCACGACGATACGTATGGGCTGCGAAGGATACTTCGATTCTGCCGCGGCAGACGTTGCACTGAGGCTCAGCACGGCGGTTGAGAGCGCCAGCGCAGTGGCAATGCGCTGCACGATGCGTGTGTACGGCTTCACGCGGGGGAAATTCATAGCTTCGTCTCCATGGATGACCGCTTCTGTCCGATGCGCTTCGCTGTCGCGCAAAAGTACGGTCTGCGGCTAGTCTAGATAGGTGTGGCCTGTCGTATCAAATGAATTGTTTTGGTCAGCTGATTCCTTTTTTTCATCGGACGCATGAAACCGCACGCTCGCTCACCGCGTTCATGTGAAGGTGAAAATGAATCATTTGTCCGCCGACACGCCACGCCGTATTGTCTCGCCAAGCTAACAAACAGGATCGAAAGAATCCGACCGGAGACAATCATGCGGATTACCCGCCTTCTCGCACGCACTGCCGGGGCCGCGCTCGCAGCGCTATCGATCTGCGTGCCGCCGGCTGCCTATGGCGCTTATCCCGACCGCCCTGTCACGCTGATCGTGCCATTCTCCGCCGGGGGCACCGTCGACTCCGTTGCGCGTCTTCTTGCCGCACAACTCGGTGAACAACTGAAGACGCACGTCATTGTCGAAAACGTGCCGGGCGCGGGCGGCACCATCGCCACGCAGCGGGTAGCGCGCGCGAAGCCCGACGGCCTTACGCTGCTCTTCACCACACCGAATCACACGATCAATCCGGCCGTGCTGCACAACCTGCCTTTCGACACCGAGCACGACTTCGCCCCCATTTCGCTCGCGGCACAGATTCCGGAATTGCTGGTGGCGAATTCGAAACAGCCTTTCACCGACTTCAAGAGCTTCGTGGCGTATGCGCAAGCTCATCCCGGGCAGCTCAACTATGCATCGGCGGGCATCGGTACCTTGCCCCACGTGACCATGGAGCTGCTGCTGCAGAAACTGGACCTGCGGATCACGCATATTCCGTACAAGGGCGCAGCGCCCGCCATGAGCGACCTCCTGGGCGGACAAGTCGCCGTCAAGATGGACACGATCGTCACCTCGCTGGCGCAGATCAAGGAGGGACGGCTACGGCCGCTCGCGCTCGCGGGAGCCAAGCGCTCGCCTTTGCTTCCCAATGTCCCCACCCTGACCGAATGCGGCGTAAGCGGCTATGACGGCATGCTGTGGATGGCCATCCTCGCGCCGAAGGGGACACCCGCTGTAATCATCGACACCGTGAACCAGGCGATTGTCCGTTCTCTGCGCGACCCCGCGCTTCTCGATCACTTCGCGGTGTATGGCGTCGAACCTGTGGGCAGCACGCCCGCAGCCCTGCAGACGCAGATCTCGCGCGAACTCAAGCAATGGGCGAGCGTCATCGCTCACGCAAAGATTACCGCCAACTAATCCCGACAACCTGAACGCAAGGAGCACCCCCGTCATGCCTTCCGTCATTGCCCAACCGCCGGACCCGCACCCGAAAACGCCCGCGCTCAAGCTACCCAAAGGCACGATCGATACCCATGTGCATCTGTTCGGCCCCGCGGCGCAGTACCCTTTTCATCCTGACAGCAAATACATCTCGGCGGACGCCTTGCCCGAGACGCAGATCCGTCAGCAGGACGCACTCGGCATCGCCGGCGCGGTGATCGTGAGCGGCGGCGGGTACGGGCAGAACAGCCGGCATCTGGAAGATACGCTCGCACGCTTCGGCGAGCGCTTCAGAGGAGTCGCCCTGCTGCCGGACGACGTGGACCTCGCACACATCGAGCAGCTCAATCGGTTGGGTGTGCGTGGCGCGCGCTTTGTCGGCGAGAGTCACAAGGGTGCGCTGCCGCGCCTGTCACCCAGGATCGCCGCGATGATCGCGGACTTCGGCTGGCACGTGCAGTTCTATCCGGGGCCCGACGACCTCCTCGAGAAGTCCTCCGCGCTGCTGGATCTACCTGTTCCGGTCGTGCTCGACCACTTCGCGTGCATTCCCGCTGCGGGCGGTGTCGATCAACCCGCGTTCAAAGCGCTGTTGGACATGCTCGATACCGGGCGCATTTGGGTGAAACTCTCTGGCCCGATGCGCTGTACACCTGGCGATTATCCCTACGCACCGGTCACGCCGCTCGCGCGCGCTCTAGTCGCTCATGCGCCGCAGCGTCTGCTGTGGGGCACCGATTGGCCTCACGTCAACATGAACGGCCGTGCGATGCCAAACGACGGCGATCTGGTCGATCTGCTTGCGGACTGGATCGATGACGACGCGACGCTCGAGCAGATTCTCGTCGCCAATCCGCGTGAGGTCTACGGCAGCTTCGGCAAGGACGCGAGCTAGCGTCTGCCTTCACCTGGGCCTTTCAATTCATACATCCGTTCAATCGCAATCGATATTTTTTGCATTTTTTTCAACGAATGGCGGTGCGACAAAAATCTGCCGCCACATAAAAATTAGACTGGAGACTAGAGATATGAAGAAGCTGATGATCCTTGGCGCCGCCACACTCGGTTTGCCGGCGATATGCGCCGCACAAAGCTCGGTGACGCTGTACGGCATTGTCGATGCTACGGTTAGCTACACGACCAACCAAGGTGGCGGCCATAACGTTCAGCTCCTGGACGGCGGCCCCGCGCTGAGCCGCTGGGGCCTGCGCGGCAGCGAAGACCTGGGCAACGGCCTCAAGGCGATCTTCACGCTGGAAAACGGCTTCAATCCGGCCAACGGCACGCTATCGCAAGATAGCCGCGAATTCGGCAGGCAAGCCTTCGTCGGCTTGTCGAGCAACACCTACGGCACGCTGAAGGCCGGTCGCATGTACGACTCGATTACGAACTATGTCGGATCGTTCGGCGCCGCGCAGTCGACGATCGGTTCGATGAGCGGCCACCCCGGCGATGTGGACGATCTCGTTGGCTCGTACCGTATCAACAATTCCGTGTCGTACACGACCCCCGATATGCTGGGCTTCAGCGCGAGTGCCATGGGCAGTCTTGGCGGCCAGCCAGGCGCGGCCGGGACCGACAGCAGCTACAGTTTTGGACTTGGCTACGGGCACGGGCCGTTCAAGGCGGGCTTCGCCTACGGTAGTTACAATCGGCCCAATACGTCGCTGTGGGACGGCAGCGCAACGGCCGTGGGGACACTGTTGTTCTCCGCTCCCGTGTTCAGCGGCTATGCGTCGGCAACTTCGCTGAAGATCGCCGGCATGGGTGTTGGGTATGACAACGGAGCTGCAGGTGTCAACGTGATTTACACCAACTACCGGCTTACCGGGCTTGGATCCGACGGCGGGCCAAACCCGCTCCACTTCAACGGCGGCACGGCCGCGTTCAATACCCTCGAGCTAAACGGCCGCTACTTCGTCACCCCCACGTTCATGATAGCTGGCGCCTACCAGTTCACCGACGGGGCATCGACCGGTGGGCATGATAACCAGCGCTACAGCCAGTTCAGCACGATCTTCGACTACTTTTTGTCCAAGCGTACTGACGTCTACGTTAGCGCAGCCTATGAGATTGCGGGCGGAACAAGCTCGCTGGGCACGCCAGCCGTTGCGGCTATCAATACCGTTACGCCATCGCGGTCGGATCGGCAGGCACTGGTTCGGCTTGGGATACGCGAGAAGTTCTGATCATGCGGTCATGTGATGGGTGACGCCCCGGCATTTTGTTTTTGCCGCCGTGACGCCTACTGGTTGTGTACCGAGAAGCGACCGAGCATTGAACGCACTGCGGTAGTGTCAGCTTCAATAAAGACATATGTTATATCTCTCTGTATTTTAGGATAGCTAATTTAAGTGGCACGGTGCTCCAGTATCGGAGCGCCCGTCACGAGGGGCGTTGCAGCGTGTTGTCTTGTACCTCGATTTTCACGGGATCGGTTTTCTTCCATTGCTTCCTTGGCACAACCAGCTTCCACGTCGAATCGTGTCCTGCGCTGCGGAAGAACGCCACGATGCCGACATATTGGGTTTCTTCATTCATCGCTACGCTCACGCTTGCGTTTGAGTCCGGCCGCAGCACGACATCCTTTGTCGTCAACACGTCCGTCTTGAGCGCGGCGAGGTCGTTCTTCTGCAACTGCATGTAGTCCAGTTTCTCGAACGCCTGGGCTTTTTTCAATTGATAGATCCGCACTACCGTGGATAGCGGTTGACCGGTGCCGTTTTGGTTCATCGACGATCGACTGATGAGGTCCAGGTTCATTGTCTTGACTTGCGTCGTAAATGCCCATTTCGCCGCGTCCACTGTGCTGCCCTGCACTGCCTGGCCTACTCCGCAGCCGCAGAGGGCGACGGTAAGGATGGCCAACGCCGCGCTGTTGAGTTGAAGCTGCCGTATCATCCTGCTGATCCTCCGTTGTTTCGTTTTCGTTCAATTTTCGTGTGTGTTGTGGTCGTGAACCGAGCATGGTCGTGAATTGTCTTTGCTGCCGCCTGTCCAGACGGCAAGTTGTACGCGCGTGATGGTCGTCAGGTCTGATGCCCTAGGCGGCGGTAATTGCGTGGTGTAGCCGAGCGTTACCTGATTTGAGTTGAGGACCGGCGCGGGCATTAGATCGGTGGCCACGTGCATTTCCAGATACGCTTTTGCCTCGTAACCCAGATAGAAGCGCAGCAGCGCCATCACCGCACGGTGGTTTGGCTGGCCAGGGGTCAACCCGAGTACCGATACACGCGTCTGCGGTGTGATCACGATGCGCACCGCATTGGCCCGATCGTAAAAACCTCTGCCGAGCAGGCAGCCCTCGCCGAGCGCGTTCTGTGCATAGCCTTCGGCGCTCGACCATACCGGGTAGCATTCTTCGACGGTGATTTGCGCGTCCGGCACTGCATGTCGTAGCACCCCGACCAACCCTTCGGCTGTGCGCGTTTTTTGGTTCGCGAGCCCAAGCATGGCAAGGAGCTTGCGCGTGCCGACCGCTTGTGCTGTTTCCGGGTTGCCCATGCCGAGGCCGGCCAGGCTGAGCAGGTAGTGCGAGGTCTCGTCGGTGGCGTCGTTCCTGAAACCCGCGGGATACCGATACTTGCGCCATATGCGGTAGAACTGCGTGATCACTCGGTGATGGAACAGGTCGAGAAGCCCCGCCATCGGCTCAGCACCGTCGCGATTCTGTGCGACCTCGTCGACGAAGTGCGACGGCATGCGAGCGTCGACGCCGTATAGGCCCAGGAACGTCGTGCGTACCGTGGGCGATATCGTGGAGTCATCCGGCTCATATTCGACTGCATCGATTTCCTGGACGGGGAAACCCAGCCGCGCGCGGGAGCGGAAACGCACGGGTTCATTCGCAGGTGTATCGGTGCTGCCGAGCGGCGAGCGATCGGGCGCCGCCAACTCCATCAGTTCGCAGAAACGGAAAAAATTCATCTGCGGTGCGTGGCGCAGCAGCGCCGGCAGGAGCGACTGATTCGTTTCAGGCGTCAGGTATCCGCGTGGTCCGTTCAAAACGGTGCTCCCTCGCCCTTGGTCTCGGTCCATTCGATCCGGCGGCCGGTCGGCTGGGAGACGATTACCAGTTTTGTGTAGAGATTCAGCTTGGCGTATAGGCCGAAGAAACGGCTCAGCATCCCGCCGAACAGTTCGAGGTCGCCGTCGCCCGCGAAGTGACTGCTGTCGAGCGTGACTTCAATCTCGACGCCGCGTTGTAGGCCGCCCTTGACTAGCTTTTCGAGCAGGCGATGACGCAGGTCGGTGACGGCCTCGATGCGGCGCTTGTTTAGCTCGCCCTCGGTCCAATCGTAGAGCGCGAGGCTGCCGCGCAGGATTTCTGCGTTGAGTAGTGACAGGTAGTTCGGCGCGAGATGAGACAACACGCGCCAGTGGAAGCGGTCGCCGGTCGGCGGGTAGACTGGCAGCGTTGGTGTAGTCAGATTACGAACGGCCTTGACGTTGGCGAAGCCGTCGCGCATGCGGGTGATGCTGGCCTCACGCAACGCCTTGCGCGGCAATGCACCGTTCGTGCCGGTGACGGACAGCGACAGCACTTCCTTGGGCAAGGTGTCCTGGTGCTCCCAAGCGTGGCCGCCCAGCACGACCCAGGTTTCGTATCGGCCGGACGGACCACGCTGCACACGCGTATGGAAATATCGTTCCGGCATGTCGTGGCGTAACATGCCGCCGCGATGCCGGAATGCGGAAAACGGCGCATATTCGAAGCGTTCGTTCGACCCCGACTCGATCCCTTGAACCATATCGACTGAGTACACGTCGATGTGGTCGCTGCGTTGCTCGGCTGTACGTACGCGATATTCCGTTTCGAACTGGGTCACCGTGATAGGGGCAGCCTCCAGTTTGAACAGGTTGATGATCGGCGTACAGAACAGACGCACGTTCTCGGCGGAAAAACGCATATCGTTAGGATAGGGTTTCTCCAGTACGACCTCGACGTCGAAATATTGGGCCGTGCCAGGGATGGCTTGCATGTCGAGGCCCAGAAGATCCACGAACATGAACTTCTCGGGGAAGGTGAAGTACTCCAGCAACAATTGGTAGCCGCCGAAGGCATTGTCGGCTTTGGGCCATAAGCGTTCTTCAGCCGCGAAGCCAGCTGGCTCGATGCGCAGACCCGGCATAACTTGCGGCGTGCCTGGACGGTCCATCGGAAACCCGGGAATGCGTATATGCATTGCCAGCGGATCGCCCGTGAGCGCCGCGTACAGCGCAAGCGCCACCGGCCGATCGGCATTTAGATACCACCGCAGACGCGGCACCGTCAGTTGCTCGCGCGGTACCCCCGGCTGCAATTCAAGCCTGAAGCGCAACACGGAGCGACCATCTTCGCGCGCGTAGGCCTGCGCTTCGGTCAGGCTCAGCGGATGAAGGTCGACCGCTTGCGTAGTCCGATAGATACACGCCACGGCTTGGTCACCGACGGGGGCAGACATGACCTCAAGGCCCGGCTCCAGTCTTCGCTGCCCCTCCTCGCTACTGTCGGTGGGAAGCACCTCGAGAATCGACAACGACGGGATCATCCGCAGATAGTATGGCCACAGCATGCTCACGACGCCTTCTGTCATTTCGGGCAAGGCGTCGTCAAGTTTGTGGCGTAGGCGTCCCATGAGAAATGCGAAGCCCTCGAAGAGCCGCTCTACATTCGGATCGCGCTCGCCGATGCGGTCGATGTTGAGCATGCGAGCGCGCTCTGGAAACGCGTGTGCAAACTCCTTGCTGGCTTCTCTCAGGTAGCGCATTTCTGCTTCGTAATAACGCAGAACGGTGTTGTCTTGAGTGCGGTTGTTCATGGTGGCTCTTTGTAGGATCGCTTACGCAAGCGTCACGGCACGCGCCGGGTCGATGGCAGTCAGCTCGCCCATCAATAATTCGATGCGGTGGACAAGCGCGGGTTTGTCGACGTCCTTGCGGGTCAGGCGGATTTTCAGCAGGCGTAGCAAGTGATGTTTAACTTCGAAGGCTAGCGATGGCTCCCACGCTGCAAGCTGGAAACGTTGTGCGGCTGCGTCGAGCGTCGAGACCAAGTGCAGTGCGGTGTCTGCCCGGTCCGCATGCTCGGCGACCCGCGCCATCACTAATTGACGCAAGAAGCGATCGCGCTCACCGTCCAGCGAAGGCAGACGTTGCAGCCACACCAGGGCGGCGTCGAGCCCCTGCTGCACGGCGATGTCTGACGCTTGAGCCTGCGTTTCGGCCCAGTCGGTGTCGGTCGATGAGATGCTGACGGGCGTGATGGCCTCACCGCGCTCCATGTCGCACACGGTTGCGTGACGCGCAATCCATTCGAGCGTGGCGTCGTCCGCGAAAGGCGAACCGTCAGAGAATGCGAGTTGGTCGAGACCAGGCAAGCGCTCTAACATTAATGCGCAGTCGGTGGCTGCTAGATCGCGGACCGCTGAGTATTCCCCGCCTGCGTGTTCCTGGGCGGTGAACGCAAAAAACTGGAGGTCCAACCACAGATGATTGACGCCCTCTGCGAACGCGGCCTCGACCCGTTCCAGCACTTGCTGCCATTGCTTTTGCAGCAATAGTCGTTTGAGTTGCGCCCGCAATTCAGTACGCGGCGCAGCCAGTCTCGTCTTGCCGCTGACGTCGTGCGGCGGCACTTCGATAAGCGTATCCCATCGTATGCAGCGCATCAGGCGGTAAGCCGCCAGATAGCCCTGTGGTTGTTGGCGCAGAAACTGCGCCATTTGCCGTGCACGGTCCAGTAGTTCGCGGGCCGACGATAGGTCGGTCGCGGTCGGCAACGTCACCGGCGGCGCGGCATTTGATGAGCTAGCGTGGTTCCCGCTGTCGGGTGCGGGCGGCGTATCCACTCTGTCGGCCAAGCGGCGAATTAGTGGATCCAAGTCAGGGCGCATCGCCTCGGGCCAGTTCGTCGTACGTTCGGTGATCAGCGCCAGCGCCGACAACGTGCGCTCGAACAGGATGTCGGCGAGCCCCTGCACCCGGTCGAGCCGGTCTGCGAACGTGCTACCTGCCAGCCACTCGAACGAACTTCGGCGAATTTGTGCGCGGGCGGGTAGCAAGCTCTCGCCGAAACTGTCGACCAGCGCCGACAGTAATTCAAAACCAGATGCCACGCCTTCCGCCCCATCCCGACGCATACGTCCATAGATGTAATACACGGCGAGACGGACATCTTTTGCATTGTGTTTCAACAGACGTTCGGCCGTGTTGATTATTAGTGTGTCGTCGACGTTAGATACCTTCGCGATCTCATCCTTGAGTACCAGAAAATCGTCGTCGTCGCTAAGGTCCTTGCCGGTGGGAGCTGCATCGGTGATGGGATGCAACCAATCATCCCAGCGACCCTGGGTTGAGCGAGCCAGGTCGGATGGCACACGACTCCCGAACAATGCATTAAGAAGGTTGGTGAGCATGGGGGTCAGCAATAGCAGGGGTGGGCTGGAGGGGATCTCATAGAGGAGACGGCACGGTGCGCAGCGGTATCTGGGCGCGTTTGACCGCATCCAGAACTGCCTTGGGCACCGGGGGAAGGTCTTCGATATCAGCACGCGCGCTACGTTTCGCGCCGAGCGCGGCATCGGCGTTCTTGCGCATAAAAATCCGCGTCGGCAGCACAAAGCCGCGCAGTGCTAGCAGTTCGAGCGGACCTTTGCCAACCTCGGTCCGCATTGTGTAACTCAAGGGATAAGCGAGATCCGGTGAGGCTGGCGTCAGGGGGCCGTGCGGGTTCAAGTTGTCAGTGTCGTTGGCGGTAGCATTGTCTTGCTGGGCGTTCGCGACACTCGCGTCGCTGACGCTCGCCTGCGCCGTCTGCGCCGTCTGCGCCGTCTGCGGCTCTTCGGTGTCCGGGGCCGCTTGCCAGGTCAGCTCGTAAGTGGCGTCATCGACCGGTTCGACTCGGGCGCGCTCCAACATCCGCAACAGTCCCCACCGTCCGTTGAATTCGAAGTTCTTGTTGGTGCCCGCCTCTTCGGTCTGCCATTCCAGGCGCGTGCCCTGCTCTTGCGGCGTGTTCGCCGGCCAGCGCAATGCCTGCCATGTCTCCCGCTGGTTGAAGTAGTGCAGTGTCTGGCCATCCAAGGTCAACAGCGTATCGGTAATGCCCGGCGTGGGAATGGGCTTGAACTCGAAGCGGTACTCGGGCTCGCCCTGCGCTAGCAGATGTCCGGAAATACGCTGCAGCGTGTTGATCGCTTTCAGGAATTCCGGATCGAAGACCAGCGCCTGGTTTCCGGTGGCCGCCGGTACCCATCGATCTCCCTGCAACTCCAGCACGCCGGCCAGCTGCGCACTCAGGAACGATGAAATCAAGCCACCTTGTGGACGCAGAAAACGCGCGAGCTCGGGCAGTGAAGCATCGTTGTCGGTTGGGTTGAACGGATAACGTCCCGCGAACGAGCGGTTCCACGTCGTGACGATGGTTTGCCGCCATGCCTCATTCAGGCTCGCCTGTGCGGGTTGCAGCACGGTTTGTAGCGCTTGCGCCACCGGTCGCACGAATAGCGTGTCGCCCATCCCGGCCCATTGTTCGCCGAGACTTGCCGCAATCAGTTGCGCGTAGGCTTGGGTGTCGGCCAACTCCGAGCCTTTGCCCTGGAACAATGCTTGCGCGACCTGTCGGGCTTGGGCATCGGCATCGGCACTATTGCTGATCTGCTGCAATTTTAGGCGCAGCGAGGTGACGCGATCGAGATAGCGTTGTTGGCTTAGGTCGCTGTCGGTGCCGCTGCCCTGCGCGACCAACCGTAGCACCGGGCCGAACGTGGCGCCCAGCGGCCCGGCCGGATCCGCTTTGGCAAGCTCGGGCGCGGTCTGACGGCTAAATACGGTCTGGGCCTTGGCCACTAGCGTATCGGAGAGTGAATCCTGTATAGCACCGGCTTCACCCTGGTATTTGAGCGACTTCATCAGCGCAATCACCGGGGATTGTCGAGCATCGGCCATCAGCTTGAGCTGTTCGATCGCCGCAGGGAGATCTGTGGCTGGTTCCCATTGCAGCGCATTCATGAAACCTTGCCAGTGGTCTGTGTAGTCTGCGAAGTAGCGCTGAGTCAGCGCCGCTTTCAGGGCGGCCGGGTTCCCCTCTGGTTTGATGGGAATCGATGCGCCTCCTTGCGGGGCGCTTGGGGCCAGCACCCAATCGCTGGCGATATCGCTGCGCTTGGCCGCGTCTTCGATGGCAGCTGCAATGGTGCCTTCATAGGCTTGGCGGGTAAAAACACCGGGCACGCTGGCTGCAGTGCGCATCAACCCGCGTGGGTCGGTGCCAGCGGTCAGTGACATCAACGTCTGGTTCGGATACTTATTGCCGACGCTGCTGAGCACTTCCTGATAAATCGTATCTTCGGAATTGCGCACGCCAATCAACGCCAGCAACGTTTGCCGCGCGCCGTTGACCAGTTCGGGGCGCGTCTGGATGCCCCACTCCGGGTGGGCCTTGAGGTGTTGCGCGTAAAACTTGAACAGGCGCTCGGAGAGGTCGAGTCGTTCTCGCTCCGAGAGCTTGGCTTGGGTGCGCCACTGATGCTGCAGTTGCACTGTCATAAAGCCCGCGTCCACGCGGCTGGGGTCGGCCAGCATCAAGTATGTTTTGAGGGTATCGTGCCCCTCAAGGGCGAGCTGTGTCTGGGCATCGGCCTGCCCGGTTTGCATCTGGCGCAAATCGACCAACTCGGCTTCGAGATTCTGTTGCACGGGCAAGAGCAGGTCACGGCGGCTCGCCTGCCCATACGGTTTCCATAGCGCGGCGAGCACTTCACGGTCGTGGTTCAAACCGAAGCGCGTCAGCAAGGGGACGTGGTGCTGGATACGGTCTTCGTAGAAGCCGATTTCTCGTTGCAATACGACCAGCGCCCGCAAACGCGCGGCGGCATCGGGTGCCGTATTGAGCTGATCGACAGCGCGCTGGGACTCGATCAGGTCATGGCCGTTAAAGACACCGGCAACCAGCATGCCGGCGGTCCATACGCCGACGACGGCCAAAGCGACAAACGAGCCTACCGTGATCGGGTGTCGATTCCTCCGGCGGCCGGGTTCGGTGCGGGCTGATAACCCTAGCTGACGCCAGACAGGTAAGTCGGCACTGCTTCGGCCACCGGGCAACGGGGCTGCGTGCAAGACCGGGAGCGGCGCAAAGTAGACGCCACTGATGCGTTGATGATGGTGACCCCGCCGCTCGCGCTCGGACAAACCAGCGATCCAGGTGGCCAGCGGAGCGCTACGCGTATCCAGTCGCTCCGACAGTTCCGGGCCATAACGGTCGCGAAAGTTAGCCACGAGCGGCTTGACGCTGCGGTGCGCGAGTTGGTCGCGCAACGACATCAATGCAGCTTCGATCGCACCGGTATCCGCATCGGGAGGAAACTCACAACCGAACACCTGACTGTTGCCATTGCTAACCTCATCCGTCTGCGCGACATCAAGTACGAAGATGGGTGCTGCCCAATACAGCGCGTCGGTGATGCCCGCAAGATTCACTCCATAGACACTATCGGTGCGGCATTCCGGTGGCAAATTGGCACCACCCTCAATCGTCAACACAATCGCATCGATAGGCCGACGGCGACGTAGCGTATACAACTGCTTGAGCAACAGTTCATCCGGGCAGCCATCTTTCCCCGTTTTACTCCACAGCAACACCGCATCTTGCGTGATCAACCAACCACGCTCTGCCAAACCGGGTAACAATCTGCTAATCGCCGAGTCGTCACCGGTCAGCAGCAACCAAGGTCGGCGGTAACGCCAACGCCATCCGTGCTTGTAACGTAACTCACGACACAGCCGTTCGAAAATATCGACGAACGCTTTCTCCGACTTGCCGCCGCCGAACACCCGCGCTTGCGTCGTACCTACCATCTCCGATTGTCGCTGACTCATTCGCTTAACCAAGGAATGTACGCTGGCCGACCACCGACCAACCCGGTCGAGTGATGCAATAACAGCTAACAGCAGACCGCACAAAGCAACCCCAGACAACCAAAATCCTTGGGCCTTAGGTGTCTCGATCCCAACGCGCTCACCCAAAACCACAATTCCGACCATCATAAGTAGTGCGAAAATCAGTATAGAGAGAATGTCTATCCGTAATTTCTTCATTGTTCTAGTGCTTTCTTCGGAGCAGATTTTGATAGGCCGACGAGATTTTTTTACGCAGCGCAGCGCGATTAAGACACAACGCACCGCTACCGCTCAAATATCCATATATGACGTGCTTTGAGACGGAATCAGTTGCGGACTCGGATTGCAACGACATAGACATAAATCATCGCTCAACGCAGCTTCGCGTCCGTCGGGCCCTCTCATCGACAATCGTCGCCCCACGCAGACTATCGTCCCCATTGAGTGGCAAGCAGGGCACCAAACGAGATCGCCTTCATACGCTTGCTCGCGATTTCCTAACATGTCTCTCCCGTCGGTAACTTCCACAGTCCCACCTGCAGTGGTGGAATCACCATTCATAATGTCACGGCGTCTCATCACGTGAACTCCCTGCTTGCCGCTTCTCAGCGTTGATCGATATCTGGTGCGTAAATAGCGCCATGCTTAACTCATCGAAATTTCCAAATCCCGCTGTACGCTCAGGTTGCTTTGCCTCATCGGATATCCATCGAAGTACGGCACAATCCAGAGTTCCGGCTTGGCCGGCGAAAGCGATCTGGCTTTCGATATCGGCCGATAGCGAATCGGCAGCACACGCGATCGCAAGCCACGGTGCGGCAACGCCAGCGTCCCCTACCGTCTGATCGAGCTTTGTCGGGTGCACGGTTAGACCCAACTGCACGGCAGGCCCGCGCAGCATACCGGCCTGGGTGGCGTCGAGGCCCGTCTGCCATCCCCCGGGAATATCAGCTGCCGCGAGATTGGCCCACTTCAGCGCATGCGACAGCGCGTCGTTCGATCGGGCATAAGGAGCACGTACCGGTCGATGCAGTTTTGCTGTGTGGGCGACATTGAGCTGACTGGCCAGCGCGTCGGGTACGAACAAGAGTGCAACGCCAGCCTCCGCTGTACCAGTGGGCGGCGAGCCGCTCAGCAGCGGATGCAACTGGATGGCGACGATGAGTCGCACCTCTTTACTTGGTGTTTCAATTAGCTGGTCGAGCCAGACGTCGAGCGAGTTGAGATCCACCGGCCCCGCTGCCGCCTCGGTGATGCTGGTCCGACGAAGTTGGCGATCGCACCAGCTTTCCTGCCACAGTGCCTCGTTCTCCTCCCGCCCTAGACCTCCTGACATGACTAGATGTACACAGAGATCGATAGACAGAGGTAGGCCCTGAAGCGAACTCGTGAGGTCGTTGAGTAACTCGTCAAAGAGCCATTTCGTCACCCGCCGATGCCGATTGCGGTCGTGCTCTTTCGGCCCTGGAGCGAGCGTCACCTCTGGCACCACCAGCCACCGCGCTTTCACAGGTTCGCCGTCACGCGCGATCGGCTCCCGCGTTTCGAGCTTTAGCGAGCCGGAGCGAATAGCGTCGGTTCTATTCTCGGCAGGGTCTGCTGAAAACCGATACGCGGCACTCACCAGTGCTAGCGGGATTCTCGCTGCATCGAAGACACGCTCGGTGTAGTTGCGGCATGCTTCGTTGGCTAAGACAGCATCCAGTCTGCGACCTTCGTAGACACTGTACCGACGAAGGACAACGAAGGTGGCGGTACCCACCGGAAACGCGCCGAGCGCTATCCAGAATTGCGCTGTGTGCGTGGGCAAGCTCTTCGGCCAAAGCAGCAACACAACAAAGAGACCGGTCAGGACCAGCACGAAGAACACAATCGTCCAAAGAAGCTGCGACGGTGAATCGTCCGGGACAGGTTCTTCAGTCGGTAGACGGGAGAAATCGACAGCCATTTTTCGTCAGCCGTTGTTAATTAGAAGCCGTTCGGGCGCGGGCGCAGCGTGCGTGACACGGCATCCCACAACGCAATGGCTTCGCCTTCGGTAAGTGAGGCCTTTTCAACACGGCCCGGCAATAGAATACTGTTGGACCCCGTATCCATATCCAAAATCACCAGTGGCGTTTTCGCACTGCCGATCTTCGAATTGGCTTCGAGCGTCATGTGATGTCCAGGTATGTGCCGCTGGGTCAGTCCTGCCATGAGCCACTCTTCCGCTTGCATGCCGGGCAACTCCACCGGCCCCTTGCGAATCGTTCGCCCTTCGTTTTGCTTCAGCGCGGCGTTAATATCGTCTCCTCGCTGGAGTAACGTCGTCGTCTCCTGGATATTCGAATTTGTGTCTAAATCGAAGCTGACATCATTATGGCCATGCAGCACAAATTGCACCCCGATATTCTCTTGAACAATCGGTTTTCCTGGCAAAAATCCCCCTATGAAACAAAAGCCTGGCTCGGTAGGAATCTCATCTTCCGTACGGCCACGAACTTTATCTAGCAGGAAGGCGACTTGGCGTGCCTTATTTGGCACGTCGTTCTTGTTCGGATTCATTTTGTATGATGGCGTATCCTTTAAGATTGAATTCGTGTCATCGTGTCCCACGATTTGTAACTTGATCTGATAACCCCGATCCCACTTGTAGGCTTCGATAACCCTGGTCGCATCGCTAATTTCGTAGAGCGTTCCCTGCGAAATGAAATACCTTGATCCGGGAATATCCCCCACAGTGCCCTCGCCATACAGAAACTGAGGGCCGGTGTGGACTTTAATCGAGTTCAACTCCTTGCTACGCGCGTCCATTGCCGCTTGATAGTCTTTTTGTGTCATCGCCGTGGCTTCGACGTTCACACCATCTATCTTCGCGCCGCCAAATACCGGCGCATCGGCGGGCATGTCAATCACATAACGACCTACACAGCGAGGCTTTAGATTTGCGGTCAATTCAGTCACCATCTTTTTCTCCTGTTGCGTCAAGGGTGTCAGTCGGTTACAGGCGCTGAGGTACAGGACGCAGCCTATGAACATCAATGCCAAGCGCCATTTCATTTAAAGTCCTTGTAAGCCATGCTGGCATATCCGACACTGAACGTGATCTTGATAACAGTAGCGAGCGCATGCATGATGAGAGAAAATTTGACAGCAGTGGTTGATCAGAATCCGTTCTGACGCGGACGCAACGTGCGCGACACTGCATCCCACAACGCAACCGCTTCGCCTTCGGTAAGTGATGCTTTTTCAACGCGGTCCAGAAGTAGTTTGCTGTTGGACCCCGTATCCATATCCAAAGTCACCAGTGGCGTTGGCGCGCTGCTGATCATCGAATTAGCCTCTAGCGTCATGTGATGCCCGGGTATGCGCAACTGGGTCAGTCCTGCCATGAGCCACTCTTCCGCTTGCATGCCATGCAACTCCACCGGCCCCTTGCGAATCGTTCGACCCTCGCTTTGATTTAGCGCGGCGTCAATGTCATTGCCCCGTTCAAGTAGCGTTGTGGTCTGCCGGATATCCGAGTTGGTATTCAAATCAAAGCTGACATCAGCCTTGCCGTGCAGCACGAACTGAACCAGAATATTTTCTGGAGCAGCCGCTCTACTGGGTAAAAATCCCCCTATAAAACAAAAGCCTGGCTCGGTCGGAATTTCATCCTCCGTTCGGCCACGGACTTTATCTAGCAGGTAGGTAACGGTGCGTGCTTTGCCGGGCACGTCGTTCTTGTTCGGATTCATTTTGTATGACGGCGTATCCTTGAGGACGGAATTCGTGTCATCGTGTCCCACGATTTGTAGCTTGATCTGATAGCCCCGATCCCACTTGTAGGCTTCGATAACTCTGGTCGCGTCGCTAATTTCGTAGAACGTTCCCTGCGAAATGAAATACCTTGATCCTGGAATCTCCCCCAACGGTGCCCTCGTCATACAGAAACTGAGGTCCGGTGTGAACTTTAATAGAGTTCAACTCCTTGCTGCGCGCGTCCATTGCTGCTTGATAGTCTTTTTGGGTCATCGCTTTGGCTTCGACATCCACACCATCTATCTTCGCGCCGCCAAATATCGGCGCATCGGCGGGCATCTCAATCAGATAACGACCCACGCAGCGCGGCTTTAGATTTGCGGTCAATTCAGTCACCATCTTTTGCTCCTGTTGCGTCAAAGGTGCCGGCCGGTTACACGCGCTTAGACCTAGAACACAGCCTACGACCAATGCCGTGCGCCATTTCATATAAAGTCCTTGTAAGCCATGCTCGTGTGTCTCACGCTAAAGGCGATCTTGATAACAGTAGCGAGCACACGCATGACAAGAGAAAATTCGACAACCAAGTTTCGAGTCGTAGTTGTTCAGAACCCATTCGGGCGCGGGCGCAGCGTACGCGACACTACGTCCCACAACGCGATAGCTTCGGCTTCGGTAAGCGAGGCTTTTTCAACGCGGTCCAACAATAGAATACTGTTGGACCCCGTATCCATATCCAAAATCACCAGTGGCGTTTTCGCACTGCCGATCTTCGAATTGGCTTCGAGCGTCATGTGATGCCCAGGTATGTGCAACTCGGTCACTCCTGCCATGAGCCACTCTTCCGCTTGCATGCCGGGCAACTCCACCGGCCCCTTGCGAATCGTTCGCCCTTCGTTTTGCTTCAGCGCGGCGTTAATATCGTCTCCTCGCTGAAGTAACGTCGTCGTCTCCTGGATATTCGAATTTGTGTCTAAATCGAAGCTGACATCATGATGGCCATGCAGCACAAATTGCACCCCAATATTCTCTTGAACAATCGGTTTTCCCGGCAAAAATCCCCCTATAAAACAAAAGCCTGGCTCGGTCGGAATTTCGTCTTCCGTGCGGCCACGAACTTTATCTAGCAGGAAGGCGACTTGGCGTGCCTTATTTGGCACGTCGTTCTTTTCCTTAAGTTGCTTGACGATCGGATCGTTGGTTTGATCTGGATATGTGAAATCGCTACCCTCAATTTGCATCTTGATTTGGTAGCCTCGATCCCATTTGTAGGCTTCGATGACTCTGGTTGCAGGGCTGAGTACGTTGATGTTCCCCTGCGAAATAAAAAGCCGCGATCTCGGGACGCCGTCCACCACAGTGTCCGCATACAGAAACTGAGGGCCGGTGTGGATCTTGATGGCATTCAACTCCTTGCTACGGGCGTCCATTGTTGCTTCATAGTCATTTTGCGTCATCGCCTTGGCTTCGATGTCCACACCATCGATCTTCGCGCTGCCAAATACCGGCGCATCGGCAGGCATGTCAATCAGATAACGTCCCACGCAGCGCGGCTTTAAATTAGCTGTTAATTCGCTTACCATCTTTTTCTCCTGTCGCGTCAAAGGTGCCGGCCGGCTACAGGCGCTTAGACCCAGAAGACAACCTACGACCAATGCCGTGCGCCATTTCATTTAAAGTCCTTGTAAGCCATGCTGGTGTGTCTCACGCTGAACGCGATCTTGGTGATGGCCCAAAGCGCAAAAAGCTGTTGAGGTTCTTTCTTGTAGGCGGCTTCGTGCTTCACGCCGGAATACGGCACACACACGTTGGCATATTGGCTTGAAGCCGCGCCCGAGCGTCTCGGGACCGTACCGTCTCCGTTTTCGTCGGCGTCTTGCAACACAAATTCACTACGAGTCCGCCAGCCATAGGACGGCACTTCGACCGTTTGGCTTCCCATCCCTGAGTCATACGCCGCGCTTTTATTCAATTCGTCACGGAGCGGTATAGGCGGGACGTTCCAGAATCCGGGAGACTGTGGCCTAGCTCGCCTCCATGCGACGTTGCCCCAGGTTTTAAGCTGAGCATCGTCTCCATAAAAAGCATAGGTGTTAGGGTGGTACTTCCCGCTTATCGCCATGTGGAACGGCTGGACTTTGCTTTGGATTAGGTTTGCGAAGGTCGCCCAATCTTGGTCAGTGCTCACTTTTTGGTTGTCGAGCGGATTAAGTAATGGATCGCTGACTAAACCCCACCATTTTTTGCGCTGTAAGTAGATTTCGTCATATGGGTCCGTCACCGGTAGACTGATGAACTGGTCGCCATCCCGGATTTGCAGCCACCCGTTGCCATACTCCTTGGTGGGCAGCAACTGTAAAGCACCGGGTGACTGTGCGAAGACGGCAGTGACTTCGCCTGCATCGGTACCTACGATAAGACCGGGCACCCCGTCCGTTCCCGCCTTGGCACGTTTGTAGGCTGCAGCGGCACCTGTGGCGGGCATTACCCCATGCACGATGCCCAGAACCTTGTCTCGTTGCCCCACTTTACCGTCCGGCGTTTTCAGAGCTTCTGAATAGTGCCGCGCCACCAAACCACCCATCGAGTGCGTCACGAGAATCACTTTCTCGCACTTGTAGTTAAAGTTGCTGCGGTAATGGTCCATGAAATATTCGATCCGCTCGTGCAGACGCACGGCGGAATCGGCGTTGTCTTGCAGCCAGTTGTAGCCCACGGCGTGAACGGGAAGCAGATACCTGTACGACAGGCGCACTTCGTCATAGCTCAGAGGCGTAAGATTCAATTCATCGGTTAAGGCTTTTTTCATCAACTGCGCACGCAGGCCTTGACGACCGTAGTCGGTACCCGGGCGGTAGACATCATTGAGGGCATTTTCGAGCCAGACCAGGAAATCGCCGTAGCTCATGTTGGCGACCTCGCCCCAGCCGCGACGCTTTAGTTCCGCATCGCTTTGAATGGTGCCTTGCGGGATGGCACCACCGTCATAGACCGCGGTTTTTTGCGGGTCGAGGATCACCTTGCGATTCGAGGCATCTTTTCCTGCCCACGGGGCCATGCCCAACTTACTATCGGTCAGCCATACCGGCCTCTTCCTGGAGTTCATCAAATTCGATCCCATGATCCCGGCCACAAAAATCACCGGGATGACTCTCATGGGAAACTTGTAGCAAACTGCAGAACTTCTGTCGCACGACGGTGACAGCCTGGAGGGGTAATGCGCTGAACCGTCGTCGGCAATCACGGGCTCAATAACGCGCTCATGCGAAGCCATACACGTAAACTCCAGTTTCTTAGACGTTAAAAGGCAGTAATTCAGTTACTGTTCATTGTTGCGGCGCGATTTCGGGTCAATCTGGATCGAGGCGCAGACGCAAACTATCGAGGGAGAGACCTTTCTGCAACTCCGTCTTCCCCTCAGCATCCGCCTCTCCGCGGATCAGGCTTCCGTCACTCCGCACGATGGTGTGTTTTTGACTGCTCACGGGCTGGTCATCAAACGGCCATCTCACCTCAAAATCCTCATCGAAATTCGCATGCTTCCACGTGTTCATCGATTGACTCAGCGACGTGGGTCCCTGCCGACTAAACGCAGCGGCTTTGATGGACCGATCGCCGCGCGTACCATCTTCGATACCGGTCGACGACATCCGAAAATACGAACCACCACACTTGAGCAGCAGTTCTTCCTTGGCCTCAATGACAACGCGTCCGTTGGCGCTGGTAATCGTCATGTTCTGATCCGCCAATAGCTGCATCTCGTCGTTCTGAGCCTGGATCTCGACCTTGCCCTTTGCTGCGAATAGCTTCATGCCGAGTTTTTGCGCAAACAGCGACACCGTTTCGCCGGCCGCGACCGTGAAGCGCTTAAGCACACTAATATCGGCATGCCTGCCCGCAGTCGCTATCAAATTGTCAGTCGCACTAAGTTGAACGTGGGTACCGGATGCCAGTGCTATACCTGCCGGTGCGCTAACGAGCACCCCCGCTTGTTTGAGCTGGGTCAACGTGTCGTTCAGAAGCGCCTTCTGTGCCTCGCAGTCTGCTGTCATCGCCTGCGCCGCTTTAGCCGCTTCAGACAACGCTTCGGTTTGTCGGAGTGCCTGTTCAAGCAGGCATTGGGCGGCCTGTATATCAAGTTGCTGCCCCTCGGCCTTGACCTGATCGTCCGCCGAGATGAACAAGCCCTTTCCACCCCGAATCGCGCCCCAGCCAGAAGTCCGCAGCTCAAAACCCTCACCGCGCTTCTGTTTCTTGCGATCCACCAGACAACCCAGGTTCAACTGGCTCTTGCCCGAATGCTCGGTCGACAGCTTGACACCTTCGTATCCTTGCAAATCCTCGAACCGCAGCTTGTTGTTGCTCTGCGTGCGGATCACGTTGCGCGTTCGCCAACCATCCTCGCTGGTGATCAGGTCGGGGTGCTGGCTGTCGTGATGAAACTGTGAGATATAGGGCTTGTTCGGGTCGCCGTCGCGAAACGCCAGCACCGCTTCGGTGCCATCAACCACGGGGAAATGAAAACCCGTACGCTTACCGCCCGCGAAGGGCTTCGCGAGCCGCAACGGCACACTTTCCAAGCCTGGGGTCCATTCCGCGAAATCGAGGTCGAAGCGCACTCGGTAGTGGCCTTGCTCAGTCAGGTAGGCAAATTTGTACTTGCCCGATGAGGTGACCCGTCCGCTAAGCGTGCCCGGGATCTTCGGCCACTTCTCGTCCTCGATCTTCAATCGGAAGCGCCGGTCGGACGGAATTGCTTTATAGCTATTCCGATACCCCTTATCCCGCGCCCCACGATGCGTGATCTCAATAATCATTTGCCCATTTGGTGCATCCGGCAGTGCCTTGTCCATGCGTAGGACACGCGCAGGCCGCAGGTCGAACACGTTGCTTTCGCCCTCATACACAATTTGCCACGCAATCGCCGCCTCGTGACGCAGTTGTGCTTCCCACTCGGCGCCGGGCCGGTCCAAGTGGTGGGTGCCGTACACATAGGGCTGACCGTAGGTCGTGGTGTCCTGGCGGGCGACATTCGCCTCGGCTTTGTATCGTTCATAAGCTCGCTCCGGGTTGTAATCGGCCACGAGAAACGAGGCCGGCACCGTCTCCATATGGGTTTGCAACGCACTGACCGACTCTGCGCGCGTCGCTCCACAGACAGCCGCTTTAGGGGACTCGAGACCGCTCGCTTCCCGATACGGCACCGTCAATATCGGCAGATAGATGTAGTGATCGATATCGTCGCCAAACACCACCACATCGCCAAACTCGCCCGGCACGATGTAGCTGTATATGCCCTCCTGCTGCATCAGGATCTGGATATAGCTCCAATCGTCAACCTGGTACTGAAAACGGAATTTGTGCGTCGGGTACTTGCGACGCAACTTGAAGAGGAACTGGTGGCCTCGAAGATCATGACGCCGCAACACGGCCTCGATAATTTCCGGCGCATTCCGATTTTGGTAGATACGGCTTGCACGCGTCAGTTTCAGACGCGCGATATGTGCCTCGACCACGACCCGATAGGCAGTGAAATCGTTACTGGTCTTGATCTGAGAAAAGCGCGTAATGCAGCCCGAGAATTTGCGCGGCTCGGTGAGATCGACGGGATCAATCGTGAAGACAGCATCGCGGCCGAGATAGTCGCCGCGCGCAAGCACATCGGGATGCGTAAGCTCCATGGTGATCCGATACGGCTCCCCCATCGTCTCAACCGCTTCAAACGAAACGACCGACAACCCAACGCCGTTGGCGGGCCCCATCACCTCCAGGAAATAGTGCTGTTGCCCGGTCAATGCCTTGTAGCCGGACTCAACCGACCCGCGCCTATCCAGTAACTCCGACATCGTTCTTTCCAGTTATCAACTGTGATCGAAAACACATGAGCGCGATCCAATTTCCGCTTCGTAGGCAGAAGAATATGTCTCACTCGCGGGGTCGAAGGTTAAACGTCTTTCGCTCATCTGTGAATAGATTATTCAGTAAAACGATATATATTTTTTAACGGGATAACATTTCAGAATCGTCCTATATCAAGCTGGCATCATGGCATGGTACTTATCTACCTCCGCAGCAAAATTCGACATGACCGATCGTTATCTCTAATTAAACAGAAGGACTTCATATGGCCGAAAGCTTCCAGAACGAAGTGCCAAAAGCACGCGTCAATATCAAGTTGGACCTCCATACCGGAGGTGCGCAGAAGAAGGTCGAGCTCCCACTGAAATTGCTGGTGATGGGCGACTACAGCAACGGTCAGGACACGCGATCGCTGTCCGATCGCGCCAAGGTTTCGATCGACAAAAACAACTTCGATGCAGTGCTGGCCGATTACAAGCCGCAGGCCAAGCTCGCAGTCGAAATCAATACCGTTACGCCATCGCGGTCGGATCGGCAGGCACTGGTTCGGCTTGGGATACGCGAGAAGTTCTGATCATGCGGTCATGTGATGGGTGACGCCCCGGCATTTTGCTTTTCGGTGGCGTGATGCTGACAGGTTGTGTACAGAAAAGCAGATTGGCATTGAACGCGCGATGTTTATGTCATCTTTTTGAAAGACACGTGCGCACCAAGCCACGCGGGTCGGTGCCCGCCGTCAGC
>Ga0265338_10000386_pt1 | contig 78975 bp, 68 predicted proteins | sample 42126metaG_FD_193579 | JGI IMG/M metagenome (GOLD analysis project Ga0265338, IMG submission 193579) | Rhizosphere microbial communities from Carex aquatilis grown in University of Washington, Seatle, WA, United States - 4-21-26 metaG | ecosystem: Host-associated > Plants > Roots > Rhizosphere...
TCGTCGAAGGCATCAACAACACCATCAAGGTCATCAAGCGTCGAGCTTATGGGTACCGCGACGAGGAATACTTCTTCCTCAAAATCCGCGCCGCGTTCCCCGGTAATCCGCGATGAACCTTTTTTTTGGGGGGGGTCTTCGCAAATTTCTGGGGAAGGGCTCGGGTCGCCCCTAAACCGACGCGACCTGCCTGATTTCCTCGATCCGCGGATGCATGAACGCGTTGATCGCGAGGAGTTGATCTACTTGTGCGCGCACTTCGCTGCGTATCCGCTCGAAGCGTGATCCGATCCGGCACGGCTGATTGAAGCCGTGCCCCCGAATTCGCGCTGTGATGGAAGGGCCGGTCCCAGGCCCTTCCACCGGGTGGTGCGTGATTGCACGACCCAGCGCTCAAGACATGCGGGCGTTCGCGACCACCGACTGCGCCAGTCGCTTGCGGTAGAAAAAGTACACCATGGAAATGGCGACCAGCCACGGCACGCCGACGATCCAGGAGATGTTCCAGAATTCGGTGTCCAGCCCCATGGTCACCAGAATCGCACTCAGCAATGCGATACCGGTAATTTGCGCAATCGGGAACAGCGGCATGCGCACCGGCAGCGTGCGGCCTCGCCATGCGCGGCGGAATCGCAGGTGAGTAGCGAGGATCACGATCCAGACGAAGATGCCGCCGAACAAGGCAATACCGAACAGGTAGTTGTACGCGAGCGGGCTGAAAAAAGACACCGCTGCCGCCGCAAGCACGCCGGCGCCGGAAATCAGCGTGGCGACGAGCGGGGTGCCGTTCGCGGTCAGCGAGCCGATCCAGCGCGGCGCGTAGCCGCCGCGCGCGAGCGAGAACAGCGTGCGCGAGGACAGGTAGATGTTGGTGTTCATGCTCGAGAGCGCCGCCGTGATCACGACGAAGTTCATCAGCCCTGCCGCGTGCGCGATACCTGCGTGGGCGAAAAGCTTCACGAACGGACTTTCCTGTACCACCTTCGCACCGGCTTCGGTCCACGGCAGGTAGGCAACCATCAGGCCGAGCGCAAGAATATAGAACAGCGTGAGGCGCACAACCATCGATCGCAGCGCATGCGGAATGGCGCGCACCGGATCTTTCGCCTCGCCCGAAGTCACGGCCACGATTTCCACGCCGTAGAACGAGAAAATCGCCATCAACACGCCCATCCACACGCCGCCGAAACCATGCGGCATGAAACCGCCCGGCAAGCCGGTCAGATTGTGCAAGCCGATTGCGGGCGTGCCCGTTCCGAGACCAAACACTTTCGTGAGTCCGACCACGATGAAGCCCAGGATCGCCACCACCTTGATCAACGCAAACCAGTACTCGAACGAACCGAAGTTGGTCACCGAGCGGCAGTTGACGTAGACCAGCGCTATGCCGAACGCTACGGACCACAGCCACACTGGAGTGCCTGGGAACCAGAAGCCCATGTAGACGCCGACAGCGATTGCTTCGCCGCCGACCGCGACCACCTCGATGATCCAGTACGTGTAGCGCACGACGAAGCCGGCCCAGCGGCTCAGGTACATCTCCGCATACGTGCCGAACGAGCCCGCGGTCGGATGCGCGACTGCCATCTCCGCCAGGCTGAACACCATGATCACGGCAATCAGCGCGGCGATCGCGTAGCTGATCAGCACCGCTGGGCCAGCGTAACCGATTGCAATGCCGCTGCCCATGAAGAGGCCCGTGCCAATTGCACCTCCGATGCCGATCATCGTGATCTGGCGCTGCGTCAGGGCTTTGTGCAAGCCCTTTTCGCGTGCAGTAATATTTGTCTCTTCCATGTCTCCGTTCCCGAAATGGTTGTATTGCGTCAGTGGGTCAGACTTCAGGGAGCAGCGCCGACAGCGTATCGAGCGCCGCGTGGGAGGTCAGCATGCCGGGTGACATGCGCACGGTGCAGCCGCGCGTATCCACCAGAATTCCATGCTTCGCGAGAGAAACTTCCAGTTCGTGCGGATCGACGTGCCCGGGCAGATCCGCCATCACACTGCCACCGCGCTGCGCGTCGTCGCGCGGCGATCGCAGCCGGTATCCCTTGGCGTCGGCAATCGCAATCAACCGGCGCGACAGCGCGAGGTTGTGCTCGCGCATGCCGGCCGCTGCGCTCGAGAGCCGCCACGCGAGGCCTGGGCTCGATGCGACGAACGGCAAAAACGATGGCGTGCCGGTGTCGAAGCGCCGCGCATCGGCGGCCAATGAGAAGCGCGTGAGATCCCAGTTGAATGGATCGGGCTGGCTGAACCAGCCCTGCACGAGCGGCGCCATGTCGCTGTCGAGCAGCTTCGGGTCGAGGTACGCGAGCCCGGTGCCCGGCGCGCCGCACAACCATTTGAGCGTGGTGCTCGCGACAAAATCGACGGCCGGCTGCATGACGTCGAAATCGAGGATGCCCGCGCCTTGTGTGATGTCGACCGCAATCAGGCTACCCTGTGCTCGACCGTGCGCGGCGAGCCGCGTGACGTCCGCTCGCTTCGAAGAGGTCGACGTGACCCATGTGATGATGGCCAGCGCCACGTCTTCCTGCCAATGGGCGATGAATTCATCGTCGGTCACAAACGATTCACCGGGTGCGACCGGCACCGTGTCGAGCGTAAAGCCAAGCACCGTCTCGAGCCCGCGTAGCATGTAGTGCAGGCTCGGGAAGCAATCCCCGGCGATCAGCACGCGTCGGCCAGCCAGCTGCCGACGACCGAGCGCGCCGACAAAGCGCGCGAACGCATCGGTGACGTTCTCCGACGCGAATACGGCGTGGGACGGCGCGTTGACCAACGCGGCCCATTGATCGAGCACCTGCCGTCGAGCGGCGAGACCGTAGTCCCAGCGCTGGAGATCGGGGCGGCACCAGTTCGACGCGAAGGTGTCGAGCGCGGCGCGCACGGCGTCTTCCTGGCCGGGAAACATGCCGACCGAGTGGTACAGCAGCCACCCCTGGCGATCGGGTTCGGCGGAATATGTCATGAGTCGTTCCTTGCAATGTTTCGACGAGCGCGCGTTAGAACATGTGGCGAATGCCGGCGGCAACGCCCGTCTGGTTATCCTTGCCGGGCAGCTCGGTGTACGCGCCGCCGTTGACGCGGTTGTAGTCCACCGTCGCATAGACCTGCGTGCGCTTGGACAGCGCGTACTCGGCCAGCACGACGCCGGTGTAGCGCTGGCCGGTGTTGCCGGCAAAGCCGTTGATGTTGTGCATGTCGTCGTAGTACGCGGCGCCCGTCAGGGTCAACGCCGACGTCGCCTGATAGGTGACGCCGGTGTAGAACGTCGTGTCGCGGCGCTTATTGTCAGAGAACGAGCCAGTGGTGACGGTGCGGCCCGGATCGTTGAGCGCCCCGTCGATAAAGCCCGTGGCATCCTGGCCGCCCATGTAGCCGACGAACAGCGTGGCCGGGCCGACGGCATATTTCGCGCCCGCGCCCCACATGCGCTGGACGTTGTTGTGGAGGTCGCGTGTTTCCTGGTACGTACCGCCGAAGCTCGCCGGACCGAGGTCGTAAGACGCGCGCACGCTCCAGGACGAGTTCCTGCTCAGGTTGCCGGGCTGCTGACCAAACCCGTAGGTCGCGCCAAGATGCAGGCCGCCGAACTGCCCGGCGTAGGTCGCCGCGTTGTCGATGCGTCCCACCGTCATGAAGAAGGGCCACGAGTTCGCCGTATAGTTGCCGACGGTCAGCGGGTCGAAGTCACCGAAGAAATTGAATGCCTCCGTCCCCTGGCGGCCGAGCGTGAAGGTGCCGAGGTTGCCCGACAGCCCCACATACGCATAGCGGCCGAAGAGCCGGCCGCCCTGGTTGAGCTTGCCGGTCTGCGGATCGAAGCCGCTTTCGAGGCGGAACACCGCCTTCATGCCACCCCCGAGGTCTTCGTCTCCCTTCAAGCCCCAGCGGCTGTTGGTGATCGCGCCGTTGGTCAACTGCACCTGGTTGCCGTTCGCCGCATTCGAATTATTCGTGAAGCGCACGCTCTGGTCGACAATGCCGTAAAGCGTAACGTCGCTTTGTGCGAAGGCGGTCCCTGTCAACCCGATCCCCAGGGTTGCCATCGCGGCGTGAAGTTTGCGTTGCATGATTTACTAGTCTCTCTTCTTGGGGTGGATAACCTGCTCGGCGGCGACGGCCGATCCTGGGTACTGCAAAATCCTCGCGGCGCAGACTGGTCTAGGGCCGGCCGCGCAATAGCGTTTCGAGTCGATTCATTGCTTCGATCAGGCTGGCGTCGCTGCGCGCGTAGCACAGGCGAATCTGGTGCGCCGACTCCTCGCCGAACGCGATGCCTGGTGCGAGACCCAAGCCGGCTTCGTGCACTGCGCGCTTGCAGAATTCGAGCGTGTCGGTGACGCCGTCGATACTGAACATCAGATAGAACGACGCGCTTGTCGGCGTCACGTGCACGCCCTTCAAAGCGTGCAGACGATCGAGCACGATTCGCCGGCCGCCACGGCAGCGCGCAACGAACGATTCGATGACCGGCTCGCCCTCGTTGAGGGCCGCCGCTGCCCCTGCCTGCAGGAATGCTTGACCGCCACTGGTATTGAACTGGATCAGCTTCTCGAAGGTGTCGAGCATTGAGCGCGGATACACTAGCCAGCCCATACGCCAGCCGGTCATCAGCCACGCTTTGGAAAAGCTGTTGACCACGAAGACCGCATCGTCCGGCGTGGCGATTTCCAGCAGCGAAGGCGCGTAGGGCCGGTCATAGACGATGCGCTGGTAGACCTCGTCGGCAAGGATCGAAATGCCGCGTGACCGTGCGAATTCGAGCAACTGCTTCTGCTGGTCGGCTTCCATCATCCAGCCGGTCGGGTTGCCGGGCGAGGCGTAGTAAATTGCCTTCGTGCGTGCGTCACAAGCGTCGAACAGCCGCTGCAGGTCGAGATGCCATCCATCATCGCCGCAGTTGAGCGGTACGCTGCGAACGTCGGCCCCGGCAATCGTGACAGCGCGCAGAATGTTTGGCCACGACGGCGTCACGCACACGACGTTGCCGCCCGGTTCGATGACTGCTTGCGCTACGAGCATCACCGCATTCATGCCGCCGCTAGTGACAGCGATGCACTCGTCTGCCACGCGGATTCCGGACAGCCGCTCGTAGTAGGCGCGGATCGCATCCCGCAATTGAGGGATGCCGCGATTTGGCGAATAAAAGGTGTGTCCGGCGGCCAGCGCGCGACTGGCCGCGTCGCAAAACGCCTGGGGCGTTGGCAGATCGCTTTCTCCCGCCCACAAACCGATGACGTTACTGCGGCCAACACCCAGGCGCCAGACGTCGATGATGGGCGAATCAGGCATCGTCGCGATCGCGTGTCTCGTGATACTCATCGCTTCCTCAGAGTGTTCGAACGATATGAGAGGCAGCCGTCTGGCATGAGCGGCGCACTTCTTCTCGTGCCGTCAGGAACCCTTGCTTCACGAGTTCAATGTCATTGGCGCACACGACCATCCGGTATCCGCGCTCCAACGCCCGACGCGCGGCGCGTGCGTCGCTGGTAAAGATGCCGCATGGCAAACCGCGCGCGGTGGCAGCACGCAGGACCCGCTCGCAATCGCGGCCGATTACCTCGCTGTCGCTGGTGCCACGCGACAGACAAAGATCGCCGGTGCCGATGAACAGGTAGTCGACGCCCGGCACTGCGGCGATGGCTTCGACGTTCTCGACGCCCTCGACCGTTTCGATCATCAGGCCGATTGCCACTTCCCGATCGGCGGTCAGCATCGCATCGAGCCCGGCAAGCAATGGGCGCACACCGCCTGCGGAACGCACGCCTACTGGCGGGTAGCGCCCTGCCGACACCGCCTTCCGTGCATCGGCCGCAGTTTCAATGAGCGGCACCAGCACCGAAGCGGCGCCTGCGTCGAGCGCTTGTACGATGGCGCCGTGTAAATTTCCGGCACAGCGGGCAATCACCGGCACCTGCGCACCGACGGCGCCAATCGCCGATTCAAGCGTGCCGCGCTCCCACAGGCCGTGCTGAAGATCCAGCACGAGTGCGTCCGGTTTCGCATGAGCAGCAAACTCCACCATCGGTGTGCTTCCAAGCGCCAGCCATATCAGGTCGAGATGTCGATCACTGACCAGGCCCGGCTTTAGCGAGCGAAAAAACATCAGTCGAATCCTTAGTTACCCGTTTGGCCCACCGAGCAGTTGTTCCGCCCTATTTTCGCAAACTGAATTCAGTTTTGCGTTGGTGAAACATTAAAATGGATAAATTTAGATGTCAACTAACTGCGACCGCCGCGTTCGAGTCAATAAGCGCTATAACCCTTATCCAGTAAGGATGTATGGTTTTACCTGAGCGGGTTTTCACCGACGTTTCGGGACAGTACGACCCACTGGACGAGTATCTTGACAACGGGTCCACGACACAGCGAAGATAGAGGAATTAGAGGATTTTGAATTCAGATTTTGGAACCGGCCATCATGACAACGCAGGTCGCAAAAGTTGCGAAAACGCCCAGTCGGACTGAGCTCAAACAGCCCACGCTGACCGAGACGATTTACCAGGAGGTCCGCGCTCGGCTACAGCACGGAGCCATTGGCGCGAACGAACGCATTCTCGACTATGAAATAGCAAACGAATTCGACTGTACGCGCATGCCTGTTCGTCAGGCACTTCTACGACTGGTCAACGAGGGATACCTGGTCGGGACCACGCGCGGCTTCGTCATGCCCCTGCTGACGAACGGTGACATCCATGAGATTTTCGAAGTCCGCCGGTTACTTGAACCGAGCGCAGCGGCCGGCGCGACCGCTGCGCTGGCGGATAAGCATGATGCTGCGTTAAAGCATGCCTACCAGAACGCCAGTCGAGCGTGTGAAAAGCAGAATGGCGCCGCCTTGATTGCTGCGAACATTGAGTTTCGCGATGTGTGGCTCGGAGCCGTACAGAACAGACGGCTGCAGGAGACGATCAGACGCTTTACCGATCACGCACAACAGGTCAGATCGCTGACGCTGACTGATTCGTCGACTCAGAAAATCGCAGTTGATGGAATGCATGACTTGCTGAACGGCTTCCTTGAGCGTGATGCGAAGCGCGTCAGGACGACGATGCTCGAATTTATCCTCAGTGCCGAGCAACAATATTTCGTGTTGGTGAACGGCCAGGAATGATGACCGGGACACGGCGCGCGCGCTCTCTCTTCGCAGGAATCCGCCTGCTCGTTCGGATGATCCTGATTCGCCCGTTGGTCGCCGCAACCCGGTCCGTCGATGCGTTGCGGTACAAGTTAGAAAAGTACATTGAGCGTTCGCTTCCTGGCGTAGGTGGCCTATGAACAAGCCCATCCTGAAGCACGCGCAATGGTGGCGCACGGTGCTGGAGATAGTTCTGGTTACGCTCGGTTCCGCTGTTATCGCCCTGAACTATTACGTCTTGCTCCAGCCGAACCAGATTTTGCCTCCCGGCCTCGGGGGACTATTGGCGTTAGCCTCCCGTCTATTCGCTCTCCCGTTCGATGTCGTCTACTTCGCCGTCAATATCCCGCTGTTTCTGCTCGGATTTCGTGTGGTCGGATTGCGTTTCCTGCTGCTCAGTCTGGCAGGGACAGTGGCAATGTCGTTTTTTCTCAGGCTTTTTAGCGGAGTACCGGGCATTCATGGGCTAGTCCTCGGAGCTCTGCTCGGGGGTTTACTGAACGGCGCAGCTATTGCCGTCATCCTGATGTGTCGTGGATCGACGGGCGGAATGGATATCGTCTGCGTGGTCCTGTCTCGCAGGTACCCGCGTTTTAGCATTGGCCAATTTTCGCTTCTCCTGAATACGTTGGTGATCGCGATTTCCGGCGCTTTTCTTGGATGGGCAAGTATGTTGGCCACCCTGATCGCGATATTCCTGGCGGGAAAGGGGGTTGATTGGGTTATGCAATTGGGCAATCGCTGGCAACGTAGTTTGTAACTGCGAGGGCGCGAAAGAAAATAAACAACGCAAGGGCTTTGGCCTCCCGCAACAGCGCGCGTAGGCCGACCACTTGCCAGTCTCCGATGCCGCGTCGAAGGGCGGCTTGTCTCCTTTGAGCGGATGACTGCGCGCGGATATCGAGAGACCGTTCCCGGTCGCCTTCAGCCCGCGGCCCCGAACGCACCCTCGTGAATCGCGGCCCTTGCGACAGGCATATCTCGACTGCGGATTCAACCGGTGGATGTTTGCGCCGGGCGTCCTGGTGGTTTGCAATTGCGAGCTTTCGGTGATTCGACGACTGGCTTGCGACCGAAACGTTCGAAGCCCAAGGCGCAGCGCGATCATTTCAAATGGCTGTTGCGCCAGTCACGCGGCGTCATGCCAAACCGTGAATTAAACCAGTTCGTGAAGGAACCCTGCTGTGAATAGCCTAGCAGTGCGGAAACCCGCCCGATGGGATAGCGTGGGTTGCTCATGTAGCGCACGGCAAGTTCGCCCCTGACTTCCTCGACCAGACACGAGAAGCTGGTATGCAACAGTTCAAGTTGGCGCTGCATGGTGCGAACGCTCAGACCTAAATGGCGGGCAACCAGCTCGACGGTGGCCTGCTCGAGGGGCAGCAGCAAGTAGATTGCCTTGCGCACTTCCAGCGCGGTCGAATCAGCGCCCGTCACGTTGAGTGAATCTGCGAGGCTCTCGGCATATCGCACCAGTTCCGGGTCAGCGGCCGGATTCGGATAGTCGAGTTCGGCGGCCGCGCACACGAAGCCATTGAAATCGCTGCCGAACTCCAACGGACAGCCGAAGAATCGTCGATGAAACGTCAGGTTTTTCGGTCCCTGATGAACGAAATGGACGGAGCGTGGTTTCCAGTGCTCGCCGAGCAGGGCGCTGAAGTGGCGCCAGAGGACACCGACCGCGAGTTCGATCGCCTGATTAGTTGGTGTACCCGGTTCGACGACCAGTTCTTCACGGATGGTGACCGTTTCGCCTACGTCCTCGACGTATACAGCCAAGGCTTCGTTCAATAGATGCCGGTATTCGGCTGTCGCCAGCAAAACCTCGCGCAGCGTGCGCTTGTGCGCGAGCAGGACATTGACCACACCCGTACCGAACTTCTGCCGGGTCTCGGCCATCTGCAGAGCGAAAGTCGGGCACGACGCCATTTCGGCCGTGCGTTCCAGCAGGCGGCAGGCGGCGGTGACCGGAATGCGATCGTCCGGATTCGCGAGCGCCGCGGCGTCGATCCCGACGTGCTGCGCAAGCTCAACCGGGTTCAGCCCGACCCGCCGTGTCACATCGAAATAGCCGCTCATGGCTACCGTTCGCAGCATCGATTCCATCGATAAGCCTCCACACGCAACTTACGGGCTACCCCTCGCCGTCTGGTAGTGAAAATGCCTACCGCGCACAAATATCGGTGTTAACGCGCACTGGCATGAAACGCTAAAAAGATGGCGCCCAATCACAAAAATATAACGCAGGATTGCCGTATTGTGCGATCTCAATGATTCATCATATTCCGGCCAGTTTTGATGCGGTCAGCCGTGCCGCGAGCGTCGGAATACCGCCCCCTCAATTGGAGAACACGATGCAATTCCTCGACGATTCGCTGCACCCCGAGAACCAGGACAAGGTTGTCATCACGACCGCTCCGTACGGCCCGGAATGGATGCCCGAAGATTTTCCGGAAGACATTCCGGTGACGATGGAGGAGCAGATCCAGAAGGCCGTCGACTGTTACAACGCTGGCGCAACCGTCCTGCACCTGCACGTGCGTGAACTGGATGGCAAGGGCTCCAAGCGCCTGTCGAAATTCAACGAACTCATCGCGGGTGTGCGCGCGGCCGTGCCGGACATGATCATCCAGGTCGGTGGCTCGATCTCGTTCGCCCCAGAAGACGAAGGAGCGGCCGCACAGTGGCTGTCGGACGACACCCGCCACATGCTGGCCGACCTCGACCCGAAACCCGATCAGGTAACCGTGGCGATCAACACCACGCAGATGAACATCATGGAGTTGCTCTATCCGGAGTACCTGGAAGGCACCTCGTTGTCCAACCCTGCGTTCATGGCCGCTTATAGCGAAATGACGGTTCCGGCCGGCCCAGCATGGGTCGAGGAGCACCTGCGCCGACTGCAGGCCTCGGGCATCCAGCCGCACTTCCAGCTCACGGGCATCCATGCGCTCGAGACACTCGATCGCCTCGTGCGCAAGGGAGCTTACAAGGGTCCGCTCAATCTGACGTGGATCGGTATCGGCGGCGGCTTCGACGGCCCGAACCCGTTCAACTTCTTCAACTTTGTGCACCGCGCGCCGGACGGCTGCACGCTCACGGCCGAGTCGCTGCTCAAGAACGTGTTGCCGTTCAACATGATGGCGATGGCCATGGGCCTGCATCCTCGCTGCGGCATCGAAGACACGATTATCGACCAGCACGGTAACAGGATGACTTCGGTGCAGCAGATCGAACAGTGCGTGCGTGTGGCGCGCGAACTGGGCCGCGAGATTGCCTCCGGCATGGAAGCGCGCAAGATCTACCGCATCGGTGTGCAGTACGAGACGGCCGACGAGACGCTCGCGGCCAACGGCATGGCGCCCAACCGCAACGCTGGCGTGAAGAACTTGCCGCTACGCGTGGCGTGAGGGATTGGAGCGCGGCAGACGCTTCGGCGCATGCCGGGTTTCAAAGGTAAGGGTCTCCGGCAAGCCGGAGAGGATTGCGCGGTATCCATAAAGGCTCCCTTTGTCCTCCAGGGCAAAGGCGGTCACCAACGAGCAGGACACGAAGGAGACGACTTATGTTCACTCATGCCGAGCCCACTACGGGCGATGTTTCGACGACGCAGAATGACGTGCGCGCGTATGCATGGGTGGTATTTGTCCTGACAGTGGGGTTGCTGCTCTCCGACTACATGTCGCGGCAGGTGTTGAACGCGGTTTTTCCGATGCTCAAAGCTACATGGAACCTTTCCGACACCCGGCTGGGTTCGCTGAGCAGTGTGGTCGCGCTGATGGTCGGCGTGCTCACCTTTCCGCTGTCGGTGTTCGCCGACCGCTGGGGCCGCGTGAAGAGCATTGTCCTGATGGCGGCGATATGGAGTCTCGCGACGCTCGCCTGTGCGCTATCGAGAAGCTATGGCGAGATGCTGCTCGCGCGCGCTTTCGTCGGTGTCGGTGAAGCCGCCTATGGCAGTGTCGGCATCGCTGTCGTCCTCAGCATCTTTCCGGCACGGCTGCGCTCCACGCTCACCGCCGCGTTCATGGCCGGCGGCGCGTTCGGTTCAGTGCTGGGCATGGCGCTGGGCGGTGCAGTCGCGGCTCACCTGGGCTGGCGCGCGGCGTTCAGCGCAATGGCGGCCCTGGGGATCGTGCTGGTCATTGTCTACCGGTTTGCCATCACCGAAAAGCGGCTCGCACCGCTGCAGCCGGTAAACGCGGGCCGTCGGACGCCGGGCGCCGGTGCGTGCATGAGCTTGCGCACGCTGATGCATGGACTCTTTTCGACGAAGTCGGTCGTGTGTGTCTACGTCGGCAGCGGCATCCATCTGCTGGTTCCAGCGGCTGTATGGGCGTGGATGCCCAGCTTCCTGAACCGCTACTACGGCATGCCCACCGGCAAGGCGGCCATGAGCGCGGTCGTGTTCGTGCTGGCCACCGCCGTCGGCATGGTGGTGTGCGGAAATCTGGCCGACCGGCTCAGCAAGCATGAGAGGGAAAGGAAGTGGAGCACCGCCATTGCCTTCTGCCTGATCTGCTTCGTGCTGCTCACGATCGGTTTCCGGATGCCGGCGGGTCCAGCGCAACTCGTCGTGATCGGTGCCGGCATGTTCTTCTGCGCAGGCGCGACTGGCCCCTCGGGCGCGATGGTGGCGAACCTTACCCCACCGTCGATCCATGCGTCGGCGTTTGCCACCCTGACGTTGGCGAACAACCTGCTGGGGTTGGCACCTGCTGCCATCCTGACGGGCATCGTGGCCGACCGGATCGGGCTGCTCGGCGCGTTGCAACTCGTGCCGTTTGCCCCACTCGTCGCGGCGGTCGCCTTCTTCATTGGCAAGCGGAACTATGGCGTCGACCTCGATCGCGTGAATGCCCTGCGCGAACAGGCCAGGCACTGACCCCACGGTCACCCGCGTTCTCCAGACCTGGCAAGTGCGCCCGAGAGCAGGACGGGCAGCCCCATTACAGGCCAGATAAATTTGTAGTTCGAGTAAAGGATAGGAGATTCAATATGGCAAAAGCAGTGCGCTTCCATGAGACCGGCGGTCCCGAAGTCTTGCGCTATGAAGACGTTGAAGTGGGCGACCCCGGCCCCGGGCAGGTTCGCCTGCGCCATGAGGCGGTGGGCCTGAATTTCGCCGACACCTACTTCCGCACGGGCCTGTACCCCGTGCCGCTGCCTGCAGGCATGGGTGTCGAGGCTGCGGGTGTGGTCGAGGCGGTCGGCCCCAATGTGACCAACATCGCGGTCGGCAATCGCGTGACCTACACCGGCTTTCTCAACACGCTCGGCGCCTACAGCACTGAACGCCTGGTCCCAGCGGCGCCGCTCATCAAGCTGCCGGATGCGATCTCCTGCGAAACGGCTGCCGGCATGACAATGCGAGGCCTGACCTCGTCGTACCTGATGCGCCGCATCCACGATTTCAAGGCGGGCGACACCATCCTGCTGCATGCCGCCGCCGGCGGTGTCGGCCTGATCGTGTCTCAATGGGCGAAACTGCTGGGTCTCACGGTGATCGGCACCGTTTCGAATGAGGCCAAGGGCGAAGTGGCCCGCGCGCATGGCTGCGACCACATCGTCTACTACAGCCGCGAGGATGTTGCGAAACGCGTGCGCGAACTAACCAGCGGCGTTGGCGTGGACGTCGTGTTCGACAGCGTCGGCAAGGATACCTTCGAAGCGTCGCTCAATTCGCTCAGGCGCCGTGGCCTGATGGTCTGCGTCGGCACGGCGTCCGGGCCGATCCCGCCGTTCAATCCGCAGATTCTGGCGATGAAGGGCTCGCTCTATCTGACGCGCCCCGCGCTGGCAGACTATATCGCCGACCCCGCCGAGAAGGACGAACTTGCCGGCGAACTCTTCGCGCATGTCGCGGCGGGACGCATCAAGATCGAACTCAACCAGCGTTACGCGCTGGAGGACGCGGCGCAGGCCCACCGCGACCTTGAATCGCGCAAGACGACCGGCTCGTCCGTGTTCGTCATCTGAGGAGAGCGCCATGCGAGTCGAACAATTGACGTGCGCCATCGGGGCCGAACTGGTCGGGGTGAATCTCGCCGATGCCATCGACGATGACGGCCTGTTTGCCGAGATCCGTGCAGCGCTGCTCAAACACCGGGTGCTGTTCCTGCGCGACCAGGGCATCTCGCGCGCCGAGCATGTCGCGTTTGCGCGCCGTTTCGGCGAACTGGAGGACCATCCGGTCGCCGGCAGTGACCCGGAACATCCGGGCCTCGTGCGCATCTACAAGAACCCGGATCAGCCTAACGACCGGTATGAAAACGCGTGGCACGCGGATGCCACCTGGCGAGAGGCGCCGCAGTTCGGCGCTGTCCTGCGCTGCGTGGAGTGCCCGCCTGTCGGGGGCGACACGATGTGGGCAAACATGGTCCTTGCCTACGAGAACCTGCCAGACCACATCAAGGCCCAGATCGCAGACCTGCGTGCCCGCCACAGCATCGAGGCGAGCTTCGGTGCCGCGATGCCGATAGAAAAACGCCTCGCGCTTAAGGCGCAGTTCCCGGACGAGGAGCATCCTGTTGTGCGCACGCACCCGGAGACCGGCGAGAAGGTGTTGTTCGTGAGCGCCTTCACTACCCATTTCACCAATTACCACACGCCGGCGCGCGTGCGCTTCGGGCAGGACGCCAATCCAGGCGCGGGTGAGCTGCTGCGCTATCTCATCAGCCAGGCCTACATCCCCGAGTACCAGGTCCGCTGGCGCTGGACACCCAACAGCATCGCAATCTGGGACAACCGCAGCACGCAGCACTATGCAGTGATGGACTACCCGCCGTGTCACCGCAAGATGGAGCGCGCCGGAATTATCGGTGACAAGCCGTACTGATCGGGCAAGAGACCCCTTTATGACGCTCGATATGACACCAACCATCCTGATGGTGCCGGGCTTGCGCGACTATGTCGCGGAGCATTGGCAAACGTTGCTGGAGCAAAAGTTGCCCAAGGCGGTCTCGGTGCCGCCGCTTGAGCGCGACAAACTCAGTTGCGCGGCACGCGTCGCGGCGCTCGATGCTGCCCTCTCGAAAATCGAAGGCCCGGTGATCCTGGTCGCGCATAGCGCGGGCGTGATGATCACGGTGCATTGGGCCCAGCAGCACAGCCGCAAGATTCACGGTGCACTGCTCGCCGCTCCGGCCGACCTCGAGACGCCGCTGCCGGCAGGCTATCCGACCTTCGATTCGCTCGCCGAGAACGGCTGGCAGCCGATTCCACGAACGCCGCTGCCGTTTCCGAGCATCGTCGGCGCGAGCCGCAACGATCCGCTCGCGCAGTTCGAGCGTGCCGCGGCGATGGCAAAAGACTGGGGCAGCCGGCTCGTCGACCTTGGCGAAGCCGGTCACCTGAATCCCGCTGCAGGGTTTGGTGAATGGCCGATGGCGGAGACACTGATCCATGAACTCGTCTGACCAGATACCGGTTGGCGCGGTCGATGAATTCGGGCCAGGCCAGCGAAAACTGGCCTTCATCAAGGGCCGCGGTGTTGTCCTGTTTAACATCGACGGCACGATCCACGCGATTGACAACTCGTGTCCCCACCAGGGAGCCTCGGTCGCAAACGGTCATCTCGACGGGTACGTGCTGAGCTGCCCGGCGCACGGTCTGCGCTTCGACCTGCGCACCGGCTGCATGCCGGGCGCAGGCGGGTTGAGCCTGACGACTTTTCCGGTCCGGACCATCGACGGAAGGGTGTTCGTGAGTCTCGAAGATCCGGCCGCCAGTCCCACGCAGGTATCGGTATGCAATGCGGCCCGGAAATCCGGGCCGTGCGGGAACATATAGTCATTCAGGGGAACCAGGATGCAAGGTTTGATGATGCGGCAACCGCTGCTGGTCGCATCGCTGCTCATGCACGCTGAACGCCACCACGGCGAGCAGGAAATCGTGTCACGACGGGTCGAAGGCGACATTCACAGGTATCGGTACCGGGAGCTCGCGCAGCGCGCGCGCCGCATGGCAAACGCCCTTGCAGGCCTCGGCATCCGGCCGGGCGCGCGGGTGGGGACGCTGGCGTGGAACGGCTACCGGCACATGGAGCTCTACTTCGCCGTGTCCGGGGCCGGGTCCGTGTTGCATACGCTCAATCCCCGTCTGCACGTCGATCAGCTCGCGTACATCATCGAGCATGCGGAAGATCGCGTCGTGTTCTTTGATTTGACGTTTCTGTCGCTGATCGAGAGCGTCGCGCCGCGGGTCGAGAGCCCGAAGGTCTTCGTCGCAATGACCGACCGCGCACATATGCCACAAGACCATGGCCTGTCCACGAAGCTGCTGTGCTACGAGGATCTCATCGACGGTCACAGCGACGCTTTCGACTGGCCACTCCTGGACGAATCCAGCGCGTCATCGTTGTGCTACACGTCCGGGACGACCAGCCATCCGAAGGGAGTGCTATACAGCCACCGCTCGACCGTGCTGCACACCTACGCGGCGGCGCTGCCGGATTCGCTGAACTGTTCTGCGCGCGATGTGATCCTCCCGGTCGTGCCGATGTTCCATGTGAACGCGTGGGGACTGCCGTATATCGCGTGCATGGTGGGTGCGAAGCTGGTGTTTCCCGGGCCGGCGCTGGACGGCAAGTCGCTCCACGAACTGATCGAGGACGAACAGGTCACGCTGTCAGCCGGCGTGCCGACAGTCTGGCAGGACCTGCTTGCGCACGTCGACGCGGTTATGGGTTCGTTTTCGTCGATGAAGCGCACGATTATCGGCGGCGCTCCCTGCCCGACTGCGATGACGGCCGTGTTTCAGGAGCGCCATCATGTTGACGTCCTGCATGCGTGGGGCATGACGGAATTGAGTCCGGTTGGCACGGTTTGCAGTTTCAAGGCGCATCAGGTCGCTCTGCCTATGGACGAGCGCTACGCGCTTCAGGCGAAGCAGGGGCGCCCGGGGTTCGGCATCGACATGAAAATCGTCGATCTGGAAGGCAACGATTTGCCATGGGACGGCACCGCAACGGGCGGCCTCTTCGTGCGCGGTCGTTGGGTCACGCGGGAGTACTTCGGCCAGGACGGCGGATCGCCGCTGCACGACGGTTGGTTTCCGACCGGCGACGTGGCAAAGATAGATCCCGACGGCTTCATGCAGATTACGGATCGCAGCAAGGACGTCATCAAGTCCGGCAGGGAATGGATCAGTTCGGCCGAAATCGAAAACGTCGCATATCTGCACCCCGAAGTCACGACGGCGGTTTGCGTCGCCGCGCGGCATCCGAGGTGGGACGAGCGACCGCTGCTGCTGATCGTAAAGAAGCCCGGCAGCGCGCTCGCCGCAGACGAACTGCTCACGTTCTTTGACGACCGGGTTGCGAAGTGGTGGAAGCCAGACGCCGTGGGGTTCGTCGACTCGGTTCCGCTCGGCGCAACGGGCAAGGCGCTCAAGAATCAGTTACGGAATCAGTTCGGCGATTACTACCTGTCGGCCTGAGACACCGACATGGCAACAACACAGTTTCATTCAAGCAACAAGCCATAAGCAGCCGGGGCCGCTCGGCGCGCCCACACCTGGAGGAGACACAATGAAATTCAAGTCAAGTAGCCTGGCAGTGCTGATAGTTTTTTCCGCGGCGGCCCATGCCCAGTCGTCGGTTACGCTCTACGGCGTACTCGACAGTGGACTCCTGTATCAGAGCACTTCGGCCGCAACGTTTCTGCCAACCGCACCTAACCTGGGGCATGTTTATCAACTCAAGGACGGCGGCATCTACTCCAGCTACTGGGGTCTGAAGGGAAGCGAAGATATCGGCGGCGGATACAAGATCACGTTCAAGCTGCAAGGCGCGTTCAACACCATGAACGGCAAGTTCGGGCTGGCCGACACGCCGGGCACGACTGCGCTCTTCAACCAGTATGCGACGGTTGGGGCAACCGGGCCGTTCGGCACGTTCGACGCCGGTCGCCAGATCGTTCCGATGATCTACGCTATGGCGGAAACGGACGTACGCGGCGCACAGTATTTCGGCAGCATCCTGACTGCGTGGCTGGGCATCAATCAGGCGGCCGGTTGGCCGGGCACCAGCACGAATGCTCCAATCGGTGCGCTGTATGACAGCAACGCGTTGGTCTACAGTTCGCCAAAATTCTATGGTGCGTCGCTTGCGCTCGAGTACGCGCCGGGCGGTGTCGCGGGACACTTCCAGGGCGGCACGCGCGAGTCGGCCGTGCTCAAGTATTCGAATTACGGTCTGAACCTGTCTGCGGTGTACTACAACGGACATGACACCAACCCGTTTCCGCTGACTTATCCAGCGGCTCCAGCTACGCCAGCGACGGGCGTGAACAATAACCGCTTCTACTATTTCGGTGCGTTGTATACGATCAGCGGATTTTCGGTGTCCGCCTCGTACGCAATTGCCAGAAACCCGGCCAGGAGCAATAGCGTCAACTTCGAAATGGCGTCGGGCGGCCTTGGCTACCAGTTCAGTCCGGCCTTCAAGATCACGTCCGGTTATTACTACCTGAAGGACCGGAACAATTCAGCCAATCACTCGAGCGAATTCGCACTAGGAGCGGAATACAGCCTGTCCGCGAGGACCAGGGCGTATGCGCAGGTCGGATATGTCAACAACAAGGGGACGATGAACCAGACGATCATCTATGGAGCCCCGGTTGCGCCGGGTGTCTCCACCACTGCGGCCATGGTCGGCATTCGCCATACCTTCTGATTTCGTCACCGTCATGAAGCGGAGTAATCCATGAAAACAATCAAGACACTCGAGCTGGTGGTGGCCGCATGGTTTGTTGCAGCGTCCGCAACCGCGTGGTCCCAAGCCAGTGAAACGGCCAGTTCACCCGCCAACGCGCAAGGTGCGTCCCAGATGGCGGAATCGGGCGCTGTGGCTCCCGCTGGCAGGAAAGCGGACCGTGCCCTACGCCGCAGGGTTTATGCCGCTATTGGGAAGGACAAGGAAATCCGTGCCGGCGACATCAGTGTCATCGCGAAAGACGGTGCGGTGACACTGAATGGCACGGTCACGGACGCTGCCCAGATCGGCAAGGTCGAGGCAATCGCCAAGGGCGTTTCCGGAGTGACATCGGTGACCAACAAGCTGACGCTGAAGAAACCGTTGGGCGGCATGTAAGCGGCCATAGTCAGGCACGGAGCGCGGTGAGGCCGAAGACAATCGGTCACGCCGCCTTCTACCAATCAGTGGCGATGCCCGATCAGGCGCCCTCGCGCAGTCAATACCTCCTTGCAAGCCCGAAGCGGACGCTCAAATGTCCTGGGTTGCCTATCGCTCAATGTCCGCAACTGGCCGACTACTCCCCCGGGCGGTCGGGCGAAAGCGTCCCCAAAAGCCGCTCTCCCCCTCCGTTTCTTGATGGCCGCTTTGCAGGTTCTGCTCTCAATGATCCAGAAAGTAGTGCAACTACTCACAGGTCGACCGGCGCAGTTCCGATCAAGCGCTTACCCGCACGTCGACAGAGATTGTCATCAGCGTCCCGATCACGGGCGGATCGAGTGAACGGCAGTACCCCACTTCGGCAAGCGCAGTCCGCCTGCCAGAACCAATCCTGCTCGCGCGCAGAGTTACGTCAAACCATGTGACGGACGGGGACGAGCGCAACGGCATGTGCCGCCATCGTATTGAGAATACGTGTCCGTCTCACGAATAGTGCCGTCGTGTGGGCCTCGACGCTCCAGGTCGAGACCGCACGACATCACCGGACCTGCGCGATGCAAGTCTGGACAGAATGCTGTGTCGTTGTCGAACGACCCACCATCGGCTATTCGACGAGCTTATTGAGCGTTGCGAACTCAATGAGCGCCGCCAGCGACGACACGCCTAGTTTGTCGAGCACGCGCGTCTTGTACGTGCTGACCGTCTTGTCGGAGAGCCCGAGGCGCGCCGCGATGCCCTTGTTGCTCATGCCGCGCGCGAGATACTGCAGCACTTCCACCTCGCGCGGCGAGAGTCCGTTGAGCGCGACGTCGCGCCCGCCGCCGCAACTGCCCGCCGGGAAGCAGTCGTAGCCGAGCAGCACGGCCTTCACGACACCGCATAGCTCCTCCACACCACGGCTCTTGCTGACATAACCGTTCGCGCCCGCCATGCGCGTGTGATTCGCCATCACCAGCTCGGGCTTGGCCGAGAGCACGAGAATGCGCGTGTCCGGCTGCTTCGAGCGAATGCCGCGAATCACGGAAAGGCCGTCGAGTTTCGGCAATTCCAGATCGAGAATCACCAGATCGGGCTGCAGCGACTGCGCCATCCGCAGCCCTTCCTCGCCGTCACCGCACTCGCCTACGAGTTCATATTCCGCGTGCAGCACGTTGACGAGCATCTTGAGTACGATGGGATGATCGTCGATGACAACGATGCGCTTCATTTTCTGATCCATATTTCCGGCGATTTGAACGCGAAGGTCTGTGGGAAGGAAACTGACAGCCTGAACGATTAGGTACCGCTTTTGTATCGGAAACGTCTGAATCGAATGCGGAACGATTAAACGGAAATCAAGCCGCCGCCGCAAAACTTTGAAATTAACTAACTCGTGAATTAAACTGGAGCCATGTGCCCACGCCCAGTCACCGCTACCAGGCCCTCTGCTTCGCGACTCCAGTCCGGGAACGCGCTGCCCCGTCCGCGAGGCCGGCGTCGCGCCGACGCCGACCTCGACATGCGGGAACGGCTGCTCGCATGCGCGACGCAACTCTTCGCCGAGCGCGGCGTCACGGGCACGACGATGGTGCAGATCGCGAGCGCGGCGGGCGTCACGTCGGCGATGGTCCACTACTACTTCACCAACCGCGAGAAGCTGCTCGACGCCGTCGTCGACGAAAGCATCGCGCCCGCGATCGCGTTTGTCTGGTCCGGCTTCGACAGTGAGGGCGAGCAAGATCCGCACGCGCTCGTCGAGGACCTCGTCGCGCGTCTCTTCGACGTCACCGCACGCATGCCGTGGCTGCCGCCGCTGTGGCTGCGCGAGATCGTCAACGAAGGCGGCCTGCTGCGCGAGCGCATGCTCAGGCGTCTGCCCATCGACCAGTTGCGGCGCTTCGCGGCGCGCATCGATGAGGCGCAGCGCGTCGGCGTCGTCGATCCCGCACTCGAAGCGCCGCTGCTGTTCATGTCGATCATCGCGCTCGTCATGCTGCCGCTCGCCACCGCGAGAACCTGGCAGAGCGCACTCGGCCTGCCGAAGATCGACCGTGAGGCATTGCATCGGCACGTGACCGCGCTGCTTTCGGCAGCGCTGCGCGTGCCGCCCGGAAAAACGAAAACGCCACGCGTGCCAGGGAGCGCGAAATGAACCGTCTGTGGCCCGGACTCGTCCTTTGCGCAGCCAGCGCCCTCGCCGCGTGTTCGCGGCACGAGGCGCCTTCCTGGCAGGGTTATGTCGAAGGCGAATACGTCTATCTCTCGTCGTCGCAGTCGGGCACGCTGACGCAACTCGACGTGCAGCGCGGCCAGACCGTCGCCGCGCGGGCGAGCGTCTTCGGACTCGAATCCGTCAACGAAACGGCCGCGCGCGACGAGGCGCGCCATCAGCTCGTCGTCGCGCAGTCGCAACTCGCGGATCTGCAGACCGGCAAGCGCCTACCCGAAGTGCGCGTGACCGAGGCCCAGCTCGCGCAGGCCGTCGCGAACGCGCACAAGGCGGCTCTGCAACTCACGCGCGACGAAGCGCAATTCGGCGCGGGCGGCATCCCCCGCCAGCAACTCGACGATTCGCGCGCCGACGCGGCCTCCACTGCGGCACAGGTCCGCGAATTGCAGAACCAGGTGACGGTCGCGAAGCTCCCCGGCCGCACTGCGCAGATCGCCGCGCAAACGGCCCAGGTCGAAGCGGCGCGCGCCGCGCTCGCGCAGGCGCAGTGGAAGCTCGACCAGAAGCAGGTGGCCGCGCCGCACGCGGGGCTCGTCTACGACACGCTGTTTCGCGTCGGTGAATGGGTGCAGGCCGGCAATCCCGTCGTGCAGATGCTGCCGCCGCAGAACGTGAAGGTGCGCTTCTTCGTGCCGGAAACCGTAGTGGGTTCGCTCGCGCCGGGGCGCGGCATCGTGATCCATTGCGACGGCTGTAGCGCGGACGTCCCCGCGACGATCACCTGGATCTCGAACTCGGCCGAATACACGCCGCCCGTCATCTACAGCAACGCAAGCCGCGCGAAGCTCGTCTTCATGATCGAGGCGCATCCGTCGCCCGGCGACGCCATGAAGCTGCATCCGGGCCAGCCCGTCGAGGTGCGGCTGCAATGAGCACGAACGGCACACGCGACGGCGGCCACACCGCCGGCCAGCGCTACGCGATCGACGTCCACAAGCTGAACAAGCACTTCGGCAACAAGCACGTCGTCAACGACGTCACGCTGCGCGTCGCGCCCGGCGAGATCTTCGGCTTTCTCGGCCCCAACGGCAGCGGCAAGACCACGTCGATCCGGCTCATGTGCGGCCTCCTCACGCCCGACTCCGGCTCGGGCACCTGCCTCGGCTACGATATCCTGCGCGAGAGCGAGCAGATCAAGCGCAACGTCGGCTACATGACGCAGCGCTTCTCGTACTGGGAAGACCTCACGATCCGCGAGAACCTCGAGTTCGTCGCGCGCATCTATCAGATGCCGAACCGGCGCGAAGCCGTCGACCGCGCGCTCGAATCGCTCGGACTCGCAAGCCGCGCGAAGCAGCTCACCGGCGCGCTCTCGGGCGGCTGGAAACAGCGCCTCGCGCTCGCCGCGTGCATGCTGCACGAACCGCGACTGCTACTGCTCGACGAACCCACGGCGGGCGTCGACCCCACCGCGCGCCGCGACTTCTGGGAGGAACTGCACCGGCTCGCTGCACGCGGCATCTCGGTGCTCGTGAGCACGCACTATATGGACGAAGCCGAGCGTTGCCACAAGCTCGCGTACATCGCGTACGGCAAGCTGCTCGCGCAAGGCAGCGCCGCCGACATCATCGCCTCGCAGGATCTGGAAACGTGGTCGATTCACGGCGAGCAGCTCACCGTGCTTTCGACGCAGTTGCGCGCCCTGCCCGGCGTCGATCAGACCGTGGTGTTCGGCTCGGCGCTGCACGCGAGCGGACGCGATCACGCGGCGCTCGCCGCCGCGGTCGAACGCGCCACGGCGGGCACGCCGCTGCGCGCGGAGCGCATCGACACCGGACTCGAAGACGTGTTCATCTACCTCATGAGCCACGTCGAGGACAACTACGGAGCCCGATCGTGAAGCTTCGTTTCGAGTTCTCGCTGGCACGCTGGTGGAGCATCGTGCTGAAGGAATTCCTCCAGCTCAAGCGCGACCGCATCACGTTCGCAATGATCATAGGACTCCCGATCATTCAGCTTGCGTTGTTCGGCTATGCGATCAACACCGACCCGAAGCACCTGCCGACCGCGGTCGTGATCAGCGACGACAGCGTGTTCTCGCGCAGCTTCATCGCGGGCATGAAGAACTCCGCCTACTTCGACGTGATCGGGACGCTGCCCAACGAAGCGGCCGCCCAGCAAGCACTCGCGCGCGGCACAGTGCAGTTCGTGCTCAGCATTCCGGTCGATTTTTCGCGTCGGCTGCTGCGCGGCGAGCGGCCGTCGCTGCTCGTCGAGGCCGACGCCGCCGATCCCACCGCGATCACGACGGCGCTCGCGGCGCTGCCGGGCCTCGTGGCGCCGGTCGAGGCGAAGGATCTCACGGGGCCGCTCGCGCACCTGAACGGCACGCCCGCCGCGTTCGACGTGCAGGTCCATCGCCTCTACAACCCCGAAGGCATCACGCAGTACAACGTCGTGCCGGGCCTGATGGGCACGATCCTCACGATCACGATGGTCATGATGACCGGACTCGCGATCACGCGCGAACGCGAGCGCGGCACGATGGAGAACCTGCTCGCGACACCGGTGCGCCCCATCGAGGTCATGACGGGCAAGATCGTCCCCTATGTGGCGATCGGGCTCGTGCAGGCGACGATCATCGCGCTCGCCTCGCGCTTCGTGTTCCATGTGCCGTTCGCGGGCGGCATCGGCGCGCTTTATATTTCCTCGCTGCTGTTTATCGCGGCGAACCTGACGGTGGGCATCACGCTTTCGTCGCTCGCACAAAACCAGTTGCAGGCGATGCAGCTCACCATTTTCTATTTTCTGCCGAGCATGCTGCTATCCGGCTTCATGTTCCCGTTCGCCGGCATGCCGCGCTGGGCGCAGGTCATCGGCAACCTGTTGCCGCTGACCTACTTCAACCGGCTCGTGCGCGGCATCCTGCTCAAAGGCAACGGCTGGACCGATCTGTGGCCCTCGGTGTGGCCGCTCATCGTGTTCATGGTCATCGTGATGGCGATTGCAGTGCGCTTTTACCGGCGCACGCTCGATTAGCAGGAGGCGCTCGACGATGCGTGTTCTCTCGTTGCAGGCCGGCGCGTGTGCATTGATGCTCACGGGTTGCGCAGTCGGCCCCGACTTTCATGCGCCTGCCGCGCCCGATACGGCGACTTATACGCGCGGTGCGGCACCCGTCGCGACCGCAGCACCAGGTGGTGCGGGCGGCAGCGTGCAGACCTTCGTCGCCGCGCCGAACGCGCCGCGCGCATGGTGGGTGCAGTTCGGCAGCCCGGCGCTCGACCAGCTCGTTGACGCCGCGCTCAACGCGAGCCCGACGCTCGATTCCGCGCGCGAAAAACTCGTCGAGGCGCGCGAAAACTACAACGCGCAGGCGGGCGCGACGCTGTTGCCGTCAATCGATGCGAAGCTCTCGGGCACGCGCCAGAAAACCGACCTCGCCGCATTCGGCATCACCAGCGTGCCGAATCCCGCACCGTTCACGCTCTACGACGCGTCGGTCAGCGTGTCGTATGTCTTCGATATTTTCGGCGCGAATCGCCGCGCACTCGAAGCCACGCGCGCGCAGGTCGACTATCAGGCTTACGAACTCGAAGCGGCGCGTCTTTCGGTGGCGGGCAATGTGGTGTCGGCGGCGGTGCGGCGCGCGTCGCTGTGCCGCCAGATCGAAGTCACGCAGCAACTGATCGACGCGCAATCGCGTCAGCTCTCGATCATGGAGAAGCGGCTCGCCACCGGCGGCGCCGCCGAAATCGACGTGCGCAGCCAGCGCGCGCTGCTCGCACAGACGCGCGCGACGCTGCCCCCGCTCACCACGCAGTTCGCGCAGACCGATCATCAGCTCGCGATCCTGCTCGGCGTTGCGCCGTCGAGCACGCAGTACGCCACGCAACTCGATGCGCTCACGCTCGATGCACTGCATCTGCCCGACACGGTTTCGCTCACGCTGCCTTCGACGCTCGCGCGCGAGCGGCCCGACATTCGCGCAGCGCAAGCGCTGCTGCATCAGGCGAGCGCGAACGTCGGCGTCGCGACGGCGAATCTGTATCCGCAGATCTCGCTCTCCGCGCAGGCAGGCTCGGAACGCACGCGCGTCGCGGATATCGTCGACGGGCTGAACATCTGGAATTTCGGCCTCGGACTCACGCAGCCGATTTTTCACGGCGGCGAATTGCACGCGAAAAAGCGCGCCTCGGAAGCCGCCTGGAATGCCGCGTTCGCGGACTATCGGCAGACCGTGCTGCAAGCGCTGCAACAGGTCGCCGATACGCTGCGCGCGCTCGAAGACGATGCGCTCGAACTGCAATCGCGCGATGTCGCCGCACGCGAGGCCCAGGCGAACGTGAGCATCGCGTACGCGCGCTACGAAGCGGGCGGCGTCAGCGAGTTCGGTCTCATCGACACGCAACGCACGGCGCTTCAAACCTCGCTCGACCGGACCCGCGCGCAAGCCGACCGGCTCGCCGATACGGCCGCGCTCTATCAGGCGTTGGGCGGCGCCGCGCTGCCGGGCGAAGCCGCGCGCTAGTCTTGCGGCGGACGATCGCGCACGCAAATGAAAACGGCACCCTCGGGTGCCGTTTCTGCATCAGACCTTCACCGCCCGCGCGGCATTCCTGCCGCGCAGCCATTCCAGCGCGAGCAACAGACACGTCGAGAACACGATGAGAATCGTCGCGAGCGCGGCGATCGTCGGGCTGATGTTCTCGCGAATGCCCGTGAACATCTGGCGCGGCAGCGTCGTCTGATCGGCGCCCGCGAGGAACAGCGTCACCACCACTTCGTCGAACGACGTCGCGAACGCGAACAGCGCACCCGAAATCACGCCCGGCGCGATCACGGGCAGCGTGATGCGGAAGAACGTCGTCATCGGATTGGCACCGAGCGAAAGGCTCGCGCGCACGAGGTTGTAATTGAAGCCCTGAAGCGTCGCCGACACGGTCGTCACGACGAACGGCACGCCGAGCGACGCGTGCGCGAGGATCAGGCCTGTGTACGTGTTCGCGAGGCCGAGCGGCGCGAAGAACAGGTACATGCCCACGCCGACCACGACGACCGGCACGATCATCGGCGAAATGAGGATCGCCATGAGCACCGACTTGCCGCGGAAATCGGCCTTCGTGATGCCGATCGCGGCCAGCGTGCCGAGCACCGTCGCCACCACCGTCGCCGACGGTCCGACGATGAAGCTGTTCTTCGCGGCGACGCGCCACTCGTCGGACATCACGAGGTTCTCGTACCAGCGCAGCGACCAGCCCGGAATCGGATAGACGAGGAACGTGCTCGACGAGAACGACAGCGGCACGATGGCGAGCACCGGCAGCACGAGATAGAGCAGCGTCAGCACGGCCGTGCCGCGCAGCACGAAATACCACACGCGTTCGATGCCCGAGGTGTGCGGCGCGAAAAGGGGTTTGGCGAATTTCATCGGTTGCGTCTCCGTGACGGCGTCAGCCGAGGCTCAGTTGCGTGCGCGTCAAGCGCCCGTAGACGAAGTACAGCACCGTCGTCGCGGCGAGCAGCAGCGCGCCGAGCGCGCAGGCCATGCCCCAGTTGATCGAGATGTTCGTGAAATACGCCACGTAGTAGCTCACCATCTGGTCGCCCGGACCGCCGAGCAGCGCAGGCGTGATGTAGTAGCCGATCGAGAGGATGAACACGAGCAGCGCGCCCGCGCCGACACCCGGATACGTCTGCGGCACGTACACGCGCCAGAACGCCGCGAACGGATGGCTGCCGAGCGAGACGGCCGCGCGCTGATACGTCGGCGGAATCGACTTCATCACGCTATAAAGCGGCAGCACCATGAACGGCAGCAGAATGTGCGTCATCGAGATATAGACGCCCACACGGTTGAACAGCAGCGCGAGCGGATGCGAAATCAGCCCCGTGCCCATCAGCGCCTTGTTGACCAGGCCCTGGCCCTGCAGGATCACGATCCACGCGGCCACGCGCACGAGGATGGACGTCCAGAACGGAATCAGCACGAGGATCATCACGAGGTTCGCGCGGCGATCGGAGAGAGTCGAGATCCAGTAGGCGAGCGGATAGCCGAGCGCCAGCGCGAAGAGCGTCACGAACACGCTGATGGTGAACGTGCGGCCGAACACGTCGAGATAGATTTGCTGGTCGGGATCGGAAGGATGAATGCGGCCGAACGCATCCTGACGATGATCGAGCGCCGCAAGCAGATAGAACGGCGAAATGCGCGAACTGTTCTTCGCGATGGCTTGCCAGTTGCTGACGTCGTCCCAGCGGTCGTCGAGTTCGACGAGCTTCGCGCGCGTCTGCGCGGGCGTCAGCGTGAGCGGATGGCCGTCGTCGTCGGCGAGCGGCATCGCACGCGCGGTCTTCGCCACGAGCGATCGATAGCCGGGAATCTCGACGTTCAGGCGTCGCGCGAGCGCGCCCATTGCTTCGCCATCCTGAATAGCGGTGAGATCCTGTGTGAGCGCCACGAAGGCTGCGTCGGGCGGCGCGCTCTTGCGGTCCCAGCCGCGCAGCGCCGTGATCGTGTTCGGCAGCGCCGTCGCCACTTCGGGGTTCTGCACCGCGCGCGTGAGCAGCGCCGCGATCGGCACGACGAAAATCAGCAGCAGAAAGATCGCGAGCGGCGCGATCAGCATCAGCGCCATCGTGCGCTTCTTCGCCTGCGCCACGCGCAGTTCGCGCTTGAGCCGGGCCGTCGATTCGCCCGCGGTGTTGGCGACGTCAGGCACTGTCGTCATCGTTGTCACAGCTAGTCTCCTATGTCGATCAGAGTTGGCACTTTAGTGCCAACTCTGATCCCACCTCGTGTGTCGATCGGAGTTTGCCCTTTAGTGCCTACTCTGATCCCACCTCGCGTGTCGATCAGAGTTGGCACTTTAGTGCCTACTCTGATCCCACCTCGTGTGTCGATCGGAGTTGGCCCTTTAGTGCCTACCCTGATCCCACCTCGTGTGTCGATCGGAGTTGGCCCTTTAGTGCCTACCCTGATCCCACACTCCGTGCGATGCTGCGGGCCGCGCGCGCTATCCTGAACGCCAGTCGCGCGCGGCCTCTACTCCATCCAGACACGCCGGCTTGCGCCCGCATGCTCACGCACGCTTACTTCGCGGCCCACGAGGCGAAGCGCTGCTCCAGCTCGTCGCCGTGGTCGTTCCAGAACGCGAGGTTCTGCTGGACCGCGTTCTTCGCGTTCGCGGGCGAGTTCGGCAGATCCACGAGCGTCTTCGCGTCGAGCGCCTTGATCGCGGTCTCGTTCACCGGGCCGTACGCGATGTGCTGCGCGTAGCTCTGCTGCGGCTTCGACGACAGCGTGTACGCGATGTACTGCTCGGCCGCCGCCTTGTTCGGCGTGCCCTTCGGGATCGCCCAGTAGTCGAGGTCGTAGATGCTGCCGTTCCAGACCACCTTGAGGTTCTTGCCTTCGCGGCGCGCGGCGTCGATGCGGCCGTTGTAGACCGTCGACATCACGACGTCACCCGCGACGAGGAACTGCGGCGGCTGCGCGCCTGCCTCCCACCACTGGATGTACGGCTTCAGCTGGTCGAGCTTCTTGAACGCGCGGTCCTGGCCCGCCTTCGTCGCGAGCACCTTGTAGACGTCCTTCGGCGCGACGCCGTCGGCCATCAGCGCAAATTCCAGGTTGTACTCAGCACCCTTGCGCATGCCGCGCTTGCCCGGGAACTTCTTGACGTCCCAGAAATCGGCCCAGCTCGTCGGCGCGGTCTTGAGCGTGTCCGCGTTGTAGGCGAGCGCCGTCGACCAGACGAAGATGCCCGCGCCGCACGGCTGCTGTGCAGCCTTGATGATGTCGGCCTTGTTGCCGAGCTTCGACCAGTCGAGCTTCTCGTAGAGACCCTCGTCGCAGCCGCGCGCGATGTCGCCGGTCTCGACTTCGACCACGTCCCAGTTGACGTGCTTCGCTTCGACCATGGCCTTCACCTTGGCCTGCTCGCCGTTGTACTCCACCACCGTGACCTTGTTGCCGGTCTGCGTCTGGAACGGCTCGTTGAATGCCGCCTTCTGCGCGTCGCCGTTCGCGCCGCCGAAGTTCACGACGGTCAGTTCCGTGGCGTGCGCCACACCGAGCGAGAGTGCGAGCGCGGCCGCGACCGCTGCAACGCGCGTGTTGCCGATCTTCTTCATGATTGAGTCTTCTCCTTGGTCGATTTTTTCCCGGGCCTCGCGCCCGGTCTTTCCAACGACTACGAACACACCCTTGCGGGTTCCCGCTCAGGCAAACACGCGCAGGTGCTCCGGCGCGAATTCAAGCGCGACCGGCTGACCGGGCGCGAAACCTTCGAGCGCGTCGGTGCCGAGCGGCACCTTCACGAAACATTCGTCCTGTTGCGGCAGACCGCAGCGCATACGCACGTGGTCGCCGAAATAGATGAGCCCGCGAGCCTCGCCGGCGATCGCGTTGATGCCCGCGCGCGCCATGCCCGCCACACCGTTTGCGGAGAGCTTCATGCGCTCGGGCCGGATGCACGCGACGGCGCCGGCGCCAGCCTTCGCGCCCGCGACGTTGCGGCCCGTGAGGCGCGTGCCGTCGGCCAGCTCCAACTCGCAGAACTCGCCGTCGACGGCGGAAATCGTGCCGCGCAGACGGTTGCTGTCGCCGATGAAGTTCGCGACGAACGCATTGCACGGCGATTCGTAGAGGCGATCGACGGTATCGAGCTGCTGGACGATGCCCTTGTCGAACACTGCGACGCGGTCGGACATCGTGAGCGCCTCGCCCTGATCGTGCGTGACGTAGACGAACGTGACGCCGAGCTTCTCGTGCAGCGACTTCAGTTCGTACTGCATATGTTCGCGCAGTTGCTTGTCGAGCGCGCCGAGCGGTTCGTCCATGAGCACGAGTTTCGGCTGGAACACGAGCGCGCGCGCGAGCGCGATGCGCTGCTGCTGGCCGCCCGAAAGCTGCGCCGGATAGCGCTTCGCAAAACTTTCCATGCGAACCATCTTGAGCGCGTCGTTCACGCGCCCGGCGCGTTCGGCCGTGGGCACCTTGCGCACGCCGAGCGGATACGCCACGTTCTGCTCGACGGTCATGTGCGGAAACAGGGCGTAGTTCTGGAACACCATGCCGATGTCGCGCTTGTGCGGCGGCACGTTGTTGAGCAGCTTGCCGTCGAGGCGGATTTCGCCGCCCGTGGGGAACTCGAAGCCCGCGAGCATCATCAGGCAGGTCGTCTTGCCGGAGCCGGACGGCCCAAGCAGGGTCAGAAACTCTCCCTGATAAACATCAAGATCGAGTTGTTTCACCACCAGAGTTTCGCCGTCGTAAGTCTTACGCACGCCGCGAAAGCTTACGATCACGTCGGAATTCTTCATCGCCCAGTCTCCGTCCATATTTCTGTTGCCGCGAGTCGGCGGGCCTTGCCAGCCCGCTCTCAGCGATCCGGCGCGATTAAATTAAGATTCATAGAGCATTAACCGGATCTGACATCGGGATTAATATAGTCGCTTCCGGCTCCACGTCATGGAGCCATTTCATAATTATCGATGGAACCACTTGGCCATGGCGATCCTGTTCGAATGGCTTTCGGCGCAGCTCGACAAAGACAGCGCCGAACCCGTGTACCGCCAGTTGCTGCGCCTGATGCAGCAGGCCATCCTCACCGGCCGGCTCGCGCCGTGCACGAAGCTGCCCAGCTCGCGCACGCTCGCGAACGACCTCGGCATCGCGCGCAACACCGTGCTGCACGTCTACGACCAGTTGAGCGCGGAAGGCTACGTGATCTCGACGACGGGCAGCGGCACCTATATCGCCGACACGCGCCCCGACTCCGCCGCCGTCGCACTGGGTCCGCTCGCCGGCGCGGACGCATCGGCCGAATCGTCGGGGCTCGGCTGGTCGCGCGGCGACATGTCGGCGCGCGGCCAGCGATTGATCGATGAGGCCGGGGTATCGGCGAAACAGTGGGGCGCGTTCATGCCGGGCGTGCCCGACGTGGCCGAATTTCCGGCGCGCACGTGGAGCCGCCTGCAGTCGCGCCTCTGGCGCTCGGCGAGCCACGACCTGCTCACCTACGCGCCCGGCGGCGGCTACCGTCCGCTGCGGCGCGCGTTGTCGGACTATCTGCGCGTCGCGCGTTCGGTGCGTTGTTCCCCCGACCAGATCATCATCACGACCGGCATTCACCAGTCGATCGATCTGACCGTGCGCCTGCTCGCCGATGCGGGCGACCGCGCGTGGGTCGAAGAGCCGTGCTACTGGGGCGCGCGCAGCGTGATGCAGTCGTCGGGGCTCGAACTCGCGCCGATTCCCGTGGACGACGAAGGACTCAACCCCAGCGAAGCCGATCTGCGCTATCCGCCGCGTATCGCGCTCGTTACGCCGTCGCATCAATATCCGCTCGGCATGGTGATGAGCCTCGCGCGGCGGCGCACGCTGCTCGAATACGCACGCCAGCACAAAGTGTGGATCATCGAGGACGACTACGACAGCGAATTCCGTTACGGCAGCCGGCCGCTCGCGTCGCTGCAGGGTCTCGACGACGCGAACCAGGTGATCTACGTGGGGAGCCTCGGCAAGCTGCTGTTTCCGGGCCTGCGCATCGGCTACATGGTCGTGCCCGAGCGGCTCGCCGCGACGTTCCGCACCGGCGTCGCGGAGTTGTATCGCGAAGGCCAGCTCATGCAGCAGGCCGTGCTCGCGGAATTCATCATGGACGGCTATCTCACGTCGCACGTGCGCCGCATGCGGACGCTGTACGGCGAACGCCGCCAGCTATTGATCGACGCGGTAACACGCCATTTCGGCGATGCGCTGCCCGTGATGGGCGAGGAAGCGGGGCTGCATTTCGTGCTCGGTCTGCCCGATCACTGCAACGACCGCGCGATCACGGCGGCGGCTCTCGACAAAGGGGTGATCGTGCGTCCGCTTACGTCGTATTACAACGGCAAGCAAAAGCGCCAGGGACTGCTGACCGGCTACGCCTGCGTGCCGCACGAGGATATCGAACCGGCCTTCGCGACGCTCGCACGCGTGATCGAGGAGCAAGTGTTCGCGCGCGCGCCGAACACAGGCCGGCGCGCCGCATAGCTCCGCGTTACTTCAATCCGAAATCGACGCGCGTCGTCGCGCCCTTGTCCTCGATGCCCTTCGCGTCGAGCTTCGGCGCGACGATGAACACGCGGCCCGGATCGACCTTGCCCTCGAAGTACTGCTGCACGGCCTGCGCGCGTCTCTGCGCGAGGTCGCGCAAGGCGGCATCGTCGACGCTCGCGTGCTCGACCAGCGCCTGCTTCATGTCGGCGTCGGGCAGCGACTTCGTCAGGCCGATCATGTTGCGCGGCTTCTTGAAGTCGGCCGCCTTATAGACCTTGGTCAGATACTTGTCGTACTCCTTGTCGTCGACCTTCACCTGCGACGTGTCCACGCTCTCTCCGTTGCCGACCGTGTCCTTCACCTTTTGCAGACGCACGAGGTTGTCGACGTACTGATCGCGCAGCGCGGGCGTATCGATCGCCGGATCGACGCGGCCGATCAGGTCGATCTTGACCGACGGCTTGTCGTCGAGCGCCTTCACGATCGTGTCGAGCTTCTTGTTGTCCGCGTCGGTGAGCGTCGCCGTGCCCGGCGCGAACTCCACGTAGCCGAGATCCTCGCCGCCTCCGCCGAACGCATTCGCGAGCAGCGTGAACGGCGCCGTCACGGCCTTCGCGATCAGGTTGAGCACCGCCTTCCAGATCAGGCCGCCGATGCTGAACTCGGGATTCGAGAGCGAGCCCGACACGGGAATGTTCACGTCGATCTCGCCGCGCCGGTTCTTGAGCAGCGAAATCGCGAGGCGCACGGGCAGCTTCGTGGCGGTGTCGTTATCGACGTGATCGCCGAACGTGAGCTGGTCGATGAACAGGTGGTTGTTCGCCGTGAGCTGATCGTTCGCCAGCTGGTAGTGCAGATCGACGTTGAGCTTGCCCTTCGTGATCGGATAGCCCGCGTACTTCGAGGAGTACGGCGTGAGGTTCGTGAGTTCGATGTCGTGCGCGCTCGCGGTGATGTCGAGCGACGGCTTGTCGATGAGCGGATTCACCGTGCCCTTGATCGCGATCGGCCCGTTCGCGGCGAGCTTCGCGGTGACGTCGACGGGCGCGGGCGTCGTCGATTGCGTGCCGAACGCGCCCACCGTGCCGCGGATCTGCACGAGGTCGGCGGTGTAATTCGGCTTGATGAAGTTGTCGGTGTAGTTGACGCTGCCGTCCTGCAGCACGAGCTGACCGAAGTGCATCCGCACCGGATTCTTCGGCGGCTGCGCGGCGGTCACCGTGGCGGGCGCGGACGCAGCATTGGGTGCGGACGCCGTCTGCGTTGCCGATGCTGCGCTCGCGGCCTGAGGCGACAGCGGCACGGCCTCGCGCCCGCCGCGCGTAGCGGCGCTCGCGTCGCGCGTGAGCGATTGCGCCTCGCCCGTCTGGTGCGCCACCACATCCTTGAGATTGAGCCGCCCCTGCGCATCGAGCAGCACGCGACCGTAGAAGCCCGCGAACGTCACGCGGCTCGCATCGACGTCGGTGCCGTGCGCCTCGTCGTAGTTCGCCTTCAGGTTCGAGAGCGCGAGCGAGCGCCAGCCCGCGAACGGCCCGGACGTGACCTTGTCGAGCATGCGAACGTCGACGAGCGCCACGTCGCCGTGATAGTTCGCCTTCAGCGCCTTGCCCTGCTCCATGGCCAGTTGGCCCTTCATGTTCAGCAGCGCGCTCGCGACCACGGCGTTCAACTGGCTGCCGAAGTACGGTTCGAACGCGGCGGCATCGAGCCGGTTCGCGTCGATCTTGAGCGTCGCCTTCAGCGGCGTCGGGTTCACGTTGCCCGCGAGCGCAAGCGTGCCCTTGCGATTCAGCGTCGCTTTCAGGTCGATCGGCAGCGGACGGCCGAGGTCGTCGCTGATCTGCTGCACCTTCAGGTCGAGCGGCGTGATGGCGAGCTTCACGGGCTGCGGCGTGGTGCTGTCGGTGAAGTTGATCGTGCCGTCGTTCAGGTTCAGCGCGTCGATCTTGTAGTGCCAGGCCGGGCTTTGTTCGGCCGGCTTTTGCGTGACGTGTGCCGCATGGGTCGCGTGCGCTGCCGGGTGTTTCTGCGCCGCTTCGTGTTGTCCCGCGAGTTCCGTGAGATTGATCTTGCCGTCCTTGCGGCGCTCGGCGTTCACGAGGAGGCCGGTCACATCCACCGAAGCGACGTGCGCCGTGCGCCCCGCGAGATCGACCTGATTGACCTTCACGACGCCCTGCGCGAGCGCGATGGCGGGCGTGTGCTCGCCGCGCTCCATGACCTTCAGCGAATCGAGATTCAGCGTGCTTTCCCCGACCTGCACCGCGGCGGGCGACTTCGACCAGTCGGCGGTGATCGCGGCGTCGAGGCCCAGTTTGCCGTCGACGATCTGCGCGGCGCTCGCGTTGTCGAGGTACGGCTGCATCGGCGCGAGTTGCAGGCCTGCAACCTGGATCTTCGCGTCAGCGGTCTTCGCTGCCATGCCGAACGAGCCCGCGGCCTTCACCGTGCCGCCGTCGTTCGTCGACATGGCGAACGTGTATTGCGCGGGCGTCTTCGCCGTGCTCGAAAAATTCGCGAGCGTGGCGTTGACGTCCGTGAACACGTTCTCGACCGGACGCGACGCCGCTTCGTCGTGCACATGCACCGTCCCGCCGTTGATCGCGAATTGGCGAATCGAGAGATCGAGCGGCGCCGTCGCCGCGGTGGACGGTGCCGCGGCCGCGGAAGCCGCGGGCGGCGCGGCCGCCACAGCGCCGCTCGCCGCGTTCGGGCCACCCGCCGCCGCTTGCTGGCCGCCCGCCAGCTTCTCGACGCTCAGCACGCCATTCTTGTCGCGCGAAATCCAGACGTTGGGCGCGTCGAGGCGGATCTCGTCGAAGTGGAACGCGTTGGTGAACGGCGTCAGCGACGCCGCCGCGACGTGCAGGCTGCGCGCGCCGAAGAGCGGCGCGCTGGCCGTGTCGGTCGTGTCGATGTCGTTGAGGTCGGTGGTGCCCGAGACGCGCAGTTCAGGCTTGTCGTCGGACATCACGAAGTCGAGCTTGAGGTCGGTCGAGAGCTTGCCGCTCTTCACCTGCACGGGCAGCTTCGACGGCGAATAGGTCAAAAGGCGCGGTACGTCGATGTCGTTGAGCCGCAGCACCACCTCCGATTCGCGCGACGCCGCGAAAGGCTTGGTCTTGCCGTCGATGGCGAGCGTGCTGTTGCCGTCGATGCGCGCGCGCAAAAGCGGCTCGACGAAGATATCGGTTTTCGACGGCAGCGTCGCGATGAACGGAACGCCGACCGTCACGCGGTCGATCACGTGCTTTTCGTTGAGCAGACGATCGTCGAACGTGATCTGGCCGTTTTCGATACGGATGTTGGAGATCGAAAACGGCGTCGGCTTGCTGCCCGGCTGCGAAGAGGGCTTCGAGAACTTCTCGATCAGGTCGGTGAAATTGAAGCGTTGCGCGTCGAGCCGCACGATGCTGAAGCGCGGCGAGTCGAGCCGCACCTCGTCGACGATGGGCGCGGCGCGGAAAATCGACGACCACGACGGCCGCACGACGAGGCGCTCGACGTCGAAGAAATTACCGTTGCCGCCGCGCTCGCCGATATGGACGCGATCGGCTTCGAGCCGCAGCGTGTAGGGATTGAGCGCGACGCGGCCGATGCTGACCGGGCGATCGAGTTGTTCGCTGAGTTGCTGGGCGGCGAAATGGCGGATGAGCGGCGGCGCGGCGAAGAATCCGAGCAGCCCGACGACGACGAGGAAGATCAGCACGCCGACCAGAATGTGCCGGGTTCGAGGTGCGCGCGCGACGGCGCGGACCGTTTGCAGCGAAGAATTCAGCGACTCTTTATTGAGACTTGCCATGCTCACCTGCTGGTGACGCGGCAACAGGCCCGCCGCGTGGTGTGGGACTGGGGTGACGGTCGGAGATCCCGACAGCCGGAAGTATAGGCCCGATGACGGCGCTCGCGGCGAAAGAACACTGCGGTGCGCGCAGGCTCCGCAAAGGCGTCGCGGCCGCTTGAAGTGCAGGCGACGGCGGCCCGGCATGCACCGGGCGCGCTTGCCTGAGCGGATCGACTGACTTTACTGACGCTCGACGGCCGGCGGCTGCCAGCTTCCATCGACGGCAGCGTGCTTCGGCGCGTAAAGACGCATCACGAGATGGAAATCGCCACGCGGCGCGGGCACCCAGTTCGCGCCGCCGCGCGGACGCTCCGCCGCGACGTGCACGTCGAGCGAACCATCGCGGTTGCGCCGCGCGCCGGCGCGGTCGCCGAACGCCACGCGCACGCGCGTGCCTTCATCGAGCGCGCCGTCCGTCGTGTACGCGGTGATCGACCAGAAGCCGCGTGTCGGCGGCAACTGCTTCGCCTTGAAATGAATCGCGTAACGGTTGGCGCCGTTGAGCTGCTGGCCGTCGCTATCGAGCGTCACGCGCGCGCGCACCTCGTCCGAGTCCTTCGCGAGGCCCGGCTGCACATACGCCGTGTAGGCGCGCAGCGCGTAGTCCGGTCCGTAATTGCCCGCGTCGCCGCCGACCCACAGCCAGCCGTTGCCCGCCAACAGATTCGACGGCGGCGTCGCGACGCGCGTGCGGCCGTCCGCGTATCCCGCGCTCACGGCGTCTTTCGCGTCGTGCGGGAACTGCACCGCATCGCCGGGATGCACGCCGATGTCGGCGAGAATCTTGAGCGCATGCGGGTCCTCGGGCGCCGGCGGGTTGTCCTCCAGCGCATCCGAAAGGCGATCGAAAAATCCGCTCGCGTCGAGCGCGGCAACCTGCGAGTCCGGCGTGCCCGGCGCGACCGGATCGCCGCTCTGGCTCGCGCCTGCGTTCGACGAATCGACGCCGCGCCCGCCATGCTCGTCCCACGTGGAAAGCGGCGCGACGCGGAACGCGTGCTGCAACTTGTGCACGGGCGCGAGATCGCCGCCGCCGCGCATCTGGATGCGCGCGAGGAACCAGACGTAGCGCGTGGTCACGTCGACGCGCTCCACACGCGGGGGCAGCGTGCCCTTCCAGCCCGCCGGCACGAACGCAATCGTTTGCGCCTTCAGGCCGCTTGCATGCTCGCCGAGCTGCGCGCCCGTCGACCACACGACGTTCGTCCACATGTCGAGCGCGCGAGCGTCCATGTAGCGGCCATGCGTATCGGGCAGGCTCACGAGCACCGGCTCGCTGCCGACGTCGAGCCAGCCGGACGAGCCGAGCGTGTCGAGATTGGGTTCGCGCGGGCTCGAAGCGCCCACGGGCGGCAGCGCCTGGGCGTGGCGCAGCGTGTTCGGTTCGGACTGGCCGGGTGCGTTGCCGGTCGCGGCCTGACGCGCGACGTCCATCAGGACGAGCGGAAAGCCGAATACATAGGAGTCGGACACTTCGTCCTTCACCCAGCCGATATCCTTTGGCGCGACGCCTGGCGCGGACGCGCATCCAGCCAGGAGTGCGACGCCTGCAAGCGTGAAGCAGGCGCGCGGAAACGGGTACTCTCGACGTTTTGTTGTCATTGGTGGATCTTGTGTGGGATGCAGGCGGTACAGGAAATGACGTCGACCCGCCCCGACGACGCGCGCAGGCCCCCCTGGGCCGTGGAATTCGCGCTGCATGGTGACAATGCCGCCGGGTGGTATCGTATCGCTCGCGCCACGCCGTGAAAAGCGGTCACGATGGAATTCTGCGTTCCAGCCCGCACGGCGGGTCGAGAATCGTTGCCGATCACCGCTGTTGCCCGGCGCTGCTGATTATTTTAACGACCGCGCGTTCCGCCGTGCGGCACGCACCTTTCCGGAGACCTTCTGCATGTACGTCCCAGCCCACTTCGAAGAAAACCGCCGCGACGTGCTCGACGCGCTGATCGTCGCACAACCTTTCGGCTCGCTGGTTACGCACGGTCCCGCCGGTCTGGACGCGAATCACATTCCCTTCGAATTCGAACCGGCGAACGGTCCGTTCGGCACGCTGCGCGCGCACGTCGCGCGCGCGAATCCCGTCTGGCAGGAGGTTGCCGCCGCACCCGACGCGCTCGTCATCTTCCAGGGCCCGTCCGCCTACATTTCGCCGACATGGTATCCGAGCAAGCACGAGACGCATCGTCAGGTGCCCACGTGGAACTACATCGTCGTGCACGCGCATGGGCGCATCGTCGTCCACGACGACGAGAACTACGTGCGCGGTGTCGTGGCGCGGCTCACGCGCACGATGGAAGCCGGCGAACCCGTGCCCTGGAAAATGGGCGACGCGCCCGCGGACTACCTCACGCAGATGCTCGGCGCGATCGTCGGCATCGAGATCCCGGTGACGAAGCTCGTCGGCAAATGGAAGCTCAGCCAGAACAAGGCCGCCGCCGACATCGAGGGCGCAGCCCACGCGCTCCTCGCGCGCGATGGCGAAGCGCAGCGCACGGTCGGCCAGGCCATGCTGGACGTGGCGCCGGGCGGTAAATAACGGTATGTGCCGGGGGGGCTGCGGCTTGTGGCTGCGCAGCGCCCTCGCCCGGAAGGAACCGCGAACCGGTTCAGCCATCGCGCATAAATTCGCATCGTCGACACGCATGCAATGCGTCGGGCGGAGTTCCGCTGGCGTGGCGCCGATTTCGCGCAAAAAAGGTTCACCCGAGGCCGCCACCCAAATCCGGCCTTGACCTTCCCATGATGGGAACGTAAATACTACCTGACGTCGAAGCAATCACCGCGTCCCGGCCAGCCAACATGAACGAATCTGTCGTCGAAGACCAAGCCTCCACCCGCGTCGCCGAACTCGAAATCCGCGGCATGACCTGCGCGTCGTGCGCGACCCGCGTCGAAAAGGCCCTCGCCAAAGTGCCGGGCGTCACGCGCGCCTCGGTCAATCTCGCCACCGAAAAAGCCACCGTCGAGGTCCGCGACGACGTCGCGCCCGAAGCGCTCACCGGCGCCGTCGAAAAGGCCGGCTACGAAGCGGCGCCGATCGCCACCGAAACGGCCAGCTTCGCCATCGGCGGCATGACCTGCGCGTCGTGCGCGAACCGCGTCGAGCGTGCGCTCGCGCGCGTCACCGGCGTCGCGGGCGCGACCGTGAACCTCGCGACCGAGCGCGCCACCGTCAACCTGCGCGCGCCGCTCACGGGCGACATCGCCGATCAGCTCGTCGCCGCCGTGAAGAAAGCGGGCTACGAAGCGACGCCGCTCGCCGACGAAACTGCCGCCGAGTCCGCCGAAGACGAAGCCGCGCGCCACGCTGCAGCCCGCAACGCCACGCGCCGCGAATGGTACGCCGTGCTGGGCTCGGCCGTGCTCTCCGCGCCGCTCGTGCTGCCGATGCTCGGCGACGGGCTCGGCCTCCACGGGATGCTGCCCGCCAGCGTGCAGTTCGTGCTCGCGTCGATCGTGCAGTTCGGCTTCGGCGCGCGCTTCTACCGCGCCGCCTGGCGAGCCGTGCGCGCGGGCGCCGGCAACATGGACCTGCTCGTCGCGCTCGGCACGTCGGCGGCGTGGGGCGTGAGCGTCTACGCGATGCTCGCGCATCCCGGCGACGCCGCGCATCTGTACTTCGAGGCGTCGGCGGTCGTCATCACGCTCGTGCGCTTCGGCAAGTGGCTCGAAGCGCGCGCGAAGCGCCAGACCACCGACGCCATCCGCGCCCTCAACGCGCTGCGCCCCGACCGCGCGCGCATCCGCGAAAACGGCGTCGAGCGCGACGTGCCGCTCAATGCCGTGCGAGTGAATACGGTGGTCGCCGTGCGTCCGGGCGAGCGTCTGCCGGTGGACGGCGTCGTGCTCGAAGGCCGCAGCCACATCGACGAATCGCTGATCACGGGCGAAAGCCTGCCCGTGCCGAAAGAGCCCGGAGATCGCGTCACGGCCGGCTCGATCAACGGCGAAGGCGCGATGGCTGTGCGGACCACGGCCATCGGCGCGGAAACGACGCTCGCGCGCATCATCCGGCTCGTCGAGAGCGCGCAGGCGGAGAAAGCGCCGATCCAGCGGCTCGTCGACCGCGTGAGCGCCGTGTTCGTGCCCGCGATCCTCGTCATCGCGGCGATCACGCTCGTCGGCTGGCTCGTCGCGGGCGCGTCTGCCGAAACCGCGATCCTCAACGCCGTCGCGGTGCTCGTGATCGCGTGCCCGTGTGCGCTCGGCCTCGCGACGCCCGCCGCGATCATGGCGGGAACGGGCGTCGCCGCGCGCCACGGCGTGCTCATCAAGGATGCCGAAGCACTCGAAACCGCACACAACGTGAGCGTGGTCGCCTTCGACAAGACCGGCACGCTCACGCTCGGCCAGCCGTCACTCACGGCGTTCGAGACCGCCGGGGGTGTCGACCGCGCCGATGCGCTCGCGCTCGCGGCCGCCGTGCAGCAGCAAAGCGATCACCCGCTCGCGAAGGCCGTGGTCAAGGCGTTCGAAGCACAGACGTCCGGCGCGGCCCTGCCTGCCGCCGCGCATGCGCGCGCCGTGCCGGGCCGCGGCGTGGAGGCGGAGGTCGGCGGACGGCGACTCGCCATCGGCAGCGGACGCTGGCTCGACGAGCTTGGGCTCGCGGTGCCGCCCGCGCTTGCGACGCGCGCGAAGGCGCTCGAGGAAGCGGGCAACACCGTGTCCTGGCTGACCGGCAGCCGCGCGGCCGGGGAACCGGAGGCGGTGCTCGCACTGCTCGCGTTCGGCGACACGGTGAAGCCCGCCGCGCACGAGGCCATCGCGCGTCTGAAGTCGATGGGCATTCGCAGCGTGCTCGTGACCGGCGACAACGCGGGCAGCGCGGCGGCCGTCGCGTCGGAGCTGGGTATCGACGAAGTCCACGCGCAAGTGCTGCCCGACGACAAGGCCCGCACGATCCGCGACCTGAAGATCCGCACGGGCGGCATCGTCGCGATGGCGGGCGACGGCATCAACGATGCGCCCGCGCTCGCATCGGCCGATATCGGCATCGCGATGGCGACGGGCACCGACGTCGCCATGCACGCAGCCGGCATCACATTGATGCGCGGAGATCCTGCGCTCGTCGCCGCCGCGATCGACATCTCGCGGCGCACCTGGCGCAAGATCCAGCAGAACCTGTTCTGGGCGTTCGTCTACAACCTGATCGGGATTCCGCTTGCGGCGTTCGGGCTGCTCAATCCGATGATCGCGGGCGCCGCAATGGCGTTCTCCAGCGTGAGCGTCGTGACCAACGCGCTGCTGCTGCGGACCTGGCGCGACAAGAACAAGCCGCAGACGCGCTGAACCCGCCTATAAAAGCCGCGTGCGCGGGCCTGGGCCGCGCAAGGAAAACAGCCCGATCGGCATAAGCCGATCGGGCTGTTTCGTGCTGGCTGACCCGCTCATCTCGCCGCTTTGCGAAGCGGCGTTTTCCGTTTCGTTGCCTGCGCAGCGATCACTGCTGGATCGTCGCCGCACGCGCGAGCGACGCCGTGAGTTGCCCGACGGCGACCTGCGTCGCCTCGGCCTGCATCAGCTTGCGCATCTCGTCCTTGACCTGATCGAACGCCGGCGTCTGCATGGGACGCTTGCTATCGAGGCGCACGATCAGCCACACGTTGCCGGATTGCACGGGCTGCGCCGCCGTGGTGCCCGGCTGCAATTGCGCGAGGGTCTGGGCAAGCGCGAGCGGCACGCCGTTCGTGCGGCCTTCGGTGACGGGCGTCTTGAAGCTGAGCCACGGCATCGCGCCGCCGCTTTGCTTCGTCGGGCCGACGCTGTACTGGCGCGCGAGCGCGTCGAACGGCTGGCCCGCCCTCAGCGCCGAGAGGATCATCGTTGCGCTGGCCTCGTTGGAAACGGCGATCACTCCCGGCTTGTACTCGTCCTTTCCGAGCGAACCAATCTCCGCGTCGTAACGCGCCCTGACTTGCGCATCGGTCACGGCGGCCGGATGCACGGTATCGCGCAGCCACGACTGGACTTCCACGTTGATCCTGTCGTTCGGCGCGGCCTGCTGGACTTCGGGCCGCGAGCCGTAGTGGGCACGCTCGGCACCCTGGATCAGCAGTTCGCGCGCGATCAGTTGCAGCTTGAGCGCCGCGCGCAATTGCGGCGTGTCGGGCAGCGCGGCCCGCGTGCCGGCAGCGCGCACGGCCGTGTCGAGAAACGACTGCGGAATCGTCACGCCATTGACGATAGCCATCGCGCCGGGCGGAAGCGGTATCGCCGGCGCAGCAGGCGCGGCGGGCGCAGCCTCGCCGGCCGCGTGCGTGAGCGTGGGAACCATCGTAGTGACGCTCACGGAGGCAAACGCCGTCACGCACAGTGCGCGCATCAGTTGGGACATGCGGGACATTTCGACTCACTCCATCGGTTGCATTGAAGACGCGTCCGCTGCGCCGCACGCAGCAGGAGCGCTCACGCGAAAACGGACCGGGCCGAATCTAGCGGAGACCGTGCATGACCAACGTAATGAAGTGTCAAGAGTGACGAGCGTCGCACGCCGACCGTGACGGAGGTCAAACGAACCGAACGCGCGTTTTGTGTCCGTCAGAGGAAAACCTTTGCGGATCATCGCGTTGCCCTCGATGCGGACAGGTTGTCCACAGGGCTTTCCACGGAATCTGTGGACAACCGGGCACGTCATGCAACGTTCGCCTGACGGAGCGACTGCACCGACCGGCACGGCTCACCGGCCTGTGCGCCGTGCCTGCCGGGCGGCGTCGAGGTGTTATCCCTTGTGCGTCAGACACCTGGATGCGATGTCCCAAGGTTACCCACAAGCCTTTCCACGGAATCTGTGGATAAGTCTGGCGCATCGTGCCTGTCGTGCCGCCTCGACGCGTCATCCCTTATGCGTCAGGCACTTGCGTGCGATGTCCCAAGCTTGCCCACAAGCCTGTCCACGAAAACTGTGGATAAGAAAACGCGGCGCGAACGACTCGCGCTGCGCCCTCACTGTCCCGGTTGCTGCTGCACCGGCGGCGTGTACTGCGCGCCGGGTGCGCCCGGCGCGGGTTCGGTGTCGTCGGGCGTCGGTGTCGGCGCGAGCGCGGGCTCCTGCGGCGGGAACGTCGACGTTGCGGGCGGCGCGCTCGCCGGACCGATGATCGGCGGCAGACCCACCTCATAAGGCTGCGACGAGGCCGCCGGCACCGATGCCGACGGCGCCGCCGCTGAAGCCGCCGAAGCACCCGACGGAGCGACTTCCGGCGCCGGCGCCGGCGCAATCCGCGGCGGCTGCACCGGCACGCGTTTGACCGGCGCCTCGGCCTTCGGCTTCGGCCCGAACAGCTTGTCGACCCACGCGCCGAGCTTCTCGCGGAACGTCTCAAGCGCACTCGGAGCGACTTCGGTGTCGAAGCGCACACGCGGATCGACGATGCGCGAGCGCAACGCACGCTGGAAGAAGTCGCCGACGATCGGCAGCGCGCTGCGCGCGCCTTGCCCCCAGTAGTCGTCGAGCGTCACGCGGCCGTCGTCGAAACCGACCCACGCGCCCGCCACGAGCTGCGGGTTCATGAGGATGAACCAGCCGTCCGTGTTGCCTTGCGTCGTACCCGTCTTGCCCGCGACGTCCGCGCGGATGCCGAAGCGCGAACGGATGCTCGCCCCCGTGCCGCGGTTCACCACGTCGCGCATCACGTCGATCAGCGTGCGGTCGGCGGATGCGGAGAGCGCGCGCTCGGGCGACGCGTTCGGGAATTCGGCGAGCACGTCGCCCTTGCTGTCCGTGATGCTCGTGACCATGCGCGGCTCGATGTACTCGCCGTCGTTGGCGATCGTGCTGTACGCCGACACCATCTCCTTGAGCGTCACCGGGCTCGTGCCGAGCGCAAGCGACGGCACCGGATCGAGCTGGCTGTCGCGCACGCCCATCGCGCGCGCGAGGCGCGCGACCTTGTCCGGACCCACCTGCTCCATCAACTGCGCGGTGATGCGGTTGCGCGAATACGCGATCGCGTCGCGCAGCGTCATCGGCTTGTTGCTCGGCGGCACGTCGTCGTCGGGGCGCCAGATTTCGCCGCCCTTCAGCGGGATCTCGACGGGCTGGTCGATGAAGGTATCGGCCGGTTTCGCGCCGCCCGCGAAGGCCGCGCCGTAGACGAACGGCTTGAACGTCGAGCCCGGCTGACGCCGCGCCTGCTGGACGTGATCGTAGGGCTCGCCGGTGAAATCGCGGCTGCCGACCCACGCGCGGATCTGGCCGTTGCGAGGATCGATCGCGAGAAAGCCCGCCTGCACCTCCGTCTTGTCCTTGCACAGCGCGCGCATGAACGTGTGATCGGCGGCGAGGTGCTTGAGCGCGTCCGCGTCGCTCGCGCCCGCATCGCGTGCCGTCTTGTAGTCCGGCGTCTCGCGCATGAACGCCTTGAAGAGATCGTTGCCCGCGGTGCAGCCGTTGTGTCCGCTCCACCCGCCGTTCGCGATGCCCTGCAGCTGGTTCGCGTGCTGCGTGAGCGCGGCCGTCGCCATCGCCTGCAGGCGCGAGTCGATCGTCGTGTGGACAACGAGTCCATCCGAATAGATGTTGTAGTCGTTGCGGTCCGCCCACGCGATCAGCCACTTGCGCAACTGCTGCGCGAAGTGCGGCGCGGGGCCGGGCGGCTCGGTCTGACGCTCGAAGTCGACGCGCAGCGGCTTCTTCGAGAGCGTCGCGTATTGCGCGGGCGTGAGCTTGCCGTACTTCACCATCTGCGAGAGCACCGTGTTGCGCCGCGCGAGCGCGCGCTCGGGGTTCAGCACCGGGTTGTAATAGGCGTTGCCCTTGAGCATGCCCGTGAGCGTCGCGCTCTGCAGGATGTCGAGCTGATCCGCCGATACGCCGAAATACGTGCGCGCCGCCATCTCGATGCCGTACGCGTTATAGAGGAACGGGACGGTATTCAGATAGGTTTCGAGAATCTGCGGCTTGCTGTAGACGGCCTCGATCTTGAGCGCCGTGATCGCTTCCTTGATCTTGCGCGTGAGCGTCGGCGCGCGGCCGATCTCGTCGGGATACAGATTGCGCGCGAGCTGCTGCGTGATGGTCGAGCCGCCCTGGCGGCTGCCCGAGAACGTGTGCAGCGCGGCTCCCGCCGTGCGCTTGAAATCGATGCCGTGGTGCTCGTAGAAGCGGTGATCCTCGGTCGAGATCAGCGCGTCGACCATGTGCGGCGAAATCTGGCTGAGCGGCACCCATTCGCGATGGGACGGCTCGAATTCGGCGAGCCGTTTGCCGTCGGCGGAAAGGATCTGCGCGGGTTGGTCCACGCGCGCCTTGCGGATATCGCCGATGCCCGGCGTGAACGGAATCAGCACCAGCACGTAGAGCACGACGAGCGCGGGCACGGCGGCGATCGCGTAAAGGACGCTGCGCCGCGTGGGATGCCGCAGATGATGAAGCGCTTTCGCGACGAGCGGCCGCATCCGGGCGCAAGCGGCCGCGAAAAGCGGTTGGAGACGGGACACGGCGGCCGCGAGGGCGGGCCTCAGGCGCGCGGACCATTTCGCGACTTGATCGCGAACACACGACACGTAACGCTTCACGCGGGCAGGGAATCGGCTGGCAAAGCGTGCATCGTATCAAAAATCCGGACCCGCTCCGCCAGCGAGCCGGGATCGCTGAACATACGGCGCGATTTGGTGCGCGCCATCGACGACGGTTTTTCAATTCACGCGTTGGCAGCGGGAATTAACGCGCCCTAACGAACGCGCCGCAACGCAACGGGCCAGTGCCAGCCGCAAATTCATGCGCCCCTAAACCCCCGCGAACAATATGTCATGCCCACAGGGGTTTTCTCTCGATGGCCTGTCCGGCGATTTACCTGAATCCGCGACTCATTGCCGTGGCAACAACGTTCAGGCCCGCGGAATCAGGCGCAATCCATGCAAAACGTTTGTGCACGAGGCAGGCGACCGTTGCCGGAGACCGCCTGCCATCGGCCGTACAAAATTGATGTGGTGAAAATGCGACTCGTCGTGCGGTTACGCAACGGCCTCTCTCTTTGTGAGGGTAAACGCTGAAACGTTACTACACCGGCTTTGCGGGCATTTATTTCACCCGTTTGAAACGATTGTTCCAGATTCGGGAATAGATCGTTCCATGCGCGCAAAGCATCTTTCCTAAAAGACCTTTTCTATACTCGCCAGCGAATCAACCCACCGTTGTTATAGAACTGGAGTTTTACAGTGAAAAAAATTTCCATCGCTGTTGCTTGCGTCGCTGCATTCGCGGCAGCATCGGCCCACGCTCAAAGCTCGGTCACCCTGTACGGTCTCATTGACGCCGGTATCGCCTACACGAACAACGTCGGCGGTAGCGGCCGTGTCGCTCTGACGAGCGGCAACATCAGCGGCAGCCGCTTCGGCCTGCGCGGCGCCGAAGACCTCGGCGGCGGTCTGAAAGCCATCTTCGTGCTCGAAAACGGTTTCAACGTCGCCAACGGCACGCTGGGCCAAAGCACGGCAAACGGTCAGCGCATGTTCGGCCGTCAAGCGTTCGTCGGCCTGTCGAGCAACCTGTACGGCACGGTCACGCTGGGTCGTCAGTACGACACCACCGTCGATTTCGTCTCGCCGCTGTCGGGCACGACCGGCACGTTCGGCGATTCGGGCTTCGCACACCCGTACGACAACGACAACCTGCAACACACGATTCGCTTCAACAACGCCGTCAAGTACACAAGCAACAACTACAACGGCTTCAAGTTCGGCGGCATGTATGCGTTCAGCAACTCCGCGAACGGCTTCGCCATGAACCGTGCATACAGTGCGGGCGCAACGTACAACTACGGTCCGTTGAACGTCGCTGCGGGCTACCTGCAGACCAACGGCAACAACAGCACGAACACCGCTGGCGCAACCGACCCGGCCGAAGTCAAGAGCACGGCCAACGGCGGCAGCCTGACCGCTGACGTGCAACGCACGGTCGCTGCCGGCGTGAACTACGCGTTCGGCCCGGCAGTCGTCGGCTTCGTGTACTCGCACGCCCAGTACCAGGGTACGGGCGCGTTCGGCCTGAAGAACGGCTCGGCGCACTTCGACAACTTCGAAGTCAACGGCATGTACAACGTCACGACGGCACTGAAGGCTGGCATCTCGTACACGTACACCGACGCTCACCTCGACGGCGTGACCACGTTCGGCGCCGATCCGAAGTGGAACCAGGTCAACGCGATTGCTCGCTACTCGATCAGCAAGCGCACGGAACTGTACGCAGAAGCCATGTACCAGCACGCGACGGGCAACAAGAACGTCGCCGTGATGTACAACGCAGGCGGCAACTCGTCGACGGCCAACCAGGTCATGGGCGCAGCCGGTATCCTGACGCGCTTCTAAGCCTGTCTTCAGGCAAGTCCTTTGGCCCGCCGACAAGGCGGGCCGAAGGCATGGTCAGGGCTGGACTGCCTGACCGAAACAGCCCGACCGGCTTACCCGCCGATCGGGCTGTTTCCTTTTTCGGGGCAACCGTCCAGCCCCGCTCGACGATCCCGCGGCGTCTCCCTTACGCCGTCGGCCGGCTCATCTTGAACATCTCGCCGATTGCGGCGTAATCGTCGCGATAACCGGCGCGCATGACCGGCTGCGCGGCCTGCGTGTCGAACACGCCATCCCTCAGAAACTCCTCGCGGATATGCACACCCACGACCTGGCCGAGTGCAAGCCAGTTGTCCATCGGCTCGCCGTCCACCGTATTGAGCCGCACGACCTGGAGCAGCTTGCATTCGAGCGCGGCGGGCGACTCGGCGACGTGCGGCACGCTCACGTTGCGTCCCGGCGCGGACGTGAGGCCCGCGAGCGCGAACTCGCTGACTTCGGGGGCGACGGGCGCCGACGTGCGGTTCATCCGCGCGGCGAGCGACCTCGACGTCAGGTTCCAGACGAACTCACCGCTCTCCTCGATGTTGCGGATGCTGTCCTTGCGGCCTTCGCTGTAGAACCCGATGACGGGCGGAAACGTCGCGAACGCGCCGAAGAAGCTGTACGGCGCGAGGTTCAGCGAGCCTTGCGCGGACCGGCTGGAAATCCATCCGATCAGGCGCGGCGCGACGATTGCCTTGAACGGGTCGTGAGGCAGGCCGTGGCCGATGGCGGGATCGTAGAAATAGGTGTTCGGCATGGTGGTGAGTCTCCTGGAAAAACCCGGACGGCGCGGCGGCATCCAGAATCGGCGGACACTATGACACGGCCGGTGCGGGTCTGCCGGCGCGAACTGCAAGGTGATACTTATCCACAGTTTTCGTGCATAGCCCTGTGAGCAAGCCCGGGACAGCACACCCAAGTGCTTGATGGGAAAGCGAAGACACGGCGCGGCGCGGGTCGAGGCAAAGCGCGCGAAACAGGGCGACACACGAAGCGCGCCGGGCTTGTCCACAGTTTTCGTGGACAGGGATGTGGAAAACCTGGGCACATCCCCGCCAAGTCGCTGACGCGCAACGCTTTTCCGTTGCGCGGTCCAATTTGTGCAGCGAGTGTCGCCCGGCGGCGCGGATCAACCGCCCGCGATGAGCTTGCGGCGCGCCGCCTTCACGCGCGCGAAGTGCGCGTCGTCCCAGTCGTAGAAGCCCGCGCGGCTGCGCACGCCGACGCGTCCCGCCTGCACCTGCTCGCGCAGCAGGTCGATCACGTCCTCATCCTTCGCGAGTTCGGGCATCAGGTGCGACGAGATATCGACGAACGTATCGAGGCCACCCATGTCCGCGCTCTCGAACGGTCCGACGATGCCCCAGCGCCGTCCGAGCGACGCCTTCATCACGCGATCGACCACGTCGGGCGTCGCCGCGCCCGAGCGCACGATGTTCAGCGCCTCGCGCAGGACGGCGAACTGCAGCCGGTTGCCGACGAAGCCCGGAATCGACTTCGCGAGCACGACCGGCTCCATGCCGATTGCGCTCATCAGGTCGGCGGTGCGCGCCGTGACGTCGGGCGCTGTCGCCGAGCCCGGCACCACCTCCACGAGCGGAATCATGTGAGGCGGATTCCAGAAATGCGCGATCACGAAGCGGCCTGGCCCGGACAGCGGCGTGACGAGCACGTCGGGCTCGAAGCCGCTCGTGTTGCTCGCGACGATCGCGTCGGGCGCCAGCACGGCGCCCAGTTGCGCGTAGAGGCGGTGCTTCACGTCGAGCACCTCGGGTACCGCCTCGAACACGAACTGCGCGGCCGACAGGGCGTCGAGCGCATCGGCCGTCCCGATGCGCGAAAGCGCGTCGGCTTTCGCGGCCGGGTCGATGCGGCCGGCGTCGATCAGTTCGTCGAGCACAACCTCGGCCTTCGCCACGACGCCCGCGAGGCGCGCGGGATCGACGTCGTGCACGAGCGTCCGTATGCCGTGCAACGCGCACTGCGTCGCGATCCCCACGCCCATCAGCCCGGTGCCGACCACGCCCGCTACTGTCACGATCCCGTTCATGCCGACTACGCTCCTTGCCGTTCAATTGAAGATAGAGGGCGAAAGGATAGCGCTTTGGCGCTTCGGCGGGCATTGCGCATGGATGCGGGTGACGGCGAGGCGAGCGAGAAATGCAACAGGGCCGGCTCTCTCAGGAGAGCCGGCCCTGCATGTCTGCCCTGTCTGGCAGCGGTGTTCGATGCGGCGGATGCCGCCCCGAACGACCCTGGCGCGACTTAGTTGCGCGGGATGCCGAACGGCATGTAACGCGAGCGGCGGACACGCTCAGCTTCGCGGTGACGCGCTTCGTACGAGTAATCCGAATCCATCGGCAGGTACGGCGAGGCGAAGAGGTCGTTCAGCCGTTCGAACAGTGCGAGGATGAAACTCATGGCGGCTCCCGGTTGGTTGGATGATAGGGGTTTTCCCTAAGACAAGCTCATTATAGGGTTTTCCCGTAGCCATGGCTAGTGCAGTGCAACATGAAATGTGCGGCGACTCGCCGCAGCTTCGGCTGCAGTTGCTATTGCGTTGCATCAATACAACGCAATAGCGATGGGAGCATGGGGTCGAATCGCCGTTCTATTGAGCGGCTGTGTGCGCACGGTGGGTGTGCTTCGCGTGCTGGCTCGGCGCCGCTGGGCGGGTGATGCCCGGCGAAGCGGGTTGCGCCTCGGCTTGCGGCGGAAGATGCGCCTGCATGGCCGCGAGCGCGGTCTGCTGATCCTGCATCATCTGGGTGATGCGTTGTTGCTGGGCGCTCGCGTCGGTGGTGAGGCGCGCAAGGACGACCGTCTGCGCAACGCCCGCGGCCACGGTCACCAGCAGCGCGCCCGCCACTGCGCCGAGCGTCCACTTCATGCGGCGCGACAGATCGGTCAACGCGCGGCGCTGGTCGGCAATCACGTTGTGAAGCGCGGCGATGGTGGCCACGAGCGGCGCGGATTGGGCGGGGTTCAGTTCGTGCGGTGTCGGGCCGGTTTCGGCGCTCGCTGACTCGGCCGCGATGACTGCGCGCGCGAAATCCTCGGTGTAGCTCGCTTGAGACGCCGGGCGGGTGCTCGCCGACGACGCCACGGCGCGCGGCGCGTCCTCCGGCACGGAAGGCTGGTCCGGGCGGGCGCCGGACAAGTCGCCGGGAGTGACGGAATCGGCCGCCACCGCACGCGATGCCGCCCGGCCGCTCCTTGCCGGTCGCGGCGCACTGGCAGCGCGGGTCACACGCAATTGCGCCAGGGCTTGACCTGGCAGCATCGGTTCTGTCGCGGGCGGTTCTGCCTGAGCAGGTTCCGGCCTGGCCGTGGCCACTTCCAGCAAGGCCAGCCCTGCCCCGCCGTCCGCGTCGACCGTTACCGGCACGATCGCCTCTGCCGCGAGTTCGCTGCTGGCAGATGTCATCGCGACAAACGCCGGCGCCGCGTCGGCCGCAAGCAGCGCCCCATCTTCGGCGCGCACCTTGTTGCGCGACACCACAACGTCCGCCGGGCCGCTATCGGTCGTCGCGGCAACCGGCGCCGCCTCGACCTCCGGCTCCACCGATCCCAACCCGCCCTCACGGCGGTCGGTCTCCATCGCCTGGACAGGCGCATACGACGGATCACCAGCAAAAAGATCGAGCGTGTTCTCGTCGCGCCGAGGCTCGCCCGGCTGCGCCGCGCTCGCCGGAGCCTGACGGTGTTCGGTGTCGGGGGAAACGGAGGATGCCCGGCGCCTCAACGACGCGCGACGCGCCTCACGCGCAGGGCTCAGGGATGCGTTATCTGCGTTTTCTGCCATGGGAACCGAGGCTTCCAGCGCCGCGCGACGGCTGGTCCAGTCCGCCGCGCAACATCTTTATGTTTTGTTCGAGCCCGCATTGTCGCATGCCCTCGTCCGGGAACAGCGCCCGGCGAACCGCTCACGTCCCCGTCCGGAGGCACAACCCGCGCAGCGTACAATCGCGGACGTCGCCATTACGCCTCACCCCGGTATGCCGCACGCCTCACTCACGAACGCCCGCACCGGCGCAGCAGGGCTGCGCGATCACTTCGACCGTATCGTGTTGCCGCTGTGGCGCGGGCCCGGCTTCAACGCCGCGCTGCGCCTGCCCTACGAGGCACTCGACGCAGCCGGCGCCGCGCCGCGGCCCGTCGCGCGCTACCGCGCGATGGCGTGTGCCCGCCAGCTTTTCGTGTTCACGCAGACGGGCGACGCCGCGCACGCGCACACGCTCTTCGAATCGTTGCAGCACTATTTTCAGGACCGCGCGCGCGGCGGCTGGTTCTACAGCGTCGACCCGCAGGGCGCGCCGCTCGATACCTCCAAGGACCTCTACACACACGCCTTCGTCGTATTCGCGTGCTCGGTCTATGGCCAGCGCGCGCGCAACGGCGCGGCGCTGGACGTTGCCCGCGCAACGTCCGAACTGATCGCCGACCGCTTCGCCACCGCGGACGGCCTCTTCAACGCGTCGCTCGACGCGTCGTTTGCCAACGTCACGGTCACACCCGTGCAGAATCCGCTGATGCACCTGACCGAGGCCTGGCTCGCCGCCCGCGAGGCCACCGGCGACGCCGCCTTCGATACGGCGCTCACGCGGCTCATCGAGGCCGTCGCGCGGACCTTCCTGCATGCGCCGACGGGCTGCATCGCCGAATTGCCGGTCGGCGCGCCGGACAACCGGCTCGAACCGGGACATCAGTTCGAATGGTTCTGGCTCGCGTCGTGCGCGGGCGCGCGGCTCGGCGCATCGGGGCTCGACGAAGCGCTCGCGCGCGCGTTCCGCTTCGCCGTGGAGCACGGCGTCGACGCGGCGAACGGCGCCGTCGCGGCTGCGCTCGACGAGCAAGGCCGCGTGATCGACGCGACGCAGCGCATCTGGGCACAAACCGAATATCTGCGCGCGATCGCCACCCACGGCGAGCCCGCCGTGAGCGCGACGCTGCCCGCGCAGATCAACCGTTTCGCGGCGCGCTTCCTGACGCCGCAGGGCTGGGTGGAGTGCCGGAGCGCGTCGGGGGACGTGGCGCGCGCCGACATGCCGTCGACGACGCCGTATCACCTGCTATCGGCCTGGCTGGCGTTGCCCGCTTGAACGGCCAGGCGGCTGAACCGGGCCAGAAACATGGCCCCGTTTCCGATTCACCTTGCGCCGCAGCGAGTCGCTTCCTACATTGGTTAGGAAACCACGCGGGCATGGGGCCCGGGGAATCCGACGATGACTGATCTCGTAGATCGTGCGCGCGGCGCTCTCCATGCGCAGCCGTTCAGCGTGCTGCTCGGCACGGAACTGATGCACATAGGCGCCGACGAGCTGACGCTGAAGCTGCACATCCGCGACGAGCTAAGGCAGCAGCATGGCTTCGTCCACGGCGGCGTGATCAGCTACCTCACCGACAACGCGCTGACCTTCGCGGGCGCGCTCGCGCTCGGTCCGCGCGTCGTGACCGGCGAATACAAGATCAACTATCTGCGGCCGGCGCTGAACGGCACGCTGGTGGCGCGTGCCAAGGTCGTCTACGCGGGCCGCCAGCAGGTCACGTGCCAGTGCAGCGTGTACGTGATGGAAAACGGCGACGAGCGCCTCGTCGCGCTCGCGCAGGGAACGGTGTGCCGGCTTCCGGAGCACGACGTGCGTGCCGGCGGCGAACCGGACGCGGCGGCCTGTGCCGCGCAGGCGCGGGCGTGCATCAAATGAAACGCGGGGCGCCCGGCCCCGCGTGACGACAAGCGACAAATCCGACAAACCCAAAACCACCGCCTGTTTATTCGGCCGCGCGCGTCCGCTGCGTCTGCTCGCCGAGCCCCTGGATGCCGAGGCGCACGGTCTGCCCCGCCTTCAGGAACACCGGTGACGGCTTCACGCCCATGCCGACGCCCGGCGGCGTGCCGGTCGAGATCACGTCGCCCGGCTGCAGGCTCATGCACTGCGACAGATACGACACGAGCTTCGCGACCGTGAAGATCATCGTGCGCGTGTTGCCGTTCTGGTAGCGGTGGCCGTCCACTTCGAGCCACAGGTCGAGGTTCTGAGGATCGGCCACCTCGTCTCGCGTGACGAGCCACGGGCCGGTCGGGCCGAACGTGTCGAAGCCCTTGCCCTTGTCCCACTGCCCCGCGCGCTCGATCTGCCATTCGCGCTCGGAGACGTCGTTGACGATGCAGTAGCCCGCCACGTAGTCGAGCGCATGCGCCTCGTCCACGTATTTCGCATGCTTGCCGATCACCACGCCCAGCTCGACTTCCCAGTCGGTCTTCTTCGAGCCGCGCGGAATTTCGATGTCGTCGTTCGGGCCGACGATCGCGCTCGCCCACTTGTTGAACACAACGGGCTCGGGCGGCACGGGCATGCCCGACTCGGCCGCGTGATCCGCATAGTTCAGGCCGATGCACACCATCTTGCCGACGTGCCCCACGCACGCGCCGATGCGCGGATTGTCCCCGACGATGGGCAGCGTCTCCGGATCGATCGAGCGCAGTTGCGCGAGGCCCGCGTCGGAGAGCACGTCACCGGAAATGTCGGCCACCGCGCCCGCGAGCGAGCGAATCCGGCCTTCGGCGTCGACGAGGCCCGGTTTCTCATGGCCTTTCGGGCCGTAGCGAAGCAGTTTCATTGGCTGTGTTTCCTCTGATGCGTTGAAGTATTGGTTAAACGTGGGTTGGCGTCCGGCGGCTCAGTTCGCCCAGCCGCCGTCGATCACATGTGCCTGGCCCGTCGTGAACGACGACTCGTCCGAGGCCAGATAGAGCGCGAGCGCGGCGATCTCCTCCGGCTTGCCGACGCGCCCCATCGGCTGGCGCGCGACGAACGCCGCGCGCGCCGCGTCGACGCTCGCGCCCTGCGCGTCCGCCTGCGCCGCGATGCGCTCTTCGAGCGACGGCGACGCCACGGTACCCGGACAGATCGCGTTGCAGCGGATGCCGCGCGTCACGAAATCGGCGGCGACCGACTTCGTCAACCCTATCACAGCCGCTTTCGACGCGCCGTAGGCGCACCGGTTGGGCACGCCCTTCACGCTCGACGCCGCCGACGACATGTTGATGATCGACCCGCCGCCCGCGTCGAGCATCGCGGGCAGGAAGGCGCGGATCGTCCGGTACATCGCCTTCACGTTCAGGTCGAACGCGAAGTCCCAGTCCTCTTCGGTCGCTTCGAGGACCGACCCCGCGTGCACGAAGCCCGCGCAGTTGAACAGCACGTCGATCGCGCCGAGTTCGCGCGCGAGCGCCGCGATGGCCTGCGGATCGCGCACGTCGAGACGCCGCCCCTCGACCGGCAGGGAATTCGAAAGTGAAGCGAGGGTGTCGAGGCGGATATCCGTGGCGATCACTCGCGCGCCTTCGCGTGCGAACAGTTCGGCGGTCGCGAACCCAATGCCCTGCCCCGCCGCCGTAATCAACGCTGTCTTGCCGGCCAGTCTTTGTGCCATCTGTCACTCCGGTTGGAATCGCGGCGGCGCGTTACGCTCCCTACCGCTTGCTGGGGATGAAAGGTTCTATGGATCGACGCCGCCCCGCGCTCACAGCCGATAAAACGCCGCCGCGTTCGCGCCGAACACGGCGTCGCGTTCGGCGTCCGTGAGCGGCGCGGTGAGTCGTTGCGCGCATGCGTGCCAGCGTTCGTAGTCTCCGTTGAGGTTCAGCACCGGCCAGTCGCTGCCCCACATGAGACGCTGCGCGCCGAAGGCCGCCAGCAAATGGACGACCCACGGACGCAGCGTCGCGTCGGTCCAGCCCGGCGGGGCTTCGGTGGCGAGCCCCGAGAGCTTGCAGCACACCTGCGGAAAGCGCGCGAGGCGCGTGATGGCGTCGGCCCAGGCGGACCAGCCCGCGTTGCCGACGCGGATCGGCGGCTTCGCGCCATGGTCGATCACGACGCGCAACGCCGGATGCCGCGCGAGAAACATCGCGAGCGCGTCGGCGTGGCGCGTGAAGATGAGCGCGTCGAACGCGAGGTCATGGGCGATCAGCGCATCGACGGCGCGCGACGTGTCGGCGCGCGCGATCCAGTCGTCGTCGGGCAGGTCCTGCAGCATCGGGCGCACGCCACGGAATTTCGGCTCGCGCGCGAGTTCGGCGATCAGGTCGGGCGCACGCGGATCGTCGAGCGGAACCCAGCCCACGACGCCCGCAATCGACGCATTGCCGCGCGCAAGCGACAGCAGATAACGTGTCTCATCGACGGTCTGCGCAGCCTGCACGACCACGGTGCGCGCCACGCCGCAGCGCGCGCGCAGCGGCGCCAGGTCGTCGGGTTTGAAGACGCGATACAGGTCGTGCATCGCAGGCGTGAGCCAGTCGTAGTCGCCGCGCGACGGATCCCAGTAGTGCTGGTGCGAGTCGATCCGCTCAGCGTTGACGGAAGCGGTGGAGGCCGCCATGTCAGCACCCGGGCAGCGGCGCGCGCGCGTCGATGAGTCCCTCGTCGCGCAGCGCGATCCACAGATCGGCGGGAATGGCCGCTTCGAACGAGGCGGCGTTCTCGCGCACTTCGGCCGCGCTGCGCGCGCCGGTCAGCACCGTCGCGATCGCGGGATGCGCGTACGGAAACTGCAGCGCAGCCGCAGCGAGCGGCACGCCGAACGTCCCGCACACGGCATCGAGCCGCGCGACGCGTTCGACGATTTCGGGCGGCGCATCCCCATAGTTGAACTTGCGATCGCCGCTCAACCCGTGCGCGAGAATGCCCGAGTTGAACGCGCCGCCAAGCACGATGCTCACGCCGCGCTCGATGCACGCGGGCAGCAGATCGTCGAGCGGCGCCTGTTCGAGCAGCGTGTAGCGGCCCGCGAGCAGCGCGCAGTCGAGGTCGAATTCGCGCATCGCTTCGAGGATCACCTCGCGCTCGTTCACGCCGAAGCCCACGGCCTTTATGGCGCCCGCCGCGCGCAGTTCGTCGAGCGCGCGGAATCCGCCGCCTTCGGTCAGCTGCCGCCAGTAGTGCTCGTGGCGCTCGCCGTGCGTATAGCGGCCGATGTCGTGGATGAGCGCGACATCGACGCCGACGATGCCGAGCCGCATCTGGCTATCCTCGAACGAGCGCAGGATGCCGGCGTGGGTGTAATCGAAGATGGCCTCGAACGGCAGCGGGTTGTCCCAGCCTTCGCTGCCGTCGTAGGGATGCGTGCGCGGCACGAACCGGCGGCCCACCTTCGTCGACAGCACGTACTCGCCGCGCGGATAACGCCTGAGCGCCGCGCCGAGGCGATGCTCGGCTTTCGTGTGGCCGTAGTGCGGCGCGGTGTCGAAGAAGCGCATGCCGGCGGCCCAGGCGGCATCGACGGTGGCCTGCGCGTCTTCGTCGGAAAGATCGTGATAGAGGCCGCCGAGCGGCGCCGTGCCGAGGCCGAGGGCGGTCACGTCGAGCGCCGTGCGGCCGATACGGCGTTTGAGCGCGACTTGAGGATGAAGCGCCTGTGCCATGCGAGCGTCCTCCCGAAGGTGATGGGCGACAGCGTACGCGATCGCGGGCGCGCGTCAATTCGGGACAATCCGCCGGACTTCGGGCGAGGCGCTTCGTCAACGCGACTCAGCACACCTCGACCGGCACGCGGCTCGCGCCTTCGCCGCGCGCCTCACGCCCGACGATCGCCACGTAGAGCCGTTCGAGATCGTGCGTGAACTGCCCGGCGTCGAAGAGCGGCGACTCGTAGCGCGCCCGCGCGAGCCGTTCGCGCAACTGGGCACGCCAGCCCGGATCGGTGGCGATCGCGAGCGCGATCTGGAAGTACGCGTCGAGGTCGCGCGCGACGAGCCCCTCCAGCCCGACCGCGCGCAACAAGCTCGCGCCCACGCGCGCGGCGAACAAGTCACCCGCGATGGTGACCATCGGCACGCCCGACCACAGCGCGTCGCTACCCGTGGTGTGCGAGCCCACGGGCAGCGTGTCGAGCGCGCAATCGGCCAGTTGCAGGCGCGCGAGGTGCGCGTCGTGCGGCACGCGCGGCGCGAAAATCACGCGCGCCGCATCGATGCCCTGCTTTTCGACGAACGCGCGCAGGTTCGCCTCCGCGCGTGCCGAGCCCGGCTTGAGCAGCCACAGCACGCTGCCCGGCACGGCCGCGAGCAGGCGGCACCAGATCGCCATCGTCTGCGGACCGAGCTTGAACGTCTGGTTGAAGGAGCAGAACACGATGCCCGTTTCGGGCAGCCCGGCCTCGGCGCGCGACGGCGGCGGCTGTACGAGGCGCCGGTGATCGTTCGGCTGGTAGCACTGCGGCATCAGCGCGAGCGTTTCGCTGTAGTGTCCGGCCGATGCGGGCGGCGTCACCACGGCGTCGCCGATCAGGTAGTCCGCGAGCCGCGCGTGGCCGAGCGAGCCCGGATAGCCGAGCCAGCTCACGATCACGGGCGCGGGCCGCAGCGCCGTGATGCCGAGCCGCGTATCGGTGGTGTAGCCCTTCAGGTCGACGAGCACGTGCACGCCGTCATGCGCGATAAGCCCGGCGGCCTGCGCGTCGCTCATGGCGCCGATGTCGTGCAGTGTCGCTGGCAGGCTCGCCAGACGCACGCGCCACGCGTCGCCGGCGGCTGGGCTCCACGAATACAGATGGATGTCGAAGCGCGCCGGATCGTGCAGTTCGAGCACGCCCGCGAGGAGGCGTAGTGTCGCGTGATCGTGGAAATCCGACGACAGATAGCCGATGCGCAACCGGCCGCCCCCGGCGAACGCGGCGTGCGCCTCGACGAGACCCTCCGCGCGCGCCACGAGCGGCGGCGCCGCGAGTTCGCCGCGCCAGCGGCTCGCCGCGAAGCGCCGCCCCGCCTCGCGATGGAGCGCGGGCGTGAGCCCCGGTATGCCGAGCAGACCCCACGGCGTCAGATGATCGGCGGTGCCCGACGCGACCATCGCGAGCGCGGCCGCATCGATCTGCGGCAGTTGATGCCAGTGCGCCTCGCGCCGCCGCACGTACTGCGCCGACTCCCAGCGCCGGCCGCGGCAATAGGCTTCGTCGGCCTCGTCGATGCGGTTCAGGCGCTCCAGCAGCCCGCCGTAGCACTGCCAGAAGTGCGCCGGCGCGGGATCGATCGTGAGCGCCTGGCGCAGGCTCGCTTCGGCGTCGCCGAGGCGGCCCGCGTCCTGCTGCAGCATCGCGAGATTGCTCCACGCGAGCGCGTAGGCGGGATCGGCCGCAATGGCTTCGCGGTAGCACGCCTCGGCCTGCGTCCGCAGGTTGGCTTTCTTGAGCAGGTTGCCGAGATTGTTGAACACGCGCGCTTCGCGCACGCCCGCGCCGATGGCCGTGCGATACGCCGCGATCGCGTCGGCGTCTCGTCCCTGCCAGAGCAGCGTCCAGCCGAGATCGCGCCAGTACGGACCGAAATCGCGGATGGCGAGCGCCGCGCGGATCGCCTGCTCCGCGTCCTCGAAACGCGACTGCCGCGAAAGCGTGACGCCGAGTTGCCATAGCGCGTCGGAATGATTGGGGTCTCGTGCGAGCAGTTCGCGAAACAGCGTCTCGGCGATGACGAGCTTGCCGGCGTTCAGCCGGTCGATGCCGCGCTGAAGCAGCGTCGCAGACTGCATGGACGAAGGGGAAAGAGCGGTGATGAATTTTTTCATCCGCAGATGATAGGAAGGGCCGCCGTGCGCGAACATCGGACGCTTCCGACATCGCCAGGCCGCACTCCGTCCCCTCAAGGCGGCAGCGTCCGACTGGAACGCGCCCGCGCAAAACGTTAGAATGGCGGCCCTCTCAAATTCCGGTGCGCCGCGCCCGTCTCACGGGGCGCGCGGCGGCCGCACAGTCACACCTCATGGCGAAACTTCTGACCGAACAAGAATTCCAGCGTTTTTCCGAGCTTCAGCAGAAGCAGGCGAGCTTCACGATCACGAGCGAGGAGGCCGACGAGTTGCGCGACATCGTCGCGCGCGCGCAGAAGAAGCGCGACGATCGCGCGAGTGCGATGAAGACCGTCGAAACCGCGATCGAGCAATTCGAGATCACGCCCGACGAACTGTTTTCGCCGGAGCAGATCGCCGAAGCGGCGCGCAATTTCGGCCTGATTCCAGCGACGAAGAAAGAGCGCGTGCTACCGCCGACGCTCACGTTCAACGGCAAGACGCATCAGTGGACGCGCACGCTGCCCGAGGAAGTCCGCGTGCCGCTCTTCGAGGCGTTCCAGAGCGGCCAGTCGGTCAACGCGTTCATCGCGACGCCGAAGGACGCCGTGCGCTGCGCCGCGACCATCGCGCGCCTCGAAAAGGAAACCGGCGCGCAGTACGGCGAGGCGTGGCTCGAAGAACTCGCGCTCACGCGCGTCCAGGTCGACGACGCGCGCGCGAAGCTCGCCGCTTGAGGCGTGCAACCCATGCGGTTGCCTGAAGCGGCCTGAAAAGCTGCTTCAGGCCCGAAACACAGCATCAATCCAGCGGCATCCTGAACCCGACCACACCGGGGTCCTCAGTCGGCGTCACCGTGAAGCCGACTGCGCGCGCGAGGCGAATCATCGGCGCGTTCTCGCGCAGCGCCTCGCCGAGCATCCAGTGCGTGCCGCGCGAGCGCGCGTACGCGATGATCCGCTCCATCAGCATGCGGCCGAGACCGCGTCCCTTCAGGTTCGACAGCACTGTCACCGCGAACTCCGCGGTCTCGTTGTCGGGGTCCGTCACCGCGCGCACCACGCCGAGCGTGCGCGGCTTGCCGTTCTCGTCCTCGACCGTCGCGATGAGCGCCATTTCGCGGTCGTAGTCGATCTGCGTCATGCGCGCGAGCTGCGTGTGATCGAAGCTGCGCACCGCCGAAAAGAACCGCAGACGCAGATCGTTAGGCGTCATCGACTCGATCAGCGCGCGGTGCTGGTCCTCGTCCTCGGGGCGGATCGGCCGGATCGTGAGCCGCTCGCCGAACCAGTCCAGCGTTTCTTCGAGCCGGCGCGGATACGGCATGATCGCGAACCGGCTGCGCGTGGCGGCGAGCCGCAGATGCGGCGTCACGACCAGCGTTTCCGCGGGCAGCACCCGCAGCGTCAGATCCATGCCGACGATCTCGCGCACATCGCACACGACCTGCGAAAGCTCGGTTAGCGCGGCGAGCGTCGGCTCCGGCGTGACGACGCGCTGCGCGCGCGGCGACTGCGTGACGATGTCGCGCGACAGCATCGGATTGAGCGGCGGCAAACCGTAGATGCGCAGCGGCGGCGTGACGCCGTCCTCGGACGCCGCGACGAAGTGGAACACGGGGCCGAAATTCTCGTCGTCGCGAAACTCGACCTTCACCTCGATCACCGGCTCGACGGCATCGAGCGTGCTGCTCTCGCCAGGCGTCCAGGTCTTCAGACCGAACAGGCCGAGCAGCTTCGACGCCGCCTCGCCCTGCAGTTCCGGCTGGCCCGCCGCAAGCGCCTCGCGCGCCTGCGTCTGCGCGGCGTCGATCGCGTCGGCGCGCTGCGCGGGCGTGCCTTCGGGCGTCTGCATCAGGAGCGTGCGGCCGAGCCGGTAGTCGACGAGACGCGTGAACGCGCGCGCGAGCCGCCGCGGCGTCGTGTGCACGGGGATGCCGTGCGCGTGCAGCGCGTCGCGCGTGGCGTCGTCCACACCGCCGAAGAAGCACGCGAGCAGCCCGCGATACGCCACGCGCTGATGCTCGATGAGCATGCGCGCCACGGCCTCGACCGGCGCGCTGTGCGTCGGCGCATGCACGACGAACACGGTGCCCGTCTTCGGATGCGGTCCGAGCGTATCGAGCGCGAGCCCGAAATGCTCGGGTGTCGCCGTTTCGCCGAGCACGAGCGGATTGCCCGCATCCACGTGCGGCAGCGCCGCCCGCATCGCCGCGCGCGCCTCGTCGGTCCACGGTGCGAGCGTGTCGCCGGCCATGTTGAACGCGTCACGCGCGAGCGTCGCGACGCCGCGATCGCTCGTGATGAGCGTGGCCGTGTCGCTCGCGGCGACGCGGCCCACGCCGAGCGTTTCGATCTCGTCGAGCAGGTCGTCGAGCGTGTCCACGCGCACCATGCCCGCGCGCCGGAACGCCGCCGTATAGAGCGCGTCGCCCGGATCGTCGCGGCCGGAGCGCAATGCGAGCACCGGCTTGTTGCGCGCCGCCGCCCGTGCCGCCGACATGAACTTGCGCGCCGCGTGCACGGAGTCGAGTTCGAGCAGGATCGCGCGCGTCGCCGGATCGCTCGCGAGGTAGTCGAGCACGTCGCCGGCATCGACGTCGGCCTCGTCGCCGAGCGCGATCACATGCGAGAAGCCGAGCCCTCGCGCATCGGCCCAGGCCAGCACGGCGTTGGTCAGCGCGTTCGACTGCGAGACCCACGCCACGCCGCCCGCGCGCGCCACCGATGCCGCCGCGCCGAGCTGCGCGTTGAGCGCGGGCGTGAGGACGCCGACGCTGCCCGGCCCGACGAGGCGCAGCAGGTGCGGGCGCGCGGCGGCCAGCGCGTGGCGCAGATGGGTGTGGTCTTCGTCGTTACGCACCTCGCCCACGAGGATCGCCGCGCGCGTGCCCATGCCGCCGAGGCGATGCACGAGCGCAGGCCACGTGGACGGCCGCGTGCAGATCACGGCGACCGTGGGCGGCGCGGGCAGGTCGCCCGCATCGGACAGCGCGGGATGGCCGTCGAAGCCTTCGGAATAGTTACCGTGGTGCGGATTGACGGCCCACAGCGGGCCCGCGAAACCGCCTTCGATCACGCGCCGCCACACCATCTCGCCGACGCTGCCTGGGCGCCGCGAAGCGCCGATCACGGCGATCGATTTCGGCTGGAAAATCGCATCGAGGTTGCGTACTGTCACGGTCTCTCCTGACTTATTGGACGGACGCCATGGGCGTCTTTTTTTTCACGGAGTCAGGATAGGCGAATCGCCGGGACGGCGCGCGGATTTCGCGCAAGGTATGTGCAGCGCGACGGCACAAGCTGTCCGAAGGGTCAGCCCGTGTCGCCGCCAGCGACCGGCAATACCGAGCCGGTGATGTAGCTCGCCTCGTCCGAAGCGAGAAACAGGATAGGGGCAACCTGCTCGTCGATACTGCCGTAGCGCTTGAAAAAGGTGGATTCGGTAACCTGCTCGACCGCTTCGCTCATCCAGGCCTTTTCCTGCTCGCTGTCACCGGCCGCGTTGCGCGGGACGCGTCGAGGAGGCGCGCTGGTCCCGCCCGGCGCGGTGGCGACTACGCGGATGTTGTGCCCGGCGTATTCCATCGCCAGCGACTGCGTCATCGCATTGACGCCGCCCTTGGCCGCCGAATACGGGACGCGACGAATGCCGCGCGTGGCATTCGACGAAATATTGACGATCGTTCCTCCGCCGCGCTTGAGCAGATGCGGCAGCACCGCATGGCACGTGTACAGCGTGGGCATCAGCGAACGGCGAATTTCCGCGTCGATCTGGGCCGGTTCGAACTCGCCGAATGGACGCATGCGGATAGCGCCGCCGACGCCGTTAATCAGGATGTCGATGCCACCGAATCTTTCCGCGGCGAACGCCATCGCTGCTTGCGCGCCTTCGTACGTCTCGAGATCGGCGACGAATCCCGCCGTGTCCGCCCCCAACGCTTCGGCGGCGACCTCGCCGACAAAACCGGCGCGGTCGACGAACAGCACTTTGCCGCCCTCAGCAGCCGCGCGCAGCGCCACGCCGCGGCCGATGCCCTGCGCCGCTCCGGTCACGACCAGGACCTTGCCTGCGAATCGTTGCGTATTCATGAGACCTTCGGCAATGCGTTCGGCGTGAACTTCTCATAGTGGAAGCTGTTGGGCTTCACACCGTTGCCGTCGAAATAGTTGCGTACCGCATCGACCATCGGCTGCGGTCCGCAGAGGTAGACGTCCACGTCGCCGTCGTTCAACGATTCCGCCGGGATGTGTTGCGTCACCCAGCCCTTGCGGGGATGGTTCGACGCTTCGTCGGCAACAATCGTCGAATAGCTGAAATTCGGCAGCTTCGCCTTGTACGCCTCGATCGCCTCGACCAGCACGAGGTCGAGGTCGCGCGTCACGCCGTAGATGAGGTGCACCTTCTGCTGCGAACCGGCACGCGAGAGCACCTCCAGCATCGACAGGAACGGCGCGAGGCCCGTGCCGCCCGCGAGGAACAGCAGCGGCCGCTGCACGTCGCGCAGATAGAAGCTGCCGAGCGGACCGACCAGATCCAGTTTCGCGCCCGCCTGCGCGGATTCGAGCCAGGTGCTCATCGCGCCACCGGGAATCTTCTTGATCAGGAAGCTGATCCGCGATTCGCCGGGCGCCGACGAGAAAGAGTACGAACGATGCTGACCGCTGCCGGGTACGTCGATGTTGACATACTGGCCGGGCAGAAATGCGGGCGCATGCGCGTCCACATCGAGTTCGAGCACGACGGCCGCATCATTGTGCTGCTCGACCCGGGTCACCGTCGCGGCAACCTCGCTCTGCCCCGTCTTGCACACGGCTGACGACGCGGGCACCGCGATCACGCAATCGCTTTGCGGCACCATCTGACAGGTGAGCACGAGGCCGCTGTCCTTTTCATCCCCGGTCAGCGCATCTTCGATGTAGTCCTCACCCAGATCGTAGCTGCCGCTTTCGGCGCGGCACTTGCAGGTGCCGCACACGCCGTCGGAGCAGTCCATCGGCAGATTGATCCTTGCGCGGAAGGCCGCATCGAGCACCTTCTCACCCGCGTTGCATTCGATGAAACGGGTCACGCCGTCCTCGAAATTCAGCGCAACTTTATAGCTGGACATGGAACCTCCTGTACTCTCCGTGCACCACCTGGCGTTCGACGTCAAACGTGATAGACGTCGAGCACCTGGCGGATGTAGTCGTTCTTCAGCACGATTTTCTTGCGGGCAATCAGCAAGGCATCGTCGCTCTTGCGCAAGGTTACGTAGACCGTTCCAAAAAACTGGTCGGTGACCTTGTACCGGTGGCTGAGCGTGTGGAAGTTGTAGCGCACCTCCACTTCGTCGCCGCGCTCGGCCAGCACTTCCACGTTGGTGACGCTGTGACTGGTACGGGGCTCCGGCATCGACGCGCCACTGCGCTCGGTCTTGATGCGGAACACGCGGTCCTCGAGGCCGCCGCGGTCGGGGTAGTACATCAGCGAAATCTGGGTTTCATGGTCGTCGGTGATCTGGTCATCGTCGTCCCATGCCGGCATCCAGTAAGTCACATCCCCGGCATAGCAGGCGAGCCAGGCTTCCCACTGGCGGTCGTCGAGCAGGCGGGCTTCGCGGTACAGCGCACCACAGATTGTCTGGTAATCGAAGCTCATGCCAGCGCCTCCTCGTTTTCCTTCTTCAGTGCGTCGCGCATGACATGAACCCAATATTCGTGCTGACACACGAAAAGCCCTTCGTCTTCGCTGCGCTCGCCCGAAATGCGTGGCTTGAGGCCCATCTTCCTGGCATTCTCATCCGGGCCCTCGACCCACAGCGGCGCGCCGCGCGAGAGATCGTTCCATTGCGCCGTCGTGCCGGCGTAGCCGTTCTGGCAAGCGCGGAACTCTTCGAGATCGTCGGCCGTGCCCATGCCCGAGACGTTGAAGAAGTCCTCATACTGGCGGATGCGCGTGGCACGATCGGCCGCGCTCTCGCCCTTCGGGGCGAAGCAGAAGATCGTGACTTCGGTCTTGTCCACACTGATCGGCCGCACCACGCGAATCTGGGTGCTGAACTGATCCATCAGGAAGACGTTCGGATACAGGCACAGGTTGCGTGTCTGGTTGACGACAAAGTCCGCCTTCACATCGCCGATGCGTGCCTTGATTTCCTCGCGATGCGGATAGACAGGCCGCACTTCCGGGTTCATCGTGTTGGTCCACAGCAGGATGTGCCCGTGTTCGAACCCGTACACGCCGGCAACCGACTTGCTCCAGCCGTTCGCATCGACCGCCTGGGTGCCGTCTTCCTTGCGCCGACCCATGGTGGCCGCGTAATTCCAGTGCACGGTGCTGACGTGGTAACCGTCGCAGCCGTTCTCCATCTGCATCTTCCAGTTGCCGTCGTAGACGTACGAGGAATTGCCGCGCAACACTTCGAGTCCATTGGGAGCCTGATCGACGATCTGGTCGACGATGACCCGCGCTTCGCCCAGGTAGTCTTCGAGCGGCATGACGCCTGCGTTGAGACTGCCGAACAGGAAGCCGCGATAGTTCTGGAGGCGCGCGACCTTCTTCAGGTCGTGCGATCCGCCGGTGTTGAACTGGACCGGATACTCCGTGGTCTTCTCGTCCTTCACCTTCAGGAGCTTGCCCGTGTTCGAGAACGTCCAGCCGTGGAACGGACAGGTGAAGCTGCCCTTGTTGCCATGCTTGCGACGGCACAGTATGGCGCCCTTGTGCGCGCAGGCATTGATGACCGCGTGCAGTTCGCCGTTCTTGTCGCGCGTGATGACCACCGGCTGCCGGCCGATCCACGTGGTGTAGTAATCGTGGTTGTTCGGGATCTGGCTTTCGTGCGCCAGGTAGACCCAGTTGCCCTCGAAGATATGCTTCATCTCGAGGTCGAACAGATCGGTACTGGTAAAGATGTCGCGGCGGCAGCGGAAGATGCCGGCCTGCTTGTCATCCTGCACAGCGGTCGCCAGCAGGTGGTCCAGTTCCCTGGCTTTGTCGATGATGACGGACATGATTGCCCCTCCTATGCAGACTCCAGATCGTGTCCGGAGCCCTGCAGCGGTGTCGAATGATGCTCGAAGCGGATCAGGCGGCAGCGTAGAGGCACGCCCCCGCCGGTTGGAGCCGTTATGCCGTTGCGCAAGCGCGCAGGCGATTAACGATCTGGTTGTCCTTGCCCTGGACGCGTGGAGTAACGGTAAAGTCGAACTCGATGTCCTTGTACGCGTCGGCCTTCAGGCCCAGCGCCGTACCACCGGTCTTTTCGACCACGTGCGGAATCAGTTGCTCGCGGGTTGCGTAGGCGAAGTCGTCCCAGATCAGCGGATCGCCCTCGATGTTGAACTGCGTAGTCAGTTTGCGGGAGCCTTCGGCAGTGACGAAGAAGTGCACGTGCGCCGGGCGGTTGCCGTGGCGGCCGAGCCCATTCAGCAACTGCTGGGTCGCGCCATCCGGCGGGCAGCCGTAACCCACGGGCATGAGCGTGCGGAATTCGTATTGGCCGTCCGCACCGGTCTTTACCGCGCCACGCAGGTTGAAATCGGTCTGCGCGCCGGTCGGGTCGAAGTGCGAATAGAAGCCCTTCGAATTGGCGTGCCAGCATTCGACCACGGCCCCGGCGACCGGCTTGCCGCCGAGATCGGCGACCGTGCCGTGGATGACGAGCGGGCCCGCATCCGCATCGGGATTGATGTCGATCTTCGATACGCTGTCGCGCACCGGCGCACCGGCCACATACAGCGGGCCTTCGATCGTGCGCGGCGTGCCGCCGTCGAGACCGGCCGCCTTGTCCGCGGCGTCCATGCGGATGTCGAGATATTTTTCCAGACCGATACCGGCGGCGAGCAGCGCCGCTTCGCCGTCCTGACCGAGCTTGTTCAGATAGTTGACACCGGCCCAGACTTCATCGGGGCTGATGTCGAGATCGTCAATGGCCTTGAACAGATCGCTCAGCAGACGATGCACGATCTGCTGGAACCGGGCATTGCCATGATTGCCATCGAGGTTCGCAGCAGCCTTCAGCAGGTCCTGCACTTCTTTCATCTGGAATACTTTTGCACTCACGATGAATGTCTCCGTTTTGAATTAGTGGGGAAAGTGGCTATGGACACGCTCGCCGCCGGGAACGCGCCATGGCCCGGATTCAGGCGTCGTTGTCCCGAATCGACGACGGGTGACGACACAGCGGCGTGACCGAAATCTCCATGTACGGGAAAAGCGGCAAGGCGGTCAGGATGTCATGCAGCTGCGCGTTGCTCTCCACATCGAAGATGCTGTAGTTCGAGTACTCGCCCACCAGACGCCAGATATGGCGCCACTTGCCGCTGTGCTGCAGCGCCTGCGAATACGCCTTCTCGCGCGCCTTGATTTCGTTCGCGACCTCCGCCGGCATGTCTATCGGCAGGTTCACATCCATCCGTACGTGGAATAGCATCGTCAATGTCCTTCTGGCGGGTATCGATATTACGTGGTGACTTTTATCAGGCCATCGCGCGTGAAGCGCTTCACTTTGGCTTCGTCCAGCTCGATGCCAAGACCGGGGCCATTCGGCACGGTGAGTTCGAAGTCGCTGTAATCGAGCGGCGTGGTCAAGATCTCTTCGGTGATCAGCAACGGCCCGAACAATTCGGTGCCCCACTGCAGATTGGCGAAGCTCGCGAACAGATGCGCCGATGCGATCGTGCTGAATGCGCCTTCGAGCATGGTGCCGCCGTAGAGTTCGATACCCGCGGCGTCGGCGATCGCGGCCACACGTTGCGCGGCGAACAGCCCGCCGCTTTGTGCGATCTTGATGGCGAAGACGTCTGTACCTTCGTTCTTCGCGATTTCGAACGCGCTTTCCGGGCCCTGCAGGATTTCGTCGGCCATCAGCGCGACCGGGAAACGGCGCATCAGGCGCGCGAGCGCGGCGGCGGAAGCCACGGGTTGCTCGACCAGTTCGCACCCGGCGTCGGCCAGTGCCGGAATCGCCCGTGCAGCCTGTGTCTCGCTCCAGGCCATGTTGACGTCGACGCGCACGGCCGCCCGGTCGCCCACCGCCTTCGTGATTTCGGCCACGTGCCGGATATCGGTCGCGAGCGCCTTTGCGCCGATCTTCAGCTTGAAGATCTTGTGGCGGCGCGCTTCGAGCATCGCTTCCGCTTCGGCGATGTCCTTAACGGTGTCGCCGGAGGCCAGCGTCCACGCAACCGGCAGACGCTCACGGCGACGGCCGCCGAGCAATTCGCTCACCGGCACGCCGAGGCGCTTGCCTTGCGCATCGAGCAGCGCCGTTTCGAGCGCACACCTCGCGAAATGATTGACCTTGACCAGCTTGCCAAGGTGAGCCATCAGCGCCTGGATCCGCGTAGCGTCGTGGCCGACCATTGCCGGGGCGAAGTAGGCGTCGATCGCCAGCTTCATCGCCTCCGGGCTTTCCGGACCATAGGCCATGCCCGCAATCGTCGTACCTTCGCCAATGCCCACGACACCGTCGCTGCAATAGACCTTCACCAGCATCAGCGTTTGCCCGTACATCGTGGCAACGGAGAGCTTGTGAGGGCGAATCGTCGGTAAATCGACGAGGCAGGTTTCGATACGTTCGATCGTCGCGGTGACCATGGCAATGCTGTGCGTGAGTGGGGTTTGCATGGCAGTTTTATACCCGTCGCGCGTTTGCAGAGTCCAATACTATTTGCGTCCACTTCCATACCTTTATAGTATGGAAGCTGCATAATAAGGCGTTATCGTCGTAACATTGCAGCGCATCATATGAATCAGGTATCAATTGGGCAGACGTCTCTTTTTCGGATCAGGGTATGGATTTACGCCAGCTTCGTTACTTCGTTGCCGTTGTCCGCGAGCGCAACTTCACTCGCGCCGCCGAGCAGTTGCGCATCGCGCAACCGCCCTTGAGTCGCCAGATTCAACTGCTCGAACAAGAGATCGGCGTGCCGCTTTTGATTCGCAACACGCGCCCGGTGCGGATGACCGACGCAGGCCGCCTGGTCTATGAGCAGGCGATGCAGATACTGGGGCGAGTGGATCAGATGCGGACTGCCGCGAAGCACGTGGGACTGCATCACCGCACCGTGCTGTCGATCGGTTTCGTCGCGTCCGTCCTTTACTCCGGTTTGCCGCCGTTGATGCGCAAACTTCGCCAGAGTGCGCCGGAGCTCGACGTTCAGGTAGTCGAACTCATGTCGGTACAACAGATCCAGGCGCTGAAGGAAGGGCGCATCGACATGGGCTTTGGACGGGTGCGCCACAGCGACCCCAATGTGGCCGGCATCGTGTTGCGGGAGGAACCGCTTGCTGCCGTGGTGCCGATCGGGTCTCCCATGGCGCGGGCATCGACACCATTACCGATCGGGGAGTTGGCCGGACAAAAGTTGATTGTTTATCCGAAGGAGCCGCGCCCGAGTTTCGCCGATCACGTATTGAGCGTGTTGCATGGTGAGGGCGTACAACCGGGCGAGGTGCTGGAGGTACGCGAAATCCAGGCGGCCATGGGACTCGTCGCAGCGGAACTCGGCGTGTGCGTGGTACCCGTTTCCGCAAGCCAGATTCGCCAGGACGTGCATTACCGCTTGATAGACAGCGACAAGGCAACGTCACCGATCATTCTGAATCACCGCGTGAACGACAACTCCGTCTACATCGACCTCGTCAAAAAACTGGTCAAGGAGATATATGCGGAACCCCAGCCGTGGCTTCCGGTGAAATCGAAAAAGAGGAAGGCCCGCTGAAATGCGGGTCGCGAGGGCCGCGAAAAAAGACAGGACTATTGAAATAATCCGGATCAAGCAGCGCCAGCTCGATCCGGATCTGAATGACGGCGCTATTCGACGCGGTCAGGAAGGCGGTTACAGCCCCTTGCGGAACGGCGCGCCCGAGTGCTCGCGCAACTCGTTGAACACGATCTTCGGCCACGCCTTCTGCGCGACTTCGATTTCGGACACGTGCGACGCAAGGTACGTCGGCGCGTTCGACGCGTCATAGGCCATGCGGGCCGCGTAGGCGTCGGTGAAGCGGCGCAGTTCGACGGGGTCCTCGCAGGTGATCCAGCGCGAGAGGCGATAGCGCGCGGGCATGATCCGCACGTCCACCTTGTACTCGGCGGAGAGACGGTGCGACACCACTTCGAACTGCAGCTGGCCCACGGCGCCCAGAATCACCGAACCGCCGTGCAGCGGACGGAACACCTGGATCGCCCCTTCCTCGCCGAGCTGCTTGAGCGCTTCGCCGAGTTGCTTCGCGCGCATCGGATCGACTACTTCGATGGTCTGGAAAATTTCCGGCGCAAAGAACGGCAGACCCGTGAACTGGAGATCCTCGCCTTCGGTAAGCGTATCGCCGAGGCTCAGCGTCCCGTGATTAGGAATACCGATGATATCGCCGGGATACGCCTCGGCCACGGTCTCGCGACGCTGCGAGAGGAAGCTCACCACGTTGTTCGCGCGGAACGTCTTGTTGTTGCGCGTGACCTTCAGCTGCATGCCGCGCTCGAAGCGGCCCGAGCACACGCGGATGAACGCCACGCGGTCGCGGTGCGCGAGATCCATGTTCGCCTGCACCTTGAACACGACGCCCGTGAATTTCGGCTCGTCGGGTTCGACCGGGCGCTGCACGGTCATGCGCGCGGACGGCGGCGGCGCGAGATCGACGAGCGCGTCGAGAATCTCTTTAACGCCGAAGTTGTTGATGGCCGACCCGAACAGCACCGGCGACTGCTCGCCCGCGAGGAACGCGTCGCGATCGAAGGCCGGCGTGGCGCCCGTGATCAGTTCGACCTCTTCCTTCGTGCGCTTCCAGTGATAGCCGAAGCGGCGCTCGCCCTCTTCGTCGCTGATGCCCTGCAGCGTTTCCACCGCGCCTCCGAGCGACTGCTCGCCCGCGCGGAACACGCGCACCTGGTCGCGCTGGATGTCGTAGACACCCTGGAACTCCTTGCCCATGCCGATGGGCCAGGTGAACGGCACGGCCGCCACGCCGAGGTGCTGCTCGATCTCGTCGAGCAGGTCGAGCGGCTCGCGCACTTCGCGGTCGAGCTTGTTGATGAACGTGAGGATCGGCGTCTTGCGGCTGCGGCAGACTTCGAGCAGCTTGAGCGTCTGCGCTTCTACGCCGTTCGCGCCGTCGATGACCATCACCGCGGCATCGACGGCCGTCAGCACGCGGTACGTGTCTTCCGAGAAGTCTTCGTGGCCCGGCGTGTCGAGCAGATTGATGACCGCGTCGCCGTACTCGAACTGCATGACCGAACTCGCGACCGAAATGCCGCGCTGCTTTTCGATCTCCATCCAGTCGGACGTCGCAAAGCGGCCGCTCTTCTTGCCCTTCACGGTGCCGGCGATCTGGATCGCGCCCGAGAACAGCAGCAGCTTTTCGGTCAGCGTGGTCTTGCCCGCGTCCGGGTGAGAGATGACCGCGAACGTGCGGCGGCGTTTGAGTTCGGAAACTGACATCGGCTGGGTATCACAGATGAAATTCAGGCAACCGGTCCGCGCGGGGCATGGGTTGCAGCTTGGGCGGCGGCATGGGCGGCCACCCGGGTCTGGCTACCGGACGGCATCGCAGGGCGGACATGGCATCCGGCCCCCGCGGCAAATCGCACGAACGGCCAGGAAATCGGGGCTCGCAGCGGTATGAAACGGCGCCGGGGACGAATGATACACGGCATTGCCACGCGCGACGAAGAGTTCGATATGCGCGTGTGGACGGCGCAGTAACTTGCAGCGCACGAACGACGTTCGCGTGCGCCTGGGGAGCGGCCCGGAGTGAGCTTTTGCGGGAGCGTGCGGCGTCTGCCTGCACGCCCGGCAAAGGCATGCAAAGAACTGCCGGTTATTCCTTGATCAGGAAACGGTCGCGGTTCTTGCCCGCGAGCCAGCCCGGCGCGCGGCCGCGGCCGCTCCACGTCTGGCCGGTTTTCGGGTCCATATAGCGGGCCGGCATCGGCTTCTTGCGCTGCCCTAGCCCCGCTGCGCGGCTGGAGAAGCCGAGTTCTTCCGCCGTGATGTCGTACTCGGCAATTTTTTCCTTGATCTCGGCAATTGCCTGCTCGATTTCTTTTTCGCGGGCCGCGGCAACTTCCTTATGAAGTTTCTCGAGTTGCGCGGTCAGTTGCTTGTAGCTCGCCATGGCAGATGTTCTCCAGTTTAGTCGCAATTCAATCGCGGTTCAGTCGCAGGTCCATTGGATGGCGACATTGTGACTGTTCTGAAGCCGGCGAGCGCCGGATTGCGCCTTTTTTTCGCGTGACGGGACAATCGTTTGCGTTAGCGCACATTCAGCGCCGCCGGCTCTCTTCGTCCACGCGTTGCTCAAGCTCGGCCAGCGCCTCCCGGAGCCGCTTCACGCGCTGCACCTGTGACGGCACGAGATCCCCGCTCGACACCGATTCGAGCCGCCCTCGCCAATACGAAAGCGGAATACGGTCCTTGCCGGAGAGCCGCGTAATGACGCGCTCCAGATGCTCGATATCTTTTTCGAGTTGATAATGATTCACAGCCGCCCCCGGAAATGACAAGCCATTTAATTTATGACGCGCAGGCCGGCGCGTCCACGTAATTTCTGATTTTCGGCGAGTAATCGAATATCACTCTCGATTGTTGTTATACCGGACTCGCGCCGGATAATGGTGCGCGTACTGAAAATATCGGCCGCACGCACGGCAAAAGAGTAGCTTCCAAACGTCCAGCTATCCGTTGGTTACCGCACGCATGCCCGCACCGGCCGATGAGCCGACCGAACCCGATGGCGCGTTCGCTTGATACCCGAACGGAATAGACGACGGTAAACGACGTTTATAACGGCCGTATATTACTCAATTATGGAGCGCAATGCGCCATGCATTTTTCTATCGGTGAACAGCGTCGGTCTTCAGCAGATTGAACACAGCAGAATCGAGCAAATCAGAAAATGACGATCTGCTTGCACGCTATTTTCAAAATGATCAGTCATTCCGGGATGCGGGCGCATTTTCGTGCGAAAGACCGGCGCATTGGGCGAACACACCGGCCGCAGCCTTATCGGGCGCGGCAGGCGAAAACGAGGTTGTAGTCGGCGCCGTCCGTGGAGGTGTTCACCGTGTCGTAGGGACCGCCGCAACGCGCGTTGGCCTGCTGCGAGCAGGAATCGTGATTGCCCTCGGCCGGGCATTGCACCTGGATCGTCGGGCGTCCATCGGGGAGAAACAGCGGCGTGCTGCTGCTGCATGCGGACAAGGCGACCAATAACAGGCCCGCGCTCATCGCGAACGGCAGCCTGCGAAGACGGAACAACGGCGACGAATCTGGACGTGTCATGGGGCACCCCGATGCCTTCTGGTTCTTCGATGTCGCGATTGTGCCATGCCGGACGCGGCCTGCGCGGCACGCGGATTGGGCCGGGGCCGGAACGCTGTTGCGCTCAGTTCGACGGCGCCAGCGTCTTGTAAGGCAGCGCACCGTGCGAATCGGCTCTCACGCGCACGAACACCTGTTCGACATCGGGAATCGCTTCGAGGCGGCGCTGCAACGCGGCCTGGTCGAACGAAGCGCTCGCGCATCCTTCCGCGTAGACGAAACGCCGCTGCACGGTAATCCACAGACTCGTATTCGCGAGCGACGCGTCGCCCCGAAACCGCTCGCGGATCGCGGCCGCGATGTCCGCATCGTAGAGATACGAATTCGGCTTCGAGCACTTGTGCGCGAGCCAGCACGTCGTGCCGCGCTCCACGCGATAGTGCGCGTCGTCGTCGGCTTCCGCCCGGGTCATGAGCGGCCCGAGCGGCAACGGACACGCGCTCACCGCGCTCGACAGCGCGAAAAACGGATCGTTGTACCAGTTCTTGCGCGGTGCTTGCGCGTCGGAGACTGTCTGCGCGTGCGCGGCGGCGCTCACCGCAACGCAAGCCGCAACGCAAACCTCAAGCACCGCCCACGCGAAGCGCCTTTGATCGGCCCGACAAAGGATCCGAACCGGTTCGAACTGAATCATCGCCGCCCTCCTTCCCGTCGCCACCCGCGAGCGCATTAGCCGCCCCATCCGCAACGCCAGAGCGATGCGATTTGCGGGCAAAAGTCAGACCTTTCGGTAGAATTGCCGCGGCGCACACAATGCGCCGCACAACAATTATCGCCGGAGGCCCAATGTCGTTTGTCATCGTTCTCGCCGCACTGGCGTTTCTCATGCTCGCCGCCTACCGCGGCTATAGCGTGATCCTGTTCGCACCCATCGCCGCGCTCGGGGCCGTGCTCCTCACCGAACCATCCGCTGTCGCGCCGGTATTCTCCGGCATCTTCATGGACAAGATGGTCGGCTTCGTGAAGCTGTATTTCCCGGTGTTCCTGCTCGGCGCCGTATTCGGCAAGGTTATCGAACTCTCGGGCTTCTCCGAATCGATCGTACACGCCGCAATCCGCTACATCGGCCGCTCGCGCGCCAATGCCGTGATCGTCGCGGTGTGCGCGCTGCTCACGTACGGCGGCGTATCGCTCTTCGTCGTCGTGTTCGCGGTGTATCCGTTCGCCGCCGAACTCTATCGCCAGAGCAACATCCCGAAGCGGCTGATGCCCGGCGCGATCGCGCTCGGCGCATTCTCGTTCACGATGGACTCGCTGCCCGGCACGCCGCAAATCCAGAACATCATCCCGACGACGTTCTTCAAGACGACCACGTGGGCCGCACCCGCGCTCGGTACGATCGGCTCGGTCTTCATCGTCATCGTGGGCCTCACGTACCTCGAATGGCGCCGCCGCAGCGCGATGGCGAAGGGCGAGGGCTACGGCACGTCGCTCGTGAACGAGCCGGAGCGCGTCGAAACGACGAACCTGCCGAATCCGCTGCTTGCAATCGCGCCACTCGTGCTCGTGGGCGTCGCGAACTTCATGCTCACGCGCTGGATTCCGGTGTGGTACGGCGACAGCTTTACCGTCACGCCCGACATCCTGCCCGGCATTCACGCGCCCGTCACGACGTCGGTCAAGCAGGTCGTGGGGATCTGGGCCGTCCAAGGCGCGCTGCTGCTCGGCATTGCGCTCGTGCTCGTCACGGCATTCGGCCGCGTGAGTTCGCGCTTCGCCATCGGCACGAAAGCCGCCGTGGCCGGCGCGCTGCTCGCTTCGGTGAACACCGCGTCCGAATACGGCTTCGGCGGCGTGATCGCCGCGCTGCCGGGCTTTATCGTCGTCGGCGACGCGCTCAAGAGCATTCCGAACCCGCTCGTGAACGCGGCGGTATCCGTAAGCGCACTCGCGGGTATCACGGGGTCGGCGTCGGGCGGCATGAGCATCGCACTCGCGGCCATGTCCGATCTGTTCATCAAGAGCGCACAGGCCGCGCAGATTCCGATGGAAGTCCTGCACCGCGTGGTCGCGATGGCGAGCGGCGGTATGGATACGCTTCCGCATAACGGCGCTGTTATTACGCTGCTTGCCGTCACGGGGCTGACGCATCGAGAGTCGTATCGCGACATTTTCGCGGTTACGATCATCAAGACGCTTGCGGTGTTTTTTGTTATCACGGTTTATTACACCACTGGGCTTGTTTGATTGCTTCATTGTTTGCGGCGGCGGCGGGGATGGGACTGCTGCTGTCGCTTTGGTTTGTCGAACTGCTCATTTCCCGCTGCGCAATAACAGACGCCGCTGGCACTTGAATGAAAAACTCCGCCGAAGCGGTAATGCCGTTCAGTTCTTGACTGAACGGCATTACCCTCGTCGAGCAGCTTTGCATAGCGCGTGTCGTTGTGGGTGCTGTCCCATTCGCTCGGCGCGAGACAGACGAACCTGCGAAGTTTCTCGCGCACACCTGGCGTCGGGAGCATGTAGCGCTTCAGGGTTTCTTCCTTCTCGCGGAGTCTGTTAAGTTGCGGACTGACCAGCGACTCGTGATCGCTCACGTCCCTGAGCATCTTCTTCAGCACTTCGATATCACACAGCCCGTCATGGCCAAATGGCGTGTTGGCGTCGCTCACCTTCTGCCAGCCCATGAAGAAAGGAAAATCGGCGTCCGGCAGCCTGGTGATCTTCTCCAGTTTCAGGTTCGTCCCGCCTTGTAGCTGTGACGCAGCCCTGACAAAATCGTTAGTAACCCGAAATTTCGTCAACTATCATCAAGGCCCAATGTGTGGCTGGCGGCAACGCCGGTTGCCTTCGGCGGCGCAGTAACTCCGGACCCGCGATTATCGCGATGCGCCACGCCTTTGCGCTCCTGCTTTTCCGACATTTCCATACCTCCACGAAGTAAGCGAAAACGACCGATCCATAACGCGACCATTGCGAGTTGGAAATCGTCTATGGGAAGCAGCCAGGCGGGATATCGGAAAGGTATTAAAAAGAACGCAAACATTGCGTGCCGCATAAAAGCGGACAGAGGGTTTGAAGTTCGATAACTGCTTTCCAGGCCCAACACGTAACACGCCCTCTCACACCTTCGACTCGCGAATCTCCACTTCGAATAGATAATCCATGAAGCAGCGTCGCCGAACTGGCGATGCTCGATCACCACACGTCGGTTTTCACCCGCACTCCCAGGAGAATGCGATGTCATCGCCATCCGACAACACCGCGTGGTTTGCCCAGACAATGAACTACTGGTATTCGGCACTGCGGCCGTTCTTCGCGCTTTACGGCGCGCCGCAATCGCTCGACCAGTCGATCCTGCCGTGGACCTTCGCCGGCCTCGTCGTCAACGAGAACAATTCAAGCGATCCCGCTACCGAGCAGGCCGTCGTCAGCAAGGACAGCTACGGCCGCCAGTTGGCGGCGCATTTCCGATGCGCTTGAGTTCCTGATCTCAAAGCTTCCCGAACAGGAAAAGAAGGACAACGCCATTAAGGCTTTTGTCAAAATGAAAGCGCAAATCGACGAAATAAAGCGCACGACGGACGCCGCCCATTTCGACCGGGTCTTGTCTTACCTCGAAGACCTCAGCCAGCGCGACGAGAAGACCTTCACGAAACGACTCGCCAGCATCAACGCGCTCGCGAAGAAGTAGCGTTAGCGGGAAAAGTCAGTCGAAGGGCCGGAACCGGCCCCTCAACTCTTCCGCGAAGTCTTGGGAATGAATGTAGTAGGCACGTGCTGCACCTTTTCGCTACCGCAATCGGGGCAATGCGGATGCGCCGCGTCATGTTCGGCGAGGTGCTGGACGCTCTCGAACGTTTTGCCGCACTTCTCGCAGCGGTATTGATATGTCGGCATGGCGGACCTCCGATATCGATTCTGCGTGCCGATATCAGTATGATCCGTCGCTGGGGGAACTCAAGTTCGAAGTCGACGCCAGTTCCGATAAAGCCCGCCGTGCATGGAGCCAAACCAAAAAAACGGCGTGCCGTAAAGCACACCGCCTTTTCCGATCGGACACTCGCGATCAGTGCTGCAGGAAATCCAGCACCATGCGATTGAACGCGTCCGCATGCTCCCACTGCGCCCAGTGGCCGCAACGATTGAAGACATGCAGTTGCGCATTCTGCATTCCCGCGAGCAATCGCAGACCCGCGTCCATCGGTACGAAGCGGTCGTCGCGGCCCCAGATCACGAGCGTCGGCGCAGCGATTTCGCCGAGGCGCGGACCGTAGTCGGTGAATTGCTTCGGATTCGCCGCGAGACTCTTCACGAAGTTCTCCAGATGATCGCGACGCGCGAGCATGTTTTCGAGGCGCGCCTGCATCAGCTCCTCGGTGATCGCGCTCGCGTCGAAGACGAATACATTCATCATGCGCTTGAGGTTCTCGATGGTCGGCTCACGATAGAGGCCTTGAAGCAGCTTGATGCCTTCGGCCGGCATCGGCGTGAACAGGCTCGGGCCGGCGGTGCCGCCGCCCATCAGCACGAGCTTGCCGACGCGCGGCGGATTCGCGAGCGCGAACGCCACGGCGCTGTGGCCGCCCATCGAATTGCCGAGGATATGCACGCGATCGATGCCGAGCACGTCGAGCAGCCCTTTCAGCGCGCGGCCGTTCAGATCGGAGCGCGAGCCCGTGCAGACGATCGGGTCGCTCTTGCTCCAGCCCGGGCAGTCCATGAGGATCACGCGATAGCCGGCCGCGACGAGCGGTTCGACGTTGCGGTTGAAGTTCGCCCAGCCGCTCGCGCCCGGACCCGAGCCGTGCAGCATCACGACCGTTTCGGCGCCCGCGCCCGCGTCGTTGTAGTGAATCTGCAGATCGAGATCGTCCGTCTTGATGCGGGCGAACCTGCTCGTCGACGCTTCCGTGATTGCCTGTGCAGTCATGATGTCCTTCCTCTGTGAATCGTGATTAGTCGTCCGGGCGGCGCCACCGGCGGCGCCCGCCCATTCAGATACTTTGCGCGTCCAGCGTTCCGCGCGACGCAAACGCGCCGACCACGGTGAGCGCCGCCAGCGCCGCGATCAGCACGAGTGGAATGCTCGCGGACACGAGCATCGACGGGCTCGATCCGAGCGCGAACAACTGCCCTGCCACGAGCGGCCCGAGGATCGAGCCGAGCCGCCCGACGGCCACGGCCGCACCGACGCCCGTGCCGCGCACTTCGGTCGGATACGCGTGGCCCGCGAGCGCATACAGCACCGACTGCCCGCCGACGAGGAACAGCCCGCAGAACAGACCGCCCGCTGCCATCGACGTCGCGCCGCCCGCGTTCGCAAGCGCCGCGAGCGCGACGACGATGCCCACGTACATGCCGATGACCGTGCCGCGCCGTCCGAAGCGATCCATGATCGACGCGATGGTCACGGCGCCGATCCCGCCGCCGATGTTGAACATCATGATGACGAGGTTCGACTGCACGCGCGTCAGGCCGCGCGCAAGCACCATCGACGGCAGCCAGTTCATCAGGAAGTACAGCACGATGAGCGTGCCGAGATAGCTGATCCACAGCGCGACGGTCGTGCGTGCGCGGCCGTCGCGCCAGAGCGCCGCCGTCACGCCAGGCACGCCCGACATGCTTCGCACTCCAGATTTCAACTCGACGAACTGCTGCGACTCGCGCAGGAAGAAGCCGAGCAGCGGCACCATGATGATCGGACCGAAACCGCCGACATAGAACACGTGGCGCCAGCTCGCGTCGCCGACGCCCAGCATGCCGATCACCGCCGCGATCGCCGCGCCGAACGGCATGCCGCAGTACATCGCGCCGACCGCCGTGCTGCGCTTCTCCGGGCCCGCGGCTTCGGAGCACAGCGCGATCAGGTTCGGCATCGCCGCGCCGAGACCGAGGCCCGTCATCAGACGCGCGACCAGCAGGCTCTCGAAGTTCCAGACCAGCGTGGTCGCGAGCGAGAACAACCCGAACAACGCCACCGACCACATCAGCACGCGCTTGCGGCCGAAGCGGTCGGCGAGCCGTCCGCCCACCGCCGCGCCCGGCAAGAGGCCGATGGCGCCCGCGCTGAACGCCCAGCCCATCTGCGCGACGGCGAGCGAAAACTCCTTCGCCATGCGCGGCCCGGCAACGCCTGCGGATTGCAGGTCCAGTCCTTCGAGCAATGCAATCGCGAGGCACAACGCGATCGTGGCGCCGCCTCCTCCTCCGCCTTCAACAGCACTGTTTCGTGACGCGTCCATCAAAAAGTCTCCGATAAATATAGGCGAACCGCTCTTGCCGGCGGTTGTCTTGCGTGCGGTGCGTGCCGCACGCGGCACGCACCGGGTTTTAATTACTGCTGTACGGCTTCGGCGCGCTTCTTCAGATCGAGCGCCACATCGACAATCATGTCCTCCTGCCCGCCCACCATGCGGCGCCTGCCCAGTTCGACGAGGATGTCGACGGTCTTCAGCCCGTACTTCTTCGCCGCGATTTCCGAGTGCCGCAGGA